>Ga0208297_1000477_pt1 | contig 78238 bp, 66 predicted proteins | sample LMS_cellobiose_e_FD_187367 | JGI IMG/M metagenome (GOLD analysis project Ga0208297, IMG submission 187367) | Rumen-fistulated moose microbial communities from Alaska, USA - LMS_cellobiose_enrichment (SPAdes) (version 2) | ecosystem: Host-associated > Mammals > Digestive system > Stomach > Rumen...
CGAATCGTTCAACTCCAAAATCAAAAGCTTCCGTGCTCAACTCAGAGGCGTATCCGACCTGCCCTTCTTCATGTTCAGGCTGTGTAGACTCTTCGGATAGGCTCCCACGGATGTTTGCAGGTGAGCCGATATAGGTCATCCCCTTGACGTTGATCTGGACCCGGATCGGTACCTCTCCGGCTTTGTTCGCACGCTTCTCCAGGAAGAAACTGACGGCCATTTCGGATGCTTTAAAAATTACGCATAAAATTACGCATGAAACCGGCGAAAAACCAAGGAGCAGGGCGGTATTCTCACCAATATTCTGCTTATAATCAATTAATTGAATAGTCCTTACAATAATTATACCGAACTATAATTTTTTATGCTGAAATGGCAGATTCGGTTTGCCGGAGGGATGGTTTCCCAGACTTTTATAAAACGATTTAACCCGTTTTCGGATTTCCGCAAAGAGGCGGGATAAGAATAGCGACTTTTTGAAAAAAGATGCTTATCTTTATCGTGTGAAAAAAGGCGCAAAATTCGGCCTGATCGGATACCCGATCGCCCATTCGCAGAGCCCGGAGCTTTTCCGGAAGGCCTACGGGGGGCGTTACGCCTACGATCTGATCGAGGAAGCGGATTTTGACAGGGCCTGGCAGCGGTTCCTGGACGGGTACGACGCAGTCAACGTGACCGCCCCCTTCAAGGAACCGGCGCTGCGGCGGGCCGACCTGCCGGCGCCGGAATGCCTGAAGATCGGGGCGACGAACCTCCTCGTCAAAACGCCGGAAGGCGTGAAGGCCTGGAATTCCGACTACCTGGGCGTGCTGGAGCTGCTGCGGGAGGAAGGGTTGACGGAAGGCGTTGCGCTGGTCGTGGGATTCGGGGGCGCCGGAAAGGCAGCGGCCGCCGCGACGGCGGCCGCGGGACTGGACACCGTGGTCTGCAACCGCACCGTCCCCGCCGGATCGGATGTGCGGCCGCTGGATGAACTTCCGCTGCTCGCGGGGGTCGCCGATGTGGTCGTGTATACGCTGCCGCTGGCGGTGCCGCAGATGGAAGGGGTCCGCTGTGCGTGCCTGCTGGAAGCGAATTACCGGGATCCGCAGTACGCGGAAGGGGTGGCGGAGAAGTATATCCCCGGGCGCCGCTGGCTGGAAGCGCAGGCGCGGACCGGCTACCCGCTGATGACTGGAGAAACTATTGTTACACAAATATGAAAAGACTGTTTTACCTAAGCATGGCCGCGCTGCTGCTCTTCAGCTGCGCCCCGAAAGTCAAGAACGCGCAGGACCGCCTGACCGTCAATGACAAGAAAATCAACGAAATCATCGCAGGGATGACCCTCGAGGAGAAGGTCGAAATGCTCCACAGCAAGACGATCATGTCCTCCGAAGGCATTCCCCGCCTCGGCATCCAGGAGATCCGCTACGCGGACGGCCCGTTCGGCATCCGCGAGGAAGTCGGCGACGGCTTCCGCCCGAAGGGCTGGCAGACCGACTCCGCGACTTATTTCCCGACCGGCTCCGCCCTCGCGGCGACCTGGTCCCCTGAACTGGCCTACAAGTACGGCACGGGCATGGGCAAGGAAGCCCGCCTGCGCGGCAAGGACGTGATCCTCGGCCCCGCCATCAACATCCAGCGTATCCCGACCGGCGGCCGTACGTATGAGTACTTCAGCGAGGACCCGATCCTGTCCGCCGCCCTGGCCGTCGGCTATGTCGAGGGTGTGCAGGACGTCGGTACCGCCGCCTGTATCAAGCACTTCGCCCTGAACAACCAGGAGAACAGCCGCAGCGGCGTCAACGTCATCATCGACGAGCGCACGATGCGTGAGATCTACCTCAAGCCGTTCGAGGATGCCGTCAAGATCGCGGGCGCCTATACCGTGATGCCGGCCTACAACAAGGTCAACGGCTTCTTCATGACCGAGAACGAGCATCTCCAGAACGAGATCCTCCGCGGCGAGTGGGGCTTCAAGGGCTTCACCGTCTCCGACTGGGGCGCGACCCACAGCACGATGGGCGCCGCCCTCCACGGCCTGAACGTCCAGATGACCGGCAGCAACTACCTCGGCCAGCCGGTGATCGACTCGATCAAGACCGGCGCGCTGACCGAGAAGGTCGTGGATGACAAGGTCCGCGAACTGCTCCGCGTCCGTTTCGCCGTCGAGGCCATCCCCGAGAACGTCGCCAACACGACGAAGACCTCGACCCCCGAGACCCAGCACATCGCCTATGAAGTCGCGCAGAAGTCCATCGTCCTGCTGAAGAACGACAGCAAGGCCCTGCCGATCAAGCCTTCCGTGAAGAAGATCGCCGTCATCGGCGAGAACGCCGTCCTGACGACCGCCCTCGGCGGCGTCGGCGCCGGTGTCAAGGCCCCGTACGAGATCACCCCGCTGATGGGTATCCAGAAGCACGCCCCGAAGGGTACCGAGATCGTTTACGCCCAGGGTTACGCCTATCCTCCGAGAAGGGGCTGGGGCGCTCCGGCCGTTCCGGAAGACCCGAAGGTCGGTGACAAACTCCTCAAGGAAGCCGTCGCCGTCGCCAAGGACGCCGACCTGGTCCTCTTCTTCTGCGGTACGACCCGCTCGATCGAGACCGAAGGCTCCGACCGTGTCGACATCTTCCTCCCGGCCCGCCAGGACGAGGTTGCCGCCGCGATTGCCGCCGTCAACCCGAACATCGTCTCCGTCATCATCTCCGGCGGTCCCTGCGACCTCCGCGAGCTGACCAAGGTCTCCCCCGTCATCGTCCAGGGCTGGTGGAACGGTCTTGAGGGCGGCAACGCCCTTGCCGAGGTCCTCTTCGGCGAGATCGCCCCGTCCGGCAAGCTGCCCTTCACCTTCCCGGTGAAGCTCGAGGACTCCCCTGCCTACGCGCTCGGCAACTATCCCCAGAAGGTCGACCAGGCCGTGATGGACGCCTTTACGGAGCAGTACCGCCAGGACCTCGCCGCCGGCGTGCAGCGCCCGCGCATCCAGCGTCCCGCCCCGGACGCCTACTACTCCGAGGGTCCGCTCGTGGGCTACCGCTGGTATGACACCAAGCAGGTCCCGGTCATGTTCGCCTTCGGCCACGGCCTCTCCTATGTCGACTTCGACTACGCCGACATCGCGACCGACAAGGCCAAGTACGGCAAGAAAGACGTGATCAAGGTGACCTTCAAGCTGACCAACAAGGGCGGCATGGAAGCCGACGAGGTTCCCCAGCTCTACGTCCGCCGCATCGGCGCGACCGTCGAGTGGCCGTACAAGGAACTCAAGGCGTTCGACCGCATCACCCTCGGTGCCGGCGAGACGAAGACCGTGACCCTCGAGATCCCGGTCAGCAGCCTGCGCTACTGGAACGAGGAAATCAACGACTGGGCGCTGGAGGACAGCGACATCGAACTGCTGCTCGGCGGCGCTTCCGATGACATCCGCCTCCGCACGCAGGTTCACATCTAATAACCCACAACTGCTATGTCACTCAACAAAGTAATGCTGATCGGCAATGTCGGACAGGATCCGGAGATCCGTTACCTGGAAGGGAACGCGAAGGTGGCCCAGTTCCGGCTTGCCACGACCGAAAGATACAAGGACCGCGCTTCCGGCGAGAACCGGGAGAGCACCGAATGGCACACCATCGTCGCCTGGCGCAACTCCGCCGACGTCGTGGAGCGCTTCGTGAAGAAAGGGACCCAGGTCTTCGTCGAAGGCCGCCTCCGTACCCGCGAATGGACGGACCAGACCGGAGGCAAGCGCCGCTCTACGGAGATCATGGTCGACAACCTCCAGCTTCTGGGCCGCCGCTCGGACAACCCCGGCGCGCAGGACGGCGGCTACGCCGCGCCCGCCCCGGCCCCCGCGCCGCAGTACCGGCCCCAGCCGGCCCCGCCGCAGGCCCCGCAGGTCCCCCAGGAACCCATCAGCCTCGACCTGGACGGCAGCCAGGAAGACGACCTTCCGTTCTAGAATTACTAACCTCTAATTAATACAAACCCGATGAAAAAAATCCTTACCCTCGCGGCCGGTCTGCTCCTCGCAGCCACCGCAGCTTTCGGACAGGAACTCGCGAACTTCCAGCGCCAGGCGCCGGTCGTTTCCCCCGAAGTCAAGAACGACAGCGTGACCTTCCGCCTCAACGCGAACTACGCGACCGTCGTCAACCTCCAGACCAACTTCACCCAGGGCCAGATCCCGATGAAAAAGGGCCCCAACGGCATCTGGTCCGTCCAGCTGCCTCTTCCCGAGCCGGAAATCTATACCTACAACTTCGTGGTGGACGGCGTCTCCGTCAACGACCCCGTGAACTACATGGTCCAGCGCGACGGCACCCGTTACCTGAACATGCTCTTCGTCCCCGGCGAGCGCTCCAAGAACTACTATGAGAGCAACCAGCGCGGCACCGTGAGCTATGTCTGGTATGACAGCAAGATCCTCGGCATCAACCGCCGCGTCACGGTCTATACCCCGTACGGCTACGAGAAGAACAAGAACAAGAAGTACCCTGTGCTCTATCTCCTCCACGGCGCCGGCGGCGACGAGGAAGCCTGGAGCTCCATGGGCCGTGCCGCCCAGATCCTCGACAACCTGATCGAGCAGGGCAAGGCCGTCCCGATGATCGTCGTGATGCCGAACGGCAACCCGAACCAGCAGGCCGCAGGCACGATGGGCCTCCCGACCAGCCAGATCAACTTCCGCGATCCTTCGATGGCGAACGCCTATGTCCGCAGCCTCTGCGAGGAAATCGTCCCGTTCATCGAGAGCAACTACCGCGTCATCGCGAAGCCCGCTTCCCGCGCGATCGCCGGCCTTTCCATGGGCGGCGGCCACACGATTGCGGCTTCCCAGCTCTATCCGTCGCTGTTCGACTACATCTGCCCGCTTTCGATGGGTGCAGCCCCGACCGACGAGAGCCGTGCGCAGCTCCGCGCGCTGAAGAAGGACGGCTACAAGCTGTACTTCCTCGCCTGCGGTGACGCCGACTTCCTGTTCGACCGTGCGAAGCAGCTCGACCAGACGCTAACCGAAGAAGGGCTGGAGCACACGTTCTTCGTTTCGAAGAACGGCCATGAGTGGCGCAACTGGCGTCTGTACCTCAACACCTTCGCCCCGCTCCTCTTCAAGTAGCAAATACCTGACAGGAATATAGTTATCCCCTGAACCGCCGCTACGCGGCCCCTCCCTAAAGGGCCCCTCCCTCTTATATTGCCGAGGGTGGCATAGGTTCAGGGGATAACTATATTCCTGTCTGTAATACCTGTCTGTAAAAGAAAACGTATCTTTGCAAATATGGGTACGAATGAATACAGACGGATTGCGTTGACGGAGTGGAGGCAGATGGGAGAAGGGGGGAACGGGAAGACGTATGAGAACCTTTCCTGTCCGGATCAAATGCTGAAGGTCAACAATGAGCGCAGCAACGACCTGGCGAGCGTGAAACAGGAGTTTGATGTATCGAAGGCGGTCGAGCGTCTCGGGCTCCCGACGCCGCGGATGTTTGAGATCGTCCGCGTGGGGGATGGCTATGCAACGATTTGTGAGCGAATCAGGGAGAAGAAGTCGCTTTCCCGCATCTGCCATGATGCGCCGGAGCGGACGGAGGAGATGGGGGCGCTGCTGGCAAAGCTGGGGAAGGAGCTGTCCGCAACGCCCTGCGATACGGAATTCTTCCCCAACCGCAGGGAGCAGGCGCTCCGGGCGGTCGGAAAAGCCACCTTCGTCCGCAGGAAGAACCGCGCGGTCCTCCGGGCGTTCATCGAGACGATCCCCGAAGACACGCACTGTTCCCACGGCGATTTCCAGCCGGGGAACGTCATCCTCTCGGAAGGGAAATGCTACTGGATCGACCTCGGCCGGTTTGCCTGCGGAGACCCGCTCTTCGACATCGGCCACCTGTACCAGATCTGCAACATCTACGCGCCGATGAAAAGGGTGCAGGATCTTTTCCATATGAGCGAGGAGCAGTTCCACCGCTTCTGGGACGCTTTTGCCCGGGAATATACGGGCCTGGAAGACCACAAGGACTTTGACAGGCTCGCCGGGAAGTACGCCGCCGTCGATGTGGTGCTCCGCACCATCTTCCTCAACCCGTCCTTTGCCGAGAGGCTGTTCTTCCGCTACCAGATAAGAAAACTGGTCAAACAGTTCTTTTAATCATGTATATGCGAACCTTTCCCCTGATTCTGATGGCTTCCATGATGGCTCTCTCCTATTCCAGAACCCCGGTTGTCCAGGACGACCAGTTCCTGCCCGTGAAGGGTATCATCAACGCCCGCGACCTGGGCGGTTACACCGGAGCCGGCGGGCGGACCGTGCGGACCGGGAAGCTCATCCGCGCCGCATCCCTCGCCGAAGCGAAGGATGCCGACCTGGCGTATTTCGCCGGCCTTCCCGTCCGGGAGGTGATCGACTTCCGCCAGGATTATGAACTGAAAGGCAAGGAGGACCGGATGGTCCCCGGGGCCGCCTATCTCCGCCTCCCCATCAACTCCAGCGCCGGAATCAACATCGAGGAAGAGAAGGAAGCCGAAAAGATCCGCAACCGGAAGCACTTTGATGTCCGGAAGGTGATCATGATCGCCGCGTTCAACGAGCGCGCGCAGCATCTCGCCGAGCAGCTGTATCCCAATATGGTTCTCCAGCCGGACTGCCAGAAGCAGTTCGCGGCCTTCCTGCAGCGGGTCGTCGCGGCAGAGGACGGGGCCGTCCTGTTCCACTGCACCCAGGGCAAGGACCGCACCGGGCTGGCTTCGGCGTACATCCTCGCCGCCCTCGGCGTGGACCGGGAGACCATCATCGCCGATTTCGACGCGACGAACCGGGTCTATGAGAAGGATGTGCAGCGCCTTTCCCGCCGCGTCCGTTTCTTCGGCGGCAAGGAGAAGGAGGTCGCCGTGGTCCGGTCATTCATCGGCGCGAACACCGCCAACTTCACGAAGACCCTGGACCTGATTGACGCCACTTACGGCTCCATGGCCAATTATCTGACCGGTCCTCTCGGGCTGGGTCAGGAAGACATAGCAACCCTGCATAACAAGTATTTACAATGAGTCAGTACGAGAGAATCCATCTGGAGGATTATACCTACAGCGGCGAAGGGGGACAGGGGGTGGCTTATACCCATAAGCGGGAAAAGCGCCTCGCCAAACTGTTCAACGCCGGGTTTGATGCGGAAATCGCCATCAAGGAATTCCATGCGGCGCAGGCCGCATACGAGGCAGGCGTGCCGACGCCGCGGCCGTACCGGCTGATTACCGACGGCGAGCGCGTCGGGACGGAATACGAACTTGTCGAGGGGAAACGCTCCTACTGCCGCATCATCTCCCAGGAGCCGGAAAGGCTGGAGGAGATTTCGCTGCGCTTCGCCCGGGACTGCAAGGCCCTCCACGCCATGCCCGCCGACGTCTCCCGCGTCCCTTCGATGAAGGCGCGGATGCAGGAGTTCTATGCCCGCGAGGGCGTGGTGCCGGCCGTCCTGAAGGACTTCGCCCTGCCCCTGCTGGAGGAGATTCCGGACACGCCGACCTTCCTCCACGGCGACATGCAGATCGGCAACATCATCACCGACGGGAAACGGGACCTCTGGATCGACATCGGGCAGTTCGCCTACGGCGCGCCCGAATGGGACCTGAGCCTGTGCTGGCGGATTTCCCAGATACCCGACCCCGAGCGGACAGAGCGGCTCTTCCACCTGACTCCGGCGCAGATGCAGCAGCACTGGCGCATCTTCGCCGGCGCCTACCACGGCGTCCCGCCGGAGGAGCTGGACGCTGTCATCAAGGGTTACCTCCCCTATATGGTCATCAAGAGCGCCTTCATGTACTACATTACCTTCCACCAGCCCATGTCAGACGACACGGCCCGCCGCCTCATCGAAATGGTACACGCCTTTTAGGGGCGGCGCTAGTTCTTTTTATTCGGGGCGTCGAGCTCCAGCGACGGGTTGCGGCGGGAGGAGCGGAAGAGCAGCAGGGCGATGGCGACGGCGGTGACGCCGAGGGCGATGAAGATATATTCAGCGCGGACGGGGGCATCGGGGCGGGCGGCCTGGAAGATGCGGCCGACGAAGATGGGGACGAGCAGCATGCCCATGTTCTGGATCCAGTAGATCAGGGAGTAAGCGGTGCCGAGGTTCTTCTCCGGGACGATCTTCGGGACGGAGGGCCACATCGCCGAGGGGACGAGGGAGTAGCCGATGCCGAGGGTCGCGATGCCGGCGTAGCCCCAGAAAGCCTGGCCCTGGGGGGCGAAGGCGATCACGAGGTGGGCGACGAGGACCAGCGCGGCGCCGACGATCATCCAGCGGGTCGCGTGGCCGGCCTTGTCGACCAGGGCGCCGAAGAGCGGGGTGAAGATGACGGTGAAGAACGGAATCATCGTGACCATCCACTTGACCGTGTCGAGCTCCATGCCGAAGCGCGGGATCAGGATCGCGGTGCCGAACTTCTTGAAGGAGATGATGCAGCAGTAGAAGAAGACGCAGAGGAGCGAGATCATGATGAAGCGCGGGTTGCGGAAGAGCTTCAGCAGGTCGGAGAACTTGAACTTGTCCTCTTCCTTGACCTCGGAGCGCTTCAGGGCGATGCCGGCCGCACGGTCGAAGCGCGCGTCCATCGCGACGAAGACGGCCCAGAGGATCGCACCGGCAATCAGCAGGCCGAGGCCGACCAGCGCGGGCCGGGAGGTCTCGGAGAGCGGGTAGCGGCCGTCGGCCGCGGCGTGGACGAGCACGGGCGAGAGCACGAAGGCCGCCGCCGTGCCGAGCCGCGCGATCGCGAGCTGCAGGCCCATCGCCAGTGCGACGTTGCGCCCCTTGAACCACTTCGCGATCGACCGGGTCACGGCGACGCCGGCGATCTCGCTGCCCAGGCCGAACAGCATGCAGCCGACATAGGCGATCAGCAGCGAGGTCCGCGGCGCAAGGCCGGCGCTGATGGCGGCGTAGACCGTGCCGGCGCCGAGCACCATCAGGCCGACGAAGACCGAGCCGATGATGCGCACGCCGAAGATATCGAGCAGGATGCCGCAGACGACCAGTCCGCCGCAGACGCAGAGGAACGAATAGCCGCCGGCGTAGAAGCCGTAGTCGGCGCTGTCCCAGCCGAGGTCGAGCAGTTCCGGATGCTGGAAGATCTGGGAAAGGGTCGAGAACATGTCGTCGAAGAAGTACGACGCGAACATGGGCACGACCAGGCACGCGAGTGCCGCCCAGCAGGCGGCACTTTTCAATTTCGGTTTATTCATCTTTCCTGATGTTGGGGAGTTCGAGTCCGTAGCCCTTCTTCACGTCCTCCCGCTTGAGGTAGATGCTGAAGATGAAGGCGAGGATGCCGAAGCAGGAGAAGACGAGCATCGGCACGAAATAGCCGCCGGTCGACTGCCGCAGGGCGCCGATCAGCATCGGCACGAGGCAGAGGCCCACGTTCTGGACCCAGAAGATCAGGCAGTAGGCGGAGCCCAGGACCTTCTCGTCGATAATCTTCGGCACGGACGGCCAGAGCGCCGCGGGAACCAGCGAGAAACTGACGCCCAGGATCACGATCAGCGTCACGGCCAGCCACTTCGACGGGAACGCCGGCAGCAGGAACGCGAAGCACAGGTGGCAGGCGATCATGATCACGGAACCGATCATCAACATCGACGCACCCTTGCCCTTGCGGTCCAGGAAGAAGCCCAGGAACGGCGTCAGGCACATCGCCAGGATCGGGAAGCAGCTGAACAGGCGCGAAGCCGTCGCCGCATCGACCCCCAGCGTCTCCTCCAGGAAGTTCGGCGCATAGCGCTGGAACGGGAAGATCGCGCTGTAGTACAGCACGCAGAGCAGGGCCACGATCCAGAACATCTTGCTCTTGAAGATCGCCCCGAGGTCGGAGACATGGAACTCGTCCTCCGGCGACTTCTCGTCCGTCGCCAGTCCTTCCGCGACCAGTTCCCTGTCGAACTTGCGGTCCATCACGCCGAAGACGAGGAAGTTCAGCAGGCCGACGCAGAGCAGCGCGCCGCAGAAGCCGAGCGGCGCGATCACGGAGCCGCCGAACTTCGCGGAGATCAGCGGCGCAATCCACATCACGCCAAACACGCCGAGGCGCGCAATCGCCATCTCGAGGCCCATCGCCAGCGCCATCTCCTTGCCCTTGAACCACTTCGCGAGGATTTTCGACACATTGGTCCCTTCCATCTCACAGCCGCAGCCGAAGATCATGAAGCCCAGCGAAGCCATCTTCGCGCTCGCGGGCATCTCCGTCCACCAGCTGCCGAGCCAGCCGCAGAACGCGGTCGTCTGGAACCACTCGCTGATGCCGATGAACTTGATCAGCGCTCCCAGCACCATCAGTCCCGCGGCCAGCACGCCCGAGAAACGGACGCCCAGCTTGTCGAGGATCACGCCGGCGATCAGCAGGAAGCCGAAGACGTTCAGGATGTACTCCGAGGCCGCATATTTGCCGAATACGCCGCTGTTCCAGCCCAGGCTGCTTTCCACCAGGGACTTGAGCGGGGACATCACGTCCACGAACATATACGCGAAGAACATCGTCAGCGCGACGAGGGCCAGGACGGTCCAGCGCAGGAACGGATTGTCGTTCATCAATTTGTGTGTCTTTTCTGCCATATGATTCCTTTTTCTGTATTAAATCCGTCTTAGGAACGCCTAAGTTACGAGTTTTTTTCAAATGTTGCGAGAAAATCGTACCTTAGCCCTCCCTTATGGAAGAACGCAAATACCGGTTTTTGGACGGGATCGACAGCCCCGCCGACCTCAAGGGCCTTGCCGTGGCGGACCTGGAGGTGCTCTGCGCCGAGATCCGGGATTATATGGTCCGCTGCTGCGCGGAAAACCCCGGCCACCTCGCATCGAGCCTCGGCGCCGTGGAAATCATCACGGCCCTCCATTACGTCTACGACACGCCCGCCGACAAGATCGTCTTCGACGTCGGCCACCAGGCCTATGCCCATAAGATCCTGACCGGCCGCCGCGAGGCCTTCCGGACCAACCGGACCAAAGACGGCATCAGCGGCTTCCCCGTCCGCTCCGAGAGCCCCTACGACGCGTTCGGCGTCGGCCACGCCTCGACTTCGGTCTCGGCGGCCCTCGGCCTGGCGGAAGCCGCCCGCCTGCGCGGGAGCGGCGAGAAGACCGTCGCCGTGATCGGCGACGGCGCCCTGACCGGCGGCCTGGCCTTCGAGGGCCTGAACAACGCCGGCGGCAGCAGCGCCGACCTCCTCGTCCTGATCAACGACAACAACCAGTCGATCGACAAGAACCTCGGCGGCCTCCACAACCACCTCCTGAGCCTGACGACCAGCCCCTTCTACAACCGCGTCAAGGACAAGGTCTGGCGGACCCTCGGCGAAAGCCGGACCCGCAACTTCTTCCAGCGCTGGATCCGCACGACCAAATCCTGGATCGTCGGCCGCAGCGGCGGCGACCTCTTCGAATCCCTCGGCTTCCGCTATTTCGGGCCCATCGACGGGAACGACATCGGCGAAGTCGTCGATGCGCTGCGCCGCATCCGCGGGCTCAAGGGTCCCCGCGTGCTCCACTGCCTCACGACCAAGGGACACGGCTACGCGGCCGCGGAGGCGGACCCGACGACCTGGCACGCCCCGGGGCGCTTCGACCCCGAGACCGGGCAGCGGAAAGTCACGTCCTACGGCCGTGACCGCTACCAGGACGTCTTCGGGGAGGTCCTCCTCGAACTCGCCCGCGCCGATGCGCGCGTCGTCGGCATCACCCCGGCGATGGCCAGCGGCTGCGGGATGAACCGCCTCGCCGCGGCGATGCCGGAGCGCTTCTTCGACGTCGGCATCGAGGAGGAGCACGCCGTCACCTTCGCCGCCGGCCTCGCCGCCGCCGGCATCCGCCCCTTCTGCAACATCTACTCCGCCTTCAGCCAGCGCGCCTACGACCAGCTCGTCCACGACGTCGCGCTCCAGCGCCTGCCGGTGGTCCTGTGCCTGGACCGCGCCGGGCTCGTCGGCGAGGACGGCGCGACCCACCAGGGCGCTTTCGACCTCGCCGCCTTCCGCAGCATCCCGAACTGCACGCTCGTCGCCCCGCGCGACGAGTATGAACTCAAGTGCGCGATGCATGCCGCGCTCCGCAGCGCCGAGGGCCCTTATATTATAAGGTATCCCCGCGGCCTCGGGGAAGGCGTCGCCTGGGCGGACAAGCCCGTGCGGGACTACCCCGCCGGCCGGGGAGAGCGCCTGGTGGAGGGTCATTCGCGCCTCGCGGTGCTCGCGCTGGGTCCTTTCGCCTACCGGGCGGAGGAAGCGGCGCGCAAGTTCGAAGCCGAAGGCGGGAAGGCGCCCTCCGTGTACGATGTGCGCTTCCTGAAACCGATGGACCTGGAACTGCTGGAAACCGTTGCGGCAGAAGCAGATACGGTGCTGACCGTAGAGGACGGCGCGTTGAAGGGCGGGCTGATGGGCGAGGTCGCGGAATACATGGCCTCGCGCCATCCGGGGGTCCGGGTGGAAGGCATCGGCATCCCCGACCGTTTCGTCGCCCACGCCTCGCAGCGGGAGCAGCGGGAAGCGTTCGGACTCACGGCGGAAGGGATTCTTGACCGGTTACGCGAACTTTCCCAAAAAGATTGAAAAAGTTTTGGATTGTTCGAAAGAATCTCTATCTTTGCAGTCCCCTAAGCGAAGGGGACTTAAATTGACAACATTGCCGGTATAGCTCAGTTGGCCAGAGCGCGTGATTTGTAATCTCGAGGTCGTGGGTTCGACTCCCTCTACCGGCTCGGTCCGGAACTGAGTTTTTACCGGAAAAGATATCTGGGAGGATACCAAAGTGGCCAACTGGGGCAGACTGTAAATCTGCTGGATCATTCCTTCGGGCGTTCGAATCGCTCTCCTCCCACACAGTGGCGGGTAATTTCCGCAAATGCGGGGTTCGTATAATGGCTATTATGCCAGCCTTCCAAGCTGGAAATGGGAGTTCGATTCTCCTACCCCGCTCCTGAATCAGCCGATGTAGCTCAGGGGTAGAGCGCATCCTTGGTAAGGATGAGGTCATGAGTTCAAATCCCATCATCGGCTCTTTTTTGTTGTAACACAATTTAAACATAATATTATGGCAAAAGAAGTATTCCAAAGAACCAAACCGCATGTCAACATCGGTACTATCGGCCACGTTGACCACGGTAAGACGACCCTCACCGCCGCCATCACCACGGTGCTTGCGAAGCAGGGCCTCTCTGAGATCAAGTCGTTCGACCAGATCGACAACGCCCCTGAGGAGAAGGAGCGTGGTATCACCATCAACACCGCTCACGTCGAGTATGAGACCGCCAAGCGTCACTATGCGCATGTCGACTGCCCTGGCCACGCTGACTACGTGAAGAACATGGTTACCGGTGCCGCCCAGATGGACGGTGCGATCCTCGTTGTTGCCGCCACCGACGGTCCGATGCCGCAGACGAACGAGCACGTGCTCCTCGCCAAGCAGGTTAACGTTCCGAAGATGGTTGTCTTCCTGAACAAGGTCGACCTCGTTGATGACGAGGAAATGCTCGACCTCGTCGAGATGGAAGTCCGCGACCTCCTCAACAAGTATGACTTCGACGGCGACAACGCCCCGGTCATCCGCGGTTCGGCTCTTGGTGCTCTTAACGGTGAGCCGCAGTGGGAGCAGAAGGTCCTCGAGCTTATGGACGCTGTGGATGAGTACATCCCGCTGCCGGTCCGCCTCGTTGACAAGCCGTTCCTCATGCCTATCGAGGACATCTTCTCCATCACCGGTCGTGGTACCGTCGTCACCGGCCGTATCGAGGCTGGTACGATCCACGTCAATGACCCTGTCGAGCTCGTCGGTTTCAGCGAGAAGTCCCGCACCTCCGTCTGCACGGGTGTCGAGATGTTCCGCAAGCTCCTCGACCAGGGCGAGGCCGGAGACAACGTAGGTCTTCTCCTCCGTGGTATCGACAAGAAGGAAGTGAAGCGCGGCGAGGTTGTTGCCAAGCCCGGCTCCATCACCCCTCACACCGAGTTCCAGGCCCAGATTTACGTCCTCAAGAAAGAGGAAGGTGGCCGTCACACCCCGTTCCACAACAAGTATCGTCCCCAGTTCTTCATCCGTACCCTGGATGTGACCGGTGAGATCACGCTGCCGGATGGTGTCGAGATGGTTATGCCTGGCGATAACGTCGAGATCAACGTGAAGCTCATCACCCCTGTCGCCCTGAACGAAGGCCTCAGCTTCGCTATCCGCGAAGGTGGTCGTACCGTCGGCGCCGGCCAGGTGATCCGCATCGTCGAGTAATATCGGCCCAGAATCCTGCCCGGGGGACAGCCCCCGGGCTTTCAGGGGAATAGAACAAGGGTAGTTCAGCGGTCTCCAAAACCGTCGATGTGGGTTCGAATCCTGCTTCCCCTGCTACATATAATATCAAAGGTTACGATTTGGTAATTGTTTAACAGATTCCTTCTTAGCTTCCAACCTGAAGGAGTCCATTAAAAGTAAAGATGAGAAAGTTTATTAACTACCTGAAAGAGTGCTATGTGGAGCTCGTCAAGAAGACGTCCTGGCCTACCTGGGACAAGCTTCAGAGTTCTGCGCTGCTGGTGATGGTGACTACGGTCCTCCTCGCCGCGGTGCTCTGGGTGATCGACTTCGCTTTCCAGCATCTTATGACTGCAATTTACACATTGTAATTAACCGTTGATACTAACTATGGGCGAAAAGAAATGGTACGTTCTTCGGACTGCAGGAGGTAAGGAGAAGAAAGCCGCCGAGTATCTCCAGAAGGAGATCGAAAGGAGCGAACTTCAGGATCAAGTTGCTCAGGTTCTGGTCCCGGTCAAAAAGGAAATCGTTACGAAAAACAACAAGCGGAAGACGGTCGAAAGACTGCTCTTCCCCGGTTACGTGCTTATCCAGGCCGAACTCAGCGCCAAGCTTGAGAACATCATCCGCAACCTTGTTCCCGGCATGTCCGGTTTCCTGACCGAAAAGAAGACCACGACCGGCGCCCAGTTCGAGCGCATCCCTGTCCCCCTCCGTGAGGAGGAGGCGCAGCGGATCCTCGGCGTCCAGGACGAGAATGCCGACAACGCGGCGGAGACCCAGGTCAATTACGAGCTCGGAGACTCCGTCAAGATTACGGACGGCCCGTTCAGCGGATTCAGCGGTACAGTGGATGGAATTGTAGAGGACAGAAGCAAACTCAAAGTGATTGTCGTCATTTTCGGACGCAAGACTCTTCTTGAACTCAGTTTTACACAAGTAACTAAAGAATAACGAAGTATGGCAAAAGAAGTTACCGGATTCATTAAGCTCCAGATCAAAGGGGGAGCAGCTAATCCAGCACCTCCGGTAGGACCGGCTCTTGGTTCCAAAGGCTTGAACATCATGGACTTCTGCAAGGCTTTCAACGCAGCCACGCAGGACCGCGCGGGTAAGGTTCTTCCCGTCGTGATCACCGTCTATTCCGACAAGTCCTTCACGTTCGAGGTCAAGCAGCCGCCGGTGGCAATCTCCATCCTGGAGGCCGCCAAGGTCCAGAAAGGTTCCGGCGAACCGAACAGAAAGAAAGTCGCTACCATCACCTGGGACCAGGTGAAGACGATCGCCGAAGGCAAGATGCCCGACCTGAATGCATTCACGCTGAGCAGCGCGATGAGAATGGTCGCCGGCACGGCCCGCAGCATGGGCATTACGGTTACAGGTGAATTCCCTGAGAACATTTAAATTGCAGAACTATGGCAAAATTGACTAAAAACCAGAAGGCAGCTGCTGAGAAGTTCGATTCTCACAAGCTTTATTCCCTCGCTGAGGCATCTGCAATTGTAAAGGATATCACATTCACGAAATTCGATGCATCAGTTGAGCTTTCCGTCAACCTCGGTGTTGACCCCCGCAAAGCCAATCAGATGATCCGTGGCGTTGTGACCCTTCCGCATGGAACCGGAAAGGTCGTGCGCGTCCTCGTGCTCTGTACTCCCGACAAGGAGGCTGAGGCCCAGGCCGCCGGCGCCGATTACGTAGGTCTCGACGACTATGTCGAGAAGATCAAGGGCGGATGGACCGACGTCGACGTCATCATCTGTACCCCTTCCGTTATGGCCAAAGTCGGTGCCCTGGGACGTATCCTCGGTCCGCGCGGCCTCATGCCGAACCCGAAGACCGGTACCGTTACGATGGAAGTCGGAAATGCGGTCAAGGACGTCAAGGGCGGTAAGATTGATTTCAAAGTCGACAAGACCGGTATCGTCCACTGCGGCATCGGAAAGGTTTCCTTCTCCGCCGAGCAGATCTATGAGAACGCCGCCGAGGTGATCAACGCGATCTCCAAGCTGAAGCCGCAGGCGCTCAAGGGTACCTACATGAAGGGCGCCGCCCTTTGCTCGACGATGAGCGCAGGAGTTAAAGTTGACCTCAAGGCATTCCTCACCGGTGCTGAGAAATAAAAATTCTGTCTTATGAGAAAAGAACTGAAAGATCAGATTATTGAAAGCATCTCTGCCCAGCTCAAGGAATATCCGAATTTCTACATCACTGATATTGCTGGATTGAATGCCAAGCAGACCGTGCAGCTCCGCCGCGCCTGCTTCGACGCCGGCGTGAAGCTCACCGTCGTGAAGAACACGCTGCTCAAGCACGTGATCCGCGATGACGAGAACCTCAAGGACCTTGTCCCCACCCTCGTCGGCAACACGGCTATCATGTATACCAACGTTCCGAACGCCCCGGGCAAGCTGATCAAGAAGCTCCAGAAGGAAGGCTTCGAGAAGCCTGTCGTCAAGGGTGCCTACGTCCAGGAATGCATCTACATCGGTGAGAACCAGCTCGATGCCCTCGCAGCCATCAAGACCCGCGAAGAGCTCATCGGCGACATCATCACCCTCCTCCAGTCCCCTGTCAACAGAGTCGTCCTCGCCCTCCAGAACAAGGAGAACGCAGAAGCTCCTGCAGCAGCCGCCGAGGCTCCCGCAGCAGCCGAGGAAGCTCCTGCAGCCGCCGAAGAGGCCCCTGCAGCCGCCGAGGCTCCCGCAGCAGCGGAGACCCCTGCCGAAGCACCGGCAGCCGAATAATGATTATATAAATAAACAATTTAAAATTATACAATTATGGCAGACGTAAAGAAACTCGCAGAAGAGTTGGTGAACCTTTCCGTAAAGGACGTTCAGGAACTTGCTAACATCCTCAAGGAGGAGTACGGCATCGAGCCTGCAGCGGCGACCGTGGTTGCGGCAGCGGCTGACGGCGGTGCTGCGGCAGAAGTTGAACAGACTGAATTTGACGTGGTCCTCGTGGCCGCCGGCGCCGCGAAGCTCGGTGTCATCAAGGCAGTCAAAGAGGCTCTCGGACTGGGCCTGAAGGAAGCGAAGGATCTCGTTGACGGAGCTCCCGCTACCATCAAGGAGAAAGTCTCCAAGGCCGAGGCTGAACAGCTCAAGCAGACCCTCGAGGACGCAGGCGCTACCGTTGAGGTTAAGTAAGGCCTCCGCCTCCCTCGTAGGGGAACAAAACAGGTTTAGAGCCAGGGGTAACAGGCTCTAAACCTTTTTGTCGTATAAAAAGTTTTTACCTTTTCATAAGGCAGATATGTCAATAAAGACCCAAAACCAGCGGATCAACTTCGCAACCTCAAAAATCCTGGAATATCCCGATCTCCTGGAAGTCCAGCTGAAATCCTTCAAGGACTTCTTTCAGCTGGAGACAACCCCGGAGAACCGGAAAAACGAAGGCCTTTACCACGTGTTCCAGGAAGTTTTCCCGATCGAAGACACACGTAACAACTACAAGCTGGAGTTCCTCGATTACTTCATCGACCCTCCGCAGTATTCGATCGAGGAGTGTCTTGAAAGGGGCCTGACGTACAACGTCCCCCTGAAGGCAAAACTCCGCCTTTCCTGTACGGATCCCGAGCACGAAGACTTTGACACGCGGGTGCAGGACGTCTATCTGGGCAACATCCCGTATATGACCCCTGCCGGAACTTTCGTCATCAACGGTTCCGAGCGCATCATCGTCTCCCAGCTCCACCGTTCCCCCGGCGTGTTCTTCGACCAGAGCATGCACGCCAACGGAACGAAGCTGTATTCTGCCCGTATCATTCCGTTCAAGGGTTCCTGGATCGAGTTCGCGACCGACATCAACAACGTGATGTACGCCTACATCGACCGGAAGAAGAAGCTCCCCGTGACCACGCTCCTGCGTGCCATCGGCTTCAATAGCGACAAGGATATCATTGACATTTTCGGTCTGGCCGACGAGGTCCCCGTCTCCAAGAAATCCCTCGAGGAGAACAAGGGCCGCAAGCTGGCCGCCAAGGTCCTGAAGACCTGGACCGAAGACTTCGAGGACGAGGATACCGGCGAGATCATCCCGATCGAGCGTACCGTTCCCATCGTGGACCGCGGTGAAATCCTCAGCGACGAGACCATCAAGGCCATCCTCGATACCGACGTGAAGGCCATCCTCCTGCAGAAGGACGAGACCAACGCGAACGAGTACGTCATCATCTACAACACCCTCCAGAAAGACCCGACCAACACGGAGATCGAGGCGGTGAACTACATCTACAAGCAGCTCCGCAACTCGGAACCGCCGGATGAGAACACGGCCCGCGACGTGATTGACAAGCTCTTCTTCTCGGAGAAGCGTTATGACCTGGGCAACGTGGGGCGCTACCGCCTCAACAAGAAGCTCGGCCTGTCGATCGACCCGGACGTCCGCGTCCTGGAGAAGACCGACATCATCGAGATCATCAAGTACCTGATCCAGCTCATCAACTCGAAAGCGACCGTGGACGACATCGACCACCTCAGCAACCGTCGCGTCCGCACGGTCGGCGAGCAGCTCGCCAACCAGTTCAGCGTCGGTCTGAGCCGCATGGCGCGCACGATCCGCGAGCGGATGAACGTACGGGACAGCGAGCAGTTCCACCCGATCGACCTGATCAACGCCAAGACCCTGTCTTCCGTGATCAACTCCTTCTTCGGAACGAGCCAGCTCTCCCAGTTCATGGACCAGACCAACCCGCTGGCCGAAATCACCCACAAGCGCCGTCTGAGCGCCCTCGGTCCGGGCGGTCTCTCCCGTGACCGCGCCGGTTTCGAAGTGCGGGACGTCCACTACACCCATTACGGCCGCCTCTGCCCGATCGAATCCCCGGAAGGCCCGAACATCGGTCTGATCAGCTCCCTGTGCGTCTACGCCCGCATCAACGAACTCGGTTTCATCGAGACGCCGTACCGCGACGTGAAGGACGGCAAGGTGGACCTGAGCCCGAGCGGCTGGCACTACATGAGCGCCGAGGAAGAGGAAGACAAGCGCGTCTCCCTCGCCAACGTAGAGATGGGCGATGACGGTACGATCCTGTCCGACAAGGTCCAGTGCCGCCTGGAGGCCGACTTCCCGGTGGTCGACAAGAACGAAGTCGACTACATGGACGTCGCCCCGAACCAGATGGCTTCCGTAGCCGCTTCCCTGATCCCGTTCCTGGAGCACGACGATGCCCACCGCGCCCTGATGGGTGCGAACATGATGCGCCAGGCCGTGCCGCTCCTCGCCCCCGAGTCCCCGATCGTGGGTACCGGCCTCGAGGAGAGGGTCTGCCTGGACTCCCGTACGCAGTACATCGCCGAGCGCAGCGGCGTCGTGACCTACGTCGACGCCAACGAGATCCGCGTCAAGTACGACCGCACCCCGGACGAGCAGTTCGTCAGCTTCGATCCGGAGGAAACCGTATATAAGCTCCCCATCTACCGCAGGACCAACCAGAGCACGACCGTGACCCTGAAGCCGATCGTCCGCAAGGGCGACAAGATCGAGGCCGGCCAGGTCCTGACCGAAGGCTACGCCTCCAACAACGGCGAACTCGCCCTCGGCCGCAACCTGATGGTCGCCTTCATGCCGTGGAAGGGTTACAACTACGAGGACGCCATCGTGCTGTCCGAGGAGATGGTCAAGTGGGACATCCTGACCTCCGTCCACGTCGACGAGTACCTGACCGAGGTGCGCGACACCAAGCGCGGCATGGAGGAACTGACCTCCGACATCCCGAACGTCAGCGAGGATGCGACCAAGGACCTCGATGAGGACGGTATCGTCCGCATCGGCGCCCACATCGAGCCGGGCGACATCATGATCGGCAAGATCACCCCGAAGGGCGAGAGCGATCCTTCCCCGGAAGAGAAGCTCCTCAAGGCCATCTTCGGCGACAAGGCCGGCGATGTCAAGGACGCTTCCCTCAAGGCGAACCCGTCGCTGAGCGGTACCGTCGTCAAGACGTCCCTCTACGCGAAGCTCTCCAAGGAAGGCAACAAGAAGGCCGCGAAGCTCGACCAGAAGGCCAAGCTCGAAATCCGTCAGGAAGCCTTCGACCAGCAGGCCGAAAAGCTCCGCGCGGAGTTCCTGCAGAAGCTCGCCGTGCTCACGAAGAACAAGAAGAGCGCCGGCGTCAGCGACCTGTACGGCGTCGAGGTGATTCCCAAGGACAAGAAGTTCACGGCCGAACAGCTCAAGGACATCGACTACGAGAACATCAACTCCAACCGCTGGACGACCGACAAGGACAACAACCTGCTGATCCGCGACCTGATCAACAACTACTGCATTGCCTACAAGCAGATGGCTGCCGAGTGCAAGCGCGAGATGGACAAGATCAAGGTCGGCGACGAGCTTCCGAACGGCGTGATGCAGCTCGCGAAGGTCTACATCGCCAAGAAGCGCAAGATCACGGTCGGTGACAAGATGGCCGGACGCCACGGCAACAAGGGTATCGTCGCGAAGATCGTCCGCCGGGAGGACATGCCGTTCCTCGAGGACGGAACGCCGGTGGACCTCGTGCTGAACCCGCTCGGCGTGCCTTCCCGAATGAACCTCGGCCAGATCTACGAGACCGTCCTCGGATGGGCGGGCAAGAAACTCGGCCTCAAGTTCAGCACCCCGATTTTCGACGGTGCGAGCCTCGAGGAGATCTGCGAGTACACCGACAAGGCCGGCGTTCCCAAGTACGGCAAGACCCAGCTGCGCGACGGCGGCACCGGCGATTATTTCGACCAGCCTGCCACCGTCGGTATCATCTATATGATCAAGCTCGGCCATATGGTAGATGACAAGATGCACGCAAGAAGCATCGGTCCTTACTCCCTGATTACGCAGCAGCCGCTCGGCGGTAAAGCCCAGTTCGGCGGCCAGCGTTTCGGCGAAATGGAGGTGTGGGCCCTCGAGGCCTTCGGCGCCGCCAACGCCCTCCAGGAGATCCTGACCGTCAAGTCGGATGACGTCACGGGCAGGTCGAAGACCTACGAAGCCATCGTCAAGGGCGACCCGATGCCGGCCCCGAGTATTCCGGAGTCGCTGAACGTCCTCCTGCACGAGCTCCGCGGCCTTGGCCTCAAGGTGACCTTGGATTAATTACAGGACCCTTTGACTATAAAGAAATATGCCTACTTTCAATAACAAGGAAAACAAAGTCAAGAGCAATTTCCAGCGGATCAGCATCTCCCTCGCGTCCCCCGAGGACATCACCGCCCGTTCGTGCGGCGAAGTCCTGAAGCCGGAAACGGTCAACTACCGTACTTACAAGCCGGAGCGCGACGGACTCTTCTGCGAGAAGATCTTCGGTCCGACCAAGGACTACGAATGCTACTGCGGCAAATATAAGAGGATCCGCTACCGCGGCATCGTCTGCGACCGCTGCGGCGTCGAGGTGACCGAGAAGAAGGTGCGCCGCGAACGCATGGGCCATATCGCCCTCGTCGTTCCCGTGGCCCACATCTGGTACTTCAAGTCCGCCCCGAACAAGATTTCGGCGCTCCTCGGCCTCCCGGCCAAGAAGCTCGAGTCCGTGATCTACTACGAGAAGTACATCGTGGTGCGTCCGGGCCAGACCGGCATCGAGAAGATGGAACTGCTGTCCGAGGATGAATACCTCGACGCGCTCGCCCGCAACCCGGGCAACGAGAACCTGCCGGACGACGATCCGGACAAGTTCGTCGCCAAGATGGGCGCCGAAGGCATCTACGACCTCCTGAAGGAGATCGACGTCGATGCGCTCGGAAAGGAACTCCGCCAGAAGATGGTCGCCGAGACCTCCCAGCAGCGGAAGACCGAAATCCTGAAGCGCCTGGCCGTCGTGAAGTGGTTCCAGGAGTCCCAGGGCGTCAACCGTCCCGAGTGGATGATCATGAAGGTCGTCCCGGTGATTCCGCCGGACCTCCGGCCGCTCGTTCCGCTCGACGGCGGACGCTTCGCGACCTCCGACCTGAACGATCTCTACCGCAGGGTCATCATCCGCAACAACCGCCTCAAGAAGCTCATCGAGATCAAGGCGCCGGAAGTGATCCTTCGCAACGAGAAGCGCATGCTCCAGGAAGCCGTGGATTCCCTCTTCGACAACTCGAAGAAGTCCTCCGCCGTCAAGAGCGAGTCGAACCGCGCCCTCAAGTCGCTGTCCGACAGCCTGAAAGGCAAGCAGGGCCGCTTCCGTCAGAACCTCCTCGGCAAGCGTGTCGACTACTCCGCCCGTTCGGTTATCGTCGTCGGTCCGGAGCTCAACATGCACGAGTGCGGCCTCCCGAAATTCATGGCCGCCGAGCTGTATAAGCCGTTCATCATCCGCAAGCTGATCGAGCGCGGCATCGTCAAGACCGTCAAGAGCGCCAAGAAGATCGTGGACCGCAAGGACCCCGTCATCTGGGACATCCTCGAGAACGTCATGAAGGGCCACCCGGTCCTCCTGAACCGCGCCCCTACCCTCCACCGTCTCGGTATCCAGGCCTTCCAGCCCCGGATGATCGAAGGCAAGGCCATCCAGCTCCACCCGCTCGCCTGTACCGCCTTCAACGCCGACTTCGACGGTGACCAGATGGCCGTCCATCTTCCGCTCGGAAATGCCGCCATCATGGAGGCCCAGCTGCTGATGCTCGGTTCCCAGAACATCCTGAACCCCGCGAACGGTGCGCCTATCACGGTCCCTTCGCAGGATATGGTGCTCGGTCTGTACTACATCACGAAGATCCGTCCCGGCGCCAAGGGTACCGGAATGTCCTTCTACGGACCGGAAGAGGTCATCATCGCCTATGACGAGAAGGCCATCGACATGCACGCGAAGATCAGCGTCCGCCTCCCGCTCGACAAGCAGGACCTCTCCAAGGGTACCCACATGGTCGAGACGACGGCCGGCCGCATCATCGTGAACCAGTATGTTCCGGATGAGGTTCCGTACGTGAACGAGGTCCTCGGCAAGAAGGCCCTCCGCAAGATCATCACCGACGTCATCAAGAACACCGGCGTGACCCGCACGGCCCAGTTCCTCGACGACATCAAGAACCTCGGATACGACCAGGCCTTCCGCGCCGGTATCTCCTTCAACCTCGGCGACGTGCTCGTCCCGGAGGAGAAGAGCAGGATCATCAGCGAAGGCTACCGCAAGGTCGACGAAATCCGCGGCAACTTCGCGATGGGTTTCATCACCAACAGCGAGCGTTACAACAAGGTGCTCGACCTCTGGTCGTCGATCGACCACAACCTGACCGACATCGTCAAGGACCACATCTCCTCCGACCAGGACGGATTCAACCCGGTCTTCATGATGCTGGATTCCGGTGCGCGTGGTTCGACCCAGCAGATCAAGCAGCTATGCGGTATGCGAGGCCTGATGGCGAAGCCCCAGAAGTCCGGTGCCGCCGGCAACGAAATCATCGAGAACCCGGTCGTCTCCAACCTGAAGGAGGGCATGACCGTTCTCGAGTACTTCATCTCGACCCACGGTGCCCGTAAGGGTCTGGCCGATACCGCCCTCAAGACGGCGGACGCCGGTTACCTGACCCGCCGTCTGGTCGACGTGTCCCACGACGTGATCATCACCGAAGAGGACTGCGGCACCCTCCGCGGCCTCATCGCGACCCCGATCAAGGACAAGGATACGATCGTCGAGAGCCTCGGCGAGCGCATCCTCGGCCGTACCTCCGTCCACGACATCTTCAACCCGCTGACCGGAGAACTGATTCTCCACGCCGGCGAGGAGATCCGCGAGGACGCCGCCGCCCTGATCGACTCCCTCCCGATCGAGCAGGTCGAGATCCGTTCGGTCCTTACCTGCGAGAGCCGCAAGGGTATCTGCGCGAAGTGCTACGGCCGCAACCTCGCCACCAGCCGCATGGTGGAGAAGGGCGAAGTCGTCGGCGTCATCGCCGCGCAGTCCATCGGCGAGCCGGGTACGCAGCTGACCCTGCGGACCTTCCACGTCGGTGGTACCGCGTCCAGCACCGCCGCCGATTCCTCGATCGAGGCCCGCTACAACGGTAAGCTCCAGTTCGAAGAACTCCGTACGATCCAGCGCCAGAAGGAAGACGGCACGGCCGAAGAAGTGGTCGTCAGCCGCCAGACCGAAGTCCGCGTCGTCGACGAGAATACGGGTTACACCTATTCCCAGTATGAAATCCCCTACGGATCCGTCCTCTACAAGAAAGACGGCGACAAGGTCCGCGTGGGCGACCTCATCTGCGAGTGGGATGCCTACAACGCCGTCAACATCATCGAAACGGCCGGTACGGTCAATTTCGAGAACATGGTCGAGGGCGAAACCTTCGAGGAGAAGATCGCCGACGAGTTCAGCATCAACAAGGACCGCGTCATCACGGAATCCCGTGACAAGACCAAGGTTCCTGTCATCGATATCCTTGACGCATCCGGAGAGCGCATCAAGAACTTCAACCTCCCGGTCGGCGCCCACATCATGGTGGAAGACGGCCAGCAGGTCAAGGTCGGCGACATCCTCTTCAAGACGCCGAGGGCCCTGGGCAAGTCCAGCGACATCACGGGCGGTCTGCCGCGCGTCACGGAGCTGTTCGAAGCCCGCAACCCGAGCAACCCCGCCATCATCTCCGAGATCAACGGCGAAGTCATCATGGGTAAGACCAAGCGAGGCAACCGCGAAATCACCGTCCGGAGCAAGTCCGGCGTGGAGAAGCACTACCTCGTCCCGACGACGAAGCAGATCCTCGTCCAGGAGAACGACTACGTCAAGGCCGGCAGCCGGCTGTCCGACGGCGGCGTCTCCCCGACCGACATCCTGAACGTCCTCGGTCCGGTCAAGGCCCAGGAGTACATTGTGAACGAAGTCCAGGCCGTCTACCGCCTTCAGGGCGTGAAGATCAACGACAAGCACTTCGAGATCATCGTACGCCAGATGATGCGCAAGGTCGAGATCACCGATCCGGGCGACACCGACTTCCTGCCGGAAGAACTCGTCGACAAGTGGGCCTTCATGGACACCAACGACGCGATCTTCGGCAAGTCCATCGTCCTCGATCCGGGCGAGTCCCAGAAGTTCTTTGCCGGTGACATCATCGACGCCCGCGACCTGCGGAACGAGAATTCCTCGCTCGAGCGCCAGGGCCTGAAGATGATGGTTGTCCGCGAAGCCCGTCCCGCCACGGCCCGCCTGGTGCTCCAGGGCATCACCCGCGCCGCCCTCCGGACCAACAGCTTCATGTCCGCCGCTTCCTTCCAGGAGACCACCAAGGTCCTCAGCGAGGCAGCGATCCGGGCGCGCGTCGACGATCTGGAAGGCCTCAAGGAGAATGTGATCTGCGGTCACCTCATTCCGGCCGGTACCGGTCTGAAGGACTACCAGAACATCGTTGTCGGCCGCAAGGACGAGATGGCACAGGAGCTTTACGACCTGTAGTACTTTATGATACGATTCGGAATCGTCGGTACCGGGAGGATCAGCGACTGGGTTCTCCAGGGTGCCATTCAGGATCCGCGTTTTCAGGCAGTGGCCGTATGTTCGCGCAAGGCGGACACGGCCGCTGCCTTTATTTCTTCCCACCCGCAGGTGTTCGGGCCGGACGCGAAGGTCTTCACTTCCATCGAAGCGATGGCCGCGTGCCCGGAGGTGGATGCCATCTACATCGGCACGCCGAACGCCACCCACTGTCCGTACACCCTCGCCGCCATCGCGGCGGGCAAGCACGTCCTCTGTGAAAAGCCCCTGGGCTGCAACTTGGACGAGGTGGAACGGATGATCGGGGCCGCCCGCGCGAAGGGGGTGCTGCTGATGGAGGCGATGATCTCGACGCTGAACCCCTTCTTCCGTGCGTTGAAGGAGGAGGCCGGGAAGATCGGGCCCATCCGCGGCTATGAGACCTTCTACTGCCAGCGGTCCTCGAAGCTGGACAATTTCCGCAAGGGCATCATCGCCCCCGCCTTCGACCCGCGGCTGGGCGGCGGTGCGCTCGAAGACCTCGGTATCTACACGGTCTACACGATGCTCTCCATCCTCGGAGAGCCCGCCGGCGTCCGTGCGGAGCAGCTTTTCGAGCCGACGCCCTACGGTCCCATCGACGTCGAAGGCCACGCCACGCTGGCGTACCCGGGCTTCAACGCCGAGATGACCTATTCCAAGATGCGGGATGCGAAGGTCCCGACGACGGTGACGGGCGCCGAAGGCAGCCTGTCCGTCGACGAGATCCACATCTGCGCCCAGGACAAACTCGAAAAAAATCCGTATTTTTATGAGTTCGAGGAATTCATCGGCGTGCTCGAATCCGGCCGCCGCGAGTCGGCCGTCAACAGCCACGCCCTCGCGCTGGCCGTGCGCCGCGTGATGGATTCCATCCACCGTCAAGTCTGAAACGGAACCGAGATGAGAGAAGTCTTTCTGACCAATACCCTTTCCCGCAGGAAAGAGCTGTTCGTCCCCGTCAATCCGGGACACGTAGGAATGTATGTCTGCGGCCCGACCGTCTACGGCGAGGCCCACCTCGGCCATGCCCGCCCGGGCGTGACCTACGACGTACTGCAGAAACTGTTCAGGCACCTGGGCTACAAGGTGCGCTATGTCCGCAACATCACGGACGTGGGGCACCTGGAGCACGATGCCGACGAAGGCGAGGACAAGATCGCGAAGAAGGCCCGCCTCGAAGAGCTGGAGCCGATGGAGGTCGTCCAGACCTACACCTTCCGCTACCACGAGGCGATGCGCCTGCTGAACGTGGCGCCCCCGTCGATCGAGCCGCGCGCGTCCGGCCACATCGTGGAGCAGATCGAAGCCGTCCGGAAGATTCTCGAGGCCGGCTACGCCTACATCAGCAACGGTTCGGTCTACTTCGACGTCCGCAAGTACAACGAGGAGCACCGCTACGGCGTCCTCTCCGGCCGCAACCTCGAGGACACCCTCGAGGGGACCCGCGAGCTGGACGGCCAGGGCGACAAGCATGCGCCCTTCGACTTCGCCATCTGGAAGAAGGCGGAGCCGCAGCACATCATGAAATGGCCCTCCCCGTGGGGCGAAGGCTTCCCGGGCTGGCACCTGGAGTGCTCCGTGATGGGCGAGAAGTACCTCGGCCGCGAATTCGACATCCACGGCGGCGGCATGGACCTCCTCTTCCCCCACCACGAATGCGAAATCGCCCAGAACGTCGCCTCCCGCGGCACGCAGGGCGTCCACTACTGGGTCCACAACAACATGATCACCATCGGCGGCCAGAAGATGGGCAAGTCGCTCGGCAACTTCATCACCCTGCCGCAGCTCTTCTCCGGCGACCACCCGCTGCTCGCCCAGGCCTACAGCCCGATGACGATCCGCTTCTTCATCCTCCAGGCCCACTACCGCGGCACGCTGGACTTCAGCAACGAGGCACTGCAGGCCGCCGAGAAAGGCCTGAAGCGCATCCTTCAGGCCGCGAAGGACCTGTACGCGATGGCGGGGCACACGGCCCCGAACCTCCCGTACGGGGAGATTTCCGATGCGGTTGCGCCGGACCGCTGCCCGGCGGACAACCCGGAGGTGAAGGCCGTCTTCGAGGGCATCTACGACGCCCTCTGCGACGACATGAACACCCCGATCGCCCTCTCCCACGTCTTCGACGCCGTGCGCATCATCAACACGGCGAAGGACAGGAAGCTGACGCTCTCGAAGGGCGACCTGGAGACGCTGGTGCAGCTCTTCGACGACATCGTTTTCGGCGTGCTCGGCCTGCGGGACGACGAAGGCGAAGGCGGGAAGCTCGGCAAGACCGTGGCCGGCCTGATGGATATGGTGCTCGAATCCCGCGCCGAGGCCAAGGCCGCGAAGGACTGGACGAAGAGCGACCACATCCGCGACTGCCTGCGGACGCTGGGCATCGTGGTCAAGGATACGAAGGACGGGGCCGAGTGGACGCTGGAATGATGAAACTGGTCAGCTGGAACGTGAACGGGCTGCGCGCCGTAGCGAAGAAGGGCTTCGGGGACATCTTCGAGGGCTTCGACGCCGATTTCGTGTGCCTCCAGGAGACGAAGCTCTCGGAGGGGCAGCTGGACCTCGAATTCTGGGGATACCGCTCCTACTGGAACTACGCCGAGAAGAAGGGCTATTCCGGCACGGCGATCTATTCGCGGGTCGAGCCGCTCTCCGTCCGCTACGGCATCGGGATTCCCGAGCACGACACGGAGGGGCGGGTGATCACGCTCGAGACGGAGGATTTCTACCTCGTCTGCGTCTATGTGCCGAATTCGCAGGACGGGCTGCGGCGGCTGGAATACCGGATGCGTTGGGAGGATGACTTCCGCCGCTACCTGACCGGGCTGGCGGAGCGCAAGGGGGTCGTCGTCTGCGGGGACATGAACGTCGCCCACGAGGAGATCGACCTGAAAAACCCCGCCACGAACCACTTCAACGCCGGTTTCAGCGACGAGGAGCGGGCCAAGATGACCGAGCTGCTCGGCGCCGGGTTCATCGACAGCTGGCGCTTCCTCCATCCGGAGGAGGTCAAGTACAGCTGGTGGTCGTACCGGATGGCCGCCCGCGAGCGGAACGTCGGGTGGCGGATCGATTATTTCCTGGTTTCGGAGAATCTGCGGGACCGGATCGTCTCAGCGGACATCCACGACGGGATTACAGGTTCCGACCACTGTCCTGTCGAACTTGTTCTACGGTAACCTTTTCTTCGGGCCGTTTCAACATCTCATACACATACGCGATCGCGCCGGTGACGAGCATCATCAGCGTCTGGGACTCGTGTGAGAGGGTCGCGAAGATGATGCCGGTCTCGAACGGGATGTTGTAGATCGACTGGAGGGCGAGGGCGACGAGGTAGTGGAAGGCGCCGAAACCGCCCGGAACCGGGACGATCGAGGCGATGCCGCCGACAACCATGATGAAGAGGCCGTCGATCAGGTCGAGGCCCAGGTCGCCGGGCAGGGACCAGATGACGGTCATCGTCATCAGGATGAAGCAGGCCCAGAGGCCGGCCGTCAGGAGCAGGAAGGTCCCCTTGTTCTTCATCTTCGTGAAGCTGACGAGGCCGTCCCTGACCCCCTGCATCACCTTGCGGGCGCGCGGGGAGCGGAAATAGGCCACGACCAGCACGGCGACCACCGCCAGCACGGCGACGAGCCACCAGTAGTTGAACCCGTTGCCGCCCACCTTCCCGAGGATTTCCTCGGCGAAGAAGGAGCTGAAGAGGTTCCAGCGCATCGCGAGGACTGCGATGATCAGCATCAGGAGGACGAAGATATCCCAGGTCCGTTCCAGCAGGACCGTGCCGATCGCCTTTTCATAGGCGAGGCGTTTCGAGGTCACGTAGCCGCAGCGGATGAATTCGCAGCTGTGGGGGATCACATAGTCCGCCATGCGGGCGATCATGAAGCTGTCCACGCAGCGGCCGCGGCGCACCTCCGGGTCGAGGGGCAGGATCAGCAGGCGCCAGCGGAGACCGCGGATCACGTTCGCGAGCGCGCCGAAGACCATCGACAGGACCACGAAGCCCCAGCGGCACTGCTGCAGCACCGCGATGAAATCGTGCCATTTCACTTCCCGGAACGAGAAGTAAAGGAGGACCAGCGCGACGGCGGTCCAGAGCACATATTTCAGTTTCACTTTCACGGCCGCAAATATACCGATAATAATTTGTATTTTTGTTAGATATGAAATCAATTCTTGGCATAGGCAACGCCCTGACCGATATCCTGGCCGTCCTGCCGGACGATTCCCTGCTCGCGAAGTACCATCTTCCGAAGGGAAGCATGCAGCACGTGGACAGCCAGACGGGCGACCTGATCTGGTCCGCCCTGCGGCCGCTGGGCGTCCATTACGTCGCCGGCGGCTCCGCCGCGAACACCATCACCTGCACCGCCATCTTCGGGATGCCCTCCGGATTCATCGGCAAGGTCGGCGACGACGACCTGGGACACCTGTTCCAGAGCGATCAGGAGCAGTACGGCGTCAAGTGCACCCTGCTGAAGGGGAAGCAGTCTTCCGGCCGCTCGATGGTCTTCATCACGGGCGCCAACGCCGAGCGGACCTTCGCCGTCCACCTCGGCGCCGCGCTGGAGTTCGTCCCGGAGGACCTGAAGCCGGAGATGTTCGAAGGCTACGACTACTTCCATATCGAGGGCTACCTGGTCCAGAACCAGGCGCTGATCCGCCGCGCGGTCGAGATGGCGAAGGAGGCGGGGTGCATCATCTCGCTGGACATGGCCTCCTACAACGTCGTCGAGTCGAACGACGCGTTCCTCCACAACCTCGTGGAGAAGTACGTGGACATCGTCTTCGCCAACGAAACCGAGTCGCGCGCCTTTACCAAGCTCAAGGATCCGCGGGCGGCGCTGGACGAGATCTCCCGGATCTGCGAGGTCGCCGTGGTCAAGGTCGGAAAGGAGGGGAGCTGGGTGAAGCAGGGGGAGGAGGTGCATTTCATCGAGCCGTGGCCGGGAATCGCCATCGATGCGACGGGCGCGGGAGACACCTATGCCGCCGGATTCCTGTATGCCCATTCGCTGGGGATGCCGCTGAAGGTCTGCGGAGAGGTGGGTTCCTGCCTCGCCGCGAAGGTGGTCGAGGTGATCGGGACCAAGATTGACATTCCGCGCTGGCGGATCGCCAAGCAGGAGATCCGGGAGCTGATTGAAAAGGCCGGGGGACATGAGTAAATATGCAGTGGTGACCCTCCTGGATACGGAGGAGGCCGGCTGGGAGGCTGCGGCGCAGGCGGTGGAGGATTGCTGCCGCAGGCTGGGATACGCCAACCGGACATACTACATCGATTTCAGGAAATACCGGAAGGGAGAGGCGCCGGCGACGGATGCGGAAGCGACGCTGCGGCGCACGACCGGGTGGTGGTTCTGGAAGAAGCAGCCCGCGCTCTGGAAGGAGGTCGCGGCGCTGACGCCGGACCTGCTGCTCTGTCTCACGGCGCAGTTCGCGCCGGAGACGGTCGCGCTGGTCCGCGGTTCCGCCGCCCGCCGCAAGGCGGGGCGCGCCGAGCCCGCCGACGGCATTTTCGACCTCGTCGTGAAATCGACGGACCGCTCCCCCGCCGATGCCGCCGCCGCGATCTTCGACTATCTGGCAAAGATTCAATAAAAATACGTATATTTGCATCCCCGCCCCGCGGGAGGACCGGTTCCGTAGCTCAGTTGGATAGAGCAACAGCCTTCTAAGCTGTGGGTCTTGGGTTCGAGTCCCAACGGAATCACTCCGGAACGAATACTTCGTAAAACGCCCGATTCTGTCGGGCGTTCGTTGTATCTATCCGGGGCGTCAGCCGCGGGGATCAGCCAAAGAAGGAAATGGCGCCGAAAACGCCGAGGGAGGCGGCGAGCATGATCGCGCCGGCAAGGAGGACGCCGAGCAGGACGTAGATGACGCTCTTCCGGAAGTCCATGTCGAGGAGGCTGGCGGCGAGGGTGCCGCTCCAGGCGCCGGTGCCGGGCAGCGGGATGCCGACAAAGAGGAGCAGGGCGACGTAGAGGCCGGCGCCCGCCTTGGATTCCAGCTTGCGGCCCGCCTTCTCACCCTTCTCCAGACACCAACGGAAGAAGCCGCCGATCCCGGGGAGGTCCTTTCCCCATTCCAGGATTTTCCGGCCGAACAGGTAGATGAAGGGGACGGGGAGCATATTGCCGATGACCGCGATGATGACCGAAGGGACGATCGGCAGCGAGAATCCGACGGCATAAGGAATCGCTCCGCGGAGTTCTACCAGCGGGACCATCGAAATCAGGAAGACAATCAGGTACTTTTTCAACATACTGCCGCAAAGATAGCGATTAACAACGTTTTTCAGTATCTTAGACGTATGAAAAAACTGTTGTTTTCCATCGTGGCAGCCTTCCTGGCCACCGGTCTCGCCTCCGCCCAGGAAATCCGCGATATCCGGACCGTCGTCGGCCTGCAGAAAGACGGCAGCGCCCGGGTGGTCCAGACCTGGGACATCACCGTCGTCGACGGGACGGAATACTATATTCCCGTCGACAATCCCGGAAAGAGTTACATCCGCGATTTCTCCGTGAGCGAGAACGGGCAGGAGTACCTCAGCGAAGGCCGGAAGTGGAATTCGGACCGCTCGCTGCAGGCCAAGGCCGGCCGCTGCGGCATCATCGAGAAACGGGGCGGCAACATCGAACTCTGCTGGGGCCTGGGGGGATACGGCGACCACGAATATGTCCTCAGCTATACCATCGACAACCTGGTCCAGTCCTACGACGAATGCGACGGCTTCCACTGGCATTTCCTGAATGACGAGTGGAGCGTAAAACCCCGCCATGTCTCCATCGAGATCCAGAACAGGACCGGCGGCGACCCCTGGTACTGGAAGGATGAAAACGACAACAATGTCCAGTTCTGGGGCTTTGGAATGGAAGGTGAATCGTGGCTGAGCGAGGGCGTCGTCTATTTCGAGTCCACGGCGCCGTTCGACTTCGACAGCCGCTTCTCGGCGCTGATGCGCTTCCGGAAGGGGCAGTTCGCCCCGGCCGTGGAGGGCGACGGGACGTTCGAGGCGCTGAAGGACGAGGCGATGTACGGGAGCGACTACGGCGAAGACGAGAAGGATTCCCTCTTCGACCGGTTCTATTATGTCTTCTTCTTCCTTATGGTCGTCGTTCTCCCTGTCCTGATCATCGGCGTGGTGCTTTTCCACTTCTTCCGGAAAGCCTACCGGAAGGTCAGCGGACGCCATTACGACAAGCAGGTTTTCGGCGTCGACAAAATCGAGGGCTGGTTCCGGGACGTCCCGATGGACGGCAACCCGACCGCCTTCTTCAGCCTTCTCCACAAAGGGGACCTGCTGCATCCCAACCCGTTCTCAGACTTCCCGGACCTGGTCAGCGCCTACTTCCTCAAGTGGATCCAGGACGGACTGCTCGCCGTCGAGAAGGACCCGAAGGATGAAAAGCGGACGAACCTCCGCTTCGTCAAGCACCTTGCGGACCTGGACTTCGACGACGAAATGGAGAAGAAGGTCTACCTGGGCGCCCTCGATGCCGCCGGTGAAAATCGGCTGCTGGAAGCCGACGAGTTCAAGGCCTGGTCCTACAAACACGACGGGACCGTGTCCGACTGGCCGTCGGCGGCGATCGATACCGGCCACAGCGTCTGGTTCAAGCTTTCGCAGGAAGAACGCCGCCACGCGGTCGAATTCAAGAACTTCCTTTCGGACTATACCCTGATCGGGGAAAGGAGCGCGCCGGAAGTGGCGCTCTGGAAGCAGTACCTGGTCCTGGCCGCGTCGCTCGGCATCGCCGACAAGGTCGCGGAGAACTTCGGGAAGCTCTTCCCGAAGGTGATGGAACAGTACCTGCAGGAGACCCGCATGTTCGATACGCAGACGGCCTATTATGTATTGAATCATCTGCGCACGTCGTCCCGTTCGATGATGTCGTCGGCGCTGTCGCACCAGTCCCAGCGCCGGGCGGCGCAGGCCGCCGCAACCCGCCGCACCTATGGCGGAGGCGGCTCGATCTCCCGCGGCGGCGGCCACGGCGGCTTCGGCGGCGGCCACGGCGGCGGCACAAGATAAGAATGAACATCAACCGCATATGAAGAAAACAGTCCTCCTGGCAGCCCTTTTCCTGGCGCTGCTCCTTTCCGCTCCGGCGGGTGCACGCGAAGTGATTTCGATGAATGAGGCGTGGAATTTCACGCCGACCCGCTCGGCCGGCGGCCGCTGGGGCGGCATGAGCCGCGGCAACCAGCAGGTCGTCAACCTGCCCCATACCTGGAACGCCGAAGACTTCATGAACGACGGCGGGTACCGCCGCGGCTACGGCACTTACACCAAGCAGTTCGACGCGCCCGACGAGTACCGCGGCAAGCGCGTCTTCCTCCAGTTCGAAGGCGCCGGGTCCGCCGCGACGGTGATGGTCAACGGGAAAATCGTCGGCGAGCACCGCGGCCCCTACAACGCCTTCACCTTTGAAATCACCGATTACCTCCGCCTCGGCGCCGTCAACAGCCTGAGCGTCATCTGCAACAACGAGCAGACCTTCGACATCGCCCCGCAGGCCGGTGACTTCAACATCTACGGCGGCCTCTACCGCGACGCCTGGATGATCGTGACCGACGAGGCCTGCATCAGCCCCCTCTACTACGGCTCCTCCGGCGTGCTGGTCTACCAGCCGATGGTCAATGAAAAGCGCGCCGAGGTCCGCGCCGAGGTCCACCTCTCGACCCGCACCGACTACAGCGGATGCGAAGTGTATTTCGCCATCGAGGACGCCTCCGGGAAAGTCGTGGCCGAGCGCGCCGCGACCCGGATCAACAACGACCTCGCCATCTGCTCCCTCGGCGTCGACAACCCCCGCCTCTGGAACGGAAAAGCGGACCCTTACCTCTACAAGGCCGTTACGGTGCTGAAGAAGGACGGAAAGGAGATCGACCGCGTGGAAGAGAACATCGGCTTCCGCTACTTCTGGGTGGACAAGGACAAGGGCTTCTTCCTGAATGGCAGGCACATCAAGCTTCAGGGCGTCTGCCGCCACCAGGACTGGGCGGGCCTCGCCTCCGCCCTGACCGAGGAGAACCACCGCGCGGACTATGACTTCTTCGACGAGATCGGCGCGAACGCCCTGCGCCTGGCCCACTACCCCCAGGCCCACTTCATGTTCAGCGAAGCGGACCGCCGCGGCTACCTGGTCTGGGAGGAGATCCCCTTCGTGGCCGGCTATGTCGATTATGAGGGCTTCCGCGACAACCTGCGCCTCCAGCTCCGGGAAATGATCCTCCAGAACTTCAACCACCCCTCCATCGTCTTCTGGGGCCTGTTCAACGAGGTCCATGACAACATCGACGCGATTGTCGGCGACCTCGACGCCATCGCCCACGAACTGGATCCCGGCCGCCTCACGACCTGCGCGACCGACCAGGAAAGCACCTACATCACGATTCCCGACGGCACCGGCTGGAACAAGTACTTCGGCTGGTATTACGATACCGTGGCCGATTTCGGCCCGTTCCTCGACGACTGGCACGCCCGCTTCCCGAACGCGCTGATCAGCGTCAGCGAATACGGCGGCGGCGCGGCCCTGTCCGTCCATGTCCCGAAATACGGCCCGGAGGACGAAGCCGACGTGCGCTCCGTCTCCCGCGGCCACTTCCACCCCGAAGAGAAGCAGACCTACATCCACATCAACAACTGGAAGGTCATCGCCGAGCGCGACTATGTCTGGGGCTCCTTCGTCTGGAACATGTTCGATTTCGGCAGCGCGATGCGCCAGGAAGGCGACGTCAACAACCTGAACAACAAGGGTCTCGTGACCCACGACCGCCAGACCCGCAAAGACGCCTTCTACTTCTACAAGGCCAACTGGAACAAGGCGGCCCGGACCGTCCACCTCTGCTCGAAGCGCTACACGGACCGCGCGGAGGATACGACGGACGTCATCGTCTTCACCACCGCCCCCTCCGCCAAACTCTACATCAACGGCAAACTCGTCGGAACCGCCAGGACGGATGCCTACGCGACCGTCCGCTGGCCCGGCGTCAAGCTGGCCAAAGGCGAGAACAAGGTCGTCGTCAAGACCGCCCACGGCGAAGACTCAACCACCTGGAACGTACAGTAAATGAAAAGAACAGCCATCCTCATCACCCTCCTCCTGACCTCCGCCCTCGCATCGGGGCAGCAGGTCATCAAGCTTTGGCCCGACGGGGCCCCCAATACCAACGGCCTGAGCGGCCCTGAACGGGTCATGGAAGGCGGCCGCATCGGCAACATCAGCGATCCCGAGCTACTGCTCTTCCCGGCGGCGGAGCCCAACGGGCTGGCCGTCATCATGTGCCCGGGCGGCGGTTACTCCTATGTCGCCGCCGGCCACGAAGGCACGGATATGGCCGCCTGGTTCAACGCCCAGGGCATCACCTACGCCGTCCTGAAGTATCGGATGCCGAACGGGCATGCCGACGTGCCCATCACCGACGCCCAGCGGGCAATCAGCATCCTGCGCTCGCGTGCGGACGAATGGGGCATCCGGAAAGTCGGCATCATGGGCGGCTCCGCCGGCGGCCACCTCGCCGCGACGGCCTCCGTCCACTTCACGGCGCGCACGCGCCCCGACTTCCAGATCCTTCTCTACCCCCTCATCACTTTCGAGGGCCGCGTGACGCCCGGCGGCAGGAACCTGCTGTTCGATATGTATCCGGAAGAGGAAGAGGTCGCGTATTACTGCTGCGAAAAGCACGTGACGCCGAACTGCCCGCCGGCCTTCATCGTCCACTGCGAGGACGACAACACCGTTCCGGTCCGCGACAGCCGGATCTATGTCCAGGCCCTGGAGGAGAACGGCGTGCCCGTGCAGTTCCTCGTCTATCCCGACGGCGGCCACGGCTTCGGCTTCCGCGACAGCTTCGCCCACAAGCAGGAATGGACCTCCGCCCTCGCGGAGTGGCTCAAAACCCGCTGATTCTTTCACTTGTAGGTGTCCAACAGCCGGGTGACGGTTTCCGGCGGGAAGCCGGTGGTCCGGGCAATCTGCGCGATGTTGGAGGAAAACCTGAAACGAACCTGCCGGAAGAGTTCGGACAGTTGCGGCTCGCTCAGCGCGGATGCCTTTCCGACACCGAAAAGAGAGCGGCATAAATCCGGGAGAGCAGCAACGATGGACTGGTCGCTGAATGCCGGAATCATTTCATCGGCCGTCTGCAGCCGTTGTCGGGCCTTGGATGAATTGCTCAGGTAAAAAATCATCCGCTTGGGCGTGCGGAAGCGGGACTCTACGAGCCGCACCCTGACATAGGACTCGGGAAGGATGTATCCGTTGTCACTGACAAGGAATCCTCCGGGAAGATCTGCCTTACTGTGGAGTAGCCGCTTCCGGGCCCTGCCGGACAGGCTATCCAGCCGCTTTCCTTTGGCGGGCGGGCACTGGAAATAGGAATTGCCCGTCCCCCAGGCGTACGCACCGGGACTGATACACAGGTTGGCCGCAACACTGTTCATAACGGTATAGGCAATCGCCCATTCGACGGAATCGTCCGAGGGATCCAGTTCCTGGATATCCACCTTGTTCCTTCGCAGCAACTCTTTGGTACCGTATTTCAGACGAAAATACCGGCCGTACTGTTTCTTGAACGCGGTAATAAACAATTCTGCCCTAGCCCTGTCGCACAGCAAGACGAAATGGACGTGGTTGGACATCAGGATAAACGCCAGGACGGGTATTCCCAGGGCACAGGAAACGACCGCGACGAGGTTCATCCCGGCCCGATAATCATCCGTGTCCTTGAACCAGAGTGCGTCCGCCAGATGATTGGTCGATACCAGACAATATCTCATCACTCATCCTCCGTATAGTAGTCCTCTTCCATTAAATCGTCAGCGGCAATCTCGCCCAGCCATTGATACAGCATCTCCCGTTGCTTATTCTTTTCCTCAGGAGAATAATCGTCTCCCGATGATGCGGAAGAGAATTCGTTTTTTCTCAGATGAAGCAGGCCGCGGCTGTACTTTTCAATCAGGTGGATTCTTTCCATCGCGGTTGGAGGTCTGAGAAGCATGGCATCATCATCCTCAGGAACTTGGTGGCTCATGGAGAAGCTCCCTGAACGGACATTGATGCAATAATGCTTTTTCCAGGGAAGGGCATAATTTGGAATCCCGGAGCTACATGCATCCGGGTTGAGGAGGACCCAGAGTTTATCTTCCAGATCGTAGATCATCACCTTCCTGGCTGTTTCATTCTCCTTGAACCGATCCAGCCAGCGCCGGTATCGCTCCGACCATTTCGTTTCCTCCATCATCCAGTCGGACAGCGCGGATGCGCTGATTCCCTGCGGGCGGTTGCAGCCGAGCAGAAAGGCATCATCAGGCTCCTCACAGGATTTCAGCCGCAGTTTCCGGTAGGGTGGAACGAACAACTCCAAAGTCGGTTTGAGTGCTGATGCACCTGAGACATCACAGGAAAACAGGCCTCTGGCATAGGAAGATCCTCCATAGACCTCGTGCATCAAACCGACGACCAGTTCGTCGAAATTGTCGGCCTTGGCGGCCGTTCTGACAGAATGAGCGACCATCGAATAGCGGTCGCTTCTCCAATCGAGAGACACCAAACGAATGATGCTCATGCATTGACATAAGGTTCCCATAGTTTTTCAGTTTAAGTTTACTTTGCTAATATAAGGAAAAACTCCGGAAAGACCATCCAAACGTTCCCCTCGGTCCAATCACGGGACCGAAGGGAACGAAAAGGGCCGTTTTTGACGCCCTCGGTCCAGTTGCTGGACCGAAGGGATCACCGGGCACGGGGGGGCGTCAGGCGCGGGATTTCAGGTAGGCGTCGATGGCGCGGGCGGCGCGGCGGCCGGCGCCCATCGCAAGGATGACGGTCGCGGCGCCGGAGACGGCGTCGCCGCCGGCGAAGACGCCCGGACGGGTCGTCGCGCCCGCCTCGTCGGCGACCAGGCCGCCGCGGCGGTTCGCCTCGAGCCCCGCCGTCGTCCGCGCAAGCAGCGGATTCGGCGCCGTGCCGAGCGACATGATCACGGTTTCCGTCGGAATCTCGAACTCGGATCCCGGAATCTCGACCGGGGCGCGGCGGCCGCTTGCATCCGGCTCGCCGAGCTTCATCCGGATACACCGGACGGCGCGTACCCAGCCTTTCTCATCCCCCAGAATCTCGACCGGATTCGTCAGCAGCTCGAAGCGGACGCCCTCCTCCTTCGCGTGGTGGACTTCCTCCACGCGCGCGGGGAGCTCGACCTCCGTGCGGCGGTAGACGACGGTCGTCTCGGCGCCGAGCCGCAGCGCGGTCCGCGCCGCGTCCATCGCGACGTTGCCGCCGCCGACCACGATGGCTTTCGCCCCGGCATGGACCGGCGTCTTGTAGTCGTCGCGGTACGCCTTCATCAGGTTGCTCCGCGTCAGGAACTCATTGGCGGAAAAGACGCCGCAGAGGTTCTCCCCGGGGATGTTCATGAACTTCGGAAGGCCGGCGCCGGTCCCGATGAACACGGCCTGGAATCCCTCCCTGTCCATCAGCTCGTCGACCGTCACGGTCCGGCCGACGATCACGTCGGTCTCGATCCGCACGCCCAGGCGGGTAATGTTGTCGATCTCGTGCTGGAGGACCGTATCCTTCGGCAGGCGGAACTCCGGGATGCCGTAGCGGAGCACGCCGCCCGTCTCGTGGAGCGCCTCGAAAACCGTGCAGGCATAGCCGAGCTTCGCGAGGTCGCCGGCGCAGGCGAGGCCCGCCGGGCCGCTGCCGATGATGGCGACCTTCGGCGCGCCGGGCGCCGGCTGCTGCGCCGGGCCCGCGGGCAGGTTCTCCCGCGACCAGTCGGCGACAAAGCGCTCCAGCTTGCCGATTGACACGCTCTCCCCCTTGATGCCGAGGACGCAGCTGCCTTCGCACTGCGTTTCCTGCGGGCAGACGCGCCCGCAGATGGCGGGCAGCGACGAATCCTGCGCGATCACGGCGGCCGCGCCGGCGAAATCGCCGTCCTTCACCGCCGCAATGAACTCCGGAATCCGGATACTCACGGGGCAGGCGCCCACGCAGCGCGGATTCTTGCAGTGGAGGCAGCGGGACGCCTCCTGCTGCGCCTCCTGCGCGTCGAATCCGTAACAGACTTCTTCAAAGTTGGCCGCCCGGACCTTCGGGTCCTGTTCGCGGGCCTTCAATCTTGCCAAACGCTCTGCCATCATTCGGTCCTCCCCATTTTCGCGTTCTCTGCCTGCTCCTCATCCCAATACTGCCGCTGGCGCTTCATCGCCTCGTCGAAATCCACTTCGCTGCCGTCGAACTCGGGCCCGTCCACGCAGGCGAACTTCATCTTTCCGCCCACGGACACGCGGCAGGCACCGCACATCCCGGTCCCGTCGACCATCAGCGTATTCAGGCTGACCACGACCGGCAGCGCCAGCTTCCGGCAGGTCAGCGTCGCAAACTTCATCATGACCATCGGTCCGATCGCAACAGCGCGCGTATAGCGCTTCCCGTCCTCGCGGACCAGCTTCTCGAGCAGCGCGGTCACCAGCCCGTGGAAGCCCTCGCTGCCGTCATCGGTACAGAGGTACAGGTTGTCGCAGACGCTCCGCATCTCCTCCGTATAGATCAGCAGGTCCTTCGTCTTCGCGCCGATGATCACGTCCACCGGCACGCCGTGCGCATGCAGCCAGCGCACCTGCGGATACACAGGCGCGGTTCCCACACCGCCGGCGATGAAAATATACCGCTGCGCGGCCAGCTCCTCCGGAGCCATTTCCATAAAATCGGACGCATTGCCCAGCGGGCCCACGACATCCAGGAAGCGCTCCCCCACCGCGCGCCCGACGATATCCGCCGTCGAAGCGCCGATCTTCTGGGTCACGATCGTCACCGTCCCCTCCTCGGCATCATAGTCGCTGATGGTCAGCGGAATCCGCTCCCCTTTTTCGTCGTTCAGCACGATCAGGAACTGTCCCGGCCGTGCCGCCCTTGCCAACCGCCGCGCCTCGACCACCATCCGGCAGACCGTCGGCGTCAGCATCTCTTTCTTCAGAATCTCATACATACCTGCAAGATACGGCGAATTCACTACAATAAAAAGCGAAAAAGACTGTTTTTCTGAGGCGGCGTTTTTTCGACGATCTCAGGAAAACAGTCTGTTTCGCGTATAGATTTCGCGCGGGATGGCAGTTGAAAAGCGAAAAAGACTATTTTTCTGAGGCGGCGTTTTTTCGACGATCTCAGGAAAATAGTCTTTTTCGCGTATAGATTCCTTCGCTTACGCTCGGAATGACAGGGAAGGTTTATTCGGCGTAGCCGGCCATGACGACCGTCTTGAAGTTACCCTGCTTCAGGAGATTCTTCACGGACTTCGCCACATCCGCGGACGTCATCCCTTCCACGGCCTTGCGGTAATCCGTGACGAAATCGACGCCGTCCTGCAGGTACGAAACCATCGCACCGGCGAAATACGTATTGGAACGCTGGTTCTCCGTATAGGTCTTCAGGCTGTACTCCTTGACCTTGGAGAGAACCTCCTCGCTCGGGCCGTTCTTCTCGAAGTCGTCGAGGATCTCCAGGATACGCTTGTTCAGGTACTCGTACTTGTCCGGGTCGGTCTGATAGACGATCTGGAGGATCTGCTGGGGCTTCGGGATCATCGAGAAGTCGGAGGCCACGGAGACGCCGTAGGTGCCGCCTTCCTTCTCGCGGATCTCTTCCGTGAAGATGATGTTCAGGGCCTGGACGGCGAAGTCGAAGGCGAGGTCGTTCTTCAGGTTGTAGTCCGCCTTGCCGGAGGCGATCATCGCGACGGTGGCCATCGGGGTCTCCATCTGCTTGCGGAAGATGTTCTCCTCCTTGCCCTTGACGACGTAGATGTTGTTCTCCGCCATCTTCTCGCGCTGGCGGGAAGTCGGGAGTCCGCCGATATACCGGGCAATCAGCGGGAGCATCGTCTCCTCGTCGAAGTTGCCGGTGAAGACGAAGTTGAAGTCGGCGGCATTGGCGAAGCGCTCGCGCGCAATCTGCATGATGCGGTCATAGTCGATCTTCTCGACGTCGGCGGCCTTCAGGCGCTGGTTGCGCGGGTTGTTGCCGTACAGGGTATGGGTCAGCGTATCCTGGAGCGCGCTCATCGGCTGCATCTCCTGGTTCGCCAGGGAGGCGTGGAGACGGGACTGCAGGGAGCGGAAGGCGTCCTTGTCGCTGCGCAGGGAGGTGAAGTTGAGGTAGACGAGCTGGAGCATCGTCTCGAAGTCCTTCGGGGTCGAGCTGCCGGTCAGCATCTCGCCGGCGGCGGAGATGCGCGAATTCACGCTGACCTGCTTGCCGGAGAGGGCCTTGGTCAGGTCGGTCGCGCTGAAGTTGCCGACGCCGCCGACACCGTAGACATCGTTGAGGGCGTTGAGGTTGATGGACTCGTAGGCCGGGTAGAGGGAAGTACCGCCGTAGCTGAAGGCGCGCAGCACGATCTGGTCCGCCTTGAAGTCGGTGGGCTTGATGAAGACGTTGATGCCGTTGGAGAGGGTCAGCTTGCGGTAGCCGAACTTCGAAGGCTCGGAGCTGACAATGGTGCCGCCCTTCGGGAGCTCGGAGAGGAGCGGTTCGTCGGAGACAGTGTCCTCATACTGGGGGATGTCCTCCGCCTCGACGGCGCTCAGCCAGGAGGCGACTTCCGCCTCGGTCGGGGTGCGCAGGCCTTCCTTGTCCGGAAGCATGCAGACAACCACGAGGTTGCCCTCCTCGCCCAGCAGCTGGGCGACGACCTGGTTCACGATCTCGACCGGGATGCTCGGAGCGAGCTGGTTGGCGAGCATATAGGTGTTCTCGATGCCGGGGATGGGCTCGTTGTCGATGAAGTGGCGCACGTACTGCGAGCAGTAGGTGATGCTCTTGGTCTTCTCGCGCTCGTTGTAGGCGTTCTCGATCTGGGTCAGGTACTCCTGGCGGGCACGGTCGTATTCGGAGGCGGTGAAGCCGTTGCGGGCGATGCGGAACATCTCGCGGTAGACGGTTGTGAGGCCCTTCTGAAGCCCGTTGTCCGCCGTCACGGCGATGCCCATCACGGAGCCCTTGGTCTTGGAGATGAAGAAGTCATCGTCCTGGATCGCGGCCTGCATGAACGGCGGCTCAGGCTGCATCATCAGCTCGTCGAGGCGCTGGCTGATCATCATGTCCATCATGCTGACGGCATAGTTCATGACCAGGTAGTTCAGGTCGCCCTTCATCTCGTCCGGATAGGCCTCGTGCTTCTTGAAGATATAGGTCATCGAGTACGGCTGTTCCTTGTCCTTCACGACGGCGACGATCGGCTCGGCGTTGTCCTCCACGGGAACATAGTAGCGCTCCGCCGGGTTCACCGGCTTCGCGATGGTCCCGAAGATGTCCTTGATCTTCGCCTCGATCGCGTCGACGTCGATGTCGCCGACGACCACGATACCCTGCTGGTCCGGACGGTACCACTTCTCATAGTAGTCGCGGAGCGCCTGGTACGGGAAGTTGTCCACGACCTCCATCAGGCCGATGGGCATACGGACCGCGTACTTGTTGTTCGGGTAGATGATCGGCAGGAACTGCTCGTACATACGCATCTGGGCGTCCTGGCGGCTGCGCCACTCCTCGTGGATCACGCCGCGCTCCTTGTCGATGTCCTCCCCCGCGAGGAGCAGGCCGTCGGCCCAATCGTGGAGGATCCAGAGGCAGGAGTCGATCGCGCCCGGAACGGTCACGGGGACGTTGTCGATGTTATAGACGGTCTCGTCGATCGAAGTATAGGCGTTCAGGTCCGCGCCGAACTTCACACCGATGGTCTCGAGGTACTTGATCACGCCGTTGCCGGGGAAATGCTCGGTCCCGTTGAAGCACATGTGCTCCAGGAAATGGGCGAGGCCGCGCTGGTTCTCGTCCTCAAGGATGGAACCGACCTTCTGGGCGATGTAGAAATGCGCCTGGTCCTTCGGCTCCTCGTTGTGGCGGATGTAATAGGTCAGTCCGTTCTCCAGATGGCCGATGCGGACATTCGGATCGACCGGAATCGGAGGCATCTGCTGGGCAGATACGGTCACGGCCAGCCCGAGGGCCAGCGCGATGACGGAAATCATTCTTTTGATCATAGTTCGTTATAAAAAAGTTTATATCTTACTTTTGGTGTATTACCATACTAAGACACTGCAAATATAAGATGTCTGTTTTTTTCTTGCAAATGTTTTCGTAATTATTTTTTCTCTTTCTGCAAAATTATAAATAAATATTGAAAAACAATATCTATTTATTGATTTTTTTGATACAGCTCCAAAACCAGCTTGTCGCGGAGGTCGCGGCGGGCCTGGTAATTATACTGTTCGACGAGGAAAACCGCGCGGTTCTGGTTGCCCATGAAGGTATAATCGAGGGCCACCGAACCGGCCAGGAGGGCGGTCAGGTAGTTGTGCCACCAGATATTGACGCCTCCGATCCCGGCGGCCAGGGCGTTGAGCCCCATCGACAGCAGGCCCTCGCCGTAATGCCCCGTGTACCAGTGGCCCAGCGGGGGCAGGAACGCCAGGGCCATCGCCGTCCCCTCCTTCTTCAGCCGCAACTCCCCGGCGCGGCCGCTCATCGCCAGCACCAGCGCATCCAGCTTCCGCTTCGCCTCCCAGGGCTCGAAACGCGCGTCGAATTCATCCACGAAGGACGCCGCCGCAGCGAAATCCCCCGCCAGGTAGCTGCAGAGTTCCTTTTCATACAGGACCTCCTGCAGTTCCTCCGGGGTCAGCGCGTACATCGCAAGGCGCGTCAGCGTCGCGGCGGCGGCGGCGTAGTCGCCCGCCTGCTTGAGGCAGCGGGCGCGGGCGAGCAGCGCCGCGTTCGACTCCGCCGCGGACGCGGCCCGGAACGCCGCGCGCTCCTGCTCGACCGCCTGCAGCAGCCATTCCTCCCGGCTCTGGGCGCTAACGGAAAGCGCTGCGCAGAGGAATATGCATATGCAGCAGGACAGCCGTATCCTGCGTTTCGCGCATCCTGTCATTGTATACTTCTACCGAAAGATAACTTCCATATATATTGCCGAGGTAAAAGAGCGAACCCAGCGTCCCGAAGAGGATGGTGCTCCAGATCGGCCCGTAATGCCTGTAATTTTCGATGGTGATGGCCGCGAAGCCGCCGCAGACGAGCAGCGATTCCGCCGCGGCCCCGTACTGGCGGGTGTACACCCGCCCCAGGCCGGGGACGAGGGCCGAGAGCCCGGCGGCGAGCAGCGGGCTCTTCGCGGCGAAGGTGTCCGGCCCCTGCAGGGCCGCCAGGTCCTGCAGCTGGCTTGCGCGCAGCTCCGCGTAAGGTCCGGCGTAGGCCTCCAGCTGCGCCCGGGCGCCGGCGTAGTCGCCGAGGTACGCCTTCGAGGCCGCGCTGAAGAAGAGGGACTTGTCGTACCAGGGCGAACCCGCCGGGACGCGGTCGAACGCGCGGGAGGCATCCGCAAGCCGCCGGGTCGCATAGCTGGCCCAGCCCCGCAGATAGTCGAGCGTGTCCGACGGCGCATAGTCCGTCCCCTGAAGAAGCACGACGGCATCTTCACTCATCCCGTTGTCTATCAGATAATTGACGAAATCGAAATCGGCGCTGACCCCGCCTGCGCTGCGCAGGAACGGGAGGGGCGCCGTCCCGACCGGCGCCGGCCGGGGCTCGTACCGCTTCCCGGAGCGCCCGATCTGGGAATTCCGCAGGTAGCGGTCGGCCGTGGAAACCGGCCAGCCCCAGTAGAGGGGCGCGACCAGCTGGCGGTTCAGCCGTTCCGCCATGCGCCCGAAAAAGGAGAGCCCTTCGGGCATCGCATCCTCCAGCCGCGTGTCCGTGAAGTCCTGCCTGCGAATCAGTTCCTCGTCGGGGACCTGTCCCAGCAGGCTAACGCCCGCCAGCAGCAGGAATGTCGTAATCAAAAAGCGGGTCATCCACGTCCACTTTGAGATTGGAATACAGGGTCCGCGTCACGGAAGAATCCCTGGGCGTCGGATACGTGATGTTCGTCACGCGGCAGGGAAATACGAAGCGCTGGAAATACGAATAATTCGAAAAATAGGTCTTGTTCACGGCCTTGCCCGACGGATCCAGATAGGCGAGATAGATCGGGAGATAGTTCTGGTAGACGATCTCCACCCGGGGCAGGTTGCCGTTCTTCTCCGAAACGAAGGTTTTCTTGAGCAGCCCGTCTTCGTTGGCGGTGGAGACGAGCCTGTAACCGTCCTGGGTCACGCCCAGGTCATCGACACGGCCCGACAGGAACAGGAAGAGCAGCTCGTCCCGGGAGCTCAGGCCGATGTTTTCCCCGGCGTCGTCCTGTCCCGTCTTCGGGAAGTACACCCGGGCCTCCCCGAGCGGGTTCGTGACCACGAACATCTCCTCCGGGGCATGGAAATGAATCACCAAGCGTCCATTGCCGGAGCAATAGACGCTTTTGGTGACTGTAACGACTTTGCCGGCCAAAGCCTGCTTCACCTCCACGTCGGCGCTGACCCTGCGCTGGGCGGGGCACAGCGGACCGGCGAGGAGAAGCAGCAGCAGGCTAAGCCCACATAAAGAATTTCGTGTTGCCGACATAAGGGCTGATGTTGTCATCAACCAGACCGATCAGCAGCATGACCCAGTCCACGAGCGGGACGATGCCGAAAATGCCGCCGACGGTGAAGGTATAGATCGCCCACATACCCGGACGGGTGCCGAGGTAGTGACGGTGGACACCGAATTCACCCAGGAACATGCAGAGCAGGAAAGCACCCACGGGGCTCGGGCTGCCGACTGCGGGAACGTTGGCCGGAAGCGGGGCAGGCAGGTTCGCCATATCCAGCACCGGGGAAACTTCCACGCTGTTCTCGACGAGGGCGTCGATCGCCGCGTCGTCAAGCGTGTAGCTGTTCGCGTTCGCAGCGAAAGAAACTGCGAAAACCGCTACGAGAACCAAAAGTAACTTTTTCATCGTTTGTTAATACTATAAAGGTAAATAATAAGGTCTAAACCATGCCGGAGAAGCCGAGGAAGGCCATCGCCATCATGCTCACGGTAATCAGTGCGATCGGCAGGCCCCGGAACATCTTCGGGACGTCGTTGGAGGCGAGGTGCTCCCGCAGGCCGGCGAACAGGACCATCGCGAGGCCGTAGCCGAGCGAGGTCGCGAAGGCATAAACGGTCGCCTCGCCGAGGTTCATCATGTGGGCCGCGCCGCCGAAGGTGAATTCCTTCGAGACGACCGTGATCGCGACGCCGAGCACGGCGCAGTTCGTCGTGATCAGCGGCAGGAAGATGCCGAGCGCCTGGTACAGGGACGGGCTGATCTTCTTGAGGACGATCTCGACGATCTGGACGAGGGAGGCGATCACGAGGATGAAGGCGATCGTCTGGAGGAACTCCAGGCCGAAGGGCACGAGGAGGTAGCGGTTGACCAGGTAGGTCACGACCGTCGCGAGCGTAATCACGAAGCAGACGGCGCCGGACATCCCGGTCGCGGTCGAAAGCCGGTTCGACACGCCCAGGAACGGGCAGATGCCGAGGAACTGCGCCAGCAGGATGTTATTGACGAATATCGCGGAAATGATAATCAGGAAATACTCCATAGGGCTGCCTCCTTACTTTTTCAGGTATTTGTTGAACAGGGCCATCAGATAGCCCAGGACGAGGAAGGCACCCGGCGCCATCACGAAGGCGAGGACGCCGTCGCCGGGGAAGAGTTTCCACCCGAAGGCGGAGCCGCTGCCGAGGATTTCGCGGACGAGGCCGATCACGACCAGCGAGGCCGTGAAGCCGAGTCCCACGCCGATGCCGTCCAGCGCGGAGGCGCCGACGGAGTTCTTGCCGGCGAAGGCTTCGGCGCGGCCGAGGACGATGCAGTTCACCACGATCAGCGGGATGAACAGGCCGAGGGTCGCATAGACGGACGGAACGAACGCCTGCATCAGCAGCTGCAGCACTGTCACGAACGTCGCGATCACGACGATGTAGACCGGAATATGGACCTTGTCAGGCACCATCGGCGCAATCGCGGAAATCGCGATGTTGGAGAGCACCAGGACGAAGAGCGTCGCGAGGCCCATCGACAGGCCGTTCATGGCCGAGGTCGTCGTCGCCAGCGTCGGGCACATGCCGAGGACCAGCACGAACGTCGGATTGTTCTTGACGAATCCGTCGAGTATGAGTGAGATTTTCTTTCCCATCGCCAGCTCCTCCTAATAGGCGGAAGCGCCCGAAGCCGCATCCACGGCGACGGACTCCCCTTCCAGGTTCTTCACAACGGCCACCGCATTCGCGACGGCGAGCGTATAGGCGCGCGAGGTGATCGTCGACGCCGTGATGGCATCCACGTCCCCGCCGTCTTTCTTCAGTTTCAGCGACTTCGTGGCGGGGAAGTTCTTCCACTGTCCCACGAAGGCCGCATCCGTCGTGCATTTCGCGCCGAGGCCCGGGGTCTCGGTGTGGGAAAGCACGGAAGTGTTGTAGACCGTCCCGTCCGGAAGCACGCCGACCATCAGGGTCAGCGGGCCGCCGAAGCTGCTCACGGTCGACTTGACCGCATATGCGAGCGTCTTTCCGTCGCCGGTCGAGAGGTAGTATTCATAGTCCTGCCCGCCGACTTCGACGTGGTTCGCTTCGGAAAGGTCTCCCCCTTCCGGGAGCACCTGGCCGATCGAAGCCTGGAGGGCCTTCAGGGAGGCCGCTTCGATTGCGTCGTACGTCGCCGCATAGACGAGGCCGAGCACCGCTCCGCAGAGCAGGCAGACGGCCGTCAGGCAGAGGACCATGTTTCGGAATGTCGATTTCGCCGCCATGCGCTAGTCCCTCCCGAATTTAGGCTGATGGAACCACCGGTCGAGCAGCGGCACCGTCATGTTCATGAACAGGATCGCGAAGGACGTGCCCTCCGGGTAGGCGCCGAAGTAGCGGATCAGCATCACCAGCAGGCCGATGCCGAAGCCGAAGATCAGGCCGCCGGGCACGCTCATCGGGGACGTGACGTAGTCCGTCGCCATGAAGCAGGCGCCCAGCACCAGACCGCCCGAAAGCAGGTTGAAGACAGGGCCGGTATAGGTCACGGGGTCGATGGCGTGGAAGATGCCGGAGATGGCGGCGACCGTCACGAAGATCGCGAGCGGGATCCAGATCTTGACGACCCGGCGCAGCAGCAGGTAGGCGAAGCCCGCCAGCAGCGCGAGGATGGAGATTTCGCCGGCGGAGCCGCCGACATACGCAAAGAGCGGATGCCAGCCCATCTCCGCAAGATTGTCGATGACCGCGGTGCCGTTTTCGCTGACCAGGCTGAGCACGGTCGAGCCGGTCACGGCGTCCGCGCCGAACAGGCCCTGCGGAATCTCCCAGTGGGTCATATAGGCCGGGAAGGAGATCAGCAGGAATACGCGTGCGGCGATCGCCGGGTTGAAGACGTTCTGTCCGAGTCCGCCGAAGGTCATCTTCGCGACGCCGATGGCGAAGACAGCGCCGATCAGCACCACCCACCAGGGCGTCGTGTACGGCAGGTTCAGCGCCAGCAGCAGGCCGGTCACGCCGGCCGCCTCCGGGCAGTCGAAGGGCCGTTTCATCAGCCACTTGCAGATTGCCCATTCCAGCAGCACGCAGGATACGATGCTGACGGCGAGCACCAGCAGCATCGACCAGCCGTAGAAGACGACGGCCACGGCCGTCGCCGGGAGCAGCGCGATGATTACGTCGCGCATCAGCGAGGCGGTCGTCCGCGATGCGTGGATGTGCGGGGGATGCGATACCAGAAACTTATCCATACTCTTTCCCTCCTAACGTTTTTTTGCCAATACCTTTGCCGTCCGGATCCGGTCCAGCAGCGGAATATAAGCGGGGCAGCTGTAGAGGCAGCAGCCGCATTCGATACAGTTCAGGACCTCGTTCTCCTTCAGCGCCTCGATGTCGCCGGCCTTGGCCAGGCGGTTCAGCAGGAAGGGCTCCAGGCCCATCGGGCAGGCGTCGGCGCAGCGGCCGCAGCGGATGCAGGGGCCTTCCTTCCCGCGGCGGGTCGCCTCTTCGCTCAGGTATAGGATTGCGGGCGAGCCCTTCACGGTCGCGGCGTCGAGGTTCGCGATGGGCTTGCCCATCATCGGACCGCCGCTGACGATTTTCGCGGCATCGGCGGGCACGCCGCCGGCGTATTCCGCGATGTAGTTCAGCGTCATGCCGGCGCGGAAGAGGTAGTTGTGCATCTTCTCGCCGGAAAGGCAGTCGCCCGTCACCGTCAGGACGTTGGTCACGAGCGGCTTGTTCTTCTGGACCGCCTCGTAGACCGCAAGGGCGGTACCGGCGTTCTGGACGACGGCGCCGACGCTGATCGGCAGGGCGCCGGGTTTCGTCTGGCGGCCGAGGACCGCGTCGATGAGCTGCTTCTCGCTGCCCTGCGGGTACTTGCACTTCAGCGGGGCGACTTCCATGTTCGCGTAGCCGAGACGCGCGACAGAGGCCTGGAGCGCTTCGATCGCCTCGGGCTTGTTGTCTTCGACGGCGAGGACGGCCCGGCAGCCGCCGAGGACCATCTGCATGATCGCCGTACCAACGACGATCTCGTCCGGGCGCTCGAGCATGATGCGGTAGTCGCTGGTCAGGTAGGGCTCGCATTCGGCGCCGTCGATGATAAGGCACTCGGCCTTCGACTCCGGCGGCGGATTCAGTTTCACGTGGGTCGGGAAGGTCGCGCCGCCCAGGCCGACGACGCCGGCGGCCTTGATCTTCTCCAGGACGGCGGCCCGGTCGGTCGGGATCTCGGGGACGAGTTCCGGGGAGAGGTCGATGCCTTCCGCCCACTCGTCGCCTTCCACGACGATTTCGATATGGGTCACCGGGCGGCCGGCGATGTCCTTGCGCGGGCCGATCGACTTGACGGTTCCGGAGACCGGGGAATGGACATAGGCGGAGATGAATCCGCCCGGCTCCGCGACGACCTGGCCGGCCTTGACCTTGTCGCCGACGGCGACGCAGGGGACGGCGGGGGCGCCCAGGTGCTGGGAGACGGATACATAGACGACCGGCGGAAGCGGCAGGACTTCGATGGCGCAGTCGCGGGCGTACTTGGTGTCGTCCGGGTGGACGCCGCCCATCGGGAATGTCAGTTTACGCATGGCTCTCCTCCTTGTTTACTTCTACCGGGGACGGCTTCGGCTTCACCACCGGGAAGTTGACGGCGAGGATCGCGCCCGTCGGGCACTCCGCGACGCACTTCTTGCAGAGGCGGCACTTTTCGAAGTCGATATAGGACAGGTTGTTCTCGATCGTGATGGCGTCGCTGGCGCAGACCTTGGCGCACTTGCCGCAGCCGATGCAGGCGGCGGCGCAGGCCTTGCGGGCGACGGCGCCCTTGTCCTTGTTGACGCAGCGGACATAGACACGCATCCCGCGGGGGCCTTTCTTCCGGAGCTCGATGATGCCCTTCGGGCAGGTCCGGACGCAGGCGCCGCAGGCGGTGCACTTCGTCTCGTCCACCACGGGCAGCCCCGTCTCAGGGTCCATCCGGAGCGCGCCGAACTGACAGGCGGCGACGCAGTCCCCGCAGCCGAGACAGCCGAAGGCGCAACCCGTGTCGCCGGCATAGAGCGCCGCTTTCGCCTGGCAGGATTTCACGCCGTCATACTCATTTGTCTTCGGCCGGTTGGCGCAGCTGCCATTGCAGCGGACGACCGCAACCATCGGCGCCTGCTCCTGCACCTCGTAGCCCAGGATATCCGCCACCTGCTTCATTACGTCGTTCCCGCCGACCGGGCAGAAGATTCCGTCCAGGTTCGGGGCGGCCACGGCCGCGGAAGCGAACGCGCGGCAGCCGGCAAAGCCACAGCCGCCGCAGTTCGCGCCGGGCATCACCGCCTCGACCTTGTCGATGCGCGGATCTTCCTCAACCCGGAAGCGCTTCGCGATGAGGAACAGGATAACGGACAGAACCAGGCCGAGGCCGGCCAGGATGGCGACTGTCCAGAGGATCGTTTCTGTCATCATTGCTTCTTGCGTATCGTAAAAATATACTCGTCCTGCAGCTTGTCCCGCAGCAGGTATATTCCCAGATAGTACAGGGCGACGGCGCCGACGGCAACGAGCGCCGCAAGCCCTTCCCCGGCGCCGAGCCGGAGGGCCAGCAGGATCCCGGCAAGCAGGAGCACGAGCGGCGCCACATACGCGAGCCAGACCGCCTTGTGGCCCATCGAGGCCTTCAGGACGACGTCCACTTCCTCACCGGGTTCATAGTACACGGTCGGGGAGGTCGGGACCTCCACGGCCTTGGTCCTGTATTCGGAGATGCCGCAGAGTCCGGCGGCGTGGCAACTCGCACAGGCGGCCTCGGAGACGATTTCCACCACCGTAAACTGCGGATTGACACTCACGATTTTTCCGGTATGCACAATCGCTTCCTTCGCCATACTACAGCATTCCTCCCATGGATTCAAATTCGGATACGCCGTTGAAATCGACGGCGTCGTTCATCGCCGAGGCGACGTTGCGGGCCTGCACGTCGAGGGCGTCGTCCATCTCCACGAAACGGATCTGGTCGCTCTTGAAGCGCATCGGGATTTCGCCGATCTCGCCATTGCGGTGCTTGGCGATGATGATCTGGGTCAGCTCCCGGTCCTCCGGATTCTCGGACAGGCCGATGTAGTCCGGACGGTGGATGAAGAGGACCATGTCGGCGTCCTGCTCGATCGAGCCGGACTCGCGGAGGTCGCTCAGCTGGGGCTTGCCGTTGCCGCCGGTGCGCTGGACCGCCTGGCGCGAGAGCTGCGACAGGGCGATGATCGGCACCTCGAGCTCCTTCGCGGTCGCCTTCAGCGTCCGCGAGATCGCGGCGACCTCCTGCTCGCGCATGCCGCGCAGCTCGGAGGGGCCCTGCATCAGCTGGAGGTAATCGACGACGATCAGGGCGACCTGCTTGCTCTTGACGAGGGTTTTCGCCTTGGTCCGGAACTCCATCACCGGGATGCCCGGCGTGTCGTCGATATAGAGGGGGGCCTTCGAGAGGTTGCGGAGCTTGTACTCGAGCTGCTCCCACTCGAAGTTCTCGAGCTTCACGCCGCCCTTGATCTTGTCGGCGCTCAGTCCGGACTCGGAGGTCATCAGACGCTTCGCAAGCTGGATCGCGGACATCTCCAGGGAGAAGAAGGCCACCGGCTTGTGGAACTGCACCGCGGCGTTGCGGGCGATGTTCATCGCGAAGGCGGTCTTACCCACGGAGGGGCGGGCGGCGAGGATGATGAGGTCGGATTTCTGCCAGCCCTGGGTAATGCGGTCGAGGCTCGCGAAACCGGAGCGGACGCCGGTCGGGCCGTCGGCGGTCTGCATCTCCTGCAGGTCCGACATCGCCATGTTGATCACGGAGCCGATGTCCTGGACCTCGCGGCGGACGTTGTTCTGAATCGCGGCGAAGACTTTCGTCTGGGCCGAATCGATCAGGTCGTCGACATTGACGCTGTCGTCGTAGGAGTCTTTCAGAATCTCGTAGGAGGCGGTGATCAGGTCGCGCTGGATGGTCTTCTGCTTGAGGATCTTCATGTAGAATTCCAGGTTCGCGGCGGCGCCGACGCGCTCGGAGAGCTGCGCCAGGGCGACCGCGCCGCCGACGGCCTCGAGGTTGCCCTCGGCCTTCAGGCGGGCGCTGACCGTGATCAGGTCCACGGAGGTATGTTCCGCGACGAGGTGCGTCATCGCCTCGAAAATCATCCGGTGGCGGGGATCGTAGAAGCACGAGGGGCTCAGCTCCTCCATCGCCGCGTCGACGGACGACGGCTCGAGCAGCATCGCGCCCAGGACAGCCTCTTCGACATCAAGAGCCTGAGGCGGTTTGTTTCCCATCTCAAGCCCTATGGTGTCCAGATTTGCTGCCTGTTCCCGTTTTCTGGATGATTTCTTGGGCTGGTCAGGCATAAACGCTATTCAAAGTCCGGATTGACGATGATTCTGCCGCAGTGCTCGCAGATCACGAGCTTGCTGTTCGACGCGATGTCGACGAGGCGCTGCGGGGTAATGGTATTGAAGCAGCCGCCGCAGGAGTCTCCGTTGTAGACGGAGGCGACTGCGAGGTGGTTGTGGACGCTGGCGCGGATGCGGTCGTAGGCGCTCATCGTACGGGCGTCGATCTTCGCGGCGCACTCGTCGCGGCGGGCCTGGAGCTTCGCTTCCTGGGCGCTGGTCGACTCGATGATGTTCTCGAGCTCCTCGCGCTTCGCGGCAAGGTCGTTCTTCTTGACCTCGATCTTCTGCTCGATCATCTCGATCTCGTCCTTGCGGTCGGCGGTCGCCATCCGGGTCTCGCCTATGTTCTTCTCCGCAATCTGGCGGAGGAGGCCCTGGTTCTCGAGCTCCTTGTTGATCGAATCATATTCGCGGCTGTTCGCGATGTTTTCCAGCTGCGCCTGGTATTTGCCGATCTGGGCATCCAGTTCGATGATGTTCTGCTTGTTCGCCTCGATGGAATTCGCGTATTCGACGAGCATCTGCTCCAGGTGTTCCTTCTTGCCGCAGAGGGCTGCGAGTTCCTGCTCGAGGACTTCCACCTCCGCCGGGAGTTCGCCGCGGAGCTGGACGATCTTGTCGATAGCCGTATCCGCCTCCTGAAGCGCGTAGAGGGTCTTGAGCTTTTCAGCTACGCTCAGTTCCGAGTCTGCAAACGTCTTCTGGAGGGATACGAAAGTCTCCCTTTCATCAATCGGAGTCTCGACTTTCTTGATTTTCTTGGTCGCCATATATTACAAATAAAGTATCGGATTGGTACTGTCCAATGCCTTGGTGCATTGAAGAACAAAGTTAGGAAATTTTTTCCTTAACAAAGAATATAAAATGGAGACTATCTCCTTTTCGCTCTCGAAATGGCCGATGTCCATCAGCATGAATCCGTCGGGGACGAAGAAGTGGTGGTAGGAGATGTCGCCGCTGATGTAGAGCTGGGCGCCGGCCGCGCGGGCCGCCCCGATCAGCGAACTGCCGGAGCCGCCGCACATCGCCACGGTCCGGACAGGCTCCGCGACCGGCCGCGAAGCGCGCACGACCTGCAGGCCGAAGGCCTCCTTGACGCGGCGGAGCGCCGCGTCCGCGGAGAGCGGCTCGCGCCAGACGCCGACGGCGCCGAGGCCGGTCTCCCCGTCGCCTTCCGGCTCCAGGACACGGATGTCCGCGAGGCCGAGGCGGCGCGCCATCGCCCCGCTGACCCCCGCAAGGACCTTGTCCGACGGGGTATGGGAGGCATAGACGGCGATGCCGGCGCGGATGGCCTTGATCAGGGCCAGTCCGACCGGATCCTCCGGGCGGACGGATTTCAGGGAGCCGAAGATCAGGGGATGGTGGGTCACGATCATGTCAGCGCCGGCGGCGGCAGCCTCGTCCACGAGGGCCGGGGTGCAGTCCAGGCCGAGCAGGACGCCGTGGACCTCCTGGTCGGGCGAGCCGACGCAGAGGCCGCTGTTGTCCCATTTTTCCTGCAGCCCGAGGGGGGCGAACTCCTCGACGGCCGCGACGATGTCCCGGACTCTCATAGCGCTTCCCTCACTTCCCGGAGCTGGGCCCGGATCTCTTTCAGGGCGTCCAGCACGCGGACGTTGCGGTCGACGGTGCTGCGCTCGGAGGCGAGGATCTTCTCCGCGCCCTCGAGGGTGTAGCCTTTCTCCTTGACCAGGTAGTGGATCTGCTTCAGGGTGTCGATGTCCTCGCGCCGGTAGAAGCGGTTGCCCTTCGCATTGCGCCGGGGCGTGATGTACCGGGAGAAGGAATTGGACCAGAAACGCACGAGGGAGACGCTTTCGCCGAGCTCCGCCGCGGTTTCGCCGATGGTATAGTAGAGTTTTTCCATATCAGTCCATGGATTGGCCGGTCGTGACCGACATAAACAGCATGTTCATATACTCCTCCGGGGTCACGGACGCGAAGAAAAAGTTGATCGGATCGACGTAGCGGCCGTCCTTGAGGATTTCGTAGTGGAGGTGGGCGGCGAAGGTGTTGCCGGTCGTCCCGACCGCGCCGATGCGCATGCCCCGGCGGATGGTCTGTCCCTTGATGACGGGGATGTCCGAGAGGTGGGCGTAACGGGTCACGTAGCCGCCCGCGTGGGTGATTTCCACATAGTTGCCCTGGCCCTTGCGGGAGGAGACGACGGCCGTGATCTGGCCGTCCGCAGCGGCGAAGACCGGGTCGCCCTGGTTCGCGATCAGGTCGAGGCCGTTGTGCTGGGAAGGGACCTTGTAGAAGGGGTTGACCTTGCTGCCGAGGGAGGCGCCGACCTGGGCGTAGGAGACGTCCGCGAGCGGGAGGCTGAGCGGCGGGAGGCCGTCCTGCGCCTGCGCGAAGACGCGCAGCAGCGCTTCTTCGACGGCCGCGGTCCGCTGCAGCAGGGCGCCCGACTTGGCGTCGGTATACTCCTCGATGCGGCGCGAGGGGACCGAGTCGTTCCCGGCGAGGAAGCCGGCGCCGCCCATCGGATTGGACCGGGGGGCCTCCGCGCCGAAAATCGCGCGGTAAATCTCATTATCCTTGACCTGGAGGTTCGTGATCGCGTCGGAGACAAGCGCCTCGCGTTCCAGCATCTGGGGATAGACCTTCTCGTAGATCTTGTTTTCGCGGCGCAGGCGCCGTTCCGTATCCGTACTGACGAACAGGGCGAAGATGACGTAGTAGACCACGGCGAGGGAGGCCGTGACGAGGAAGTATTTCAGGACGGTGAGGAAGACGCTCCCGGCCGTGCGCGTCACTTTCCGGAAGGAAAAGGTGCTTCTGTCGAATTCGTAGTGCCTGGGCATCGTCTATCGGTTCGTGCTGAGCCGGAAGGAGGGGCGCAGCTGCGCCTGCGAATCCTCTTCCTTGTTTTTCACCATCGTTTCATATTCCGCGACAGACATGTCCAGGTCGAAGAAATTGGCCGGGTTGACCGGATTGCCGCGGTAGTGGACTTCGTAGTGGAGGTGGGGGCCGGTCGTCTTGCCGGTGTTGCCGACCTCGCCGATGCACTCGCCGCGCTTGATCTTCATCCCTTCGACGACGCTGATCGAATTGAGGTGGGCGTAGCGGGTCTTGTAGCCGAAGCCGTGGTCGATCGTGACCATGTTGCCGTAGCCGAAGAACTGGAAGGTGACGCTCTCAACGACCCCGTCGCCGGTCGCGTAGACCGGGCTGCCGCGCTTCATCGCGAAATCGAAGCCCTCATGGAAGGCATAGCGGCCGCTGATCGGGTCCGCCCGGCCGCCGAAGGGGCTGGAAGCGCGGTATTTCGACTTGTCGGGGACCACCGGCGGGATTGCCGGGATGCAGGACGCGAGCTCGCCGGCGTGGCGGGACATGTTCGCGACTTCGTCGTAGGCCTTGCTCTGGACATACGCCTGCTTCGTCAGGACGTCGAGGCGGACGGCGGCGCTCCGCAGGAGGCTGCTGCCGCTCAGGCCGTCGAGGTAGGCGTAGCGGTTCACGCCGCCGAAACCGGCGTTCAGCACTTCCTCGGGGATCTTGTTCATACCGAAGATCGAGCGGTAGATGTCGTCGCCGCGGACCTCGAGGTCCTTCAGGGCGGACTCGTTGCGGTCCATCTCGCGGTTCAGGAGCTCGATCTTCGAGCTCCAGGCCGCGTTCTGGCGCCGCAGGATCGCCGTTTTCGGCGTCTCGAGCCCGAGCACGGAGGTATAGAGCCAGAAATACAGCGCGAAGCAGGCAAAACCACCGAGCAGCACAAGCACCGTCCGGAGCAGACGGGACTTGTGCGAAACCTTGACGACTTCGTACATAAGGGTCTCAGGGTTAAGGTGGTATTGTTTAAGCCTGGACATCCACGACAAATATAAGCTTTTTTAGCAAAAAATATGCTAACTTTGTTGTTCCTCACAAAACGGAGAATAAACGACAACCCTATGACATCCAAGGAAATCAGACAGCAGTTTCTGGATTTTTTCGCCTCCAAAGGCCACACCGTCGTCCCGTCCGCCCCGATGGTCGTCAAGAACGACCCGACGCTGATGTTCACGAACGCCGGCATGAACCAATTCAAGGACATCTTCCTCGGCAACGCCAAAGCGCCTTACCTGCGCGCGACCGATTCGCAGAAATGCCTCCGCGTCAGCGGCAAGCACAACGACCTCGAGGAAGTCGGCCACGACACCTACCACCACACGATGTTCGAGATGCTCGGCAACTGGAGCTTCGGCGACTACTTCAAGTCCGAAGCCATCGACTGGGCGTGGGAACTCCTGACCGAAGTCTACAAGATCGATAAGAACCTCCTCTACGCGACGGTCTTCGAAGGCAGCGCGGAAGACGGCACCAAAATGGACGAGGAGGCCCGCCAGGCCTGGCTCAAGCACCTCCCTGCGGACCACATCCTCCCCGGCAACAAGCACGACAACTTCTGGGAAATGGGCGACACCGGCCCCTGCGGTCCCTGCAGCGAGATCCACATCGACATCCGCAGCGACGAAGAGAAGCGCAGCGGCGTCCCCGGCCGCGAGCTCGTCAACCAGAGCGACCCCCACGTCATCGAGATCTGGAACCTCGTCTTCATGCAGTACAACCGCATGGCCGACGGCCACCTGGTCCCCCTCCCCGCCAAGAACATCGACACCGGCATGGGCTTCGAGCGCCTGTGCGCCGTCCTGCAGGGCAAGAACAGCAACTATGACTCCGACGTCTTCACCGGCATGCTCGCCACGATCGGCGAAATCTCCGGCCACAGGTACGGCGAGTCCCCCAAGACCGACGTCGCGATGCGCGTCATCGCGGACCACATCCGCACGATCAGCTTCTCGATCGCCGACGGCCAGCTGCCGTCGAACGTGAAGGCCGGCTACGTGATCCGCCGCATCCTGCGCCGCGCCGTCCGCTACGGCTACACCTTCCTCGGCCTCGGCGAACCCTTCCTCTGCCGCCTCGTCCCCCAGCTCATCAGCGACATGGGCGAGGCCTACCCGGAACTCGTCGCCCAGCAGAAGCTCATCACCAGCGTGATCCGCGAAGAGGAAATGGCCTTCCTGCGCACGCTCGACCGCGGCATCAAGCTGATGGACGAGTGCATGGCGGCCTCCGCCGGCGCGAAAGTCATCTCCGGCGCCGACGCCTTCAAGCTCTACGACACCTACGGCTTCCCGATCGACCTGACGGAGCTCATCGCGGGCGAGAACGGCTTCACCGTGGACATGGAGCAGTTTGCCGTCGAACTCCAGAAGCAGAAGGACCGCGCGCGCGGAGCGACCGCGAACGAGTTCGGCGACTGGACCGTCTACGCCGACGGCGAGTCGGAATTCACCGGCTATGACGCGACCCTCGTCGAGGGCGCGACCCTCCTCAAGCACCGCACCGTCGTCCAGAAGAACAAGGAGATGCTCCAGCTGGTCTTCGACCACACGCCCTTCTACGGCGAAATGGGCGGCGAAATCGGCGACACCGGCACGATTACCTCCGCCGACGGCGAGGTCGTCCGCATCCTCAATACCATCAAGGAAAACAACCTGACCGTCCATATCGCGGAGAAACTGCCGCAGAACTGCACGGGCGCCTTCACCCTCGCGGTCGACGCCGACCGCCGCCGGAAGATCGCGAACAACCACAGCTGCACCCACCTCCTCGACCAGGCCCTCCGGGAAATCCTCGGAACCCACGTCGAGCAGAAGGGCTCCTATGTCTCCGACAAGGGCCTGCGCTTCGACTTCTCCCATTTCGAGAAGCTGTCCGACGAGCAGGTCGTCCTGGTCGAGAAGCGCGTCAACGCGCTGATCCGCGAGAACCTGCCGCTGCAGGAGAAGCGGGACGCGACGATGGACGAAGCCCGCGCGATGGGCGCGCTCGCCGTCTTCGGCGAGAAGTACGGCGACCGCGTCCGCGTCGTCCGCTTCGGCCCGAGCGTCGAGCTCTGCGGCGGCTGCCATACCTCCGCGACCGGCAACATCGGCCTCTTCAAGATCCAGAGCGAGTCCGCCATCGCGGCGGGCGTGCGCCGCATCGAGGCCGTGACCGGCGAGGACGCCGAAACCGTCGTCTACGGAATGCAGGAAATCATCCGCACCGCCCGCGGCTTCTTCAACAACGTCCCGGACCTCGCCGGCGCCATCAGCCGGATGATCGACGAGAACGCGACGATGAAGAAGCAGGCCGAAGAGTTCGCCCGGCAGAAGGCCGCCGAACTCGCGTCCCGGCTGGCCGGGACCGCCGAGGAAGTGGGCGGCCACCGGCTGATCCGCTTCCGCGAGAACGGCGTCGATCCGGCGATGCTCCGCAACGTTGCGCTGGCGCTCCAGAAAGAGCTCCAGAACACGGTCTTCGCCGCCGCCTTCGCATTCGAAGGCAAGCCGAACCTGCTCCTGATGTACTCCGCCGACCTCGTGGCCGCCGGCAAGAACGCCGGTAAGGACATCCGCGAGGCCGCGAAGCTGATCCAGGGCGGTGGCGGCGGCCAGCCCGGCCTCGCCAGCGCCGGCGGCAAGGACGCCTCCGGCCTCGCGGCCGCCCTCGACGCCCTCGTCGAAACCGCCACGAAATAAACCCGCGCCAGGATGAAGAAGTTCGACCGGTTTTTGCTGAAAGCGTTCATAGGACCGTTTGTGGCGATCCTGCTGGTCGTGCTTTTCGTCCTGATGATGCAGTTCCTCTGGGTCTATATCGACGAACTCGTCGGTAAAGGACTGGGGCTCAGCGTCATAGCGGAATTCCTGATGTGGGGCAGCTGCTACTCGCTGCCGCTCGCGCTGCCGCTGGCGACCCTGCTGTCGTCGATGATGACGATCGGCCAGCTGGCGGAGAACAACGAGCTGATGGCGATCAAGTCGGCCGGCATCTCGCTGGGGCGCGTGCTGCTCCCCCTGATCCTGGCCTCCGTCGTGATCAGCATTGGTGCGCTCTTTACCTCGGACGACCTCGTCCCCTACGCCTACAACAAGATCCTGACGCTGCGCGACGACATCGGAAAGACCAAGGAAGAGATCAAAATCCCTTCCGGAACCTTCTACGACGGCATCGATGGCTACATCCTCCGGGTCGAAGACTCCGGGGACAGCCAGGGGATGATGTACGGCATCATGGTCTACGACCACACCGGCCGGCAGGGCAACACGACCATCTCCCTGGCCGACTCCGCCACCATCCGGATGGCCAAGACCAAGGACTACATCACCTTCACGATGTACAGCGGCGCCAACTACCAGGAGACCAACCAGTACGAACCGCAGGATACGACCCGCCAGCTGGAGCGCATCGACTTCGACCGGCAGGAGATGATCATTCCCCTGGAGCACTACGCCTTCCAGAAATCCGACGAGGCGCGTTTCGGCGACCAGACCAAGTCCAAGAAGCTCAAGGACCTGTACTTCACGCGGGATTCCCTCGTCGAAGTCGCCGCGGAGCTCCATACCCGCCATGTGCTCCAGATGATGACCTCCCCGCAGATCGCGAAGATCGACCAGCTCGACAGCGCGGGGCTCGCCAAGGGCCTCCCGAATTTCCCGGAAGAGTACCTGACGCAGTGGAAATCCGACTATGAGCCGCTCGTCGCGGCCGGCAAGGCGGAGTCGCGGATGGAGCGCCTGATCTCCGACATGAAGATCTACGAGCAGGAGACCTACGACTGCAATTACTTCCTGCGGCGCAGCGAGCTGGAAATCTACAAGCGCTACTCCGGCGCGCTCGCCTGCTTCATCCTCTTCTTCATCGGCGCCCCGCTCGGCGCGCTGATCCGCAAGGGCGGCCTCGGCGCCTCCGCGATCGTCTCCGTCCTCTTCTTCGTCCTCTACTGGGTCGTCGACATCACGGGCACGAAACTCGCCCGCGACGGCGCGATCGACCCGTTCAGCGGCGCCTTCATCTCCGCCTACGTGCTCGCCCCGATCGGGACCTTCCTGACCTGGAAGGCCATCCACGACTCTTCCTTCTTCGCCGCGGACAACATGAAAGCCTGGTGGCGGCGGGTCAAGAGCCGGATCCGGGCATTCTTCCGCAAGCCGCGCATCGTCTATATGGGCACGCCCGAATTCGCCGTCGCCCCGCTGGACGCCCTCGTCCGCAAGGGATTCAAGATCGTCGGCGTCGTGACCGTGGCCGACAAGCCCAGCGGCCGCGGCCTGAAGATGAACGAGAGCGCCGTCAAGCAGTACGCCGTCGCGCACGACATCCCCGTCCTGCAGCCCCTGAAGCTCAAGGATCCGGAATTCCTCGACGCCCTCCGCGCCTGGAACGCCGACCTCTTCGTCGTCGTCGCCTTCCGGATGCTGCCCGAAGAGGTCTGGTCGATGCCGAAGTTCGGCACCTTCAACCTACACGCCGCCCTGCTGCCCCAGTACCGCGGCGCCGCCCCGATCAACTGGGCCGTCATCAACGGCGAACGGATGACCGGCGTCACGACCTTCATGATCGACAAGGACATCGACACCGGCGGCATCCTCTTCCGTTCCGAGGCCCGCATCGCCGAGACCGACACGGCCGGCGACGTCCACGACCGCCTGATGGCGCTCGGCTCCGACCTCGTCGTCCAGACGGCCGAGGCCATCCTCGAAGGCAACGCCGAGACGCGCGTGCAGCGCAGTTTCATCCAGGGCTCCGAGGTGCTCAAGCCCGCCCCGAAGTTGACCCGCGAGCTCTGCCGCCTCGACTGGTCCGACACGACCCGCCACCTCTACAACCTCATCCGCGGCCTCAGCCCCTACCCCACCGCCTATACCACGTTGGTTCCTGTCATTCCGAGCGAAGCATCCCCTGTCATTTCGAGCGAAGCATCCCCTGTCATTCCGAGCGAAGCGAAGGAATCTGTCACCCTGAAGATCTTCTTCGCGGAGAAGGTCGAGGGAGCGCCGGCGGCGGCGCCCGGGACCGTCACTTCCGACGGGAAGACCTGGCTGCACATCGCGACCGGCGACGGCGCCCTGTCCGTCACGGACGTCCAGCTCTCCGGCAAGAAACGGATGGGCGTCCAGGACTTCCTCCGCGGCTTCCGCGATCCGGAATCCTACATCGCACAATAGTTTTTTTTAACAATAAAAAAGAAGGATGGCCGCAGGACCATCCTTCTTTTTATTGAGGTATTCGCTGTTTAGCGGACAGCAATCGGGGCGGGAGCGGAAGTCGGACGATAATCCTCGTTCTTGGCGCCGGACTGGCCGCCGAAGGTGCGGACATGCTGGATCTTCTCGAACGGACGGAAGGTCGCCTTCTCCATTACGTACGGGGCGAGAGCGGCTTCGGAACCGTCGACCGGGTGGCCGATGATGTTCCAGACAATGCTGAGACCGCCGACGCCAGGTACATAGAAGTACAGGCCGTCATAGTCCGGGATCTGCGGGTGCGGGACAAGGGCGAAGGTGCCGTCCGCGGTCAGACCGCCGATCAGGAGGTAATTCGAATTGATGTTAAACGCGGAGGAAGAGAACGGAACGACAGTGATGTCATAACCCGCAAACTGGCCGGCAGCCTGCTGGGCCTCCACGAAGAGCAGGCCGTTGCTCCACTCGGCGAGGATCGTATCGTCGAAGTTCGCGCCGGAGATACCGCGGATCGCGACATACTCGACTTCTTCTTCGGTCTCTTCGTCGACCTCGGAACCACCGTCGGAGATGACGATCGTACCTTCCTCGACGGCTGCACCGTCAGCGCCGTAGTAATCGTTGACCTTGCGGGCATAGGTGCCGTAGAAGTCTTCCTTGTCAGCACGGACGAGGTCGTTCAGGCTGTAGATCTCGGGCCACTCGTTGCCGGCGAACTGCTCGGCGAAGGTACCGAAGTCATACGCGACGTTGCCGTCCGCATCCTTTGCATACACGTTGACCTGGATGTCGAAGATCGGGAAGCCGTCGGCGTCAATCGAGACGGTACCCTTCTTGATGTTCACGAACACCGGGTTGCCGAAGACGTCCAGACCGGTCTCCTGCTCGTTCTCCACGTCGGAGATGGCGTCGCCGTCCTTCAGGTCGTCCGGAGCCGGAGCGGAGAAGGCAAGGCCGAAGCCGTCGGTGAAGTAATCCGGGATGAAGTAGACCGGGAGATCCTCGTTGTCCGTGTTCACCATCAGGTCGGCGTTCCACTCGATCGGTTCGCCTTCCTCGGCGAAGATGTTGGAAGTGACCTTACCCATGACGAACGGGGCAGTACCATAGTTATACGTGTTGTAGTCCTCGACCATGAGGGTGCTGTCGAAGTAGAGGTAGGTATCCGGAACTCCGCTGTAGGTCGGCCAGCCATAGATGCTGGTGCCGGCGAGGAGCATGAAGTCACCGAAGTTGATGGCCTGCTTCTTCTCATCCCAGTTACCCAGCGGACGCGGGCAGTCGTAGTTGACGTGGCCCGGCCAGGTGATGGCGCTGTTGATCGCGAACGGACCGGCGTCGACCCACTGGAAGTTGAGGTTGGAGTCAGCGACATAGACCTGACCCGGCTCGAGGGTACCGCCGAATTCTTCCTTGAAGATGTCGCCTTCCATATCGAGGACGATATAGTAGTCGCTGTCATCGAGGAACTCCTCAGGCCAGATACCGTCTGCGGAACCGGACTCGTCATAGTACGGGTTCGCATACTTGGTCTTGCCGACAGTCACCGTGCTCATCGGGTTGACGATACGGTAGATCTTCTTGTCCTGGTACTGCTCGACATAGGCCGGGAAAGTATGGGTATCGATACCGCTGTTGTAGATCTTCATGATGTTCTCGACGAAGGTCGGGACACCGCCGGAAGCCGCCTTGCCGACCGCCTTCCAGTCAGAGCCACCGCCCTGGGGAGGAAGGGTCGCGGTAAAGGAGTAGCTGTTCAGGCCGTACTGGGACGCATCGGCGCCGCTCACGGAGAGGTTGAACTGGTACGGGAACTGCTCGGCGAGCTTCGTGGAGTTGTAACCGATCACGAGCTGGGCGGTAGCCATACCGTCGGCGAAGGTCACGGTACCGGGAACGGAGAACAGCGGGTCAGCCTCGCTGGAGACCGTAGCGGTAAAGGAACCGTTGGTGTTCGCACGGTTCACCGGGATGGCGAAAGCGCTGGCACCGGCAGAAAGGGTATAAGACGCTGCCAGACCGTCCTGGAAGTAAACTTCCGCCGTCGTGGGGACGGGAGCCGGAGTATATTCCGGAGCCTCCGCGACGCAGGACGCTACACCTGCCAACATGGCGCCGGCAAGCGCAAAAACAAGAATTTTATTGAATGTCTTCATAATCTCGTCTCCTTATTATTCATATTTACCGGGAGCAAAGGTTCCAATCGGAGTCGGGCCGGTGATAAGGGCGCTCGGGTTGGGGTTGTTGTGACCGGCAAGAGCCTTGTTGGCGTTGACTTCGGAATCCGGGATGCAGAAATTCCACCAAGGCTTCATGCCCTTCGCGTTGATCTTGAAGATGTTCGCAGGGGCGTTCGTACCTTCGTAGTTCTGGATCACGTCCGGCTTGATACGCTTGGCGTTCGGGAAGCCCCAGCCTTCACCCCAGAACTCGATGCGCTCCTGGGTCAGGACCTCGAGCTGGAGGTCACGGGTCGAAGCGGGAGTGAAGCTGTAGTCGCTCTGACGGTAGTTCTGCATGAAGGCGTTCAGCAGAGCGGCACCGGCAGCGGCGCCCTGGCTCATACCGACGGCCTCAGCCTCGATCAGATACATTTCCTCGACGCGCATGATCGGAACATCGACGGCGCCACCAACCGTGTAGGACTCCCAGTCGCCGTTCTTGCAGCGGAACTTGAGAGACAGGCACGCAGGGGCTTCTTCGATGTAAGCCTTGTCGCGGGAAGTCTGGTAGTTGTAGAAGTCGTACTTGTCCGGATCGAGGAAGCTGTACTTACGGAAGTCGTTGTCGGCGATCTTGTCGTAGAGGCTCTTGTCGATGGAGGGACGGGTCAGCGAGGAGTAACCCCAGTCAGCTTCGCCGGAAATCCAGCCGATGAAGTTGCAGAGGTTCGCCATGTTCTCGGCGGAGTAGCTGGTGTACCACATCCAGGCCTGGTTCGCGGTGTTGAAACCGGTGTTGAGATCGTTCCACTGGGCAGCGGTCACAGGGGAGCCACCGAACGTGTCGATCGCGAGGCGCGCATACTTCGCAGCATTGGCGTAATCCTCATCCCACATATGAACCTTCGCACGGATACCGTAGGCGACGGCGAGGCCCGGGAACTGGCCGGAAGCCGGGGTATAGCCCTTCAGGCAGGCCTCGGCGATCTCCAGGTCGGAAATCATCTGGGCGGTCACTTCGTCGTGGGTCGCACGCGGGTTGTTCTTCGCGGCTTCGGCGTCGGTCGTGTCAAGCACGAGCGGAACGGAAAGTCCCTTGACGCTGGAGACATCGGTGTAGATGTTTTCCTTGGCCTCGAACATCACGCTCAGCAGATAGTAGTAGAACGCGCGGCAGGCGTAGGCCGAACCGGCGAGACCGCGGACGGCGGAAGTCGTCTCCGGGTTCTCGAGGTCCACGGCGGAGATTACGTCGTTGGCGGACTTGATGAACTGATAGCAGGTAAACCAGGGAAGGTAAGCAAAGTAAGTCTCCGAACCGAAGGCACGGTCGCAGGAGTTGTAGTTACGGAACCAGTCATAGCCGGAGTTCGAACCCAGCGGATACATGTCACCGAGCAGTTCGGTGAACGCGATCATGAACTGGGGGAAAGCCATATCGGTCTCGTGGACCTGCCTTCCGTACACCATATACCACTGGGACATTTTGGCAGGAATACCGTTCGCAGCACTCTGCAGGGCAGAGGCGGAGGCACCGACCTGCTCGGAAGTGGCGGAACCACCCTGCGGGAAGGTCTCCTTGATGCAGCTCGTGAGCGAAAGGGCACCCACGGCCAGCACGGCGATATATTTAAAGAATCTGTTCATATCTCTTATATTCTAAAATTCTGGGTCTGACATTCTAGAAGTGGAAGGTAACACCTGCGGAAACCGTTCTCATCGGAGAATAGTTGGTCGCATTGGAACCGTCGGAGAAGCTCTGGCGAGGGTCGAAGCCGCGACGCATGGACCAGTACCAGACGTTGTTGGCGGCGAGGTAGACGCGGATGGAGTTGATGTTCATCTGACGGGTCACGACGGCCGGGAGCGTGTAACCGAGATTGATGGTCTCGATGTTGAGGTAGCTCGCCTTGGTCTGGAAACGGGTCGATGCGGAAGCACTGTAGGTATCAGCAAGCTGCCAGCGAGGGATCTCGTTGTTCTTGTTGGTAGGAGTCCAGGACTTCAGGACGTCCGCGTGGAAGTTGTAACCGGTGTTGGAAGTGGTCGGGGAGGCCATGAAGGTCTGGTAGGTACCGTCGTTGATCCAACCGCCGATCTGGTAGGAGAAGTTGGCGGAGAGGTCGAAGCCGTAGAGGCGGACGCTCGTACCGAAACCACCGTAGAGATCCGGGATGGAGGACTTGCGGGTCACGAAGTAGTCGGCGTCGTTGTAGGTCGTCGTCGTCTTGATGTCACCCACCGGGTAGCCTTCCTCATCCTTGTCATAGTAGTACCACTGGGAGAGACCGGTCTCCTGGTCGATGCCGGCGAACTCCTTCATGTACCAGGTATACATCGAGATGCCTTCGGCGATGTAGGTGCCGCCGGTATCATAGCCGCGGTATACGTTGGCATCCTTGTCATAGCGGATGGAGTTCAGCTTGTCGGGATGCAGTTTCGTGATACGGTTCTTCAGGGTCGTGGCGTTGAGGTTCACATCCCACTGGAAGTTCTTCTTGTTGAAGATGTTGTAGTTGAGTTCGAGCTCGAAGCCCTGGTTGTACAGGTCACCGACGTTGTCGTAGTAGCTCGAGTAACCGAGGGACGGAGCAACGGAGAAGCTGAAGAGCATGTCCGTGGTCTTGCGGTAGAAGTATTCGAAGCTACCGGAGAGACGGCTGAAGAGGCCGAACTCGATACCGGCGTTGAAGTTCGTGTTGGTCTCCCAGGTGATGTCGCGGGTACCCTTCGAAGAGAAGGCGGTACCGACGTTGCCCGAGGAATTCACGATGTCGTAAACATCGGTATAACGGTAGGAACCGATGTTGTCGTTACCCTGGGAACCGATGGAGGACTTGATCTTGAGTTCGTCGATCCAGCCGGCGTTGAACCAGCTCTCGCGGCTGATCAGCCACGCACCGCCGACGCTCCAGAAGCTACCCCAGCGGTAGTCCGGGTGGAAGCGGGAGGAGGCGTCACGACGGAAGGAGGCGGAACCGAAGATGCGGTTGTCGTAGTCGTACTGCAGGCGGGAGAAGTAACCCTCGTTGTTGTACTCGCTGATGGAGGAACCGGCGCTCTGGTCGTCGACGACGGCGCTGCTGAGTTCCTTGTCGGTCTGGCTGAACATCTTGTGCTTCGCACCCCAGAGGCTGTAGCTGCGGGAGTTGTAGTACTCGTGACCGAGCATCAGGTTGAAGTTGTTGTGCTCGCCGAAGGTCGTCGTGTAGTTGAGGAGCTGCTGGAAGTTGTACGTGAACGCACGGCTGTGCTCCTTCTCGACGGTACCGCCGGTCGTATCGAACTGGCCGTAGTACGGGTTATATACATAGGTCGTACGGGTTTCGTTGAGGTTCGTCGTACCGTTGATGGTAAGGACGAGGCCCGGGAACAGGGTCACATCGAAGAAACCGTTGGCGGTCAGGGCGTTGCCTTCGTAGTTACGGGTGTTGAGGTGGGCGTCCTGGATCGGGTTCGCGTCGGAGATGAACGGACGGGCGAAGCCGGCGTTGGTGCCGTTACCGTAGTCCATCATGGCGATGCCGTCGCTGTCGATCTTGATGGAACCGTCAACGTTGCGGATATACGCAGGATAGATCGGAGGCATCTGGGAAGTGAAGGCCCAGATGTTACCGGAAGAAGTCGCGCTACCGTTGTTGCCGAGGGTGTTGCCGTCGAAACGGGAGTAGGACATATTACCGCCGACCTTGAGCCAGTCCTTGGCCTGGTACTCGGCGCGCAGACGATAGGTGAAACGCTTGAGGTCGGAGGCTTCGGTGATACCCTGGTTGTCCAGGTAGGACAGGGAGGTGTAGAAGTTCGACTTGTCGCCGGCACCGGAAACGGAGAGGTTGTATTCCTGACGGATACCGGTACGGGTACCGACCTTCATCCAGTCGTCCGGCATGATGAGGTAATCCTCACCCTTGTAGTTCTTGACAAGGCCGAGGGACGCATTCGGGTTCAGCTTGCCGTCACGGCCGATCAGCATCGCACCCTTCGGGAGGGAGTAGACCTGATAGCCGATACCGCCGTTACCCTGGTCGCCGGTGATGTACTTGTTCGCCGTAAGCCAGGCCTGCTCTTCGGACTGACCCTGGCTCAGGTAGTAGTTCTGCATCGCCTTGTAGTGGGTCTCCAGGTAGAGGGCCGGGTCGTCGATGACGTTGTACTGGCGGAGGGCACGGGTGTTGAAACCGTACTTGGCGTCGAAGGTGACCTGCGCGTCGCTGGATTTCGCACGCTTGGTCGTGATGATGATGACACCGTTCGCACCGCGGGCGCCGTAAAGGGCGTTGGAGGCGGCATCCTTGAGGACGGTCATCGACTCGACGTCGTTCTGGTTGATGTTCGTGATGTCACCGCTGTAGGGAGCGCCGTCCACGATGATGAGCGGATTCATGCCCGCGTTCAGGGAGCTGAAACCACGGACGCGGATCGTAGCGGAGGAACCAGGAGCACCGTTGGAGGAGGTCAGCTGGACACCGGCGACGGCACCTGCGAGGGCGTTCGTGACGCTGGCGGTCTGGACCTTCTCGAGTTTCTCGCTGTTGACGACAGCGGCGGAACCGGTAAAGGAGCTCTTCGTTGTCGTACCGAAGGCCACGACGATCGTCTCATCCAGTGCTTCGGCATCCGGGTCGAGGGCGACGTTATGGACGGCCCTGCCGGCAACCGGAACCTCCTGGTTGAGGTAACCGATGGACGAGAAGATGAGGGTGCCGTTCGCGGGGACGGAGATGGAGTAGGATCCGTTCACGTCGGCGCTGGCGCCGGTCATCGTGCCTTTCAACTGAATTGATGCGAATGGCACCGCCTCGCCCGTGGACGAGTCGCTGACAGTACCCGTAACGGTGATGTTCTGGCCATAAGCCAGCGCCGTCACAAGCAGAGCCATCGCTGCGAAAAATACTTTAATTTTTCTCATTTGTTGAACTTTTAATTAAACATAAATATTGAACTAGTAACAAATCATTACCGAATTTTCAGGGCTTTTCCCGGTAGATACACCCTGCAAGTTGCTAAGTTGGTTATATTTTTTCACAATTCCAAATGTATTGTATGCGCTTCGGCAGGGGGTTCAACAAGAAAATGTCGTTTTTTTTCGAAAAATCGAAATAGAATTACCAATTAGAATAACGAATTGACACCATCTGCACGTTTCAAATGGCAATATTTAATTTCTAAAAAAGTTGATAAATTTTTTTATTAAATGGTTTTATACCTATTATAGGCACTTTTACACAAAAAAGGCGACTTTCGTACCGAAAATCGCCGCTTCCAAAATGAAATCAACCCCGTTACGGGAGCGCTTTGAAAAGGCCGTAGTGCGGGTCCGATGACTCGGGGGTCGGGAGGAGAAGGCCGGGGCGGGCGGAAGCCGCTTTCGTTTCCGCTTTCTCGTGGACGGGGAAACTGCCGGTCGCGATATGGGTCAGGCAGTCCTTGATATTCTCTTCCTGCGGGCCGAAGTCGTGGTACAGGTCGTCCGGGCACCAGTTGTCCGGGACCATTCCCGCATCCGGGATGGAGACGTCGACCGAATTCTTGTTGTAGAAGCAGATCGGCAGGAAAGCGTACTTGAGCCGGGAGTAATCGTCGTTGTTGTACCGCTGGTAATCGGCGTCGGTTCCCGGATAGAAGAGCACGTACATCCCGTTCGGCTTGCCGTAGGTCTGCTTGCCGACGGTATGGAGATAGTCGGTCATATACGGGGCGAGACCGTTGACCGTGACTTCGCTCGCCGATGCGGAGCCCTTGCCGAGGATGAAGTACAGTCCCGTCAGGCGCAGCGCGTCCTTGTTTTCGGGGATGGCGACCTCCTTGTCCAGGGAAGCGAGCTTGTCGTTGTGGACCATCTTGACGTAGGTGTTCCCCTGGGCGGGTATCGGGGCCAGCCAGGAGATCAGCTCGGTCGCCGCGCTGACATCCCCGCCGCCGTTGTAGCGCAGGTCGACGATGAGCTTGTGGATTCCGCGGTCGTGGAAATCCTGCATCGCCGTCTTGATGTCGCTGACCATCGTGAACTTGTAGGCCAGGTAGTGGATATAGCCCACTTCTTCCCCGAGGCCGGGGAAATCGTCCGGACCGAAGACCTCCGTCACCAGCGTCGAGCGGGTCGAAAGCTCGGTCGCGCGCGAGGCGGTGAAGGTCACGTCGGTCCCGTCCGCGCGGTGGAAGGTGAAGCTGGTCGAGACTTTTTCGATTTCCTCGTTGAAGATGGCGAGCTTGTCCTGGGTGAAGGGCTCGGAGATGTCCCTGCCGCCGATGGCGTCGAGGCGGGCGCCGCGCGTGATGCCGTGCTTCGTGAACGGGGAGCCGGGATAGATGAAGCGCACGCGGATCGCGAAGTCGCCGTAGTCCTCGGCCGCCTGCGCCCAGCTCACGCCCCACGTCCCCTTGTACACGCCCGTTTCGGTCGAGATATACTCATCCTTGTCGCACATCCAGCTCCAGCGGTCGCCCTGGTAAAGCAGCGCCTTGAAGAAATCGTCGATGCTTCCGTATTTCTGCGGCTGGAGCGAGGCGTTGCGGTTATAGACGTCCTGGTACCAGTAGTAATAGACATTCATGTATTCCCGGCGCAGGAAGGTCTTCGCCATATAGTCGACGTCCTTCTCGATTTCGGGATCGACCGGATTGACCGGTTCCTTCTCCACCTTCCCGCAGCCGGCGGCCAGCAGGAAGAAAATCGCGAGAGACAGCAGATATTTTATTTTGCGCTCCATAAAAATCAAGTTTGGCACGATTATGGGATTAAGGGACAACCGAACTTTTGATTTAACATAGCTAAGTATTGAACAATATTCGGGAAAGCTGGTCGTGAGATCAGCTTTCTTGTTGTCCCCCCACGAGATCGAGGATCTCGGAGGTAATCTTCTGCTGGCGCCCCTTGTTGTATTCCAGCGTCAGCTCCTGCAGGACCTTGTCGCCGTTGTCGGTCGCGGTCTGCATCGCGACCGTGCGGGCGGCGTGCTCCGCGGCGGCCGAATCCAGCAGGACGGTATAAATCTTCAGGTTCAGCACCTTCGGCACCAGCGCCGCCAGCACTTCCTCCCGAGCGGGCTCGACGATCGGCGCATCCGCCGCTTCCGCCTCCTGCACCTGCGCATCGAGCGCCATCGGCAGGTACGGCTCGCGCGTCACCTTCTGGGAGGCCGAGGAAACGAAATGGTTCCAGATCAGCTCCACGCTTTCATACTCCCCCCGCTCGAATCCGGCGCGCAGCGACTCGGCCAGCGCCTTCGCACCTTCGTACTCCGGCTTTCCGGAAAGCCGGGTCAGGTCCTGCGGCGAAGGATAGCCTGCCTTCGCCATCGCGTCCGCCATCCGGCGGCCCACGGAAATCACGACGACCTGCCGGCCCTGCGCGGCGAGCTCCCGGACGCGGGCCCGCGCCTCCCGGATCACATTGGCGTTGAAGCCGCCGCAGAGGGAGGAGTTGGAGGCGAAGGCGACGAGGACCGTCTTCCCGCCGGAGGCGCGGACCGCGGCGGCGGGAAGGCCGCCGACCCCGGCGAGGATGCTGCGCAGCCCCTGCTCGTAGGGAAGCAGGTTCTCGATGGCCGACTGGGCCTTCCGCAGCTTGGCGGAGGCCACGAGCTTCATCGCCGATGTAATCTTCAGCGTGCTCCGGACCGAACCGATCCTTCCCTTGATTTCCTTGAGGCTGGGCATGGCGTCTGCTTTACTTCATGCCGCCGACAATCGCGGCGGCTTCTTTCTCTATGATATCCAGTCCTTCCAATTTTCCTGCCGAAAGCGCGTCGAGCACGTCAGGATGGGCGCTGCGCATCTTGTCGAGGAAGATTTTCTGGAATTCGCGGACCCGCTCGACCGGGATGTCGGCCATCAGGGAGTGGATGCCGCAGTAGAGGATGGCGACCTGCTCGCCGACCGGCAGCGGGGTATACTGGGGCTGGATCAGGAGCTGGTTGTTCTTGCGGCCCTTGTCGAGGGTCATCGCCGTGATCCGGTCCATGTCCGAGGAGAACTTGGAGAAGGATTCCAGCTCGTTGTACTGGGCCTGGTCGATCTTCAGGGTGCCCGCGACCTTCTTCATGCTGGCGACCTGGGCGGCGCCGCCGACGCGGGAGACGGAGATGCCGACGTTGATGGCGGGGCGGAAGCCGTTGTTGAAGAGGGAGGACTCGAGGTAGATCTGACCGTCGGTGATGGAGATCACGTTCGTCGGGATGTAGGCGGAGACGTCGCCGGCCTGGGTCTCGATGATCGGGAGGGCCGTCAGCGAGCCGCCGGCCTTGACCTTGCCGGCGAGCGATTCCGGCAGGTCGTTCATCCGTTCGGCGACTTCCTGCTGGTCGATGATCTTCGCGGCGCGCTCCAGGAGGCGGGAGTGGAGGTAGAAGACGTCGCCCGGGTACGCCTCGCGGCCGGAGGGCCGGCGCAGGATCAGCGAGACTTCGCGGTAGGCGACCGCCTGCTTGGAGAGGTCGTCATAGACGACGAGGGCGGCGCGGCCCGTGTCGCGGAAGTATTCGCCGACGGCGGCGCCGGCGAAGGGGGCGAAATACTGCAGCGCGGCGGGGTCCGCGGCGGTCGCCGCAACGACGACGGTGTAGTCCATCGCGCCCCTGGCGCGCAGGGTCTCGACGATGTTGGCGACGGTCGAGCCCTTCTGGCCGACGGCCACGTAGATGCAGTAGACGGGCTTGCCCTTTTCGAATTCCGAACGCTGGTTGATGATCGTGTCGATGGCGATGGCGGTCTTGCCGGTCTGGCGGTCGCCGATGATCAGCTCGCGCTGGCCGCGGCCGATCGGGATCATCGAGTCGATGGCCTTCAGGCCGGTCTGGAGCGGCTCGTTCACGGGCTGGCGGAAGATGACGCCGGGCGCCTTGCGCTCCAGGGGCATGTCGATCAGCTCGCCCGCGATCTTGCCGAGGCCGTCCAGCGGATTGCCGAGCGGGTCGACCACGCGGCCGACGACGCCCTCGCCGACCGGGATGGAGGCGATGCGGGAGGTGCGGCGCACGGTCATCCCTTCCTTCACCTGGTCCGTGGGGCCGAGCAGGACGGCGCCGACGTTGTCCTCCTCGAGGTTCATCACGACGGCCATGATGCCGTTGTCGAATTCCAGGAGTTCGCCGGCTTCGGCGGAATTCAGTCCGTGGATACGGGCGACGCCGTCGCTGATCTGCAGTACGGTGCCGATTTCTTCGAATTGGAGCGGCGTCTGCACGCCCTTCAGCTGGTTGAAGAGGACGTCGGAAATCTCGCTCGCTTTGATAGGCTGGATCATTACACGATTCGGTTATTCTTTTCTATAAACTGGCGCCGGATCAGCTCGATCTGGCGCGCGACGCTCGCGTCGAGCATCAGGTCGTCGACGGTGAAGACGAAGCCGCCGACGAGCGCAGGGTCGACTTCACAAACCATCTTGACTTCGCATCCGGTCCGGGTGCGGACCAGGTCCGCAAGCCGGGCTTCGAGGGTCGGGACGGGGACGGCCGTCTTCAGGCGGGCGATCTTGATGCCGGCGGACCGGTAGTAGAGGTCCACGAAATCCTGAAGGATGAACTTCAGGAGGTCCGTACGGTGGTTCTCGATCAGCAGGGAGACGAAGCGCTGCAGCTCAGGCTCCAGGCGCATCCCCTTCAGGGAATCCGGATCGGCCAGCAGGCGCTCCACCTGGGCGCAGACCTCCGCCGCGCGGCCCGTCGAGGCCGTGTAGCGGTACAGCGCGGTGGCGTACCGGGAGGCTATGATCCCCGCATTCACGACGGATTCTCCGATTTACGTTCCGTGGCCTCGTCCAGGAGGCGGTCAATCAGCCGGATCTGCTCCCGGTCGTCCGAGAGGTCCTTGCGGAGGACTTTCTCCGCGACTTCCATCGACAGGACGGCGACCTGGCGGCGGATGTCGCGCATCGCGTTCTCGCGCTCGGCGGCAATCCGCTCCCGCGCGCCGGCGATGAGCTTCTCCGCCTCGGCGGAGGCCTGCGCCTTCGCGTCGGCGATCATCGCGTCGCGCGCCTCGGACGCCTCGCGCAGCAGCGCGGCCTGCTCCCGCCGGGCCTCGTCGATCATCCGTTGCTGCTCCTGCGCGATGGATGCGAGCTGCGCCCGGGCCTCGTCGGCCTCGCGCAGGCTTTCGCGGATCTTCTCGCTGCGCGCCTTGACCATGCCGGAAATCATCGGGAAACCGAATTTCGCCAGCAGGAAAAAGACGAGGCCGAAGATCAGCGTCATCCAGACAATCAGTCCGCTGTCAGGAGTGATGAGTGACATGGCTTAACGGAAGAGGGTCAGCAGACAGACGATGACGGCGAAGAGGCAGACACCCTCGATCAGGGCGCCCACGATGATCGCGGTCGTACGGAGGCCGCCGGCGATTTCCGGCTGGCGGGCGGAGGCTTCCATCACGTAACGGGCGAGTTTGCCGATACCGAATGCGGCCGCGAAGGCGACGGCGGCGGCACCGATGGCGCCGGCGGCTTTCGGAAGCGCGGCGGCCATCGTGGCCTGGAGTAAAGTAAAGAGTACCATAAGACGTTTATTTTAAACAGTTATAAAAATCATTCAGCTTCGGGTTCCTGATGGGCCAGTCCGATGAAGACGGACGAGAGCATCGTAAATACGTACGCCTGGATAAAGGCCACGAGGAACTCGAGGCAGTCCAGGAAGATGCCGAACAGCACGGCGACCAGGCCCAGCGAACCGTTGAGCAGCGGGCCGAGTTCGGCGGTCAGGAAAATAATCGCGACGGCGCAGAGGATCATGATGTGGCCGGCGAGCATGTTCGCGAAGAGTCGGACCATCAGCGAGAAGGGTTTCGTAAACATCCCGAGGATCTCGATGAGGGGCATGATCGGAAGCGGCGCCTTCAGGAAAACCGGCACGTCCGGCCAGAAAATGTCCTTGTAGTAGTGTTTGTTGCCGAAGAGGTTCACCATCAGGAACGTGAACAGCGCCAGGACGAGGGTCACGGCGATGTTGCCGGTCACGTTCGCGCCGCCCGGGAAGAACGGCACGATGCCCAGCAGGTTGTTGATCAGGATGAAGAAGAACACGGTCAGCAGGTAGGGCGCGTATTTCTCGTAGTCCTTGCCCACGGCGTCCTTGATCACGTCGTCCGTAATCGACGCCACCAGCATCTCGACGAGGCCCGGCACGCCCGTCGGCGCCTCTTCCAGCGCATCGTGCTTCCGGTACCAGCGCGCGGTGGAAAGGATCAGGACCACGACGAGCAGGCTGCCCACCATCAGGCCGAGCACGTTCTTGGTGATGGAGAGGTCGAAGGGACGGATCTCGCTGCCGTCGGCGCCGGTCTCGACCACCTTGCCTTCGTATTTGCTCCCCGCGGGAGCGATGTGGAAGCCCCTGTACTCCCCTTCCTCGAGCTTCGAGGAGAGGAAGCACTGCCAGCCGCGCGTCTTGCTGTGGACGATGACAGGGAGCGGGATGCTGACGGGCCTGCCCTTGATTTCCGTGATGTGCCATTCGTAGGCGTCGCCGATGTGGCCGAAGATGAAGGACTGCATATCGAACTCCTCCTCCGCCCGCAGGGAGAGGGGAAGCAGCGCGAGCAGCGCAGCGAATATGAGCCTCAGCTTCTTCATACTTCAGCGCATACGGTAACGGTATCATCCTTCACCTCGGCGAAGCCCGAAGCGATGCGGACCGCCTTCGTCTCTTCCGGAAGCACGCAGCGCACCTCGCCCGCCTCGAGCGAGGAGATGATGGGCGCATGGCCCTTCAGCACCTCGAACGGGCCGAGGGTGCCGGGAAGGAACACGCCGCGCGCATTGTCGCAGGCGTAGAGCGTGCCCTGGGGGGTGACGATGCGGACGCGGATCATTGTTTCGCGGCGGCGAGGATGGCCTCGCCCTTCTTGATGGCATCTTCGATGGTGCCGACCTGCAGGAATGCCTGCTCAGGGAGGTAGTCCACTTCGCCGTCCAGGATCATCTTGAAGCCCTTGATGGTATCCTGGATGTCGATCATCACGCCGGGGACGCCGGTAAAGGCGGCGGCGACGGCGAACGGCTGCGACAGGAAACGCTGCACGCGGCGGGCGCGGTTCACGACGAGCTTGTCCTCGTCGGAGAGCTCGTCCATGCCGAGGATGGCGATGATGTCCTGGAGCTCGTTGTATTTCTGGAGGATGTTCTTCACGCGCTGGGCGGTCTCGTAGTGCTCCTCGCCGACGATGTTGGGGTCGAGGATGCGGGAGGTCGATTCGAGCGGGTCGACGGCGGGGTAGATGCCGAGGGTCGCGATCTTGCGGCTCAGGACGGTCGTCGCGTCGAGGTGGGAGAAGGTCGTCGCCGGGGCCGGGTCGGTCAGGTCGTCCGCCGGGACGTAGACCGCCTGGACGGAGGTGATGGAGCCGTTGCGGGTCGAGGTGATGCGCTCCTGCATCTGGCCCATCTCCGTCGCGAGGGTCGGCTGGTAGCCGACCGCGGACGGCATGCGGCCGAGCAGCGCGGAGACCTCGGAGCCGGCCTGCGTGAAGCGGAAAATGTTGTCGATGAAGAAAAGGATGTCGCGGGGGCCGGCGCCGGTGTCGCTGTCGCGGAAGGATTCCGCGAGCGTCAGGCCGGAGAGCGCGACGGAGCTGCGGGCGCCCGGCGGCTCGTTCATCTGGCCGAACACCATCGCCACCTGGGATTTCTCGACCTCGGCCGGATCGACCTTGGAGAGGTCCCAGTGGCCTTCTTCCATGCTCTTGCGGAAAGCCTCGCCGTAGCGAATCACGTCGGACTCGATCATCTCGCGGATCAGGTCGTTGCCCTCGCGGGTACGCTCGCCGACGCCGGCGAAAATCGAGAAGCCGTTGTGCTTCTTCGCGATGTTGTTGATCAGCTCCTTAATCAGGACGGTCTTGCCGACGCCGGCGCCGCCGAAGAGGCCGATCTTGCCGCCCTTGAGGTAGGGCTCGAGCAGGTCGATGACCTTGATGCCGGTATAGAGGACTTCCTGCGAAGTCGTCAGGTCCTCAAACTTCGGGGGTTCGCGGTGGATCGGAAGGGAGTTCTCGCGGGTCAGTTCCGGGAGGCCGTCGATCGTCTCTCCGACGACGTTCATCACGCGGCCGCGGATCTGCGCGCCGACCGGCATCGAGATCGGGGCGCCGGTGCAGCGGGCTTCCATCCCCCGGCGGAGGCCGTCCGTCGAGTCCATCGCAACGCAGCGGACGGTGTCCTCGCCGATGTGCTGCTGGACTTCGATGACGAGTTTGCGCCCGTTGCTCCGGGTCACCTCGAGGGCCTCGTGGATCGCAGGAAGATCCTGCTCTTCGATCCGCTGGAAATGGACATCGACCACCGGGCCGATGATCTGGGAAATGGTTCCGCTGACAGTTGACATACGCTTCCGTTTCTGCCGCCCCTGCGGCAATTCAATCATCTAACAAAGATAGTGATTTTTTGGCACACTTGCAAATTTCCGTGTCTGATATGATGTAAATATATGGCCATGGAGGTAGATTCGCCGGAAGGATGTACCTTTGTGGTCATGGACAAGGACACTATACAAGCCAAGCTTTACGAGCATTA
>Ga0208297_1000478_pt1 | contig 78224 bp, 74 predicted proteins | sample LMS_cellobiose_e_FD_187367 | JGI IMG/M metagenome (GOLD analysis project Ga0208297, IMG submission 187367) | Rumen-fistulated moose microbial communities from Alaska, USA - LMS_cellobiose_enrichment (SPAdes) (version 2) | ecosystem: Host-associated > Mammals > Digestive system > Stomach > Rumen...
CGAACAGAGAAGTTAAGCCCCGCCGCGCCGATGATACTGCGGAAACGTGGGAAAGTAGGTCGCCGCCACCCCCATACAGCAAAGCCTGCCCTCCAAAGGCAGGCTTTCGTTGTTTTATGACACTAATGGATTGATATGAGGAATGTTGTTGATTGGCATTTGTTGATACTTTTTACAAATAATAGTGACCGGGGTTCGTAAAAATTTTCATTGACGCCTACAAGGTCAATGTAGATGCCATAACGTCGCGCGCTAAATGTTTTTCCGGAATACCTCTGAAAGGATGATGCCTGCTGCCATCGATGCGTTCAGCGACTCGGTGCGGCTACTTTCGGCTCTCGGGATGTTTATCGGACAACTGATAAATGGTATCAAATTGTCCCGAATGCCATGCGATTCACTCCCGATGATTATAACTCCTTGATTGTCACTGATGTGAGTGTGATAAACGTTTTTTCCTTGCATCAGTGCGCCGTAAACAGGGACTTTAACCTCTTTTAAGAACTTAACTACGTCAGTCTCAATGATTTGTGTCCTGAAAATTGAACCCATTGTGGCTTGTATTACTTTCGGTTGCCACGGGTCGCAACTGTCTTCCGAAATCACAATCTTTTTTATTCCAAACCAGTCAGCTGTGCGTATGATAGTACCTAAATTGCCCGGGTCGTTGATGCCGTCGAGAAGCAGAACCAATTGATTTTCAGCGTCTTTAGGCTTAATATTGTATTTTGGTATCATCGCGGTGGCGAAAATACCGGGAGGTGTCACTAAATTACTGATTTGTTCCATCTGTTTTGGCAGAATAATCTCGTAATCTGCGATTTTTTTTACAAAAACAGAATTTTTCTCTCCCCACTGTTCAGTTACAAAAATCTTGTTGACTCTGGTTTTCGAACCCAACAGCTCTTCAACGAGTTTGTTGCCTTCTATCGCAAAAATCCCTTGTTCCTTGCGTCCTTTTGCGTTGCGAAGCGATTGCAACACCTTGACTTCGTTTTTTGTCATAATCTTCAATTATAAAAACATAATTCATCAAACCTTTTGATTTTCAGTAAAAAAGCCGAAGAAAACTCGTTCCCTCGGCCCAAATACAAAAAACCTTAATATGAAAAATCTGCTTACTTTTATTCAGCGAAAACTTCAAAGTTGATTTCTACTGCCACGTCTTTGTGGAGACGTACTTTTGCTTTGTAGTTTCCGATTTCTTTGATAGTATCGTCATCAATGAGGATGTGCTTGCGATCGATATCGATACCTTTTGCCTCTTTGATGGCGTTAGCAATCTGAACGTTGTTGACTGAGCCGTAAATCTTGCCTGTTGATGCAGCCTTGGCAGGGATGCGGAGTTCAAGACCCTCAAGAACAGTTGCTATTTCCTGAGCTTCTTTCTTGATTTTCTCCTGTTTGTAAGCCTGCTGACGCATGTTTTCAGATAGAACTTTGCGTGCTGATGCTGTTGCGAGGATGGCCATACCTTGTGGAATCAGGAAGTTACGCGCGTAACCCGGTTTAACATTGACGATATCGTTTTTGTAACCTAAATTTTTAACGTCTTGTGTCAGAATAATTTCCATGTGTTTCTCCTCCTCTTATTATTTCAAACAATCAGCTAAGTACGGCATCAAAGCAAGGTGGCGTGCTCTTTTAACTGCCTGTGCCACTTTTCTCTGATATTTTGTTGATGTTCCGGTGATGCGGCGAGGTAAAATCTTGCCTTGCTCGTTCACAAATCTCAACAAGAAATCTGCATCTTTGTAATCGATGTATTTGATGCGGTTTTTCTTGAAACGGCAATATTTTTTCTTTTTGGTATCGACTGCTATAGGAGTCAAATATTTGATGTCTGAGTTTGGTTGTGCCATGTCATTCAAATTTTAATGTTAAACAATTAGTTAGCTTGCTGTGCTTCAGCGGCCTCGGCTGCTTTGCGGCGTTTCTTCTCGTTGTAGGCGATGGCGTGTTTGTCAAGTTTCACAGTGAGGAAACGCATGACGCGCTCGTCACGCTTCAACTCTGTCTCTACTGTCTCGATAACATTGCCTTCAGTTTTGTATTCTATCAACTGATAGAAGCCTGAAGACTTCTTCTGAATAGGATAGGCGAGCTTGCGCATGCCCCAGAAATCCTTGAATACAATCTCTGCCCCGTTCTTCACGAGCAGATTCTCGAATTTTGCTACCGCTTCCTTCATCTGTTCTTCAGATAAAACGGGAGTTAAAATGAAAACGGTTTCGTACTGATTCATAATTTAAATTATTGATTATTAAATATTTAAGTTAAATAACTATTTTTTTTTATTTTAGAGTGCAAAGATATAAATTTTTTTGATATGTCTGACAATTAATTAAAAATTTTCTAACATTTCTTTGCAGATAAATTCTGCAGCGTTGCCGTCGCCGAAAATTTCGGGGAAATGATGAGGTGGATTGTCGCAGAAATCTCTGTATGTTCTAAAAATTCTGTCCTCGTCGGCATCGGTGATGACAGCTGCCCCGCATTCCACTATTTCTTTCCATTCAGTCTCACTTCTCAAGATAAGACAGGGCTTCTGGAAGAAAAAAGCCTCCTTCTGCACTCCGCCCGAGTCGGTGACGACCATCTGTGCGTGACGCTCCAGTTCTATCATGTCTAAAAACGATGCAGGAGGCAGTATCCTTATGTTTTTATTATCGGTAATTTTCTTAAATAAATCTTCTTTTAGATTGATTTTCAATAATTTAGATGTCCTTGGATGTAAAGGTAATAAGGTTTTTTTATCTTCAGATATCTTTAATAAAGCTTTGAAGATGGCATTCAATCGCTCAGGCTGGTCGGTGTTGTTGTCACGATGTATGGTGCAAAGAATAAAATCTATACCTCTAAGCTCTTCATTATCAATGATTTTAGATTTTTTATCGGCAACAGTGGCGAAATATTTGCTGTTGTCGTACATCACGTCGCCACAGTGATAGATTCCAGGGTTGTCGATGGTGAACTTCTTTTTGTTGTCGGGATTGAAGCCTTCGTTGATGAGGTTTTTGAATCCAGTGGCGGTAGGGGAGAAGAGCAGGGTAGAGCAGTGGTCGCAGCATATCCTATTGATTTCTTCGGGCATAGATTTGTTGAACGAGCGCAGTCCTGCCTCGATATGCACTATGGGCACGTGTATTTTCGACGCTGCCACGGCACCCGACAAAGTGGAGTTGGTGTCGCCGTAAAGCACAATGCAATCGGGCTTTTCCTTGAGAAGTATTTTTTCGATGCCTTCAATCATTTTGGCTGTCTGTACCCCGTGCGAGGCGGAACCTACCCCTAAATTGTAATCGGGTTGCTGGATGCCGAGTTCATCGAAAAACACCTGCGACATGTTGTCGTCGTAGTGCTGACCTGTGTGAATAATCACCTCATGCACCTCGTTGCTGAAGTGTTGCCTGATGGTGCGACTTAATGCCACCGCCTTGATTATCTGGGGTCTTGCCCCTATTACCGTAACTATTTTCATAATATTCCTGAATCTGCAAAACTAAAATAATTATTGATACCAACGATAATATGGTCTAAAATTTTTATTTCGAGCAGTTTTCCACCGTTCACTATATTCTTCGTCATAGTTTTGTCGGCAGCACTCGGTTCCACGTTGCCTGAAGGGTGGTTGTGGCATAACATTATCGCAGTCGCCTGATTATCAATAGCTTCCTTGAAGATACGTTTTGGGTCGGCACTCGTCCCGTTCACTCCGCCTATGCTTATCCTTACCATTTTTATAACTTTATTGGCTGGATTCAGAAGCATCACCCAAAACTGCTCGTACTCCAAGTCCGACATCCTCATGTAAAAATATTCAAATGCGTCTTTACTGTTGCGTATCACCTGCTGCTGTGCCGTTTCAGCAAATCTGCGTCGTCGTCCGAGTTCCAACGCCGCCACAATGCTCACCGCCTTTGCCGTGCCTATGCCGTTGTATTTTGTTAAATCATTGATACTCATTTGCGAAAGCCTTATGAGATTGTTGTCAACGTCTTTCAAAATACGTCTCGATAAATCGACTGCAGTCTCGCTGCTGTTGCCCGAACTTATCAAAATAGCTATCAGTTCAGCATCTGACAGGGATTCCTTGCCTTTCTCAAGCATCTTCTCGCGAGGACGGTCTTCTGTTGCCCAGTTTTTTATGGACGATTGGTTCTGATTTGGTCTCATTTTTTTGGTTGTAAACGACAAAAGTTCTCCCTGATATAGGAAGAACTTTGACAATATTAGTGGAAATATTACGCTAATTTAGCCGTGAAATGTGCAAGTTTTGACTTTAAATTAGCAGCTTTGTTGCGGTGAATGATACCGCGTTTCGCTGTGCGGTCGATGGTTTTGTACATCTCGGAAAGCTTTGATTCAGCTTCGCTTTTTTCTGTTAATGCCCTGAAACTTCTGACAGCCGAGCGCATAGCCCTGGCGTAGAAGCGGTTGTGTAAACGTCTTTTTTCCGTCTGACGGATTCTCTTCAGTGAAGATTTGTGATTTGCCATTTTATTATTTTAATTTTATTTTTTTTCTTCGCTAATTTTCGGACTGCAAAGATACAACTTTTTTTAATACGACGAACAAATTTTTTGAAAAAAATAAACTTTTTCCTCTAACCCCTGTTATCTATTATACTTGTCATTTCCGAATTATCACCTTTGTTAATAATGTCGTCCAAGATGACATTTACAAAAGTGTTTTTCTCCAAACCTTTGGCTTTTAACTTTATCGGGATGTAATTTTCGCCGTAGCCGCGTGCGGTGCCGTCGGTCATCACACGTTCGATGAGCATTTTTTGAGGCTTGCCAATCATTTGGTTGAAATATTTCAGTTTGTTTTCTGCCGAAATCTGCCGTATCACTGCACTGCGCTCGGTCTTCACCGTTTCCGGAATCTGATTTGGCATTGTAGCTGCTTTCGTTCCTGTCCTAATGGAATATTTGAAAGTGTGTATGTGACTGAATCCTATTGACTTACACATCTCTGCGCTTTCTGCGAAATCGTCTTTTGTTTCACCGGGAAACCCAACAATCACGTCGGTGGTGATGTTGAAATCGGGCATCGCGCCTTTGATTCTGTTGCATAATCCATTGAACTGCAACGCTGTATAGTGTCGGTGCATTGCGTGTAAAGTGTTTTCAGAACCGCTCTGGAGGCAGATGTGCAAATGCGGTGCTAACTTCTCATTCTCGAAAAGCTGTAGGAATTTATCGCTGAAATTGTCTGGCTCAATTGATGAAATGCGAAGTCTGTAATCGCCTTCGATTTTTAGAATATTCTCTATAAGTCTTTCAAAATCAATATCTTGATAATGATAACGTCCCATGTTCACGCCTGTCAGAACCACCTCTTTAAAACCGTGAGCTACCACTTTTATGATGTTTTCGTAAATCTCATCAGCGGGACGGCTTGTGGCTTTGCCGCGCACCATCGGGATGATGCAGTAAGAACAGAAATTGTTGCAACCGTCGTGAATTTTTATCAGACTCCTGGTGTGGAAGGTGCTGTAAGCCGGTCTGTAGCTGAATAAATCTTTGTCAAAGCCTTCATAATCAACGGGTTCACCTTTTATGTGGCTGTCAATGATGCTGAACAGCGCATATTTTCGCTCATTGTCGATGGCGTAGTCTATCACTCCTGCATCGAGCATCTCTTGCTTGAAGTTGTTCACCATACAACCCATAGCAGCGATGACAGCCTTGGGGTGCGCGCGACGTATCTGACTTATCGCCTGACGGCATTTCTGGTCGCTCTGGTTGGTCACGGTGCAAGTGTTAACGACGTAAACGTCAGCGTTTTCGTCGCTTTCCATCACGTCGTAGCCCGCCTCTTTAAACTGTGACGCCAAAGCGTCAGTTTCGTAGAGGTTCACACGGCAACCTAATGTCTTGAATGCTATTCTCATAGTTAGTTAGTCAGTTAATCAGTTAGTCAGTTGGTCAGTTGGTTGGGTAAACTGAACAACTGATTAACTTATCGACTTTATACTACTTCTCCTTCTATTGAAAGTGCTGTTGCACTCGTAACTTTAACTGTAACAATCCGCCCGATTAGGCTTCTGTCGCGCGATTGGAATCTGATGACGATTTTTCCCTCGGTGTGTCCTGTCAGGTAGCCGTTTTTACGGTCGCAGCCGGACACGAGTACACGCAATGTCTTCCCGATAAGATTTTCATTATAAACCAATGAATGTTTCATCAGCTCGTCGGTAAGGATGTGATAACGCTCGCGTTTCTTTGCTTTCGGCACGTCGTCGGCCCACGAGGAGGCGACGGCTCCCGGACGCACGCTGTACTGTGCTATGTAAGCCATGTTGTATTTGAACTCTTCCATCGCTTTGCGCGAATTTTCAAATTCCTCTTCGGTCTCGCCAGTAAAACCGACGATGATGTCGGTAAAAATTGTCGCTTCTGGCAGTAACTTCCTGATTGTCAATATTATATGACGATAATCATCGACGGTATGCTTACGGTTCATGCGCTGTAGCATATTGTCGTCGCCCGACTGTATCGGGAGATGTATCTGCTTGCCGAGGCATCGGTACTGTGAGATGACTTCAATCACTTCGTCACTCATGTCGCGTGGATGTGGCGAGGTGAAATAAACCCAGAACTCTTTGCCGCTCGCCTCGCCGTATTTGCCAATCTTTCTTAACAGTTCTGCGAAATTTATTTCTTCACCTTTCTTGTCTAAGCCGTAAGAATTGACGTTCTGTCCGAGCAAAGTTATTGATTTATAGCCTTTCTCGACCAAATCCTTCAGCTCATTGATTATGTCTTCCGATTTTCTTGATATCTCGCGGCCTCTCGTGTATGGCACGGCGCAATAGGTGCAGAACTTGTTGCAGCCGTTCTGTATCGGGATAAACGCCTCAAAATCAGAGAAATGGTCAGGGTTGATGGTCCAGAAACGGTCCATGTTGGCTGACGGATTCACCACAAATTTATTTTTGATATTGAGATATGGAAGAGACGCTATGAATTGTGGCTGTGCAGGAATTTCATTTAAAGAAAAACTATTATTCGTTGGTATAAAAACACCGTATTGTCTAATCATATCTGGCAAATCGGGCAGTTCGTTCATGGTGAAGACGAGGTCAAAAAGCTTCACGAAACGCTCACGGTCGGCGGGGAGTATGCAGCCCGACACGAAAGTGATACAGTTGTGTGTCTGCTTCATCTCATTCCATTTCTGTATGCGTGTATATACCTTATCGATGCCTTTCTGCCTCACCGAGCACGCTATCACCCCCAAAATAGTAGCGTCATCCTCCTTATCGGTGTCGGTAAAACCCATGCCATGCAGCACTGTACGCACTCGCTCCGTGTCGCTTCTGTTCATCTGGCATCCCAAAGGTAGCAAAAAACACTTCATTTTCTTAAAATTTAGCCCGCAAAGTTACGAAATTTTCGCATTTGAGTTAGTAAATCATGGTAAGAATATCTCTTGCGACGGCATTTTTTTCAAAATCCGGCAAATTCTTTATGCTCGCTCCTGTCAAGATACGTTCTGTTTCGCTAATTAGTTGAGGTTCAAGGCTGTCGGATGCGATGGAAATGTTTTCGATGATGCCTTTTTCTTCGTTTATCTTAATGTCGAGTTCAACTAAACCCCAAGGAAATTGTGCGCTTTTTTTCGCATGGAAATTACGCCATTTTCCGAAAAGATATTCGTCTGAAGCGTATAAATCTCTGGTTTTCAAAACATTATCATCAATAAGGCTGTCAAAGTCCACAATGGTCGATTTCGTTTCATACACTTCTTCGAAGGCTTGCATAAGATACGGAATTATGCTGTCGGAGGTTATTTCTGCCATTTCCGATAAGTTTATGATGCGGCTTGCCACTGATTTTACGCCGTGTTTTTGCAGTTTTGCGGGGTTCACCTTCAGGTATTTAATCAGTTTTTCACTGTCGGTCTTGATGAGTATCGTACCATGGTGTAGTCGGCGTTGCTTATAGATTCCAAAAGCATTCCCTGAGAATTTACGTCCCTCCAAGAGGATGTCATTTCTGCCTGACACTTCCGTCTCAAGTCCTAAATAGCGTAACGCCGTCTGTATGACGTGCATCTGCTTTGTCACATCGTAATATTGCTCGTTGGCGACGAAAGAAAAATTGAGGTTGCCGAGGTCGTGATACACCGCGCCGCCACCTGTTCTTCTGCGCGCAGCATATCCTCCTTCTGATAGCAAAAGTTCTACGTTGCACTCTGTGAACGGGTTCTGATTGTAACCGTACACCACCGTCTGCCGGTTTTTCCATAAAAACATGGTTACAACGTCGGTGTCACCATCAGTGAAAAGCGAATTTTCAACCGCAAGGTTAAGATATGGGTTGTATTGTTTCCCAATAACTGTCTGTATCTGTGGATTCATATTTTAATTTAATAGAAAATATAACCGATGCTTACCTGTATGCTCACGTTTTTGTTTGAGCCTAAATTTTTCGCCACATCAAGGAAGCCGAAATAAGCTCTAAAACTCACGAAAAGGTCGTCGAAAGGGAATAAATCGTTGGTTAAGATACCGAAAAGCAAGCCGAAATCAAAGCTGTTGTATTCCAATGATTTGGAGCTCCAACTTTCGTTTCCGACCTTTGTTTTCTCTTTTCCGACAAGGCAATAGCGGAAATTCGGACCTATTTCAAGGCTAAGAATATCTGTGAAATTATATTGGTACAGCACCGGCAAATTGATATAATGCAGGATATATTTGCGATAAAGCTTGACTTTTTCCGTTTCTGTCTCTGTCCAGTCTCCCGACTGCTGTCCGCCTACGGAATAGTTAATGTCTGCCATCACGCTATGATGTTCTGAGAAATGATATCTTGTACACAGGCCGCCGGTAATGCCGAGTTTCAGGCCGTTGTTCTCAATGCCGTTCAGAGTTGCCATGCCAACGCCGCCACGTATGCCGAAATGAAAATCTTTTTCTTGTGCATGAAGATTACCCCCGCAATTTATGGTGAAAAACAACAGTCCCACCAAGGCAAAAAAGCCTTTAGCTGTCGATTTTCTTATTCCAGAGGTGATTTTTTTCATGTCATAATCATTAAAGTTTTAAACACAAAAAGCCAGAATACAGAACCGCTGTGCGAAAAAATCCTGCTTCCTGACTTCGTTTTCAAAATCTCCGACTATATCCAATAGTCATTGGACTTTAGTTGTCTTTTACTAAGGTCTAAAGTCTAACGACTAAAGTCCATTTTGTAGTCTCTCCGGGATTTGAACCCGAGTTACCAGGATGAAAACCTGACGTCCTGACCAGACTAGACGAAGAGACCATTGTTTTTAGACTTTAGTTGTTTTTACTAAGGTCTAAAATCTAACGACTAAAGTCTTATTTTGTAGTCTCTCCGGGATTTGAACCCGAGTTACCAGGATGAAAACCTGACGTCCTGACCAGACTAGACGAAGAGACCATTGCTTTAGACTTTAGACCTTAGACTTTAGTTGTTTTTACTAAAGTCCAAAGTCTAACGACTAAGGTCTTATAAAAAGCGGTGCAAAGATACGAATTTTTTTCTTACTGCCGAGAATTTTTTTTAACTTTTTAAAAAATGTTATTAAATTATTGATAATCAATATTATATAAGTTTGGAAACATTTTTATTCAAAAGTTAGTGATACTTGGAAAGTTCTGTTGTTTACGCTTTTCAGGCTTGAGTCGTACAATAAATTCTGATGGTCGAGGATATTGAGCAATCCGAAGCCCATCTTCACTTCGATGCCGAATTTAAAATATCCTGTGTAAAAATCGAAGCCGGCACCTATTTCAGCGGCGAGATCGGTGCGTTTCACTCTGATGTTGTCGATGACGGTAGTTTGTTCGCCTGAAGTGTTGGTGACGTCAATCTGTGACCTCTTTTGCGAGGCAAGGTCAATCTTGAAATTACCGCCTGCTATTATGTAGGCGGCGATGTTGTTGAGTCGTTTCGACCTGTATTTTACCTGCAAAGGAAATTCCACGAAAGTGGAAAAAATGGATTTGTTTTTTTCGTAATATAACGAAGGCATTGCATCTCTATATATCTTATAACCAACGATTCTTGTGCCGAAACTGAGCGACGGGATGAGACGCAGGTCGAAATATTTGCCAAGCCGCAAGTTGCCCACCACGCCGACGGTGAAACCTGGTTGCGGTATCGACTCTATGCTTCGCACATAATACGTCGCGTTTTGCATATAATTTACATCGGCATGGTCGGGATATTCATCCGAAGAGTGTGGCGTAAACTGATACCCCTCGTTGTAATTGAATGCATACGACATCTGGTTATACGCAAGGATGAACCCGAAATGATAAGGTTCGTTGTCGTAGTTTCTCAGATTCATCGGCTTTGTACCGCTCTGAGCCACAACATTATTTGAGACTAAGCACAGCATAAGTCCCACAATAAAAAGCACTTTTTTATGTGTTAATTTTAACTTCATGGATGTAATAACGTAAAAAATCCACTCTTATTTTATTAAATTTTCCTATTAGTTTAAGGACTAAAGTCTAACTGCTTCATTAAACAATCTCTCCTTGTTTATCGGTACAGCACCGATTTCTTCGCATACGAGGCCGCCGGCGAGATTAGAAATTGCCGCGATATGATAGGCATCCTGACCGCACACGAGGCACAGCATCGCCACGCTGAGCACGGTGTCGCCTGCGCCAGATACGTCGGCGATTTTACGCAGATGTGCCGCAATATGATGATGGCTTTTCTTGCCGCCGCTCATCTCCTGAATGATGACGCCGCGCTCTGAAAGGGTGTTCATCACAAAACGACAATGTAACTTGTCTTGTAATACGTTGATTCCCAATAAAATACTATCGATTGTATCAGTCGGGAAATCGATATTGATACCTTCTTTCAGTTCTTTCAGATTTGGCTTGAACAAGGTGGAGTGTTCGTAGGCGAGGAAGTTGTTTTTCTTTGGATCGACACCCACGGGTATGTTTTTCTTGTTGGCTACGGCTATGACACGGCGTATCAGCTTTTCTGTGAGTACGCCTTTGTTATAGTCTTGAAGGATGATGCCGTCGATACGCTCATCGTTGAGAATTTCGTCAATCTTTTGGCACAGAGTCTCGTACTCGTTTTCAGTGAGGTTCGACGTGTCTTCATCATCTACGCGTAACATCTGCGTGTTGTTGCCTATGATACGGTATTTGGTGGTGGTACGGCGTTCCTTGCTCTTCACTATGCCGTTGCTATGCATTCCGTGTTCTTCAAGGAGAGCGAAGAAGTCGTGTGACTTAGGGCCGTCGCCTATCACGGAGCACAGCACGGGTTCTGCACCGAGTGCCTTGATGTTTTGTGCCACGTTAGCGGCACCGCCGAGACGTGCGAAACGTTCTTTCACTGCCACTATCGGCACGGGAGCCTCAGGCGAGATACGCTCGACCTTACCGTTGAGGTAAAGGTCGAGCATCACGTCACCGATAATGAGAATTCTCTTGTCGTTGAAAGAATCAAAAAGTGTTTTGATGTCTTCTCTTGGCATTTTTTTGAGTTATTTAAGTTTTGCTAATGCTTCTTTGATACGTCTTGCTGCCTCGCGGAGCTTGTCTTCCGACGTTGCGTAGGAGAGACGGATGCAGTCGTCGTTGCCGAATGCGCCGCCAGCCACGCAAGCGACGTGGGCGTTGTAAAGGAGATACATGCACAGGTCGTCGCTGTTGTTGATGACGGTGGTGCCGTCGGTCTTACCGTAATATGACTTCACTTCGGGGAACATATAAAACGCTCCTGCCGGCAGGCTCAGCTTGATGTCCGGAATCTCCATTAGCAGTGCGTAAAACATGTCGCGGCGGTTTTTAAAAGCCTTGCACATAGTATTCACTTCATCTGAATTTTCCGGAGAAAGCATCATCGCTGCCAATGAAGCAGCTTGCGCTATAGTGCAGATGCCCGATGTGTATTGTCCCTGAATCTTGTTGCATGCACTCACGATGTCTTTCGGTGCCGCGATGTAGCCGATTCTCCAGCCGGTCATGGCGTAGCCTTTCGCGACGCCGTTCACGATGACGAGACGGTCTTTCAGCTCGGTGAACTGTCCCATTGACTCGTGTTTATGCTCATATTGGATGAACTCGTAAATCTCATCGGAGATGATGATGACTCTCGGGTGTTTCTTGAAAACCTCCACCAGAGAGGCGAGTTCATCTCTCGTATAGACTGAACCGCTCGGGTTGCATGGGGTGCTGAAAATGAAAGCCTTAGTCTTAGGTGTGATGGCGTTTTCCAGTTGCTCGGCAGTGATTTTGAAATGCTGTTCGGCTGTCGTCTTGATGAAGACGGGGGTGCCGTCGGCGAGCTTCACCATCTCAGGATACGACACCCAGAAAGGCGCAGGGATGATTACCTCGTCGCCTTTGTCGATGATGGCGAGGAAGGTGTTTGTGATGGCTTGTTTAGCACCGTTCGACACGATGATGTCGGTGTCTTTGTAGTCGAGACCGTTGTCACGACGGAGTTTCTCGGCTATGGCTTTGCGCAATGCCGGCGTGCCTGGCACTGGCGGATAATGCGTGTCGTTGTTGTTGATGGCGTCGATGCCGGCTTGCTTGGCACTCTCCGGTGTGTTGAAGTCCGGCTCCCCGATGCTTAACGAAATGATGTCAATACCTTGAGCTTTCAACTCGCGGCTTTTCTGCGTCATTTTCAAAGTGGCTGACTCTGCCATGTTGATGACTCTCTGTGATAAAACTGTTTCTCCCATGTTTTTTATTTTTAATAATTCTGTTATTTTTCCAAATATTTTGAGCTTACAAAGTTACGGATTTTTATCATTGAAAAACTTTTGTTTGAAAAAATTAGTTTTTAATTAAAAAATTGACTAATTTTGCACATCTAAATAGACGTATGATGAATACTACCGAATGGCTTATTCTTGTAGTGGCAGTTCTGATTCTCATCGCTGGTGTGTACTTTTCTTTTTTCTATAAAAAGGATGATAATGAACAAGTTACGATGAGCAAGGATAAATATAAAACCGTCGTTTCGTTGAAGATTCAGGCCTGTGAGAGGCTTCTTTTGTACATGGAACGTATGAGATTTCCGGTTCTTGTCAGGCGAGTTTTAGCTCCGGCGATGTCGCGTTCCGACTTGCATTTTGCGTTGATTCAGAATGTAGAGGACGAATTTGAGCATAATCTCGCGCAGCGTCTTTACGTGAGCGAAGGCTCGTGGCATCTCGTGAAAATGGCTAAGGATGAGGCTCTTCAGAGCATAAACACGGCTTTCAATGACAATCCTGAGGCCGACACCACGCAGATGGCGCAGTTGCTTGTGTCGTTGCCTAACACATTGATTGACAGTGCTGTTTTTAAAATAAAAAAAGAATTTAACACATTTTGAATTATGAAAATTGAGTTTACTGCTGCCCAGATTGCAGCATTGCTGAGTGGAAAAATTGAAGGCGACCCTGATGTGAAAGTGTGGAATGTAGCGCGTATTGAGGACGGCACTCGGGGAATGTTGAGTTTTTTGTCAAATCCGAAGTATATACCCTATATATATGATACGCAGTCGTCGATAGTTTTGGTCAACGATGATTTTGTGCCTACGGAACCGGTCAAGACCACTATGATTAGAGTTAAGAACGCTTACGAGGCCTTTGCTCAGCTTCTCGCGATATATCAGGAATATACAAATAATAAAACAGGCATTTCTGAACATGCTTGTATCTCCCCTGATGCGCAATACGGACCCCGTTGCTATATCGGTGAGTTTGTTTATGTTGGCGAGCGCGTCAGAATAGGTGAGAACGTGAAGATTTATCCGCTTTCATATATCGGCGACGACGTGGTAATCGGCGACGACACTGTCATTTACGCTGGCGTGAAACTCTACGCGATGACGCATATAGGGAAAAACTGTATCATCCACGCGGGCGCGGTGCTTGGTGCCGACGGCTTCGGCTTCGTGCCACAACCTGACGGAACATATAAAAAAATACCGCAGATAGGTAATGTATTAGTCGGCGATAACGTGGAAATCGGTGCAAACACCACGATAGACCGTTCCACAATGGAATCCACAAAGATTCATGACGGCGTGAAACTCGACAATCTCATTCAGATTGCTCATAACGTGGAGGTGGGTGAGAACACGGCAATGGCTGCGCAGTCTGGCATCGCAGGCTCGGCTCATGTGGGTAAAAACTGTGTTGTCGCTGGTCAGGTGGGCATATCGGGACATCTCAATATAGCCGATCAAACTATCATCGGACCGCAGTCGGGACTGACAAAAGGTGTAAGCGAACCTGGAAAATCAATCATGGGATCGCCTGCATACGACTATACAAAATACATGAAAGACATTGTAAGACAACGTAATATCGACAAATTAGAAGAGAAAATATCCGATTTGGAGAAAAAAATTAATGAATTATTGCCGAAGTAAAAGATTATTTCGTAATTTTGCACTTTATTTTGTAAGGAGAATAAAGTGGAGAGACAACATACAATCAGAAAGAGTGTCAGCATCAGCGGAACGGGTCTTCATACTGGCCAGCAAGGGACACTCACCTTTCTTCCGGCCGATGCAAATCATGGAATAAAGTTCAGAAGGACAGATGTTGAAGGACGACCCATCGTGGAGGCTCGTGTTGCAAACGTGGTTGATACATCACGTGGCACAACGATAGCGCAAAACGGTGTGAAAGTTTATACCGTGGAACATATCATGGCATCGCTTAGAGGTTCCGGCATCGACAACGTACTCATCGATTTGAACTGCGAAGAGCCGCCTATCCTCGACGGAAGCGCAAAAATAATGATGGATGCCCTGAAAGAAGCTGGCAAAGTGGAACAAGATGCAGAGCGTAAGTATCTGAAAATCAACAAGAAAATTGTTTATACTCACCCCAAAGTCGGCTGCGAACTCGTGGTTGAGCCAGCTGATAAATTCAGCATTGATGTAAAAGTTGATTATAAATCGGGTGTTCTCAACATTCAAGAAGCCCATCTTACTGATATCAAAGAGTTTGAGAAAGAATTTGCGCCGTGTAGGACTTTTGTTTTCTTTCAGGAACTGGAAATGCTTCTCAAAAACAATCTTATAAAAGGCGGTGACCTTTCTAACGCCATCGTTTTCATAGAGAAACAAGTCTCTGAGGAGGATTTGAGACGTGTCGCAAAGTTGTTCAACAAAGAATCGGTGGCGGTGCACGAAGGCGGCATCCTCAACAATGTCACCTTGTATTTCGACAACGAGCCTGCGCGTCACAAACTCCTTGACATCGTTGGCGACCTCACGCTTCTCGGGATGCCTATCATCGGCAAGGTGACGGCTTACAAACCAGGTCATTTTGCCAACACAGAGTTCGTGAAAACTATCGTTAAGGAAATGCAATGCTAATAGATGTTAGATTTGTAAATCTTATCTAAGAACATTCCTACAGATTCGTATGAACATTTTTCTAACACATTATTTCTCAATGTGTTGGTGTCGTATGTCTTATAATTTTGAATCATTGTTTGCATCGCGTCGGCGAGTTGTATGACGTCGTGAGGCTGGACGAGGAAGCCATTGTTTTTGTTCACTATTTCAGGTATGCCGCCGACATTGGTGGAAACTATGGGCAAGCCGCATGACAAGGCTTCGAGTATCACCACAGGCATGTTCTCGTAATTGCTTGATACCACGAGGAAATCACCTTTGGCAATACGCGTGGCGAGGTTTTTGCCTTCAAGAAGTCCGCTGAAGGTGACGTAATCGTCGAGGTGTAGCTGATGAGAGAGTTTTTTCATAGCCTCGAAATCCATGCCGTCGCCTATCAGTGTGGCGTGAAAAACGGTTCCACGGTCGCGCATAATCTGTAAAGAATGCAGCAACCCCGTGATGTTTTTCGACTTATCCTCGAAACAGCTCACGTGTATTATCTCGGTTGTGTTGTTGCTGTGTTCAAAAGGGACGAAGAGGTTGGTATCAACAACATTGGGTAACACCACATATCTTTTATTGTTCAGTCCGTGGCTTAGCATCGCCTTGGCAAGGTTGTCAGTCACTGTTGTCACTGCAACAGCGTGTTTTACAACGAGTTTTGTCAGTTTTTTTCTTAATAAACCACTGAAGTCGTTGCCGGGAAGGTAACGTGACCAATGTTCAGTAATAATGTAAGGTGTGCCAAATGTTATTTTTCGCCACAATGCTATCAGTCCGAGGCGTGTCAGTACGTGCACGTGAATTATATCAGGTTTCGGTAACTGTCTGAGCGCTAATCTGTTAGCTTTGAAGAATCTAAAAATTGACAGTATTTTCGACTTTGGTTTTTTGTAGTAAACGCGAATTGTATTTACGTCGTTTAAATTATCTTTACAAATATCAAATTTCTGTGATATTTTGTCGTCAGCGTGAACATACACCACGTTCACGTCGTTGTACAACGCTGCCGCCTCGGCATGACGTTGCACGAAAAGCCCCAGCATCGGGTCGTAACGATGCGGATACCATCGCGCAAGGAAAATGATATGTTTTCGCTCCTTTCCCAAAACTATCTCATGTCTATGATTTCAACATCAGGATAATCTGATTCTTTGAAAGTGAAAAAATCAACGGGCAGTTTTTGGTTCGTGACGAATTTGTTGATGATGCAGGCAAATTCGTTTCCATTCGAATCAAAAATATGTATCTCCTTGATTTCCAATGTGTTAACATTGATTGTAAGAATCATGCTACTGAAATTGTCTTCGGAGGAAATTGATATAGCCTCAATTTTTTTGATATTGCCGTCACTTTCACCGACAAATTTTGTAGTAACGTTTTCATAATACGATTCTATCATGTTAAATGGGTTTCCGCTATTGTCTTCGCTGGCATCAGAAATCATAACTTCCTCATTATCAGGGGTATATATCCATATTGTTGTTCCATCACAGATAATTTCCTGATTCATGATAACCATTCTGTATGCGTCTCCTTGAAGAACAACGGTGTTGCTGTCCATTGTCTCATATATGCCGGCTTCGGCATTAATCATGTTATAGTCGAATTCAATTCCGAAGTTTTCATAGGATTTCAGTTTGTCAACAGCAGCTTTCAGAATCGTTTCCGCTGTTTGTGCATTAGCGTTGAACGCAATCGCTAAAATATTGATTATCAACAGGATATGTTTTTTCATAATATTTCATTATTTTTAATATGTTCTTCCAAATCAATATCTTTAAGAAACTGTTCGAGGGCGAATTCCGTTGCCACTTTCACTTCACGTTGTTTGCTTCCGGCGAAGGGTCCCACTATGCCGGCTTTCTCGAGTTGGTCGATGATACGTCCGGCGCGGTTGTAGCCGAGTTTGAGTTTACGTTGCAGCATTGATGTAGAGCCTTGTTGTGTTTGCACCACTATTCGTGCGGCTTCTTCGAAAAGGGGGTCGCGTTCGTTTGGGTCGATAGATTCTTTTGAGCCGCCTTCGTCTTGTTCGTCGGGGCAGTCGGGCAGGAGGTAAGCGTCTTCGTATCCACGTTGTTCGCCGATGTAATCGCATATAGCCTCCACTTCGGGTGTGTCGATGAAGGGGCACTGCAGGCGCACGAGGTCGTTACCTGTTGACATAAGCATGTCGCCACGACCGACGAGTTGTTCGGCTCCGTTGCTGTCGAGGATGGTAGCTGAATCGACGCGTGAGATGACGCGGAACGCGATTCGTGCGGGGAAGTTTGCCTTGATAGTGCCGGTGATAATCTTTACAGAAGGACGTTGTGTAGCGATGATGAGGTGTATGCCAATGGCGCGTGCCAGCTGTGCCAATCGCGCGATAGGACTTTCCACTTCACGACCCGCCGTCATGATGAGGTCGGCGAACTCATCGATGACGAGCACGATATATGGCAGAAAACGGTGTCCGTTGTACGGGTTGAGTTTGCGGTTCACGAATTTCTCATTGTATTCTTTGATGTTACGCACTCCGGCGTCTTTCATCAGCTCGTAGCGGTTGTCCATTTCGATGCAGAGCGAGTTGAGCGTGCGCACCACTTTACGTACATCGGTGATGATAGCATCTTCCGCATCGGGCAGTTTTGCGAGATAGTGACGTTCTATTTTCCTGTAAAGGCTCAACTCCACTTTTTTAGGGTCAACAAGGATGAATTTCAGCTCGGCAGGATGTTTACTGTACAGCAGCGATGCTATTATCGCATTGAGTCCCACCGACTTACCTTGTCCCGTGGCACCAGCCATCAAGATGTGCGGCATCTTGGCGAGGTCGGCCACGTAACTCTCGTTAGAGATGGTCTTTCCGATGCCGAAAGGCAGTGCGAAGCCGCATTTCTGAAACTTTTCCGAGCTTATGATGGAACGCATCGACACCGTCTGCGGTTTTTTGTTCGGAACTTCGATACCCACTGTACCTTTGCCGGGAATAGGTGCGATGATACGGATTCCAAGTGCCGACAGACTGAGCGCGATATCGTCCTGTAAGCCTTTTATCTTTGAGATACGCACGCCGGCGGCGGGCACAATCTCATACAAAGTGACAGTCGGGCCGATTGTCGCCTTAATCTTCTCAATCTCAATGGAATAGTTGGCCAATGTATCAACGATACGTTTCTTGTTGGCTTCTAATTCATCGCGGTTCACGACAGTGACGCCGTCACCATAGTCTTTCAGCAAGTCAAGAGGCGGCAATTTAAATGATGAAAGCTCTAATTTCGGGTCGTATAATGTGTCTAAACCGAAATGCTCACCGTTTTCCTTCACTTGTTTTTCCTCTGTCTGCTCTGCTACTTCAATCTCTAAATCATCATATTTTTCAGGCGTTTCAGGCTTTTCTTCGTATTTCTTGATAACGGCGATTTCAACATCTTCTAAATCATCTTCATTATCCTTGTCATCATTGCCGTCTTCATCGTTGATGTCACCTGTGAGGTCGATTTCTGTCGATTTTTCTTTAGGAAATGTATCTTCCTCATTATCAATAACTTCGTCTTTTTTCTTGAAGAAATCAAATTTTATGTCGAAGGTAAATATCACATAAATCAGAGCGGTGAAAATCAAAAGTAGTATTACACCCACAAGCCCGATGTATTTGGTCAGGAAATTATAGCAGCTGCCACCGACAAGCCCGTAGTAGATTTCGTATTTTGAAATGATATTTTGAGGTATTAAGTTGGTGAAAATCAATGCTAAAAACAGAGGGAGCCACAGTAGGAACACCAAAGCATATTTCCACAACGTCCACGATTTGACATTGATTTTTTTCCACATAAGCTTGATTCCGGCAAATCCGATGAGAAAAATGATATAGGCTGTTCCGATTCCGAACATCTCTTTGCTCATGAAATCTCCTAAATTCTTGAGCCACAATCCTTTAGGTTCAAATCCAAGATATGGATTCGCAAAAGCGATAATCAGGAAAATGCTTATCAGGAATAAGAAAATGCCAAAGCAAACCCTGACTTTTCCGTCGGATTCTTTACGCCGTTTCCCGACTTTACTCTCAGGTTTTTTAGGCGTTTTGGGCTTTTTCGCCTTTTCTTTTTGTTTTTTGGGTTCCGCCACCTCTTTTTCAACAATAGGAGCGGGGACTCTCAATCTGTTTTTATTTTCAATCATATCTCATCATTTTGGAAATTTCAAGATTCGATTCCAGCGAATCTTACCTAAATTCTTATCCGTTGAGAACCAAATGAATAGCGGTGTCCCGACTATATGGTCAACGGGTACGTAGCCCCAGAATCGTGAGTCCTGGGAGTTGTGGCGGTTGTCGCCCATCATCCAGTAATAGTCCATTCCGAAAGTGTATTCATTGGATTCTTTTCCATTTATAAAAATCTTGTTGTCTTTGATTTCCAGAGAATTATGTTCGTATGCCGTTATGCAACGCTCGTAAAGTGCGATGTTTCCAGGACAAATTTTCACAGTTACGCCTTCTTTGGGGATAACGATTGGACCATAGTTATCGACATTCCATCTGAAATGAAGAGTGTCGTTGGGGAAAATTTCTTGCGAAACCTCGGTATTTGCTGGGGTTACTACTTTTGTGACTTCCTGAACGAAGGTCTGTTTACCAAATTCCTCTGCGGTTGTTGCATTCATGTTGAGAATGAACTCATTAGCTACTGGTGTCCGATATCCCTCACTGATGCCAAATTTTTCTAATACTTTGGGATTCAAGTTGTTACCATTGATTTTGACAAGATAGTTATGTTGCATTTGAGGTGGTTGATAGCCTTTCTCACCATTGATATATACCACGCCGTCGATGATTTGCAGAGTGTCGCCAGGCATTGCGATGAGACGTTTCACGTAGTTTTCTCGTTTGTCAACAGGACGTGTAATGATGCGTCCGAAATTGACTTTATCATTGTTGACGCGTTTCCTTCCATATTGTCTGACTAATTGATAATAAGTGACATTGCTCTGATATGTTTCACTCACCGTGTCGCCGGCAGGGAAGTTGAACACTATCGGGTCGTTGCGCTTGATGCTTGAGAAACCTGGCAGACGCCAATAGCCAAGCTGCGGCCATTCGATGTACGATTTGGCGGTCTTCGACCATGGCAAAGTGTGATGCACAAACGGGAATGACAGCGGCGTGTTGGGGAATCGTGGTCCGTAGCCTATTTTGCTTACGATGAGATAATCGCCGGTCATGAGTGTGCCTTCCATACTTGACGAAGGGATGGTGTATGCTTCAAAAACAAACGTCCTGATAATCAATGCTGCCAGTACAGCCCAGAGGATGGAGTCGAGCCAGTCGCGCACCCAGCCTTTGGGCGGACGCACTGTGGTTCTTGGGTCGTGGTATTTGACGTCTTTTCTGCTTAAAACAGGAAAATAGACGTATGGGAAAAAGCCCGCACACACTATCTCGCCGAAGCTGAAACGGTTATAACATTTTGCTAACTCAATGAACATCAAGAAAGCCATGAAAGTATTGATATATGGGAAGATTAGCAAAACATAGCACCACCATTTGTTCCAACCTATTATTTTCGATAAGATGTAAAGGTTGTAATATGGGATGAAAGCATCGGTGCGCTTGTATCCGGCGCCTTCGTAGAATTTGTGGCAGAAAGCCGCACAAAATGAGAAGATTAGCGGCAGAAGCAATATTGTTATCAGCATTTTCATCAGTTAATCATTTAATCATTTAATCATTTAATCAGTTAGTCAGTTAATCAGTTCAACTGATTAACTGAACTAACTTTCAAATAGTTTTTCCATTGTAAAAATTCCTTTTTTATCTTTAATAAATTCCGCGGCAACCACAGCACCTATGGCGAATCCTTTGCGGCTGAACGCCTCGTGTCGCAACGTTATCTCATCGCATTCCGACACGGCTTTTATTTCGTGTATTCCAAAGACTTCTCCATCTCTTATTGCGTTGATTTTTAATGATTTATCGTTGTTTTTTTGAGAATCACAACATTCAGTTAATTGCCATGAATTGTAATTTTCATTGTTAGCGATGATGTCTTCGGCGAGTTTCACGGCGGTACCGCTTGGCTTGTCGAGTTTATGGATGTGGTGTGTCTCTGTTATATTCATCTGATAATCATAGCGTTGTGCAAATTTCGCCATCTCTTTATTCAGTTTGAAGACAAAATTCATGCCAATGTTGAAATTAGGTGCGTAGAACAGGGTTTGTCTTTCGTTTTCACAGCGTTTTCTGATGTTTTCGAGATGCGAGTACCATCCTGTAGTACCTACGACAACAGGGATTTTCACGTCGAAACATTTTTCGATATTTGTCAAAGCCGTTGTCGGGGTGCTAAATTCAATTGCGACATCGCATTTTGCTATGCCGACTTTGTTTTTATTCCAATCGTCTTCATTATCAATACGATAAGCTACATCATGTCCGCGAGACAGAGCTGTTTGCTCCACCTCGTGACCCATCTTACCATATCCTAATATTACTATTTTCATATTTTAAAAATTCAGTTTCAGTGACAGTCCTACATTTCCTATATCGTATCCGAAATTATGAGTGTCGGGCATTGTATTCCATTGAGGTTCAATATGTAACGTCAGGTTGTCGTTCACGTCATAATAAAAAAAGTGAGCATCTACGTTGGCGTCTATTATCTGTACGACGTACCACGCGACGGTAAGTATCCAGCTCAGTTCCATGTTGCGTCGGTAGTAGTCGCGCAAGGTGATAAGGTTGTCAGCGGTGTATCTCGCCGCTTCTTCTTTTACCTTGTCGCTCACGTCGGTCGCTATGCCCATTTTGTAGTCGTAGGCGGCGCGGTAGAGCTTGTAGTCGTTGTTGTTTGTGATACCGAAGTAGATTCCTGCGCCGAATCCGGCATATACTATTGGCATCTTCCAGTATTTACGGTTGTAAGCCTGGCCTGCGCTTGGTATCAACGCGAGCAGCGTCGCTTTCTTTGGGCTGTGACTGCCTTTCAGACTCATCTGTTCAAGGGGCTGCTCTTCCTTGATGATGAGCGTGTCTTGTGCCATCACACCATGCCATGTTATGACCGAAAACAACAAAAACAGCCAGAACCGCCTCATTGTCAGTTACTTTTGTTTATGAAATCGAGCAGGTGTTCAAATTCCCGGTCGTTCTTAAAATTTATTGTCAAAGAGCCTTTTCCTTTGCTGTTGCGGTTCACCTTTACGTCCATGTTCAGGGTTTTCGACAGCCTATCAGCTTGAGTTTTAAAGCTTTCCGGAATAATATTTTTCTGTTTTTTTACAGTTTTTTTCGTTTCGTCCTTGTTGATGTCACGTGCCAGAATTTCCACTTGTCTCACGCTTAGGTCTTCATCAATTATTTTTTTCAAGATGATGAGTTGTTTTGTTCTATCTTCTATGCCGATGATAGCTTTTGCATGTCCCATCGTTATGAATCCGTCGCGTATAGCTATTTGTATTTCGGCTGGTAACTTCAAGAGTCTCAAGAAGTTAGCTACTGTTGAACGGTCTTTGCCCACTTTCTCGCTAAGTTGGTCTTGTGTCAGTTGGCATTCTTCGAGCAGTCGTTGGTAGGAGATAGCCACTTCGATAGCGTTGAGGTTCTCGCGATGTATGTTCTCGATGAGAGCCATTTCGAGCATCTGTTCATCGTTTGCCACACGGATGAACACGGGGATAGTCTTCATTCCTGCGAGTTTCGATGCGCGCAGGCGTCGTTCGCCTGAGATGAGCTGATATTTATCGTAGCCCATCTTTCGTACTGTCACCGGTTGTATAACACCTTGATTTTTAATTGATTCCGTTAGTTCTTTGAGTGCCGTTTCGTCGAAGTCGGTTCTTGGCTGGAACGGGTTTGTCTCGATTTTTTCAATTTCTATTTGTGCTATTGCGCCAGCCACGTAGTTACCGGAGATATCGGCGGATGTGATATCGGTATCCGGACTTTGCAGTATGGCATCGAGGCCGCGGCCTAATCCTCTTTTTTTATTTGGTATTGTCATTGTCAAAGTTGTTACGTTTCAGAATTTCCCTTGCGAGGTTCAGATGGTTTATAGCGCCTGTGCTTGCCGCGTCGTGCATGATGATAGTGTGGCCGTAGCTTGGTGCCTCACTGAGGCGTGTGTTGGTGTTGATGATAGTGTCGAACACCATTGACTGGAAATGTGTCTTCACTTCATCTACGACTTGTTTAGAGATACGTGTACGGCTGTCGAACATTGTGAGCAGAATGCCTTCGATGTCAAGGTCGGGATTGAATCGTGATTGCACTATCTTGATGGTATTCAACAGTTTGCCGAGTCCTTCGAGGGCGAAATACTGACATTGTACGGGTATTATCACCGAGTCGGCTACGGTGAGGGAGTTGACGGTGATGAGTCCCAGCGACGGCGAGCAGTCGATGATTATGAAGTCGTAGTCGTCTTTTATCGGCGCGAGGCATTTGCGCATCATCTGCTCACGTTGTGGCACGTTGATGATTTCTATCTCGGCACCGACGAGGTCGATGTGTGCCGGCAGGAGAAACAGGTTTGGCGTCTCCGTCTCTTTGATGATGGCGCGCGGGTCGAGACCGTCGATTATGCATTCGTAGATGCTGGCATCTATTTCCTTTGGGTTAAAACCCACACCCGATGTCGAGTTGGCTTGCGGATCAGCGTCAATGAGCAAGGTCTTGTGCTCCAACACTGCAAGGCTTGCCGCAAGGTTTATCGCGGTGGTCGTCTTGCCGACTCCGCCTTTTTGATTTGCTATCGCGATAATTTTTCCCATTGTGTAAAAATAGTGTAAAATCAAACGTACAAAAATACGGAAAAATTTTGAAATAACTGAAGTATTTTTTAGGAATTTATTAACAAAAAAAGAGAAGTTTTCCCCTTCTATCGAAAACCCCTCTCAAAACTTCTTGCTTCTTACTTCTTACTTCTTACTTATCTATTTCATTGAACCAGTCGTCCACATCATCTTTCATGTCGGCGTCGTCATGGCCTTCATACACTTCAGGCTCGTCGAAATAGTCATCCGGATACTCGCCTGTCTCGATGAAGTGCAGGGTTTCATTGAGTGCATTGGTGAATTTCTCGAAATCTTCCTTATAAAGGAAAATCTTATGTTTCTCATAGAAGAAGCGATTTTGCTCGTTGCTGAAACGGCGTTTGCTCTCCGTTATGGTGATGTATTTCTCGTCACCTCTCGTGGCTTTCACATCGAAAAAATACGTGCGTTTCCCAGCCCGTACCGGCCTCGAAAACAATTCATCACGGTTTTTCATCTTTTCAATTTCTTCCATACTATTCCTATTTTGATGTTAAAGAATTCGACGCAAAAATAATTAATTTTTGGATACCAACGTGCTTTTTTGAAAAATATTATACGATTTTTATCTGGCAAATCAAGACGTATTTTCACCCGCTTGTTTAAGAAATTGATGAAACAAACAAAGAGGTGAACATCGATTGTCTAAAAACTAATATTCCTATACGGATATCTCAGCTTGGTGATTACTCTTTTCGTGTATTCAGGGAAGTCGCTTTTCATAATCCAGTCGTAGTATTGCGGTTCCTTCCTGAAGACATCTTCCACGCGTTCGTCCTTATGTTTGCCGAATTTGAAGACGGCTTTGCCCTGTTCGTCGTAAACGATTTGTCCCATGAGGTCGGCATTCTGATGATGCGACGAGAAATGTGCCAGCTCCGTCATGTCGTTGACGACAGGTTTCGATGTAACTCCTTTAAAATCAGTATATTCTGTATCATGATACCTGTCAAGCATAGCCATCAGCACTTCGTAGGTGGCGTAAGTGTCGGCGTTGGCTGAGTGCGCATTGTCGAAGTCTTTGTTCATGAAGAAACGGTAGGCTCCGCGCAAGGTACGAGGCTCCATTTTCATGAAAATGTTCATCACGTCGATGAGGTGACGGTCTTTCGGGTCGAAATTGACGCCGGCGCGGATGAACTCCTCCACGAGCATCGGAAGGTCGAACTTCAAAATGTTGTAGCCGGCGAGGTCACAGCCGCCGAAAAACCTTGCAATCTCTGGTGCGGCTTGCTTGAAAGTCTTCTCGTGTGCCACGTCGGCGTCGCTGATGCCATGTATCGCCGTCGTCTCAGGTGGAATCGGGATGCCTGGATTGATGCGCCACGTGCGTTGCTCCTCAGTGCCGTTAACATTGATTCTCAATATGCTAAGCTCCACAATGCGATCATGTACTATGTTTAATCCTGTAGTCTCTAAATCGAAAAAAGCAATCGGTCGTTTTAAATTTAACTGCATAACAAATTATGATTTTTAAGGCGTAAAATTACAAAATTTTTTGCAATTGCAATTTTTTTTAAAAATTTTTGTGTTGTATTTCGGGTAGCAAAGTTAGTATTTAAAATATGAAAAAGTTTACTACTGCATACGATTACGTTCCTGTGTTGTCGCCCGACAGGAAAACGATGGCGTTTGCTGCCGACGCGCAGTTTGCTGCAAGACTGTGATAACTATAACGCTAAATGTCAAGACCCGGTGCATCTACGCTGAGCATGTTGAACAAATCGTCGATGCCCATGCTGTCAAGAACGTATTGGATGTAAGGCGCGTGTCCCTCGGTGTGGACGTAACCGTCTTTTTGAATCTCGTTTTGCAGAAAATCATTGAGTTTTTCGAACACGTCGGGGGTCAAGTCCCAGCAAAAATAACGGTTGCTGTCGGTAAAAAAATCGAAAATGTCTTTCCCGTGCTCGCGTCTTACCCCGTGCATGTTGTCAGTCACAATGAAACGTGTCATGCCGAACTGATAAAGGTCGGAAATCAGCTCGCATTCATCCTGCAAAGAGAGTGAACAAACGCCGTTGTCGTTGATTTTGAATTTTCCTCCAATCCTCGGACGATGCGTGTTGTTATAAAAATTTTCAGCTTTAATGGCGTCATCCTCGCTCGGAAAACGCATATAAAAATCATAGTATTTGTGTTCCATGCAGCAATAAATTGTCGTATTTGAAATTAAAACGCAAAAATATGAAAAAAAATTTTTTTGTATGAAAAATATTTGTATTTTTACAAGTTCAAACGATTGTGAAATTAAACAAGATTCAGAAAAGGCAATTAGTTATTTTAAATGATTTAGTTACAACGATTTACAATAAATTAAAAAAGGGAAAAATACTAACAAAAAAATAACAAAAATGAAAAAACTATTGTTAATTTTAACTACTTTGATGTTTTTTGCGGGTAAGGTGTATGCCAATCCGGTAGATGTCAATACAGCAAAGACTCTTGGAGTTAAGTATTTGAAAACCAACGTGTTATCGGCAAAAAATATTAACACGGCAGAACATGTTTACACCTTGAGCAACGAATCGGGGATTCCCTATTTGTACGTTTTCAATCACGAAAACGGTTATGTGGTTGTGGCTGCTGACGACCGTGCATATCCTATCTTGGGTTATTCCGAAGGTATCCCTTTAGATGTGAATAATATCCCTGAAGGATTGCAATATTTTCTCGGTCATTACGGGCGTCAGATACAGTATGCTATTGATAATGAATTAGTTGCAGAAAAAGATGTTGTCGAGCAATGGGAGTTTCTCCGTAAGGAAGGCGTCATTATGAAGACAAGGATGAGCAAGTCTGTGGCTCCGCTTCTCACAACTTTATGGAATCAAGATTATCCTTACAACTATTATGCTCCGAGCTGCAACAACTCTTGGATTGGCAATCATTGCTATGCTGGATGTGTGGCTTGTGCTATGAGTCAGGAGATGAAGTTTTGGAACTGGCCTGAGACAGGCGTAGGTGAACATTCGTATAGTACCAGCTCTTATGGTGGCACGCTTTCTGCGAACTTCGGAGAGACGACCTACAACTGGTCGATTATGCCTAATCAGCTTGGTGTACAGGCAAACGACGCGGCCAAGGCAGTGGCACTCCTGATGTATCATTGCGGCGTGGCTGTTGAAATGGACTTCTCACCTAACGGAAGCGGAGCTCAAACGGCAGACGTGGTCTCAGCTGCTATCAACTACTTCAGATATGGTGCATGTACCAACATGAAAAGCCGTGACAGCTACACAAGGACACAGTGGGAAGACATGCTCATCGCCAGCTTCGACCGCGGAATACCTGTCGTTTATGCAGGTGCCGAGTCGGACGGTTCAGGTGGTCATGCTTTCAACTGCGACGGTTACAACGACCAGCGCTACTTCCACTTCAATTGGGGATGGAGCGGCTCATATAACAATTATTACCAAATCGATGCCCTGAATACCGGCAACGGTAATTTCAACTCTTATCAACGCGTGGTGTTTGATATGATTCCTGATTATATCTATAATGCCATGGTGCCAGCCATCTCAACGATGGAAATTGAAGTGGCTGATGCTATCACTAAACATGTGACGGTGACGTGGACGGTGCCTGCTGAATCGGTTTCGGGTGCTGCATTGACATCGATAGAGAAAATAACGCTGAAACGTAATGGCGTGGCTATCAAGACATACAATAATCCACAGCCAGGCGAAGTAATCACTTACGAGGAGGAACTCGCAGAATATGGTTGCTATGAATATACTATTTGTGGAACGAACAACGGTTATGACGGTGAGGCGTTTTCACAGATTGCAATGCTCGGCCCTAACTGCACGTGGAAATTCGTGTGTACCACAAGCAGTTTCCAGGGATGGGGCGAAGGCAAGATACAGCTTGTGAGCAGCAACGGCACTATCTTCAACGAAATCACGATGACAAGCTCATCGCCGTTGTCACAAAAGGTTCAGATTCCTGAAGGCGACTTCGGCGTACAGTGGCATGCTCCGGCATCTGAAATCTCTACAATGTCAATAACATTGAAGAACTCCGCCAACCAGACTGTCTATACGTTTTCAGGCTCTTCATCACAGCTCAGCGGTACCATCTATAGCGGGAACAACGACTGCGAAGGATGTACCGCTCCGACAAATTTCGCGGGTGAATACCTGAACCAAGACGGCATGGATGGCACATTGTTGTCGTGGACATGCGACTATACTCCTACTAACTTCAAGATTTACAGAAGCACAGACGGAGTGGAATATGCTGAGATAGCAAAAATAGACAACAGCCTGCGTGAGTATTTCGACGGCGTGAACGTAGCGGGTACCTATTATTATAAGGTGACAGCTTACAGCTCGGCATGCGAATCAACACCGGCTCTTACTCCAGATGATACTGATTATGTGGAAGTGACAGTGTTTACAGCTGTGACGGAAAGCTCAATAAACGCACGCATTTACCCGAACCCGACGACAGGAAACCTGAGAATAGAGGCTAACGCAATGGAAAATATCGCAATCTTTAATCTCGTCGGTCAAAAAGTCTATGACGAAAATATTTCAGGCGACCAGAGCGTTATCAATATGAAAGAATTCGGTTGCGGTATCTACATGATAAGAATAGTGACGGCAAACGGTTCAACAACACAGAAAATATCGGTAATTGAATAATAAATCAACAAATTAAAATTAATTAAAATGAAAAAGCTATTTTTGTTAACAGTCGCCGTAATCCTCGGAATCGGTACTACTTTTGCCGGTCCGGTTGATGTGAATACGGCAAAGGCAATTGGGCAGAAATTTGTCCAGGCAAATTTTGAAAATACACGCAGTGTCAATCTGGAATTGACTTACACTTTCTCTTCGGAGCGGGGCGACGCTGGTTTTTACATCTTTAACGTGAATGAAAACAGTTTCGTGGTAGTTTCAGCCGACGACAATTTCCGTCCTATCGTGGGTTTCTCGGAAGAAGGTGCTTTCGATGCTGACAACATCTCGCCCGAATTCGCATTTTATATGAATGCCATTCTCAAAGGTAAAGAACAGAAAGGTAATGTTATTGACCCAAAGGTAACGGAAGAATGGAGCAGCGTCATGGACAGCGGTCGTCTTCTTTCGTATAACAACGGAAGAGGCGTGGATTTTCTTGTTAAGACAAGATGGAATCAGAATCCGGCTCCATACAACAGCATGTGTCCTGCCGATGCGGGTGGTCCTGGCGGACATGTCTATGTTGGCTGTGTTGCGACAGCTATGTCACAGATTATGAAATATTGGAACTATCCGGAGCAAGGACAAGGTAGCCATTCGTATTATTGTAGTGGCTACGGTACGCAGACGGCTAATTTCGGTGCCACTACATACGATTGGGCTAATATGCTGAATAATTATCCTTCAGGTAGTTATACAACAGAACAAGGTAATGCTGTAGCCACTATCTGTTACCATTGTGGTGTTTCTGTCGATATGATGTATGCCAATGATGGCAGTGGTGCATATTCGGAAGATGTGGTGGATGCCATCAAGAACTATTTCCTTTACTCTACTGCTGCTGTCATGAGACAATACTCAAATGTGACCACGTGGAAGAATTATCTTAAGGAGCAGCACGACCTCGGATGGCCGGTTTATTATGCCGGCTACAGCTCGGAAGGCGGTCACGCTTTCATTTGCGACGGCTATAACGATAACGATTTATTCCATTTCAACTGGGGATGGGGCGGCTCAAGCAACGGTTGGTATGTAGTTACAGATATTGATTATAACTCAGGCATGAGAATGATTACGAATTTTGTTCCTGCTGACGTTTATAATAACACAATTCAAGCACCTTCAGGGGTGACGGCTACCAAGACAGATGATTTAGCTCAGGAAGCTACAATAACATGGATTAACCCGACAAAGACTTTGAGCAACCAGACTATTTCGTCAATCGAGCAAATGGTGGTTGAAAGAAATGGTGTCGTCATCCATACAGTTGATAACGTTACTCCAGGTGCCAGCATGAGCTATGTTGACGCAGATGTGCCATGCTACAGCACTTTCGAATACAGGGTTTATGCCATGCAGTCGGGAGCACACGGCGCATACGGTGCTGCAACAGAGTCATTTGGACCTGTTTGCGGATGGAGCGTGGTGGCTACAGCACAGAATATGCAAGGATGGAAGGGTGGCAAACTCTGTGCATACGACGGTGCAGGAAGAGAGATAACGTCAGTTACTATGACAAACAACACTCCCGCTAACTTTCCAATCAACGTCACCATAGGTAAGGTGATGTTTGCATGGCAGGCCGGCTCGGAAGCAGTAACACTCTCTTTCAAGATTAAAGACTCGACAGGAACGATAGTATATGAGTATTCTGGCTCATCCGATGAAATTCCTGCCGGATATTTCTATTCAGGTAATAATGGCTGCGGTAATACTGCTCCTACAGAGGTGCCTTCAGGTTTGGTTGCGACACAGAATGGTGAGGATATCTCCCTTACATGGGATGGTAACTTGAAGTCGAACTATGGTTATAATATTTATCGTGACGGTTATCTTATCAAACTTGCACATACTAACCAATTTGTCGATATTAATCCTGGTATCGGCGGTCATTGCTATCAAGTGTGTACCCTCGGTAATGGAGGCGAATCTGTACTGTCGAATGAGGTTTGTGCTAACTCTGGTGACGGTTGTGACGCTCCTACAAATCTGAGATATGTACTTCAGGCCAACGGCAAGCCGATAATTTCATGGGATGCGGCTGCAAATATAGTGGATGACGACGGCTACTATGTGTTTAGAAAAGTTGATGACGGTGAATATACACGTATTAAGGTTGTTGCGGCCGACAAGACTGAATACAAAGAGACAAAGGTTATGGAGGTTGGTCATTGGTATTATTACAGAGTACAGGCCTATCATACTGTAACCGAGTGTCTCTCGGCTCCTGCACAGGCACAGAATGCTTATGAGTTCTTCGTTAAGGTGCTTTTCTCACCGGAAGGCGTTGATGAGAACATGTCACAGGCAGTTGAGGTTTATCCTAATCCTGCAAAAGACAACATCACTGTTGCGGCTGACAACATCAGCAGCGTGATGATTTACAACTCCATCGGACAGAAGGTGTTTGCACAGGATTACGATACAGAAAAGGTCGTAATCAACACAAGCAATTTCGAATCAGGAATCTATATGGTAAGAATAGTTGCCAATGGCAATGAGATTACCAAGAAGGTTTCAATAATGAAATAATTGGGCTTATTAACAAAAAAGGAAAGACTGTCATCATACTTGGCAGCCTTTCTTTTTTTTGCCTTAAAGCAACGTAATATGGCTGTTAGCCTTATTTTCTTTCCCAAACCTCAAAACGATATGAGCAGTCGATTTTAGGGTCGTCGTCGATGACTTTCAGGTCGGTGAGTTGCCAGTCGTTGAAGTTAATGATAGGGAAATAAGTGTCGGCCTCGAAACTTTTTTCTATTCTTGTGAGGTACAGTCTGTCGGCAATAGGCAGGAATTGTTCATAAATCATGCCACCGCCCATGATGAAAATCTCAGGCTCGTTTTTCACGAGTTCGAGAGCTTTAGGGATAGATGTTGCGAACTCGAAACCATCCGGCGCCGCCTCTAATCTGTCGGATATGATGATGTTGCGACGGTTAGGAAGTGCTTTCTGTCCTGGCAATGACACCCACGTGTTGTGTCCCATCACCACACATTTGCCTGTCGTGATTTCTTTAAAATGCTTTAAATCGTTAGGCAGATGTACTAAGAGACCACCGTTTTTGCCTATGGCGCGGTTTTCAGCTATTGCTACTATTATCGATATAATCTGTTTCATTTTTTTTAAAATTATGGTTAAACTTAAACTGACACTTCTGCTTTTATAGCGTCGTATGGATTATAATTTTCGAGTGTGAAATCTTCATATTTGAAGTCGAAGACGTTTTTTACCTCAGGGTTGAGATGCATCGTGGGCAGGGGACGAGGCTTGCGTGACAGCTGCAGCTTCACCTGTTCGATATGGTTATTGTAGATATGCACGTCGCCGAAAGTGTGGACGAAGTCGCCGGCTTTGAGGCCACACACCTGAGCCGTCATCATGGTGAGGAGCGAGTACGATGCTATGTTGAACGGCACGCCGAGGAACACGTCGGCGGAGCGTTGGTAGAGTTGGCACGAGAGTTTGTTGTCGGCCACATAGAACTGGAAGAAGGCGTGACAAGGAGGCAGTGCTGCCTTGCCTGCCGCCACGTTTTTCGAGAAGTCTTTCTCGTGTTCATCGGGCAACACGCCGGGGTTCCACGCCGTCACGATGTGACGGCGGCTGTTGGGGTTGTTTTTTATGCTGTCGATGACCTGTTGAATCTGGTCGATGCCCTCGTTGTTCCAGTTACGCCATTGCGCACCATAGACGGGACCGAGGTCGCCGCAGGCATTGGCCCATTCGTCCCAGATGCTCACCTTGTGGTCGTTCAGATATTTGATATTAGTGTCGCCGTTGAGCATCCATAGCAACTCAAAAATTATAGACTTCAGGTGCACTTTTTTTGTGGTGACAAGAGGGAAACCCTCAGATAGGTTAAATCGCATCTGATGCCCGAAAATACTGATGGTTCCGGTGCCGGTGCGGTCGCCTTTCTGAACCCCCTCGTCGAGGATGCGCTGAAGTAAGTCGAGATATTGTCTCATTTTGCTAATTCAGGATTGTGTTTATATTTGAAAACTATTGCGAAAACAACCGCTACAACGAGTGCGTACGCCGCGAAGACAAACCATGCACTCTGCCAGCCTTGAGCTACCATTTCTGCCGAGGCTCCTGCAGCTTGCGGATTGTAAACAAAATGATTTACAATGGCTTGCGCGCTTAATGTACCTATTGTAGCACCGATGCCGTTTGTCATCAGGAAAAAGAGACCTTGTGCCGAGGAGCGTATGCTTTGGTCAGTTTCTTTGTCAACGAAAAGTGAGCCGCTTATGTTGAAAAAGTCGAAAGCCACGCCATAGACGATGCACGACAATACGAAGAGCCACACTCCGTTGCCGGGATTGCCGAGGCCGAAGAAACCAAAGCGGAGAACCCATGCGAACATCGCGATGAGCATCACCTTTTTGATGCCGAATTTACGTAAGAAGAAGGGAATCAACAGGATACACAACGTCTCTGACACTTGTGACAGCGAAATAAGGATGTTGGCGTGTTCCACTCCGAAGGTGCCTGTGTATTTTTCGATAGCGTCGAAACTTGTGATATAAGGATTGGCAAAGCCGTTGGTTATCTGCAATGAGACACCGAGAAGCATAGAGAAAATGAAGAAGAAAGCCATTCTCTTATCTTTGAAAAGCGCGAAAGCGCGAAGTCCGAGTTTATCGACAAAAGACGCAGTATTAGCTTTGTTGACAGGGCAGTTAGGCAAGGTGAACGAGTAAAATCCTAAGACAAGTCCTATGCTGCCGCTTACCGCGAATTGTGCCGCTGTAGGTTGAAAACCGAGCAAATCGACAATCCACATGGTGCAGATGAAGCCAATGGTGCCGAACACGCGGATAGGAGGAAAATCTTTCACAGTATCAAGTCCTGCTTTATCTAACGCGTTGTAAGCCACTGAGTTAGATATTGCCAATGTTGGCATGTAAAACGCTACGCCTACGGAATACAGCGTGAACAACGGTCCGAACTGCACCGCATCGCCGGTGGATAGTCCGTAATATGCCGCCGAAAGCATCGCTATGCCCGATATGATATGGCAAAGTCCAAGACATTTCTGTGCCGGAATCCATCTGTCGGCGATAATACCAATCAATGCAGGCATAAAAATGGACACTATGCCTTGAATTGAGTAGAAAATACCTATGTTGGAAGCTAACCCGTGCTTTGCGAGATATGTTCCCATACATGTTAGATAAGCTCCCCATACCGCAAATTGCAGGAAGTTCATCACAATTAAACGAAACTTGATACCTTTCATCTTGTCAAAATTTATTTAAAATCAATTTTTCTGCATAAAAATCATTTTCTTCTGTTGATTTCGTCTCTCAGTCTTGAGGCGAGTTCATAATCTTCGTTGTCGATAGCTTCTTGTAGCATGATTTTCAAGCTGTTGACATCCATTTTTGTTAAATTTGTCTCGTTGAGCGTTGTTTCTCTTTTGTCGTTTTCTACTAACTCATCGTCGTTGATAATTATACCTGCCTCGTCCATCACCATCGAATTTGTGTAGATAGGGCATCTGAAACGCAAAGCTAAAGCCACCGCGTCAGAGGCTCTTGAGTCGATGACTGACAGCTTGCCGTCCCTCTCGCAAATCAGTTTTGCGTAAAAAATCCCGTCTTTAAAATAGTCAATCATCACCTCTTTTAGATTAATGCCGTAATTCATGGCCAAACTTTTAAAGAGGTCGTGTGTCAGAGGCCGTCTGCCGTTCAGTCCTTCTATGGCGACGGCAATTGATTGAGCTTCAGCGATTCCGATTATTATGGGAAGTCTTTTTTTAGAATTTCTCTCTCCCAAAATCAGCGCAAAAGCATCATTTTCAGTCTTTGTTGCGGACAAAGCGATTAGTTCAAGTATAATTTTATTCATTTTACAAAAATACAGAAAAGTTTTGGATAAATGACGCAAAAATAAAATTTCATTAATTTTTAATTTTTTTCTTTGAAAAGAGAAATATTATTTGCAACTTTGCAAATTGAAAAATTGTGAGAAAAAGAAGATAAAAAATAAGTTATTAATTAAAAATTTAGTGTATGAATTGGATTATTTATTTGGTTCTCGCGGCTTCGGTATTAGCTTTGTCATTTGCCTTTTATTTTTATAAGAGCATGATGAGGGAAGACGAGGGAACAGATTTGATGAAAAAGATTGCCTCACATGTCAGAAGGGGTGCGATGGCGTATCTTAAGCAACAGTACAGAGTTGTTATCATCGTCTTCTTGGTGTTGGCGGCGATATTTGCTGTGATGTCGTTCTTCGACCTTCAGAACGGTTGGGTATGGTTTGCGTTTCTCACGGGAGGTTTCTTCTCAGGTCTTGCAGGATTTTTCGGCATGAAGACTGCCACTTATGCTTCTGCGCGTACTGCTAACGCTGCGAGGAAGTCGTTGAACAGCGGTTTACAGGTGGCGTTCCGTTCGGGTGCCGTGATGGGTCTCACCGTCGTCGGTCTCGCGTTGCTCGACATCAGTTTGTGGTTCCTTGTCCTTGACCATTTCATCGGGCCAGACCATCACCTTGTTGTAATAACGACTACGATGTTGACTTTCGGCATGGGTGCTTCCACACAGGCGTTGTTTGCACGTGTTGGCGGCGGCATTTACACTAAAGCCGCTGACGTCGGCGCTGACCTCGTAGGTAAGACGGAGTTCAATATTCCGGAAGACGACCCGCGTAACCCTGCCACCATCGCCGACAACGTTGGTGACAACGTCGGTGACGTCGCTGGCATGGGTGCAGACCTCTACGAGTCGTATGCAGGCTCTATCCTTGCTACGGCGGCTCTCGGTGCGGCGGCATTCGGTGCAAGTTCAGGCGATATGCAGCTCAAAGCGGTGTTCGCTCCTATGCTCATCGCTGCAGTGGGCGTGCTGCTTTCATTGATAGGCATCTTCATGGTGAAGACGAAAGAGAATGCTGACATGAAACAACTTCTCGGCGCTCTCAGCCGTGGCACCAACACCGCGGCAATTCTCATAGCGGTGGCTACTTTCTTCATCCTCTGGGCACTCAAAATAGAAAACTGGGTGGGAATCTCGTTCTCCGTAGTCGTCGGCTTACTCGCCGGTGTCATCATCGGGAAGTTCACAGAATATTACACCTCACAGTCATACAGACCTACACAGAAAGTGGCTGAAAGCTCTAAGACAGGTCCTGCCACCGTCATCATCTCAGGTCTCGGCCTCGGCATGATTTCAACGGCAGTGCCGGTCATTACCATTGGCTGCGCCATCATCCTTGCTTATCTCTGTGCCATCGGCTTCGATGTAAAACATTTCTTCACGGCAGAGAACCTCTCGACGGGTCTCTACGGCATAGGCATCGCTGCTGTAGGTATGCTTTCGACACTCGGCATCACCCTTGCCACCGACGCTTATGGGCCTATCGCCGACAATGCTGGCGGCAACGCTGAGATGAGCGGTCTCGGTGAGGAGGTACGTAAACGTACCGACGCCCTCGACGCTCTCGGCAACACTACGGCGGCAACGGGTAAAGGCTTTGCCATCGGCTCGGCGGCTCTCACAGCCCTCGCACTCCTCGCTTCTTACATCGAGGAAATCAAGATAGCACTCGTGCGCGTGGGTACGGCGACACTCGACCTTGGCGAACGTACGGTGGAGACGGCAAAAGCATCTCTCATCGACTTCATGGAATATTATCAAGTCAACCTGATGAATCCTAAAGTGTTAGTAGGCATCTTCATTGGTGCCATGATGGCGTTCCTGTTCTGCGGTCTCACTATGAACGCTGTGGGTCGCGCCGCGCAAAAGATGGTAGAAGAGGTGCGTCGTCAGTTCCGCGAGATAAAAGGCATCCTTGAAGGTAAGGCGGAACCTGACTACGAGCGTTGCGTTGAGATATCGACGAAAGGAGCACAGCACGAGATGTTGTTCCCATCGATTCTCGCCATTGTAGCTCCTATCGTCGTAGGCGTGTTCTTCGGACCTGCCGGTGTGCTCGGACTGCTTATAGGCGGCCTCTCATGCGGCTTCGTCTTGGCTATCTTCATGGCTAACTCAGGCGGTGCTTGGGACAATGCTAAGAAATACGTCGAAGAAGGTAACCTCGGCGGCAAAGGCTCTGATTGTCATAAGGCTACGGTGGTCGGCGACACCGTCGGCGACCCGTTCAAGGATACGTCGGGACCGTCGTTGAACATCCTTATCAAACTGATGAGCATGGTATCTATCGTCATGGCAGGACTCACCGTGGCGTTCAGCGTGATATAATAATCGGTTTATTATTTTTAGAGTTTAGAGTAAATTAGTCAGTTAATGGCAGTTTATTTTCTATTTTTTAAAAAATATTTACCGTATGCAACTTTGTATAAGATAAATTAGTATCTTTGCAACGATTTCGGCGTCCGTGTGGACTCAATAGGGAAATGGGTGAGAATCCCATACAGTTCCCGCTGCTGTAAGCTCTGACAGCATTTGCAATTGTCACTGTACATCCCCAATGGACGGGAAGACGCAGATGTAAGGAGTAAGTCAGAAGACCTACCGAAATTGGAGACGTGAAAGGCTTTCGGGATAAAAGCCGGTCTGAAAGTTTTTATGAAGAAAGTAGTTTTATCGTTGATATTAATGGTGTCCTTTGCCGCGATGGCACAGGATACCATTGTTCTGCAATCCGTCACCGTCAACGCCGAGGCTGTAAGGGCCAACGCTGCTGAGAGCGTGATGGAGCGCAAGATAGATACTGCCTTGCTCAAACGGCTCAATACAGTCACTATGTCGCAGCTGCTGATACAACACAGCCCCGTCTTCATCAAGACGTACGGTCCCGGCGGCATCGCGACGGCCTCGTTTCGTGGCACCACAGCGAGCCATACCCTCGTGCTGTGGAACGGATTTCAACTCAACGCGCCGACACTCGGTCAGGTCGATTTCAGCACCATACCGGTGTTCATGACCGAGCAGATAGCACTGAAGTGGGGCAGCGGCACCTCAGCAAACAGCGGCGGACTCGGCGGTACCGTCAATATCGAAAATATTCAACATTTCGGCGAGGGACTTATCCTCGACCTGAAACAGACATACGGCAGCTTCAATTCCTTCGGTTCTTTTTTGACTGCTGGTTATTCATGGAAAAGTCATCTGGTGCGGATAAAAGCTTATCGTACTTCGAGTGACAACGATTTCGAGTACAACAACATAGGCATTATTCCGCATCAGGTGATGAAACAAAAAAACGGCGAGTTTGTTGATTACGGTCTGATGCCAGAATATCAATGGCAACATCGTAATTCATTGATAACCATTGTATCGTGGAATCAATGGAGCGACAGAAACTGCCCGCAGATAATGCCGAACGTTAATAATACTAATACTAAAGAATATACTGAAAACGGCTATTCTCGCAATTTCATCTCATACAAAACCTACTGGAACTCGGGAAAATTAGAGGTGAAATCAGCATATTTTTATGAAAAACAACATTATTTCCTTGAAACTTATACCTCTATAGGCACCACGGTGACGAGTATCAACTCGATAAACGACGCTAACGTGTTCCATCAGATTGCCGACGTGGAGCAAGATTTGTATAAGTCATGGAAAATCAATGGAAAAATACAATGGGACCATGAGATGGTAAAGTCGAATAACTACGACGGGATAAAAAAACGTGACATTGTCTCTTTTTATGCCGCTATTGTTGGTAACTTATTGAACCCCATCGATTTACGATTTACTTTGAGAAACGACATCGTAGATGGCAAGTCAGCCGGATTTTTCCCGACGGCAACGGCATCTTATAACTGTGTTTATCTTAAAGGCTTGAAAATCAGTGTAGGATATAGTCATAACTACAGAAATCCAAGCCTGAATGATTTATATTGGAACCCTGGCGGTAATCCCGACCTGAAACCTGAAAACGGCAGGATTTTTGATGGAAATCTCAATTATACTTGCACTTTCGGAGGCTTCTCAGTGGAAAGCCAGTTAGGAACTTATTATTCCGAAGTCAGCGACTGGATTCAGTGGAAACCAACGAATTACAGATATTGGGTGCCTGAGAATGTAGCCACCGTCGTTGCTTACGGGGTGGAGGCGCACCTGAAAATGAACTATCTTTACCGTGATTGGAAATTTTCGGCATCGGGAAACTATGTCTATAGCCACACCACCGATGAGACCGACGGCCGCGGCCTTCAGTTGATTTACATACCGTTGCATCATGCCAACGCCTTCGCGGAAATGAAGTGGCGGACATGGAACCTCAATTACACCCTTGAGTTTACGGGCGAGCGCAAGACCTCAATGAACGCCAATGAGTTCCCTCTATTCCGCCTTTATCCTTATACCTTGCATCACATCTCAATGGGCAAACAAATCGGTAAATTTAATGTTGAATTTAGAGTTAATAACCTGACAGATGTTGATTATCAGGCAGTTATGTGGCGTGCCATGCCAGGAAGAAGTTTTGAAATATGTGTGAATTATAAATTCTAAAAAGTAATATTATGAAGAAAGTATTGTTATTATTAACTGTTATCATCGTGGTAACCTTCACGTCTTGCAAAAAAGACAACAACAAAGTCGAGCCGGTTCAACCGATAGAACACAGAGGTGTTTACATCCTTAACGAAGGCACGTTTACCTATGCTAATTCGTCGCTTTCGTATTACGACATCAATGGAAAAACTGTAACTAACCACATGTTTGCAAGTGTAAACGGTTCACCAATTGGCGATGTCGGGCAGTCGCTGACACGCATCGGCGACGACTTGTATATCGTGGTAAACAACAGTAAATACATCTACAAAGTGGATGCGAAAACCATTGTTTACAAGGCAAAACTCGAAAATTTCACTTCTCCGAGATATATGTTGCCGATAAACGAGAATAAGGCTTATGTCTCCGATTTGGAATCTCCTGGTATCTGGGTTGTTAACCTTAACACATTCAGTATCAACGAGTTTGTAGAAATAGGAAACTCTACTGAGGCGATGGTGAAAATAGGCGATGAGGTCTTCGTTTCAAATTGGTCGAATTATTATTTGCCAGGCACTTCCAACAAGACGGTGCAGGTTATTGATTGTGTGAATGACATTCTTGTAGCAGAAATCGAGGTCGCGCAAGAGCCAAACGCGATGGTTGTTGATAAAAACAACAACATCTGGGTGCTTTGCAGCGGTGGTTATTCAGGCGATAAAGACCCGTCTTTGATTTGCATCGCCCCTTCTACACGTACCATTCTCAAACGTTTCGATTTCAATCCTACGGCAGGCGATTACCCGAGCGGACTCGCAATTGACGGAGCAGGTGAGACGCTTTATTACATGAACGGCACATATAGCGGACTGAATGTTTATAAAATGTCGGTTGATGCAGATGAACTACCTGATAATCAATTTATTACATCTGATGGGATGGTGTTTTACAACATAAAAGTTGATTCGGTCAACGGCGATATTTATGTTACAAATGCAAAAAATTATGTTGAAAATGGCACTGTGGAACGTTTTGCATCCGACGGTACGCAACTCGATTCTTTCGGAGTCGGTATCTCACCGAGTTTTATACTTTTCAGATAACATTAGGTAACTTGTTTGTTGAGAATGTCGTCTGCGGATGACATTCTTTTTTTATTTTTTCGAAAATTTGTATATCTTAAAAAAAATCTGTAATTTCGCAGAATGTTTATTTATGTCTTATGGCAAAAGTTTCTTCAATCACAAAAAAGCTGATAATGGCTGTTTCTGGTGCCGGTCTCGTGTTTTTCCTGCTGTTTCACGGTGCGATGAACCTTGTCTCGATTTTCTCTGAAGACGGCTACCGTATGATTTGCGAATTTCTCGGTGCCAACTGGTATGCCATTGTGGGCACCATAGGTCTCGCTTTTCTGATGGTGGTGCATCTCGTGTATGCGTTCATCCTATCTTTCCAGAACTACAGGGCGCGTGGCAAGCAGCGTTATGCCGTCAACGAGCGTCCTGAAAGCGTGTCGTGGGCGTCGAAAAACATGCTGGCATTGGGCGTGATGGTGCTGTTCGGACTCTGTTTTCATCTCTATGATTTCTGGTCGAAAATGCAACTTCAGGAACTCAGAGGCAACACTCCAGCCGATGGCATTGACCAGATAAAATTCATCTTCTCTAACAGCTATTTCAGCATCATGTATCTGCTGTGGCTTGTGGCAATATGGTTTCATCTCTCGCACGGTATCGCCAGCGTGATGCAGTCGATAGGATGGAACAACCTCGTGTGGAAACGCCGTTTCGAGTGGATTAGTAAGATTGTAGCCGCCGTCATCGTGCTGATGTTTGTCTCCGTGGTGATTTATTATTGGCTTATTTATTGAAATTTCGTAAATTCCGACTTCCAAATAAAAAAATGAAATTAAACTCAAAAATTCCGGATGGTCCTTTGTCAGAAAAATGGACGAGTTATAAGGTGAATCAGAAATTGGTGAATCCGGCCAACAAACGTAAGCTCGACATAATAGTGGTAGGCACGGGTCTGGCAGGTGCCTCGGCGGCGGCTTCGTTCGGCGAGATGGGCTTCAACGTGAAGGTGTTCTGCATACAAGACAGTCCGCGTCGCGCGCACAGTATAGCGGCGCAGGGTGGCATCAACGCGGCGAAAAACTACGCCAACGACGGCGACAGCGTCTTCCGTCTGTTTGCCGACACCATCAAAGGTGGCGACTACCGCGCTCGTGAAGCTAACGTATATCGATTAGCAGAAGTCAGCAACAATATCATAGACCAATGTGTGGCGCAGGGTGTCCCTTTTGCACGTGACTACAGCGGACTCCTCGCCAATCGTTCCTTTGGCGGGGCACAGGTGTCGCGCACGTTCTACGCCCGCGGTCAAACAGGGCAGCAACTCCTCCTCGGTGCCTACGGCGCGTTGAGTAAAGAGATAGAACGCGGCACCGTCAAGATGTATGCACGTCGTGAAATGATGGACGTGGTCGTCGTCGGTGGACGTGCACGTGGTGTCATAGTGCGTAACCTCGTCACCGGTGAGTTGGAACGTTATGCCGCCCATGCCGTGGTCGTCGCTACAGGCGGCTACGGACGCGTTTTCTTCCTCTCCACCAACGCCATGTCGTCGAACGGCAGTGCCATCTGGCAGTGTTATAAGAAAGGCGCGATGATGGCTAACCCTTGCTTCACACAGATACATCCTACATGTATCCCCGTACACGGCGATTATCAGTCGAAACTGACGCTCATGAGTGAGTCGCTGCGCAACGACGGACGTATATGGGTGCCTAAAGACGCCGAGAAAGCACGCCTTCTCCGCGAAGGCAAGATGAAAGCCGCCGAGATACCAGAGGATGAACGTGATTATTACCTTGAACGTCGTTATCCGGCGTTTGGTAACCTCGTCCCTCGTGACGTGGCGTCGCGCGCAGCCAAAGAACGTTGCGATGCTAACTATGGCGTTAACAACACAGGCCGCGCAGTGTTCCTCGATTTCAAAGAGGCAATACAACGTCTTGGAAAACAAGCAGTTGAGGAAAAATACGGCAACCTCTTCGAGATGTATGAACGCATCGTCGATGAAAATCCTTACCTCACCCCGATGATGATTTATCCGGCGGTGCATTATACTATGGGTGGACTATGGGTCGATTACGAACTTCAAACCACCGTGAAAGGCCTGTTCGCGGCAGGCGAGGCTAACTTCTCCGACCACGGTGCCAACCGACTCGGTGCCTCAGCACTTATGCAGGGTCTGTCCGACGGCTACTTCGTGCTGCCTTATACCATGCAGAACTATCTCGCCGACCAGATAACGGTGCCACGTTTCTCTACCGACCTGCCGGAGTTTGACGAAGCTGAGAAAAATATCCGTCAGAAAATAGATAAGATATTGAATGTCAATGGTTCAGAGACTGTCGATTCCGTACATAGACGACTTGGTCACGTCATGTGGGAGAAAGTCGGGATGTCGCGGACGGAGCATGGTCTGAAGGAAGCTATCGAAGAAATTAAAGCCTTGCGCAATGAGTTCTGGCATAAAGTGAAAGTGCCGCGTCTCGAAGGCATGAACAATGAGCTTGAGAAAGCCTTGCGTGTCGCCGATTTCCTTGAGATGGGCGAGCTGATAGCACGCGATGCCTTGATGCGTAACGAGTCGTGTGGCGGACACTTCCGCACTGAATATCAAACACCTGACGGCGAGGCTTTGCGCGATGATGAACATTACGCTTTTGTGGCTGCATACGAATTTCAAGGTGTTGATAATGAACCACTTATGTATAAAGAAGAACTCAAGTTTGAAAATGTAGAAGTGAAACAACGTAATTATAAATAGTTTGACGTTATGAATTTTAAGTTGAAAATCTGGCGACAAAAAAATAATATATCTAAAGGACGTTTCGAGGTATATGAGTTGAATGACATTCCGAAAGAAGCCTCTTTCCTTGAGATGCTTGACATCCTCAACGAGCGTCTCGTGCTGCAAGGCGGTGATCCTGTGACTTTCGACCACGACTGCCGTGAAGGCATCTGCGGCGCATGTGGACTGTATATCAACGGGCATCCACATGGGCGTTTCAAAAACACCACCACGTGTCAGCTGCACATGCGTAAGTTCAACGATGGCGACACTATTATCGTGGAGCCATGGCGTTCGGGGACATTTCCGGTCATCAAAGACCTGATGGTTGACCGTTCAGCTCTCGACAAGCTCATTCAGGCAGGCGGCTACGTCTCGGTGCACACAGGCGGCGTACCTGATGCCAACGCCATCCCTGTGAACAAACACAAGGCTGACCTCGCGATGGATGCCGCGGCTTGCATAGGCTGTGGCGCATGCGTGGCGGCATGTAAAAACAGCAGCGCCATGCTTTTCGTGGGTGCCAAGGTGTCGCAACTCGCACTCCTTCCGCAAGGCGAGGTGGAGGCTGACAACCGTGTGCAGAAAATGGTGGCACGTATGGACGAACTCGGATTCGGTAACTGCTCCAACACCTTCGCATGTCAAGCTGAATGCCCGAAAAACATCTCCGTCGCCAACATCGCACGGATGAACCGACATTATCTGTCAGCGAAAATGAAAAAATAGCAAGGTAACTAACGTTTTTTCCAAGACAATACCATCATCACAATTCCTACGATAACAAACGGTATGCTAAGCCATTGTCCCATATCGAGAGCCATTGATGTCTCAAACTCCACCTGAGGCTGCTTCACAATCTCGATGAGCATGCGCGAACCGAATATCATGGTGCAGAAAAAGCCGAAGAAGAAACCGGGATGTTTATTAATAGTGTCTTTCTTGAAATATAAATACATAAGTATCACAAACACTATGATGCATACCAAAGCCTCGTAAATCTGTGTCGGGTGGCAGGCTGGAATGGCTTCTATCGGCGTCCCGGGTGCCCAGTCGCGTACGAATTTGAAACCCCACGACAACGTCGTCTCATAGCCGTAAATCTCAGAGTTCATGAGGTTTCCGAAACGTATGAACGCCCCTCCGATGGCAACGGGAATCACAATTCGGTCCAAAATCCAGATGTATGGTTTCTTTATCTTTTTTGAATAAATCAAAAGCCCGAGCAAAATGCCGATGGCACCACCGTGACTTGCGAGGCCGCCTTCCCAAACCTTCAGCATCGACAGGGGATGAGAGAGATAACCTTCCTCAATGAGCCTGCCATGCGCATCGAAAACGTCCCAGTAAGGACCGTAAAACAGACAATGACCGAGACGCGCACCTACAATGGTGAAAATCAACATGTAAACCAATAATTTATCTAAAAGGTCGTCACCGAGTTGCTCTTTTTTATACACCTTTTTCATGATGTAATAACCCACAACAAACACCAATGCCCAAAGGAGTCCGTACCATGCCACCGGACGCCCGCCAAGAAGAGGAAAATTCTCCGGAAAAGTGAAGATGTACGGGTTTACGTTCCAAACAATGTAATTCAAAATCATAATGTATAAGGTCTAAAGTCTAAAATCTAAAGTTTCGTCTTTAAATTTGTCACGTATGTCAATATTTGTCATCGTAACTTTATCTAATTGAAAATCAGATTGTTTACACCAATTAAAACACCCAAGTTCCCCAAGATACTGCGCTAAATATTCCTGCTCCGTCTGACCTGGCGTAGGCACGAGATAGGCTGTGCGTCCTAATCTTACGAGATCCATCAGTGAGGAATAGCCGCCACGGCATACAATGTTCTCGGCACTGTTCACGAGTTTTACAAACATCTCATCATCCACATGGTTAAACACACTCACGTTGTCAGGAACGTCCCTCAACAAGTCGTGAGAATCGGGTTTCGCCCTGAGTATCAATACGTTATCTTTTATTCCTCTTGCTTGTTTAATGACCATATCTTCCAATATTGTCCTCTGTGGCTCTGGTCCAGAGAGAATGACTAAATATTTATTATCTCGTTTCGTAACTCCTTGATTTTCATAGTTAAAACGACTCAACAGACCTATATACGATACGTTAAACCTTCTCTTGGCCGGATGTGAGAGTTTCCCCGACAGTGATGGCTCGTCTTTTTCATCCGGAACCCACACTTCATCGTATTTTCTGATGTAGCTGTTGTTGAACATGTTTACAATAGGTGAAGCCCATCGCCATATTTTAGGTATCTGAATATGAAGCTGATGCGTGATGTAAATGGAGTGTGCGCGTCTGCTCCAACAAGCAAACCTGTTATCAGAAATTACCACGTCGATACTGTAGCCTCTTACTATTGACTCAACGATTTTGTGGTCTCTCCTAAAAGACCTCAAAGCTTTGGGTAAAGAGGTTATCATCTTGAAAATCTGAGAGTTAGAACTGCTGTATCTTGGCGAGAAACCTGGAAATTTTAAAAACTCCATGTCGGGAAAGGCTCTCTGTAGGAATGCCAAAGGTCCTTCATCAGCGGCAATAATAACCCTGTGACCTTGTTCATATAAGGTCTTAATGATTGGTACACAACGAGTTGCATGTCCCAACCCCCAGTTTAGCGGACATATCAGAATGTTCTTTGCCAAGGATTAATTTTTTTGCAAATATACTGCTTTTATTAACATGTGTAGCCTATTTATAAAGTTAAATTTAATTAACATTCTTAAAAATTTTTAACATAAATGTTAATAAAAATTAACGTAAGTTGCTGAAAATAAAATATTTATGTATTGAAAAAATGTGTATTTTTGCAGCATGACGAATCAAAAACTATACGAAATCGCTCTTACTCTCGTTCCTGGAATCGGCGACGTAAATGGTAAGAAGTTAATCGCCTACTGCGGAGGTGCCGAGGCTGTGTTTTGTGAGAATAAAAAGGCTTTGACACGTATTCATGGGATAGGGGAGCAGACAGTAAATAGCATAATGTCAAGAAAAGTGATGCTCAGGGCTGAAGAAGAGATGAGATTTATTGAGAAAAACGGGATAAAACCGCTTTTTTACTTAGACCCTGAATATCCGAAACGTCTCCAGCATTGTCATGACAGTCCGATGATGCTATATTACAAAGGTGTGGCCGACCTCAACGCGGAGAAAGCAGTCGGTGTGGTGGGAACACGTAACGTCACTGATTACGGACGGTACGTGGCAGAGAAAATAATCGAAGATTTAGAATCTGATAATGTATTGATAATCAGTGGATTGGCGTATGGTGTAGATGCTGTGGCGCATAGAGCCGCGTTGAAATATAATCTTGCTACCGTGGGCGTGCTGGGACACGGAATGCAAACTATTTATCCGGCAGAAAACAAGAAATTATCAATAAAAATGCTTGAGAAAGGAGGTGTTTTAACGGAATTTATCAATGGGACACAGCCCGATAGAGAGAATTTTCCGAAACGTAACAGGATTGTCGCTGGTATGGTAGATTGTCTCGTGGTTATAGAAAGTGCCGTGAAAGGTGGCGCAATTATAACTGCTGAAATTGCAAACTCCTACGACCGTGAGGTCTTTGCGGTGCCTGGACGCATCGGCGATGCTTACAGCGATGGGTGTAACCATCTCATTAAGACAAACAAGGCTAACCTCGTGACATGCGCTGCCGACATGCGCTATGTGATGCGATGGGACGTGAACACAAAAGTCGTTGCAAAACAACTGCGAATGTTCCGCGACTTCAGCAAGGATGAACAAAAAGTGATGGACGTGTTCGCGGAAAACAGTGTCGTCCACCTTGACGAAATCATCGTGGAAACGGATTTGTCGCCTTCAAAAATAGCGTCAGTGCTGCTGTCTTTGGAGTTTGACGGGTTAGTGACAGCCCTTCCGGGAAAACGTTATCAAAAAATGTAGCGTAATTCAATAAAAATCTGTAACTTTGCGGCGAATTTTTGTTGCAAAGATGCCGATAGGAAGAGTTATTAAGTCAACGGGAAGCTGGTACGACGTGCGTGACGACGCCGGTAAGGTGCTGCAATGCCGCCTGCGTGGTAAGATACGCATCGATGGACTGCGGACCACAAACCCGGTGGCGGTTGGCGATTTGGTGAACTTCGAGAGAGAACGTGACAAGGAAACGTGCGTAATCGACAAAATCATGCCACGCTCTAATGTGATAGTGCGTAAGTCGGTAAACCTGTCAAAAGAGTCGCATATCATAGCAGCTAACATCGATCAGGCAATACTCGTCGCAACAATAGCACAACCGCGAACCTCAACGGGCTTTATCGACAGATTCACCGTGACGGCTGAGGCTTATCATATCCCCGTGGTCATTGTGTTTAACAAATGCGACATCTATAACGATGAGCAGAATGCCATGGCGGAAGAGTTGATGAATGTCTATAATGGTATTGGCTATCAATCATTTATGATTTCAGCCAAGACGGGTTTTAATTGCGACAGGCTTCAAAACCTGATGACAGACAAAATCAACGTGTTCTCTGGCCATTCCGGAGTGGGCAAGTCGGCAATGGTCAACAAACTCGACCCAAATCTGAAGATTCGTGTAGGCGAGATATCGGAGGTTCATGAAAAGGGAAAACACACCACCACGTTTGCGCAGATGCATCAGCTATGTTTCGGAGGTTATATCATTGATACTCCCGGTATAAAAGAGTTTGCCCTGTTCGACATGGAAAAAGAGACTTTGGCTCAACGTTTTCCGGAGATGCGTGCCCTCATGCACGAATGCCGCTTCAATAACTGCACACATCTGCATGAACCTCAATGCGCTATAAAGAAAGCTGTGGAGCAACATCTTATAGCCGACTGGCGCTATGCTAACTATTGTAACATGATGGACGATTGATTGGGTATGAAGAAGTTAACGGTGTTTTTACTCCTTTTCTGTTGTGTTGCTGCATCCGCTCAACACAATGACGGTAGCTATTTCATCGTCACGAAAATATGCATGGAAGGAAATAAAGTTACTAAACCGTCAACGATTTTCAGGGAACTTATCTTTCATGAAGGCGACACCGTTTTTTATCACAACGCTCTCGATTTGAAAGATATAGAAATGGTGAAACAAAGTCGTGAGAACCTTCTAAACACATCGTTGTTTAACTTCGTCGATTTTGAATGGTCGGATGATCCAAGTGTTGTAAACGGTAAAACGCTGACAATCAATATATTAGAAAGGTGGTATCTGTGGCCTATACCTTATCTGGCGTATGCCGACAGAAACCTGAAATCGTGGTTCGAAGCAGGTGATGTAACTCGTCTGAGTTATGGTTTTGACCTCGTGTATAAAAACCTCTGGGGTAGGAAACATGAACTTGACCTTACCGTGATAGCAGGTTATAACCAAAATTTCGGTGTTACGTATGATATTCCATATCTCACTGATAGACAACGACTTGGAATGAAAGTATCGACAGGATATATCCGTGACAGGGAAGTGGCATACGTCACTATGAACGACAAAATCAGCTATCTCAAGGTAGATGACCAATATGCGCACGAATCGTTTTATGCTTCAGCCATGCCTTACTACAGATTGGGCTACCGTAACAGTCTGATGCTGCAACTGCAATATGATAATCGTCTTTTCAACGATAGCCTTGCTGTTCTGAATCCTGACTTTGATGGCGCAGATGGTGCACGTTTTCAATACTTTACGCTGTCAGCTATCTTCAAAAATGACTATCGCGACGACCATAATTATCCTCTTGACGGTCATTATTTCGAACTTGAGCTTACAAAAGTCGGTCTCGGTCTGTTCAGTTCTTCGCCGGATATCTTTTACGGAAAAGTAACTGCCGACTGGTACACTCCCGTGAGTGGCAGGTTTTACTGGGCTTCCAATGTCACTGCAAAACTATCTGACAACAAGACGGCACCGTATTTCTTGTCGCACGGACTGGGGTATAAAAACGACTATGTGAGAACGTATGACATCTACGTCATCGATGCGTTAAATTATGCGATACTCAAGAATAACTTGAAGTTTGAGATTTTGAAGCCTGTGACTAAATATATTCCTTTTATCAGAAACGAGAGATTTGGAAAGATACATCTCGCCTTTTATGCTAACTTGTTTTTTGATTGCGCTTACACGTGGGATGTGGTCGTTCCGGAAAGTTTTTCGTCAAAAATTGCGAATAAATTTATTTATGGTACGGGTTTTGGCATAGATTTTGTTACGTATTACGACAAAGTTTTGCGTCTGGAGTATGGTGTGAACGGGTTAGGTGAGACGGGTTTTTTCATACATCTCGTAGCCCCTATTTGATTTAAAAAAACTTAATTGTTATGAGAATAGCATTGTATGGCAGGGCGTTCAGCCCTGATTATGACGGACTTATGAAAGAAGTCCTGCGCATCTTGCGAAACGCTGGCGTCGAGACAATGGTGTATGCCGGTTTTTTAAACGATATCAAGAGATGCAACGACGAACACGCTGATTATCACGTGTTTAACTCGTATGAACAACTTAAAGGACATGCCGATATGATGTTCTCTTTCGGCGGTGACGGCACCATGCTTGATTCTTTGGAATACGTCCGCGACACCTCGGTGCCCGTACTCGGAATCAATACCGGCCGACTGGGTTTTCTTTCAAGCGTGTCGCTGAAAGACGTGTTTGACGCCTTGAAACATATTCTGCAAGGAAACTACGAGGTGGAAAAACGCTCTTTATTGCAACTCGTGGGCAAAGAACAACTTTTCGGAGGTATCAACTACGCACTTAATGAATTGAGTATCATGCGAAAAGACGGCAGCAGCCTCATCGTGATACAGGTTTTCGTCGATGATAAACTGCTCAACACTTACTGGGCCGACGGTCTCATCCTCGCTACGCCAACAGGCTCTACGGCGTACTCGCTGAGCGTGGGCGGACCCATCGTGGCTCCTAATAATGATAGTTTTTTGATAACTCCGATATCAGCACACAATTTAAGTGTACGACCTGTCGTTATATCTGACAAAAGTGTAGTAAAAATCAAAGTCGATGGTCGCTGCGACGCTTACGTGCTGAGCCTCGATTCTCGTACTAAATTGGTTGACAAGACGTTAGAACTTGAAGTGAAAAAGGCAGATTTCTGCTTCAATATGGTAAAATTACCGGAAAAAGATTTTTTTGAAGCTATTAGAAATAAGCTGCTTTGGGGAAATGATGTCAGAAATTAGAAAATTTTTTTTGTTATTAACAAAAAAAACGTAACTTTGCCATTCGATTAGTTGAAAGGCTAAACGACTGTCAATCAACAGGAAAGAAATAATAAACGGATGAAAAACTGTAAAAAGCTTTGTGTCGTCGCATTGATGCTCCTTGTGTTAGGACAATTTCTTGCTCCTAAAGAGGCGAATGCTCAAGTGATTGAGGTGGGCGTCTCCGGTGGACTGTCGTATTATATGGGTGATATAAATCCGCGTAAGCCGTTCAATCAGAGCAGGTTAGGCTATGGCCTGCTGGTCAGATACTATGATAATACCCGCTGGGCTTTCCGCCTCGCTTATTCTAACCTGCAACTGGAAGGCAGCGACGAATCCGCAAATTATCGCGCTGAACGAGGACTGTCATTCACTACAAATGTTCATGACATTGCTCTCGTAGCAGAGTTTAATTTTCTCGATTATTTCACGGGAAGCAAGCGTAGTTACGTGTCTCCTTATATCTTCGGCGGTATATCGGTGCTGAATTTTACGCCGAAAGCGAAGGACGGAACAAAATTGTGTACCGTTCTCACCGATGTGGATTACGACAAAAATATACCAGAAAACGGAAATAAAAAATATAGCACATTCGCCGCTTCAATACCTTTTGGAATAGGTGTGAAATACAGTGCAGGCACGCGAATAGGTGTGGCTCTCGAATGGAGGATGGATTTCTCATTCACCGACTGGCTCGACGATTGCCACGCTTATTATCCGTTGTGGAACAATGGCGATGAGCCATACGTGCAATATAGCGATCCTACAGGATATGCCGCTGATTCTCAAGGTAATAATACTTCGAAATATGTACAAAGAGGTAATCCTGAGAATAACGACTGCTATGGCTACCTCAATTTTTCGGTGATTTATAAGTTTAACTTGCCGAAAAACAAGGATTGCGACGTCGGAGCTGATAAAAAATATTATAAATATTATTGATTGAAAAAAATGGAGAGCCTGAAAGATAAGATAAATATGGAACGTTTGCCACAGCATATAGCTGTCATAATGGACGGCAACGGACGCTGGGCAAAGCAACAGGGAAAGATGCGCATATTCGGACATCAGCATGGTGTTGATGCCGTGCGTGATACTACCGAGGCTTGCGCTGAACTCGGAGTGAAATATCTTACTTTGTACGCATTCTCTACCGAAAACTGGAACCGCTCGTCATTCGAAGTGGAGGCTCTTATGTCGCTGCTTACACAAACATTGAAAACCGAACTTAAAACATTGAACGACAATAACATACGTCTTAACGCCATAGGTAACCTGCATCGTCTTCCGAAATCGCAGTACGACGCCTTGATGTATGCTATCGATAATACGAAAAACAACACCCACATGACGCTGACACTTTGCCTCAGTTATTCCGGACGTTGGGAGATAACGGAGGCTGTGAAGAAAATAACCGCTGAAGTGCTTGAAGGTTTAATAAAACCTGAACAAATCGATGAAACGGTTATAAGTGAAAATCTTGCTACAGCTAATATTCCCGATCCTGATTTGCTTGTCCGCACAAGCGGCGAGGAAAGAATCAGTAATTATCTGCTTTGGCAAATAGCTTACTCGGAGTTGTATTTTTCAAAAAAATATTGGCCTGACTTCTCAAAAGAAGACCTCTACGAAGCTATCGTCAACTATCAAAATAGAGAGCGTAGATTCGGAAAAACAAGTGAACAAATTAAAAAGTAAAAAGATGACTTTTTTAAAAAGGTTGAAAATATTGACGTTCGTTGCGTTGTGCTGGAGTTTCCTCATGACAAATGCAGTGGCAAACGCTCAGATTCAAGTAGGGAACGATCTCTCTGATATCGATTATTCATTTCCTCGTGAATACGAGATTGGAGGTATAACAGTGACAGGCGTGCAATACGTTGATCCGGCTGTCATTGTGATGCTTTCAGGCCTGCAAGTGGGAATGACGGTGAAGGTGCCAGGCGATAAAATCACCGAGGCAATACGCCGCCTGTGGGAACAAGGGCTGTTCGAAGACATCCAAATAACTTATACTCAAAAAGTTGCAGGGAAAATCTTTCTTAATATCGACATGAAAGAACGTCCGAGAATAAGCAAATTTTCTTTTAAAGGATTTAAAAAATCGGAGGCGGAAGAACTGAGAAAGAAAATAAACCTGACGCGCGGCGACGTGGCGACGGAGCATACTTTTAACAAGACACAAGGTATCATCAAGGATTATTTTGCTGAAAAAGGCTTCCTCAACGCTGAGGTGATGATTACGCAAGTGCCTGATACTACGATGGATAACTATGTGAACCTGATTATCAACATAGATAAGAAACATAAAGTACGCATAGGCGAAATTGTCATTGAAAATAACGAGGCTCTCACCGACATGCAGATACGTTCCGCCATGAAAGAGACGAAACGCAGAGGCAAATTCGACCCGCTTAGTCCGCTCGGAGCTACCATCGTTAATACGGTGTATGACCTGATAACACTGAAACCGGCCGATGCCGAAGCGGAAATCATAGAATATGCAACAGAAAATATCCGCCCGCGAATCTTCAAGGCATCACGTTTCAATGAAGATAATTATGAGGCTGACAAAGCTCTTATCATTAAGAAATACAATGAGAAAGGCTATCGCGACGCTAAAATTGTGAAAGACTCTGTGTATGTGATGGATGACAGAAATATAGGCATCGCCCTTGAGATAAGCGAAGGTGATAAATATTACTTCGGTAATATAACATGGGTGGGAAATACAAAATACGACACCGCAACCCTTAACAGAGTGCTGGGAATCAGAAAAGGCGACGTGTATAATCAGGAACTTTTGGAGAAAAACCTGACATACAGCGAAGGCGGATATGACGTGTCGTCGCTTTATATGGACGACGGCTATCTCTTCTTTCGCGTTGATCCTGTCGAAATTAGAGTGGAAAACGATACCATCGACCTTGAGATGCGCATGAACGAAGGCGAACAGGCGACAATAAAACATGTTACGGTGAAAGGTAACACTAAGACCAACGACCGTATCATCATACGCGAGATGTACACCCGTCCGGGACAACTCTACAGCCGCAGCGATATCATCAGGACGATGCGTGAACTCTCTGCTTTGCAATATTTCAACGCCGAGAAACTGCAACCCGACATACAGCCTGACCCGACAGACGGTACCGTTGATATTACATACGTCGTTGAAGAAACCCCTAACGACCAGATTGCTCTGTCGGCAGGATGGGGATATAACAGATTGATGCTCTCATTAGAACTGAATCTGAACAACGTCTCGCTGCGTAACTTTTTCAAGAAAGACGCCTGGCGCCCGATACCATCAGGCGACGGACAAAAACTCTCTTTCAGAGTCCAGACTTATGGAATTAATTATATCAATTATGGTGTCACTTTTACAGAGCCTTGGCTTGGTGGTAAGAAACCTAACTCCCTGACAGTGTCGGTATATCATTCGGCTTACCGTAATACTTACACCACGGTGACCGGTATCTTCAAGCAGATAGGCATCTCGGCAGGTATAGGAACACGTCTGAAATGGCCTGACGACTATTTCACCCTTTATAACGGCATCAACTTGATTCGTTACGGTCTGAGTAACTATCAGAATATCTTCAACTTTGGCTCAGGCAATGGCGATTTTAACCTTATCGGATACAACATCACGTTCGGACGTAACTCTGTGAGCCAGCCTATCTATCCGCGCTACGGCTCGGAATTTGTCCTTTCGCTGGAACTGACACCACCTTATTCTATCGTTAATCCGGTGGATTATTATGCGGAATATCCTGACGATGAAGACAAGAGGGAAGATGCTATGTTCCACTGGGTAGAGTTCCATAAATGGAAATTCAAGGCAGCTCTTTACACGGAAATATATGATAAACTCGTACTTATGACACGTGCACGCTTCGGCTTGCTCGGTTATTACAACCCTAAAATCGGCATTACACCGTTCCAGCGTTTCTGTCTCGGCGGTGACGGACTTTCAGGCTCATATAACTTCGACGGTCGCGAGCTTATCGGCATGAGAGGTTATGCTAATACTTCGTTAACTCCTGATTATCAATTGAATAGCAATGAAGGTGGTAATATCTTCACAAAATATACAATGGAGTTGCGCTATCCTCTCTCTCTCAACCCGACGGCCACCATCTACGCGCTCACCTTCGTGGAAGCTGGTAACTGCTGGCTCGGTTTCGACAAATTCAACCCGTTCGACCTCTACCGCTCTGCCGGCGTCGGCGTCAGAATTTACTTGCCAATGTTCGGAATGCTCGGTCTCGACTGGGGCTATGGCTTCGACGATGTGCCCGGTGTGAGCGACGCGGCAGGAAGCCAGTTCCATTTCTCGATAGGCGGCTCTATTGATTAGTAAGTTGTTGATAATGAATAAATTATGTTTGAATAGAATAAAAATTTGATGAATATGAAAAAAATTAAGTTAATGTTGTTTGCGGCATTTTTCATGATGCTCGGCATCGCGGCAGCAAAAGCACAAGGTAATCAAAGATTTGCGTACGTAGATACTGACTATATCCTGAAAAATATTCCGGAATATGGTGATGCTCAGGAAGAAGTGAACCAGATGTCGCTGAAATGGGAAAAAGAATTGAAAGCAAAACGCAATAAACTCGACCAGATGAAACGTGAATACCAGACGGAATCGGTGCTTCTTTCGGATGGCCAGAAGAAAAAGAAAGAAGACGCCATCGCCGCCAAGGAGCAGGAACTTGTTGAACTTCAGATGCAATATTTCGGACCGGAAGGACAATTGTTTACGAAACGTGTGGAACTTATCCAGCCTATACAAGAGAAAATTTACAACGCTATCAACCAAGTGGCATCAGTGAAAAACTACGCTTTCGTGTTCGACAAGGCTGCCGGAACCACAATCCTGTTCTGTAACGACAAATTTGACATCAGTGATGACGTCCTTGATGAAATCGGCAACGTCATGCAAACTGTCCGCCGTCAGGACCGTAAGAAATAAAAAATATTTTCATATAATAAAAAAAGTAGTATCTTTGCAAAAAAATTGAAGGTAATTAAATAAAATAAAACATGAAGAAATTAGTTAAAGTATTGGTTTTGATGATGTTAGCACTCGGAATTGGTTATGGAGCTAACGCACAGTCACAGAAAATCGGTTATGTTGACTCACAAGTTATCATTGATATGATGCCGGAAAGTGCAAAAATCCAGCAGGATTTGCAGGCATATTATAGTGAGCTTCAGTCGGAGTTACAGGCAATGGCAACTGAATATCAGAGCAAAATGAGAGAATATGAGGCTAATGCGGCCACAATGTCGAATATCCTCCGTCAGTCGAAAGAAAAAGAAATCGTTGACCTTCAAGGTAGGATTCAGGATTTCCAGAATAATGCCGAGAGCGACCTTGCCGCAAAACAAGAAGAGCTGTCGAAACCTATGCTCGACAAGATAAAAGCCGCAATTGATAAAGTGTTGAAAGATAAAGGTTTGGCCTACGTCTTCGAGAAGACGGTCATCCTCTCAATCGGTGACAGCGCTATTGATATTACCCCTGACGTGAAAGCAAAATTAGGGTTATAAAATTATCAAAATTTTACTTTCATAAAACGCAGCGCCTTGGTAATAACACGGCTCAGCGGCTTGTAGTCGTCCCTGCCCTTGAGGTTGATGGAAATTCCCAACTTCTTGATTACCGGTATTTTAAACGTCTCGACGAACTCGATTAACGTTCCGTCGGGGTCTTCTACGTAGGTGAAATGTCCGTTGGCGTCGCCCATGTCAAAGTCATCATCGCCGCTGTCACACACGAAGTCGTGACCGAGTTCTAATGCCGCTTTGTGAATCATATCCATGTTACGGATGTCGAAGCACAAATGGATGAAGCCAGGGTCACCCCACCAACGGTCTTCCAAAGTCTTATGCGCCTCAATATCAAAGTTTTGCACTAACTCGATATGCGACGGTCCCAACAGTTCGCTGAGCGGTCCGCAGATGGGTTTCGAGCGTTTCAGCTCAACACGACGCATCTTACAACTGCCGCCCGGAACCTCGCCGAAGTCGTTGAAGACATCGGTTTTGTCGAAGGCAACTACATCGTAATCAAGGAGTTTGCCATAAAACTCTATCGACTTCTCCATATCTGAGACGCCTATCACCACGCCGTTTGAGCCGCCCGTCAGCTTATCGACATTGATGAAACAGTAATCGTCTTGTTCTATCTCAAAAATATTGCCCCACGGGTCTTGTATATAAAAATGTTCGATGCCGAGAGGCGAGACACTGACTTCGCTGAGAATCGTTATCCCTCTGTCTTTGAAAGAGTTATATGTTCTCTTGACGTCTTTTGCCTTCATCTTGCAGATATTGATACCGTAGTCGCCTATGCGGAGAGGCTCTTTAGGGAACACCACTTCACGTCCTTTGGGTTGCCATATCTCGAAGCCACCGCCGCCACGCTGCGACAGTGCCAAGATTGCATGACGAGGCTGTGGCTTGCCACCTGTGTAGGGCAGCATACGCTCCGCAACACCTTCATCATCAACGATTTTCAATTCTATGTTAAGGTTCTGATTGTACCATTTCCACGCCGTCATGAGGTCTTCAACCCCGATGCCAACCTGCTGTATTCCACATATAATTTTTTCTTTCATTGAGTTGAAATTTATCAAGTTGGAGAAATTTTGTTCGCAATTTTATAATAAAGCCAGGGTATATACCTATTAATATATGCCATGAGCAGCTCACCTTTGCCGATGAGCTTACGATGTTTTTGTTTTTTTATAGCTTTCACTGCGCGGGCGGCCGCTTTATCGACGTCGAGACCTTTAGCCTGCCCGGGATCCATCTTGGCGTAACTGTCGCCGTTTCCCATGAGTGCACTCTTACTGATGGGAGTGTTGATGCGTCCTGGGATGAGAAAGGTGACGTGGATGTTGGGATATTCAAGGTCTAACGACTCAAAGAAGCCAAACAAAGCGTGCTTGGAGGCACAATATGATGTCCTTAACGGAAAGCCGAAAAGCCCTGCTAATGAAGTGGTTACGGAGATATTTACTTGTTTCGACGCAAGAATCTCATCTTTGAATTTCTTGATGAGATACACGCTGCTCCAGTAATTGACCTGCATAATCTTCTGGTCGATGGCAAAGTCGGTGGCGAAGCCACGGTCACGTTGTGAGATGCCGGCGTTGAGTACAAATAAGTCGATGCCGAAACCGCTCGATTTTACCGTCTCCACAAGAGCGTCAATAGAGGCAAAATCGGTGAAGTCACACTCCTGAAACGACGCTTTAACGCCCTCTTTCTCACATATCTCTTTGGTATGCTGAAGCTGCGTTTCTCCAAGCCCGGTGAGAAAAAGATTACATCTCTCCTTTGCGAGACGACGCGCTATCGCGGCTCCTATGCCTGAACTTGCACCTGTGACGAGAGCATTTTTATTTCTGAGGTCTATCATTTTCAAAATCTAACGGGCAAAAATAGCAAAAAAATCAATTCAATAAAAATATTATGAAAAAAATATGTTAAATGATGCGTTTACTGTAAATATTTTTACTAATTTTGCGAATCATAAAAGTAACTGATAAAATGGAAATATTTGAAAGGATAGCTCACGATTCCGGCGGTCCCATCGGACAATACATGGATCGGATTCATGGGTATTTTGCTTTTCCGCGTCTGGAGGGTGAAATAGGGCCTCACATGCGTTTCAATGGCGTTGATGTGCTTTGTTGGAGTCTCAACAATTACCTTGGTCTCGCCAATCATCCGGAGGTGAGACGTGTTGATGCCGAGGCTGCTGCCCGTTGGGGGCTTGCTTATCCCATGGGCGCCCGCATGATGAGCGGCAACACGCGTCTGCACGAACGTCTGGAGCGTGAACTCGCTGATTTTGAACGCAAAGAAGACGCTTACGAGTTCAATTTCGGCTATCAAGGCATCGTCTCTACCATTGATGCGCTCTGCACCCGTAACGATGTCATCGTGTTTGATGCCGAGGCTCATGCTTGCCTCATCGACGGCAAACGCCTCCACATGGGACAGTCGTTCCATTTCAAACACAACGATATTGTAAGCTGCGAGAAGGTGTTACAGCGTGCCACGGAGGTGGTGAAAAAGACCGGCGGCGGCATCCTTCTGATTACCGAAGGCGTGTTCGGCATGACGGGAGCACTCGGCATCCTCGACCAAATCGTGGCACTCAAGAAGAAATATCAGTTCCGTATTCTCATCGACGACGCTCACGGCTTCGGCTGCATGGGACCTACAGGACGCGGCACCTCCGAACATTTCGGGGTGATGGACGAGATAGACCTCTATATCGGGGCATACGCCAAGTCGATGGCCATCATCGGCGGTTTCGTGGCAGGCCCTAAAGTCATCATCGATTACCTGAGATATAACATGCGCTCGCAGATGTACGCCAAGTCGTTGCCCATGCCGATAGTGGAAGGCTGCCTGAAACGACTTGAGATAATACGCAGCGTAGAAGGCGACGAGCTTCGTAAGAAACTGTGGACGGTGACACGTACACTGCAAAACGGCTTCCGCGAACTCGGATTCAACATCGGACCTGCCGAGGCTTGCGTTACGCCGATATTCCTGCCAGGTAACGAAGTGCAAGCAGCGCATATCGCTCTCGACCTCCGTACCAACTACAAGATTTTCTGCTCCATAGTGACGTATCCCGTCATACCACGAGGCATGATTATCTTCAGAATCATCCCGACGGCGGCACATTCACTCGACGACGTCCATTATACACTCAACGCTTTCAAGGAAATAAAGGAGAAACTCGCTGCCGGCAAGTACGACAACCCTGAGATGCCTCAAATGGCTATCCTTTGACATGAAGCTGAGATATTTTATAGATAAAGTGGTGATAATCACGGGAGCCAGTTCTGGCATTGGACTGGCTGCCGCGAGACTTTTTGCTTCGCACGGCTCAAAAGTCGTCATCGCCGCACGTTCGTTCGACAAACTGCAAGTCATAAAGAGTGAGATGCCGGAACCGGATAAGATTCTGTGTGTCAAGACCGACGTGTCGAAAGAGGAAGACTGTCGTAACCTTGTTGAACAGACAGTAGAGCATTTCGGACGTATCGATATCTTTGTAAATAACGCCGGAATCTCGATGCGTGCCATGTTTATCGACCTCGACCTCGAGGTCATACGCCGTCTCATGGATACTAATTTCTGGGGAACCGTTTATTGTACTAAATATGCTCTGCCATATCTTCTTAAGTCGAAAGGCAGCATTGTGGGCGTCATTTCCACCGCCGGATATATCGGACTTCCAGGCAGAACCGGCTATTCCGCATCGAAATTTGCCATCCGTGGATTCCTTAATACCTTGCGCGTGGAACATCGTTACGACGGACTTCATGTGATGGTGTTCGCCCCAGGTTTCACCTCGTCGAATATCAGAAATGTGGCCCTAACCGCCGACGGCTCGCCTCAGGGAATGACACCTCGCAACGAAGATAAAATGATGTCGGCAACAGGCGTGGCACGACGCATGGCTTACGGACTGATGCTACATAAAAACGAAATGGTGCTTACACCTATGGGCAAACTGACGAAATTTTTCAATTTCCTCGCCCCAAGATTCGTGGAATGGGTGGAATATAAGATGATGGAAGGAGAACCTGAAAGCCCCGTCAAAAGAAAATAATTGCCGCCTTGATGTTTTTTTCTTCAAAAAAAATAAAATTTTTTGTAAAACTTTGAAATAATTCACTAAATTTGCGGTTGAATTTAAAAGAGTTGTACTATGATGCGCATTAAGGAAATTGCAGTTTACATAAATATCCTTAATTCGAGGATTAAAAAGTATTTTTTTGATAAATTGCAAGAAAATGGCATTAATATTACTCCGGAACAATATTTAGTTTTGGATATTCTGTGGGAGGAACAGTCGATACCACAACAGAAAATCGCCGATATTATCCATAAGGATAAAAATTCTGTCACTAAAATCATCGATTCTTTAGAGAAAAAGAATCTCGTTAATCGTGTTGTTGACAGAAACGACCGCAGAATCAACAAGATAAAACTCACGCAGGAAGGTGCCGACTTGGAAAAAATCACTACCGAGGTGGCGATTAATTTCATGAGCGGTGCTGTAGATGGAATTGATGTGGACGACCTTGACACTTTCGTCAAAGTACTCCACCAGTTGAGAAACAACCTTGAAGGAAGATGATTTAATCAAATGTACAAAAATAAAATGCACACTTTTAGACTAATTGTATTGTTTTGCATGAGTTTGCTGATATTTGCGTCATGCAACAAAAAAGAAGGCGAGGGCGGGACAGGCACCGTACAGGGCTATGTGAAACTCATCAGCCATCCCGACGATGATTACACCCTGCCGGCAGACACCTCCGATGCCAAAAAAACAGACGTCTTCATCGTTTATGGTGACTCCGATTTCTACGGAGACGACGTGGAGACAAACGAAAACGGTTTTTATAAATTCCGGTATCTAACAAAAGGAAATTACACCGTTTTCTCTTATTCTACACTCCCTTCCGGAGAAAAAATCCCTGTATCTACCTCATTGTCAATAGATAAAGGCGAAACAGGCAACGCATCGACGCTGTATATCCATTCCGGTAAAGCCTACGGAACCTCTATCGTGAGAGGCAAGGTTTATGCAACATATTATCACAACGATACCTATCGCGGACAAGGCTGGGCTTACGAACACCGTGTTTATATCAGAAAACTCGGCGATGCCTACCATTTTGACGACGTGCGAGTCGGAATAGACGGCGTGTTCGCCTTCCAAAAACTGCAACCCGGTGATTATGAAGTGTTTACATTTACCGAATCGACAAACGAGATTCCTTCTCCTGTCATCGATACTATAAGTGTGGAAAATATCGGCGAGATAATAGAGATGGAACCGGATACTACTTTCATGATACAAATTCAAGTTTGAAATTCAATAAGTTATTTTTAAAATATGAAAAAATTATTGGTTTTTTCTTTTTTGCTCTCCTTGGTGATTCCTGCCCTTTCACAACAGGTTACACCGGAGACGTTGATTAAACGTCAGAAACGTAAAGGTCTGACAATCAAGGAGTGGAATACTCAATCCGGCGCAAAACAGGCTTTTCTCGACCATGTGACTACTTACGACTCCCTCGGCAGGAAAATCGAGGAGATAGAATATGCCTCGTATGGCCAGAAGTCACGCGTGATTAGCGAATACGTTGACCCTCTCGACCCCGCGTCGAAAGTGCTGCGCGAAATTGAATACAATGACCGTGACAAAGTGGTGCGCATACGCAAGTTCGAGTATAACGAGGACGGCAGCAAAAAACGACAGTATAATTACTACCCGAACGGAAAACTTGAATCGGTGAAAGAGTTTGAGCTGATTTTCAGATGATGGAAGTCATTGGCGACATATTGAAACAGATGGCTCCAATCAGCCTTGCCGACATGAACGCGGTAAAGCTGATGAATAGGGTCGATACTAAATATGTGGCTGACGACCTGACGGTGGCGCGGCTTCTTTCGATGATAAAAGAAGATTATTACGTGCAGGAAATCGACGGAAAACGCGTAGCCGCATACGATAGCGTGTATTACGATACCATTGATAATCAGATGTATATCATCCACCAAAACAAAAAACTGAAACGCGACAAACTGCGTTTAAGGAATTATGTGGATACCGGTAACTACTTCTGCGAGGTGAAACATAAAAACAACAAAGGCCGTACCAAGAAAAAACGTATCGAGATTGATGCCGCCGACTTCACCGACATCAATAACAATGCCGCTTTGCGTGTTTTTGTTGAAAATGAACTACCAATATACGATTTCGACCGTCTTGAAAGAAAATTAGAGACGAGCTTCGACCGTATCACATTGGTAAACAAAGGAAAAACAGAAAGGATAACCATTGATTTCGACGTGCGTTTTCATAATTTCGACAATGGAAACAACGACGGCGTGGCTCCACTCGTCATCATCGAACTGAAACGCGACGGACGTTGTGAGTCGATTTTACAACAAAAACTTTTTGATTTGAGAGTCAAGCCTTTGAGCATAAGTAAATATTGCATCGGCAGGGCTTTGACAGACAAAACGTTGAAACAGAATCGTTTTAAAAAGAAAATAATCAAACTTGAAAAATTAAAAAAAATAAGAGAAAATGCTTCTTCTACAATCAGTTCAGAACTTTGACCCAGATATCGCCAAGGAGTTTGGCGACGCTGGAATGGATTTCCTCGGTGTGCAGCTTTATGACCCGACAAGTCTTTTTACGCTTTTGGTGCGTTTTGCGTTTCATTTTTTGGTTTGTTACATCATAGTGAGATGTTTCTATTACCCTAAAAGCCGCCGTAACGATTACTTTTTCACTTTCATGCTGTTCAGCGTGACCATTTTCCTTCTCATCATCCTGATGGATAATATGAAGGTGCAGATTAGTTTCGCCCTCGGTCTCTTCGCCATCTTCGGGATGATACGTTACCGGACGGAGACGTTGAAAATCAGGGAGATGACTTATCTTTTCATCATCATCGGAATCTCTATCATCAATGGTCTCGCCCTGACGGTGAGTTATGTGGAGCTTTTGGTCACCAACCTCCTGTTCATATTTGCGATATGGCTTTTCGAGAGCGACAGGATAGTGAGACGGCGCACGGAAACGAAAATCGTTCTTTACGACAAGATTGAGAACACGAAACATGGGCGCGAGGAACAACTCATCGCCGACCTGAAGGAACGTACAGGCCTCGACGTCACCGAGGTGGAAGTCGGACACATCGATTTCTTGCGTGACGCGGCTTTCGTGAAAGTGACCTACAAACCTTTCTCAACGACGCCTAACACTATCAATCATGTAACAAAACTGAGGGATTTCTCATGAGAAATGCGAAAACATGTCTGTTTCTTCTCTCGTTAGTTTTTTTGTTTAAAATATCTGACGCACAGAGTACCACCGACCTCGGAGCGATGTTGTCGGCTGAATATCAGCAAAATGTATTGCGCAACACTAACATCTCAGTGAAGGAAGAGCTGCGTTTTGACAACAATTTCTCGCAGTTTGCGCGTTCGAAAACGTCGCTGAACCTTGATTATAAGTTTCCACGCTACGGATTTAGGATAGGTGGCGGCATTTATTACATCAACAAATACACAAAAAAACACATTTACAGGAACAGATACCGTTTCGTCATCAATCTATCATATAAATATGACTACAGAAACTGGAAATTTGGCTACAGGATGCGTTTTCAGTGGCTTTTTTACGACGAGGCAAGAGGATGTTACAACTATACTCCTGATTTTTACTGGCGCAACCGTCTGTCGGTGGCATACCAGCGTCCGAACAGCAGGTATGAATATAGTCTTTCCGGCGAGTTTTACAGTTTGTTGAACAACGACCGGCGTTTTGACTTAGAGAGTGTGGCACTTACCGCCAATGTCAGCTATCGCCTGACGCGACGACAATTTCTGATGTTTTTTGTCCGTGACGACAGGGATATTTTTATTGATGATGATACCTTACGGATAATTTATTTCGGCGTGTCGTGGAAATTCAAGCAATAAAAATAATGGACCGCATCGGCAGTCCATTATTTTTTTCATTGCAAAAAGCACTGTGTTTAGTCTTCCACGATAGCATCGTTAGGGCAGACACTTGCGCATGTACCACATGAAACACAATTGTCCGCATTGATTGAATAAATGCTACCCTCAGAAATAGCACCCACCGGACACTCGTCGATGCAAGTACCGCAAGCTACACAGCTGTCTAAAATTTTATAAGCCATAATTTGTTTAGTTTAGAAATGTCCTGCAAAGATATGGGTTTTTCCAATACGAAACACCAAATTTTTAAAATATTTTTTTGTTAAAAAAAACAAATAAAATTACCACAAATATTTTTTTATATTAAATATATCCGTAACTTTGCACAAAATTTCAGGACGTATCCCGATGAAAGAAGAATATTATCTAAACAATTAAAATACAATAAATTAAATTCAAATTCCTATGGCTAACAGAACAAAAGTTGTAGAACTTGAACACGTCGTCATCCGTTTTGCGGGTGACTCTGGTGACGGTATGCAGCTTACGGGAAACCTGTTTTCCGATTCAACGGCTTTAGCAGGCAACGATTTTGCAACTTTCCCAGATTATCCGGGAGAAATCCGTCCACCACAAGGCACTGTGTCGGGCGTCTCCGGATTTCAGGTACATTTCGGACACAAACCTGTCCACACTACGGGCGACCTCTGCGATGTGCTCGTCGCAATGAACCCTGCTTCCATCAAGGCTAACATGCGCTGGCTCAAGCCAGGTACCACCATCATCTTCGACATTGATTCGATGAACGACAAGGCTCTTGAAAAAGCCGGTTACACATCCGACCCTACGCAAGATGACACCCTCAGCCAGTACAAGGTCGTAAAAGCTCCTATCACCTCCATGACCCTTGAGGCTTTGAAAGACTTCGGCTGGGATCGCAAGACAATGCTCAAGTCGAAGAACATGTTCGCTCTCGGCATCGTGATGTACCTCTTCAACCGTGACATCACTCTTCTGAACGGATATTTCAACAATAAATTCAAGAACAAACCTGATGTCATCAGGGCTAACCAAACCGTCGTGGCGGCAGGATACAGCTATGCTGACACCATGGAGATTTTCGCCAACACCTATCGCATCGAGCCTGCTGACCTCGCCAAAGGCAAATACCGTGACATCACCGGCAACGTAGCCACGGCATGGGGTCTCATGGCAGCTGCCGAGCGTTCGGGACGTCAGCTGTTCATAGGCTCATATCCTATCACTCCGGCGACCGACATCCTCGCGGAGCTGGTGAAATATAAGAATTTGAAAGTCAAGGCTTTTCAGGCAGAAGACGAGATTGCGGGCATCACCTCGTCGCTCGGCGCCGCTTTCGCGGGCTGCCTCGCGGTGACCACCACGTCAGGTCCGGGTCTCTCGCTGAAGTCGGAAGCCCTCGGCCTCGCAGTGATGACGGAACTCCCTCTCGTTGTTGTCGATGTGCAGCGCGGCGGCCCTTCCACGGGTCTCCCTACCAAGGCGGAACAGAGCGACCTCATGCAAGCCATATACGGACGTAACGGCGACGCCCCGCTTATCGTCCTCGCGGCACGCAGCTCCTCCGACTGCTTCTATTCGGCATACGAGGCGGCAAAACTCGCCATGGAACACATGACACCCGTCATTCTCCTCACCGACGGCTCCCTCGGCAACGGCTCAGAGATACTCCGTATCCCAAGAGTAGCCGACCTCCCATCTATCGTGCCTCCTATCGCAAAGGCAAACGACCCTGATTATCAGCCATATAAACGCGATGAACAGAAACTCAGCCGCCAATGGGCTATCCCGGGAACAGAAGGTCTGCGCCACCGCATAGGTGGACTCGAAAAAGCCGACGGCAAAGGTAACCTCTCACTCGACCCCAAAAACCATGAACTCATGACACAGCTCCGTGAAAAGAAAGTGCAACGCGTAGCTGACTATATCCCTGAACAAGAGATTGTGGGTGACCCTGACGCCGACCTCCTCGTGGTGAGCTGGGGCGGCACCTACGGCGTAGTCCTCTCCGTCGTCGAAAAGATGATTGAAGAAGGTAAACCGGTGGCACACGCTCACTTCCGCCATATCATGCCCCTGCCAAAAAATACAGCACAGGTGCTGGGCGGACATAAGAAAATCGTAGTCTGTGAAAACAACAGAGGCCAGTTTGCCAACTACCTCAGAGAGAAAATGCCTGACTTTAAATATGAACAATATAATAAGGTGCAAGGCCTGCCGTTCCTCACAGCAGAGTTAGAAAATAAGTTTAATGACCTTTTAAAATAAGATTATCATGGAAAACACAAATTTAGAAAATCAGGTTGTTAATCTTACAAAAGAAGATTTTGTGAGCGATCAGATAGTGAAATGGTGCCCGGGCTGTGGCGACCACGCTATCCTGAAAGCAGTGGAAGACGTGTTCCCGAAACTCGGCAAGAAAAAAGAAGACATCGTTGTCGTGTCAGGTATCGGCTGCTCCTCACGCTTCCCATATTATATGAACACTTACGGATTTCATAGCATCCACGGCCGCGCCTGCGCTGTTGCAACAGGCGTGAAACTCGCCAATCCTGACCTCTCGGTGTGGATTATCACCGGCGACGGCGACTGCACCGCTATAGGCGGCAACCACTTCATCCACGCCGTGCGCCGTAATATGGACATGAACCTCCTCCTGTTCAATAACCGTATCTATGGCATGACAAAAGGACAGTTCTCACCATGTACATTCCGCGGAACAGTCACTAAGACGTCTCCGCAAGGCACTTACGAAGACCCATTCAACGTGGGTGAACTCGTGATTGGAGCCGGCGGCAAGTTCTTCGCCCGTGGTATCGATAACAATACGAAAGAACTCACCGATATCTGTATGAGAGCCAAAGACCATGACGGAATGTCGGTGATTGAGGTGTTCCAGAACTGTATGATTTTCTCGAACGGCGTTCATGAAAATATCACCGGAAGAGACGTGCGCGACGACATGCAGGTGAAATGCGTGCACGGCCAACCACTTATCTTCGGCAAGGAGAAAAACAAGGGTATCCGCCTCAACGGCAACAAACTCGAAGTAGTGACGATAGGCGAGAACGGCATCACAGAAAAGGATATCCTCATACACGACGAAAAAGAACCTACAACAGGTATCCACATGATGCTCGCACACATGATGCCACCCGAGTTCCCTGTCGCCATCGGCGTTATCCGCAACGTGGAAGCACCTACCTACGACGACTGCCTCATAGATGTCATAGAACGCGAATCGGCAAAATCGAACATCAAAACCGTTGATGATTTGCTGAACAGCGGTACAACATGGACTATTGAATAATCCTCATTAAATTTTAGAAAACACTGTAGAGACGGATAAGCAGTCCGTCTCTTTTTTTTTGCAAAACCTTAAAGTCTGTTAGTCGGTTTATTGGTTGAGAGTGGAGAAATCTTTTTCTTCTCAATCCTCAACCTTAATAAGTCTTCCTTTGGCGTATTCTCCATAAGCCACCTTGATGTTGTCGGGATTACCTTTGTAATATATATCACCGAGGTTATGAATCTCTGCATCAATGTATCTCAAGGCTTTGATGTAACAGTCGCCAACCGACAGGTTTTTTATGATAACTGTATCGGAATCAAAGTTATGCGCATCTAAAATACCGTAACTTTTCTTTAAAATGTCGAGATTCCTGTTATCACTGCCGTGTAGGTTAATGCGGCTGGTGCCATATCGGTACATAATCTTGAAATTGTTGCATCTGTTGACAAGCATGTCGATGTCACCCGAGCCGCCGTCAACCTCAAATCTGTAAACATAATCGACCACCGTGTCGCTATTATACTGATTTTCAGTGTTTAATGTGCCACAAGAAGAGAATATGAAATTTTGTATGTCTTTAAAAAACAAAGTGGCATGAAGTTCGTAGTCATACGTCCTTATCCAATTCATGGTGCTTGTGTTGCCAATGGTCAGGATGCCGTTTGTGACCTCGGTGGTGATGTTGTCTATGATATTCTCTCCTGTCGTTATTTTTATCAGGCAGGTGTCGGAACGCACCAAAGTGACATTGACATCGTCGTAGAGATGCACCTCACGAAAGTCGGACAAAGTCCTTTCCTCAGTGACGATTTTACCTATGGTCAATGGGGCCTTCTTGCATGAAAAGAAACATGCCATGAGTCCTAATAACAATATAATCAACGATTTAGCTCTCATAATCATTTCAAAATTCTGTAACCTAATCCGAAACCTATGTAATCGGCCCAGCCGAAATGCAGGTTGAGCACCGCAGTGGCGAAAAAGCGATTGCCGATGCTTTGCATTATCCCTATTTTCTGGTAAAGGCGACCTTCGCCCATTTCCTTGCCGGAGATGTGGAATCCAAAGTTAAATATAAATGAAGTGGAACCCATAATAAGCTCGTATGCGGCATTTATTCCGGGCTTCAGTATCTCAACAGGCTCACAATCAATGCCTTGGTGTTTCAAGACATCGATGTCGGTCTGGTCATAAACAAGGTCGAATCCAAGGCCTAATTTACTTATCTCACCGCATCGTTTCAGTGCATTTATTTGAAAATGATAAACCGACCACGACATGCCGTACCCCATAAACTCATCGATGTCTTTCTTTGAGTAAGTAATGGCGGTGTATAAAGATAAATTTTCTTTTGACCATTTTTTAAATCGTTGATTATCAGTGTGTTGTTTCGGAATTTTTGCCTGTGGCTCGCTGATAAAATATTTTGCCGAGATGCCGCCATGCGCAATATTGAGACCGTTGTTGGGTGCCCTTGTCGCACCATTGGAAAAATGTGTGAGACCAGCGAATAAAGACAAGCTTAACCTATTGGTTATCATTCTGTTATATTCAAAAGACGCAGCTAAGGCCGCATTGAAATTTGAACCGACGAAAGTGTTTTTGGGATTGGTCTTCGCTTCGTATTTTTCGGTAACATAACTGACACCTACTCCTAACTTCAGATTAAGTTGATTTTTCTTACTTTTCAGAAAATTGAAACTTATATGCGGGTACAAAGCAAAAGCTCTGCCTATTTCGGGCATACCTCCCAGTTCCGAGTAAAACAAAGTAAATCCGATGGCAGGGTAGTTAAGCCGTGACTGCCAATATTTTCTACCGAAAGTGGCTTGCTGCACACTTAATTCAAAAGCGGGAAAATGCGCTCTGAAATAATTCATCTCCGTGTGGTGACAAAGTATGAAACCATAACTCGTCCGCAGCTCAACTTGAATGTTATTGACGAAAATAGTATCGTTGTTTTTTGCCGATGATTTTTCTATATTACTGAAAATCAATAATATAAGTAAAATAAATGAAGGTAATATTCTATTGCTCTCCAAAATTTTCATTGTGCAAAGATAAGTAAAAAACTTTTATGTCAGATGCTCTTATGGTGATAGAAAATTATCTTTTGTTGAAATTTTTTTTAATTTTGACCATGTAAATTTGTATTTTTGCAAAAATTTTTGAAATGGATAAACGGTTGGAGGCTTTTAAACGGCTTTTGGACATCATGGACGACTTGCGTGCAAAGTGTCCTTGGGACAAAAAACAGACCATAGGGAGTCTGCGTCACCTCACTATCGAGGAGACATACGAGTTGAGTGAGGCGATTTTAGCTGTTGATTATCAAGATATTAAGAAAGAATTGGGTGATTTGATAATGCACATAGTGTTTTATGCACACATTGCTCAGGAGAACGGACTTTTCGACATTACGGATGTGATAAACGGCGTTTGCGAGAAGCTGATTTTGCGGCATCCTCACGTTTACGGTGACGTGAAAGTCAGTTCGGCAGAGGATGTGTCGGAGAATTGGGAGAAAATCAAGATAAAAAGAGAGGGCAACCGCAGCGTTTTGGGTGGGGTGCCGGCGAGTTTGCCACCGTTGCTGAAAGCGTACCGCATGACCGACAAGGCATCGGGCGTGGGCTTCGACTGGGAAAACAAGGAGGATTGCTGGGCTAAGGTGCTGGAGGAAATGAACGAACTGCAAGAAGAAGTAAAAAACAATGGCAGCAACGAACGCAAAGACGAGGAGTTCGGCGACCTCTTGTTTGCCCTTGTGAACTATTCACGATTCATAAAAGTAAACGCCGACGACGCTTTGGAACACGCTAATGTCAAGTTTAAAAGGCGTTTCACGTATATCGAGGAACGTGCAAAGGAAATGGGAAAAAGCGTGGCCGACATGACTCTTAAAGAGATGGACGCACTTTGGAATGAAGCGAAGACAGTTTAGAGTTTAGAGTTTAGAGTTTAGAGTTTAGAGTCAGTTTTAAAGTTTAGAGTAAGGTTGTCATTTCGACCGGAGCGAAGCGAAGTGGAGAAATCCTTTTAGTTTAGAGTTTAGAGTTTTAAGTTGATAGTTGAAAAGTAAAAAGTGTGTGTGTTTGGTTGAGTGAGTAAAAATTTGTATATTTGCAGATTAAAAATGATGTAAAAAATGAGTGAATTGGCGAAAAGAACGGTGTTCGGGAGTTTGTTTGTAATCATAGTGATTGGAAGCATTCTCGTGGATTATTGGGCGTTTTTTGCCGTCTTGCTAATCACAGTTTTTATTGGCTCTCAAGAAGTTTCCCGACTTCTGAATAAAGAAAAAAATCGTGATATTGAAGTAATGACAGGGTTTATGGCAACATTGTTTTTTATTTGGGGAATGTTTTGGAATATAATTTCTTTTTCTCAGATGAATATCATGTTTGTCATGTTGTTTGTTTTGTTGTTCACCCCATTTTTTGTGGCATTATTCTCCAAAAGGCATTCTTTTGCAAAGATAACTTTAAGTTGTTGGACGTCAATGCTTTATGTTGCATTACCTTGCATGATTTTATTAGAATTATATCAATCGGACGCAGTGCTCATGATAAAAGGTAAGTATCTGATAATCATGATATTTGCACTTATTTGGACAAACGATATTTTTGCGTATTTAACGGGAACGGCGTTTGGGAGACATAAGCTTTTCGAGCGTATTTCACCAAAAAAAACGATAGAAGGCAGTTTGGGTGGTCTCGTGATGACAGTTGTGACAGCGTTTTTAGTAAATCATTTCTGGTATCATTTTATGAGTGACTGGCAGATGATTGGAATGGCTGCTGTTGTTGTAGTTTTCGGCAGTTTGGGCGATTTGTGCGAGTCGATGATGAAGCGGCAGGCCGGAGTGAAGGACTCTGGCAACGTGATACCCGGTCATGGGGGCATACTCGACAGATTTGATGCCACTTTCATGGCGGTGCCTTTCGTTTATTGTTATTTAATATTATTGTAAATCAATAGTTTATGTATATACATAAAAAAGGATATGGTGTCATAGCAACGGTGTTTATCCTGATGACGGTAATTGTTGCCGGCATAATTTTGTTGCTTGATACGCTGATGGATGCCACACCGTGGATATTACCGGCGGTTGTCATATTAATAGGTGTAGCCGTCGTGGTGTGGGCAATATCGTTTTTCCGCGTTCCTGCCGACAGAAAAATAACGCACACGGAAAACGCGGTGGTCTCATCTGCCGACGGCAAAGTGGTAGCGATAGAGGAAATGGAAGAAAAAGAATATTTTCACGACAAAAGAATACAGATTTCGGTGTTTATGTCGGCTTACGACGTGCATGTGAACTATTTCCCGATGGATGGAGAGGTGAGTTATGTGAAGTATCACCCGGGCAAAAAGTTGTTCGCCATCAATCCCAAATCATCTGAGCTTAATGAACGTAACTCTGTGGTTATCAAAGATTTACAAGGAAGAGAGGTGCTGTTGAGGCAGGTGGCAGGTGTTATGGCGAGACGTATTGTTTGCAACATAAAGGAAGGAGATAAAGCCGAGGTTGGCAAGGAGTTCGGAATGATAAAATTCGGGTCAAGGGTTGATTTCTTTTTACCTTGTAATGCTGACATTCAGGTGGAGATAGGCGACAAGGTAAAAGGACAAGTCTCGGTTTTGGCATATCTCAGATAGAAAAAAATCAAAAAAAAATTTAAAAAAAGTACAACGATAACAAAAAACGTATTATATTTGCAGTTCAAAAGGTTAATTAGAAACTAATGTTTAACTAAAATTAAAACACATGAAAAAAGTAACTTTACTTTCATTGCTTATCGCCTTGTTTTTTGGCGGAAGCCTGATGGCACAAGAGCCACAAGTTCTTATTAGTGATGACTTTAGTGCTTACACAGTAGGTAACAAAATCGCTGTCGAGGCCCAGGCGGCTGGCAACGATTGGTGGACAACATGGAGCAGCAACCCCGGTTCATCAGAAGATGGTGTCGTGGCTGAATATGACGGCTCAAAATGTGGTTACCTCACTTATGGTGTTGACCAGGTTCTTCTTCTTGGTGATGAACAGAATGGTGTTTATGACCTTGAGTTCGACATCTTGGTTCCAAACGGAAAGAATGGTTATTTCAACATTCTTCATGATTTCAATGGTTCAGGTAGCACATGGGCATTAGAAAGCTATCTGCACATGTCGGGCAGCAGTACTTCTGCTCCTGGAACAGGTGCCATCTATGCCGGTAGCCAGACTGCTGTTACGTTTACAGTGGTTTATGACGCTTGGATGCACTTCCGTTTGCATGTTGACACAGACGCTGACGTGGCTGAATATTATTACACAGCACCAGGCGGATCTGAGGTTATGATTACGACATGGCAGTGGAGCTTGAACGCTCAAGGTACAGCTACAGTTGGTAGAAAACTTGCCGCCATGGACTTCTACCCACCACAAAATGCTGCTAATTCAGAGTATTATCTCGACAACTTCAGCTACACAAAGGTTAGTGGTGACACAGCTCCGGAATTCTCATTCGATGTAACATCTATCGGAGCAACAGTTGTAGAGGATGAGGTAGGTTCAGTCAATGTCAACATCACGAACAACGGTTCTTCAATGGGTGACTGGGCAGCATGGGTTGACTTTGGCGAAGGCGAGGGTGGCACAGCAACAAATCAGCTCCACTACGACATTGACCCAAATGACAACTCGTCGTTGGTTGGTTACAACTGGGATGAACCAAAATTGGTTGAAATAGCAACAATGTTCCCGGGCATGGCGTATGCAGGCACTGCCATGGGCGCAAAAATTGTAAGTGCTCAGTACTATGTCGTCCCTTCAACATCAGGATTTGGTATTGAAGCCAACACTCCTCTCACATTCCGTATTTATCGTCAGGGATTGTATGGCCAGCCAGGTGAAATCTTGGCAGAAAAGGTTATCCCTTACAACCAAATCAGTCAGACGGACTGGACAATCGCTACATTTGACGAGCCTGTCGCATTAACCGGTTACAACGTTTGGGTAGCATGTGAATATACACAAGCTGTCGGCGGTTATGCAATGCTGTTTGACGGTCAGGCATATATCGAAAACAGCGGTTTCGTACGTGTTGGCGGCGGTGGCGCTTTTGAGCCAACCAACAGCATGAGCAGTGATTATGGCTGCCTGCACCTGCGTGCAAACGTCGAGGGTTCACCAATATCAGCAACATGGGCAACATTGAGTGCTACAGAAGGCAGCCTCGCAATTGGTGCCACTGAGGCTGTTACTGTTAACCTGAACGCTATTGGTCTCTCTACTGGTGATGTGATGAACGCTAACATCATCTTCATTACCAACGACCCCGAAAATTCAGAAGTTGTTATCCCTCTGACAATGACAGTGGGCAATGAAGGTGTCAACGAGACAGCAGCAAGCGCATACAACGTCTATCCTAACCCAACAACAGGCAAGGTGATGGTGGAAGGCGAGAATATCAGTGCTATCGCAGTATATAACGCAGCAGGCCAGCTCGTGAGCGTGTTCCGCACCAACGAAATCAACCTTGGCATCTATGGTGCTGGCGTTTATTACCTCAACGTCATCGACAATGCTGACAACACAACAGTACAGCGTGTCGTCGTAAAATAACAAGATTTTATAAAACGAGCAGATGAAAAAAAGGATGTCGTTGCGACATCCTTTTTTTAAAGGTGACGTTCATACACGGCGTGGGCTATAAGTGATAAGAAACAGTGATCCCGCTGGGATTCGAACCCAGACCGAAGGAACCGGAATCCTTAATTCTATCCATTAGACTACGGGACCATTTCTCGGGTGCAAAAATAAGAAAAAAATCGATATGAGTTGAATAAAAATTCATGTCGATTTTTAATTTATAAAACAAAATCCTGTCTGAAAAATCAAATTCCATATTACTAATTGTTTTTAGCTCCTTTCTGAAAAAAAAATCAAAAATTTTTGTTCATCGTATTAAAAAATGTCGTAATTTTGCGTCCGAAATGAAGAAAAGTATATATCCATATAGAGAAATGGCATGGAGTAATATGTTGTTTTTTGTTGCCGGAGGCGGCAATGACGACATAGCGTTATATTGTGCGGGGGGGGTAAATCGCTGATTGTCAACGATTTACACTCTTCTTACGGACATTTTAATCAGAGAAATTTATTAAACGAAACAGAGAGGACGCCGGTGTTGCCGGTGTCCTTTAGTGGTTTGTGGCAGTCGGCAGATGACGTAGCACATATATCCCCTGTACGCTATATGTATTTTTTAACATTTCACCCGATGGCTTGCCGTTGGCAGGGGAGCGGGAAGCCATCTTTTTTAGAAGTCAGAAGACAGGAGACAGAAGACAGAATGCGCGAAGCGACGACAACCGTTATTCAGGCTTGTAGGGACGTGCCATTGGCGCGTCCGTCCCGACAACAGAAACAACGACAAATTAGCAAACAACAGTTATTAAAAAAAGGTTAAAAAATTAGGATTTAAAAATTTAAAAAATGGTAACAAAAATGAGAATGAAAAGGAAACGACTGAAGGCAGCGATGCTTTCAATTGCGGTGGCGGCAGGGATGCTGCTGCCGTGTGCGGCGAGTGCGCAGAGCATGTTCGGGAGCGGCTCCGGCTCGTCGGGCAGCGACGGTTTCTTCAAGAGCGGGGGTTCTCAGAACCGTGACGCGTCCGCTACGAGCGGCAACGAGTTCTACGGGATTGAGGGCTACGCCGGCTACAGCTCGTCGAACGAGGCGTACAACACGACGGATGCTCCTTTGGGGAGCGGACTGGTGCTGCTCACGGCGTTGGGCGCGGGCTACGCACTTCTGCACAGACGGAGGGACAAAAAGCCGGCGAATGAAGCGAATTAGGCGAATAAGATTCCTCTCCCCGTCATTTCGGGCGTTACGCATTCCTGTCCCGTCATTTCGACCGGAGCGAAGCGTAGCGGAGAAATCTCTTTCTCCAGAAGCAAGAAGCAAGGATGATAAATGCCGTCGTTTGGAGAGATGATTTTTAAAGATTTTGAAAAAAGATTTTGAAAAATTTCTCGCCGGAGGCGACAAAACGGTGTAGGGACGGACCGCGTCCGTCCGCCAAACAACAGACAGAAAAAACGACAAATCAGCAAATTAGCAACAATTATTAAAAAAAGGTTAAAAAATTTAAAAGTTTAAACAAAAAAATTTAAAAAAATGAGGAGACAATTAATGAAAATTACGGTTATTGCGCTGGCGGGCGTGATGATGCTTGCCGGATGCAAGAAGAAGGTGGCGACGATAGATCAGGGCCGTGTGACGTTCACCGCGACTACCGGAGGCGACGGTGACGAAGGCGGCAAGACGTCGCTGGGGACAGGCGGTGTCGTGCTGTGGACCAGCGGAGACCAGATAAAGGTGAACGGAACCGCCATGACGCTTTCGAGCGGAGCGGGCAGCTACAGCGGTTCGTTCACGGGCACTGTGTCAGAGAGCGAAACCTACGTGGCGGCGTATCCTGTTACATACGGAGACAACACCACCAGCATCAGCGGGACTACGGTGACGTTTGCACTTCCTGCCACTCAGACTTTGACGGAGAACAGCTTTGCCAACGGTGCAGCGCCCATGGTGGCGAAGTCTGGCAGCAACTACCTTGCGTTCAGGAACGTGTGCGGTGGCATAGCCGTGCGCCTCTGGGCGACGTCTGGCACGGTGGATCAGATAGTGGTGACAAGCAAGAGCGATGCCAAGCTTAACGGCACCTACACTGTGGACTACAGCGGTGACGATCCGAGTGTTACGCTGACTTCTGGCAGTACGAGTGTGATAACCTTGAGCGGTGATGCAGTGACTTTGTCCACTGACAGCGGCAGTCCTAACGTGTTCTACGTGATGCTGCCTGTGGGGACATACACGAACGGCTTCAACGTGAAGGCTTACAGCGGTGAAATAACATTGCTTGACAAGGACTTCGCCAGTGTTACTGCTGTAGAGCGGAACCGCTTGTATCTGCTTGCCGTGACACAGGTGGCTGCTGCAGCGAGTGTGACTACGGGAACTGCCGGCAGCATAACGACGAGCGGAGCCACTATAAGTGGGAACAACGTTACTGCCGACGGCGGTGCCACGGTGACGGAGCGCGGTATGTGCTACGGTACGAGTACTGGGCCGACCACGTCGGGCAGCCATGTGAGCAACGGCTCGGGCACAGGTGAATATAGTGTAAGTCTGACTAGCCTCACTGCTGGAACGCAATATTACTATAGGGCGTATGCTATAAACAGTTATGGCACTGTATATGGCGACGAGAGTAATTTCACCACATACAAGGCTCCTGAGGTGACCACGAGTGCGGCTACTTCGATAGCTACCACCACTGCTACTTTGAACGGCAACCTGACATACGCCGGTGTCCCTACGATAAGTGAGAAGGGATTTGTATATAGCACTACTGCCAGCACTACCAGCGCGCTTATTGTAGGCGGCAGCGGTTGCACCAAAGTCACGGTGGATGGCTCCTCCACTGGTACCTACACGTACAACGCCACAGGGTTGAGTTTGGGTACGAAATACTATGTGAGGGCGTATGCCATCAATGCCATTTCCGCGACACCTGTTTACGGCGATGTTGTTGAGTTCGAGACATCATCAATTCCGAATGGTGTGCTTGCGGGATTGTTCTCTATTAACAGCTCCGGTACACAGGTGTACTTCTCGAAGGGGAACTTGCAGTACATCGGCAGTGACGCCACGCCTTACTGGAAGTTCGCCGACAACCAGTATGATTATCTCGGCACCACAACTGGCCAGAATAGCACCGACACCGACAAAGACCGCGACCTGTTCGGCTGGGGCACCTCCGGCTGGAACAACGGCAATTATTTCTATCAGCCGTACAACACGTCAAATGCGACGAGCAGCTCATATACATCATCCAACGGCTATGGCTATGGTCCTACTAACGGCAGCACATATACTTACAGCCTGACAGGCGATTATGCCAATGCCGACTGGGGAGTTTACATCGGCAACTCGATAACAAATGGAGCTTCCACTAAATGGCGCACGTTGACTAAAGACGAGTGGGTATGGGTGTTAGGTCCGTCTTCATCGCCTAATCCTGGTACGAACTGCCGCGAGAGTTCTACAGTGAACGGCACTGCCAATGCGCGGTTTGCTGCGGTGAAAGTGAATTCGGTTCCAGGTCTGTTGATATTCCCTGACAGTTTCACATGGGATGCGAGTACGATGGGCACTGCGCCTACGACGTTCAACACCTACCAGTCATCATGGAACAATGTAAACTACACCACCACGCAATTCGGCTACATAGAGGCTGCCGGGTGCGTCTTCCTGCCGGCTGCCGGCGGCCGCGGTGGTGCTACTGTTTACCTTGCGGGTAGCGGCGGCTACTACTGGTCCACGACGTACCTCAATAGCGACAACGCGTACTGCGTGCACTTCAATTCGAGCCTTTTCAATCCCTCGAACAGCAACTACCGTTACTACGGGGACTCGGTCCGCCTCGTGTACGTTCCTTAGAATTTTTCCATTTTCGTTTCCGGAGCTGAAAAGAGACGAGACGAAAGGAGGGAGATAAGGCATCGTTTTTTCAGGTGGGGCGGGCGGGCGGCGCCCCCGAAGGGCGCCAGAAGCCCGCCCCACCTGAAAAAACGATTTTATGAGACAGGGGGGAGCATGACAAGTAAAGGGAGAGAGAAAAAACCGTAAAGAAAAACAAACGACAAAACAGAAAAAAATGGCAATATTGAAAGAAATAGTGAAGAGAGAGCAGGAGGAGCGCGCGGCCACGAAGAGCTGGAGCACGATATACTTGTACAACGAGAACGACTTCTGGCGGGCGTACGAGTGGAGCGCGTGGCTGTACTGCCGCTACGTACACGAGTTCAACGTAACCAAGAAACAGTACAAAAGTGTGAGCGAGCCGGTGGTGTTTGTGGGGTATCCGTTTTCAAGCCTGCAGAAGTTCACTCCTGAAGGTG
>Ga0208297_1000479_pt1 | contig 78205 bp, 89 predicted proteins | sample LMS_cellobiose_e_FD_187367 | JGI IMG/M metagenome (GOLD analysis project Ga0208297, IMG submission 187367) | Rumen-fistulated moose microbial communities from Alaska, USA - LMS_cellobiose_enrichment (SPAdes) (version 2) | ecosystem: Host-associated > Mammals > Digestive system > Stomach > Rumen...
CACGTTTCCATGAGTGTACTCAAAAAAATTTTCAAGGGTTACTTCTGCTCATAAACCGGCTCTCAGAGCCAATCTACAAGCTTCTGTTCTTTTCTCTCGTTGTTCATTTTTCAAGGTGCTGCTTGCCGGCTCTTGGCGGTTTTTGGCGCCGCGCTCACGAGACAGCTTAGTTATAATATCACGGCTGGGACAAACTGTCAAGCAGTTTTGGCAAGAATTTTGCCTGTCTTTTACAGTTTATTTTTTCCACAATCTTTCCACAGGCTTAGTTAAGCTATTCAAGCGGGCTCCCGGATTTTTCAACATTTTTGTGTGGAAAAGATTTTTTCCGTTCTTCTACAGTATGCCACGATTTTCCTGCTTCATCCAGGCTTTTTTGAAAAAAGATTGCTTTTTTTCTCAGAATGTGCTATCCTATTAACTACTGATTTGATTCCCATAAATCTTATAATGAAATTGGTATGCGCCCGTGGCGCAGTTGGATAGCGCGTTTGACTCCGACTCAAAAGGTCGCAGGTTCGAATCCTGTCGGGCGTACCACACAAACCCGCATTGCTAAAGGCTTTGCGGGTTTCCTTTTGTTTTCAGCACCTTTCGGCATTGTGGTCGGTACGACACTTGTACGACACATGCACCGAATAAACCATCCTTTATGCGCCTAAGTGTCATCGAAAGGTGACAGTCATGCGCAGACAGAAAAAATGCCGCCATCTTAGCGGCGAACCACCTTGAAGGCAAACAAAAAAGCACCCGATCAGCACATCGGATGCTCTCTTGCCCTCATTTTGACATAAGGTGGTAGACATAATATGTTACTTTTAGCTAAAAACTTAGGAGAAAACATTGTTCGCCTGCGGCAGTTAAAAGGCTGGACACAGGAAGATTTGGCGTATTACGCGGATCTCACGGTCGCCAGCATCAGCAAGATCGAACGCGGCGTTACCAATCCTACGTTAAAGACGCTAGACAAGATTGCCGACGCGCTCGGCGTGGAAACGGATTCCCTTTTGCGCTTCTGATGCAAACCCGGCTCCCGGATCACTCCGGGGGCCTTTTTATTATGCGAGAAAAGATTGAATTTGACCACGCCTTATGATACTCTGATTATAAGTATATTCATGCGTAACAGAAATAAACCTATCTAGCCCATAGGTTTATTTTCTGTACCCTTTCGGGTTGGTATATTCACGTCTCCCTGTGGTTAAAAGTATAGCATTATCGGTACCGATATTCAATTGTCAGATAATCCAAGAATCAAGTCTGAAAATTGAGAATTTTGTCGGTACCGATAGAAGGAAGGGCGCTTATGAAAGGAAAACCGTATATTGTCGATGGTCAACGGGTCTCACACGCGGAATATGAGAAAGCGAGATACGACGATCTTCGCGTCAGAATTCCTAAAGGCAAGAAAGAAGCCGTTATTGCCTTTGCCGCCGCTCACGGCGAAAGTCTTAATGCCTTTATAAATCGGCTGATTGATGAAGCAATGGAAAACGAAACGCCGCCAGCCAATAACGACTAGCGGCATTCCATCAGTATAACGTAAGCTGATACGGATTCTGTTTCACAAAGTTGTCCGGGAGGTAAAGCCCGATCTGGTCGCTGACGGCCTTAATCATGGCCGTTATTTCGTGCGGTGCACTCCCCTGCTTCTCCATGTACTTCCCCGCTACTTTTATGAAGCTCGCCGCCTCACCCAGCTTCTCGGGCGTTTTCAGGCAGGTATTGACGATGTAGGAGCCTGTCTGACGCAGTGTAGGCAATACGTCGTCAAATATCCAGCTTTCAAACTCATCCGCTTCTGGAAGCTCGCAGGCCGCCACAAGGCGATACAAGTCGCCCTCCGGCATGAAGTTCATTTCTATTGTCTTGCCGGGATTTTGTGGATGAGGTATATAACGTTTCGTTACACACCTACAATGATCGGAAATGGCTTTGCTTGTATTCGCGTACTTCAAAGCTCTGGCAGCGTCGATGCAGCAAAACTCAATCCGTCCGTCCACTTCGATTGTCCGAATCTCTCCGAACCGCTCATTTTGAAAGATTTGAAGCTCATTCATGCTGTCACCCTTTCCGCGCTTGCTCGTTTATTCATCCTTGTCTGCGCACTGGAAACCACATCGAGCGTCGTTCTAATTAAAACGTCTAGCTTCGGTTCATCTTCTGGAACATAATTTTCCAATGCAATTGATAAAAGCGTGAAAATCTTGTTGAAATCATAATTCAAAATCTGTACTTCCATTTCAGCTTTCCCTCCCATCGTGCATAGACTGCATCTGTATGATGTCAAAGGGATTGACCGGCAGGCACCAGAGGAAAAAGGCAAGCGTCGGCACCTTATACGCATGGTTGCCCGGAATGTTTGCCTTCCATGCAAATCCAAAGCGACAGCGGCCTTGCTCTAAAGCACAGCGCAGGCTTGCGGGCGACATGCCCAGGAATCGCGCTACTTCGGGAACAGGGATGTTAAGCGGGTGTTCGTCGCAAAGTTGTAATAGTTCGTCGAATTTTTCCATAATTGGATGCGGGATAACCAAATTCACAAAAATACCTCCTTGATTTTCCCCCGGATGTAGGGTAAAATATAAGGGACAGGAAAGGCTGATACTTACTGGGTTTTAGCTTTCTGTGTGGTGGTTAAGCGTTGCAGCGCTTGACCACTTTCTTTTTGCAGGATTCAAAGTATCTTCGCTGTTGCTCTTTGGTGAGCCTCTGGAATTCTTTGAATTTCATTGGCGGCTCCTTTCCGCCTTTCCTGTCCCTCTGGTTATATAATAGCACAACTGGTACCAGTTGTAAATTGATTTTGTTCACAAATAACTGGTACCATAATTGTTTATTTTACTGGTACCAGTTTTCCGAAGGTTATGCTATAATAAATACGGAGGTGAAAGAAATGGCTCCGAACAGTTACAACCTGAACGGCGAAAAAGTTTCAGCGGATGAGTATAACAAGGTAAAGTATGAGGATTTGCGCGTCCGCGTCCCCAAAGGCCGCAAGGAAATCATCGCCGCCCACGCAGAACAAAAGGGCAAGAGCTTGAATGGTTATATAAATGAAGCGATTGATGAAAAGATGGAGCGGGACAACCAGGACAAATAAAAAGCGCCTTGTCCGAGTGGGCAAGGCGTGATATAATTACCCTAGAGGCGTTGCCATGCGGCGGCGGTAGGCGGTTAAGTCTTGGCCCCTGAAAGGGGGCGTTGCTTATGGAATACGGGCTGATCATCCTTGTGCTGATTTTTGCCACGGGTTACATAATCGCAATAAAAAAGAAGTAGCCGCCCTACCCTGAATAAGTAAGCGGCTACTTTTAGCTAATTACCTCGGGGCGTAACCGTCTATCGGGCAACGCCTCTTTGTATTTTCATTATAGCCCCTCAAAGGGGCAAAGTCAAGCCGCAAGCCCTCCCCCTGCACGAAATTTCATGCACCGAAACTAGCGACACTGCTGTCGGGAGTTTCAATGCGACAGTGTTGTCGAGCTGATTGGTATGCGACATCGCTGCCTATAACCAACCTCGGTGCAGCGCTGCACCGAAGTTCAAAACTAGCCGCAGCGTTGCGGCTAGTTTGTATATGCCTTATAGACTTTGTAACGCCAGATATACAAGGTTGAAAACTAGGTGCAGCGCTGCACTTAGTTTTTTTAGGCGCTTATAAAGCAAACAAGGAGTTTTCGCCGAAAATGTCGAATAGGTATCGACAACGCTGTCGATAGCAAACCTTGCGACACTGCTGTCGGCAGGTATTACCTCCTGCGTCAAATTTGACGCACCCCTCTGAGTACCACCACAAGCGGTGGAAAATGAGTATATCCTTAGACAATAAGCAAAGCCGCCCCTCAAGTGAAGGGCGGCTTTCCTAGTTTATATTTTCACCGACTACGTTGTGACTTTTAGAAAACATTTTATATAATTTTTAAACATTAATTCTATTTTTTATTAATTTAGTATTAATTTCATGTTAATATTTGGTAATTTAGTTAATTGCATATATATGCTAAACCATGTTAAGCTAATGTTGCCCGATGCCCCGGGTAATAATTCGTCTCCCTGCAAAGATACCCGCCATGTGCGGGCATTTTTGCGTAAAGAAGGCCGCCTCGGGTGGAGGCAGATGAACTCAGAAATTTAAGAAAATTTCAAAATATTATTGTAAATTGGGTTTTGTATGTTATAATGAAAGCACAAAAGATGTTTTAAAATTTCGACACAGTATGCACTTATTTGGTGATATCATCAGATGGGTGATATTAATGAAAAACAAAGAAAAGGAGGATAAGTTAATGGCCGTGTTATCTAAACCAATCAATCTATCATTTGAGTTAGATCCTAAAAAGGCAAAGAAATTTCTGGAAGATACAGATAGAAGCGCCTTAAAAAGAGCTCTTGACCGTTCCTCCCAGAAAGAAATCTGGAACAAAAGCAAATCCCAAAAGTAAGGATGTTGTCTTTGTACGGCGTTGAGATTCAATTTGAATTCTTCAAACTATCCTCTAGTAACGGATCGTTATTAGAGGATTTTGATTGTGGAAATTCTGCAATTAACGAATATTTTCATAAAGAATGCCGAGAAGACAGCGGAAGTGTTACATATCTGGCCGTAGACAGATCATCTGGAAAAATCGTTGGTGTTGCGTGCTTGGCTTGCTCCGGCATTCTACATGTAATTGGTCAGTATCGGAATACGATTCCTGCAATTTCAATAAAGTATTTCGCTATAAAGTCTGATTTTCATAAAATGAAACATTATCCAGAAGAAGATCATTTTTACTTTAGCGATCAGGTTTTATGTGATTTAATTCGAATATGTTACAATATCAGCGAAAACACGATTGGAGCTGAATACATAATTTTGTATGCCGTTCCTGACGCAGTTAAATTCTACACTCGGAATGGATTTAAAGAATTTTCAGAATTTATGGTCCCTGATAATACAAGATTTCTTAATGAATGTATCCCTATGTATATGAGATTGTAATAGGCGGAGCAGGAATACCCTGCCCCGCCTGTTTCATTTCACAAGATTATAGATCTGCGCCGCCCTCTGCCTGCTGTAGCCAGCGGCCACAAGCGAATCGATCTTCTCCTGCCTGTTTTTCTGCCGGACCTTCCCGGTCTTTTTATCCCTGACCGATCCGCCTATCGCTTTTAATGCCTTCGCGTATTCCTGCGGCGTGAGGGTTTTCGCCAGCTGTCCGGAATATTTCTCCTGCTGGCTGTCGGTCAGCCCCGAGAGAATGAAGGCGTTCCCGCTGCTGTAATCCCTGGGATTGTCCGCGCCGGTGAAGTCCTGCTCAAGCCGCGCCTTCTGCGCCGCTGTCAGGGAACGGTCCGCATTCAGCAGATCCCGGAATTTGTCGGATGCGCTGTATGTCGTTTTTCCATTCCGATCCTTATCGGGTTTCAGTTCGCCGTAGGAGGCGCGCCACGCCAGATAAGAGGCAAGCTCCAGCCCGGATTTCTCGGCTTCGTAAGCGTCTGTCACCCAGGTGTCCGGCTTATACTCCGGGATCACATCCGCAATTGCCATCTGCCGGGTGTATTTATAAATATCCTCCATTGCGTCCACTTTCCCGGCATTGTCAAGCTCCTGATAAACCGGCAGCTCCGCGAGTTTGGCAATCAGTTCATTCGCGGATTGTCCGCGTTTTCGCTGGATCTGCGTGTACTGGTCGCCGGTGTAGTTGATCTTCTCCCCGTCAACGGTCACATATTTTGAAACCTTGGACGGCAGGATAGAGTTTTCACCGGTCGCCGCATAAAGGTCTGTCACTGCCTTATCCGCCGGCGTGGTCTGCCCTATCGAGATATATCCCGGCGAAACAAAGTTCTCAAACGCCCGCAGCTGCAAAGATTTCGGCGCGCTTTCCCTGCCCCATGCGTCCAATCGCGGCTGTAAACTCTGATTGGCAAACGGAAGCTTCGCCTTGATGTTGCTTTGGAAGAACCGCTGGAATGCTGCGGGCATGTCCTCATTTTTGTCCACATAGACACCGCGCCGCACCGGATCGATGGTTCGCGCCGCCTGTCCGAATATAGTTGGGATCGCCTGTCCGAAGTAACTGCCGACCGCGTTTCCGGTCATCGCTCCAAGTGCGTTCCCGGAATAACCCGCCGCCTGTATCGTGCTTTGCAGCCCGTCCAGCATGGACATTTCCAGCATCGGTTCCGCGAGTTTGTTCGCAGCGTCCATGAATTCGGTGATCCCGATTTCCCTGCCTTCCCGCTCCTGCATATTGGCAATCTCCGAACCGATAAACAGCGGGATCGATACCGGCGCCATCCAGCTCACATCATAATAGATGTCGCCGGGAAGCACCACGGAATAATTCTGCACGCCCCGCAGCTCGTTCAGTTCCTGCTCTTTCTTGTCCTCCAGTGCGCCGCCGGTCAGGATGCCCAATTTGGTGAGCGCCCACCCAAGCGCCAGAATCCCCGTGCCGGAAAGCCCGGAAGCCAGCCTGTCGATCCACTCGGTCGCGGTGATCTTCCCTGTTTTCAGGTCGTATGCGCCTTTGGTAAAGGTGGTGAGGAAGCTGACCGGGCTGTATTCATATCCGCGCTTTAGCACGTTCATGGGTGTTTTCTTGAACGGCAGGATACCTTCACCGATCACTTTTGATGCTTTATTGGTATTGACAAACTTCTGAAAATTGACCGCAAGAATCGATGCGTCGCGGTAGGTCGCCTTCTGCGCCTCCAGAACTGCGTAATTGCGCGCCCGAACCGCCGCCTGGGTTTCGCCGCCAAACTGGTTTACCATATCGGCGGGTTTCAGCCCGTTTGCCTTCATGTAGGAGGCCAGACTTTCCGCGTAGGCGCTTTTCGCAAAGATCGCGTCGCCTTGGTCCATCGCCCAATCGGTCAGCTTGCGGTATCCTTCTACGCCGCTCCACAGTTTATCCGTGGCCGCACGGACTTTGCGCGGAAGAACCCCGTCGTCCGCCCTGGTCCCCCAATCGCCGTTATTTTTGAAGATCGTGCGTTTCTGGTCGAGCTGGCTTGCGGCGTTCATCTTCCCCGTCCCAAGAATCGCGTCGCGCACATTGGCATAGTCGCCCTTTGCGAACTCGATGAGCGCCCGGTCATCCGCCGCTCTGCGGTTGAGAATCGCCTTCGACCGTTCCTTCATGGGAAGGGCGCTTTCCAGACCCGCCGCAATAAGATTTTTGAATTTTCTGGCCGGGACAAAAACGGTGTTGCCCGCCAGATTTCGGCCCTGCGTGCGCACATTCCCGAGCATTGCCAGATACCGCCAGGCGTTCCATTTGTCCACCCAGGAGGAAGGCATCTGATCCGCCACCGCCCGTAAAATGCGGTCGTTGGCCGCGTCCATCCCATCCGGCGTGGTCTGTGAAAGAAGATCCTGCACGTTCTCTTTCGGGATTGCGACGTCCTTCCAGCCCTTCTTCCCGCGGTGCTGCTCGTTGATCCGCTGTACCATTCGCTGGGAAGCCATCAGCCGCCCTTCCGGCGACAGCCGTTTCAAAATGCGAAGCGCCTGCACGTTCTGGCCCATCTCAGTGCCGAGCGCCGCCACATCCGCCACCAGCTTTACCACCGTGTCCGTATCGCCGCGCTTTGCCGCCTCCTGGATCAGCAGTTCGCCCAATGCGATATCGTTCTTTCCAATCCGCTTGTCGCTGCGCAGAAGCGAATCGAAGTCATTTAAAGTCTGCTCATATCCATATTGCGAGATCCGCCCGCTTGCCGTATCGACCGCCGACTGATCCGCAATCGGGACATAGGCAAAGGTGCCGGAAGCAACTTCCTGTTCGATCGCCTCCGCCTGGGCGTCGCCCAGTGCCGCGCTTTCCGCCGCGTTCTGCGCAAAACGCGAGGTCTTTCCCTCTCTCGTCTGGGCCGCAAGGTCAATTTCCCGTGCGCGCGGCTGCTCGCCCTTGCGAAGTGCGCCGTATTCCTCCACGAGCTGCGCGTTGGTCATGCGCCCGCCGCTTTCCGCCGCGCCCACGGTATTTTTGCCGTAGCCGTTCAGCGCTGGTTCCTCAACCTTCGGCTTCTCCCAATTGCGGGATTGCAGCATGGGATCATTCGGGGGAAGCGTGGGCTTTTTGACTTCCGGGAGCGGAGCAACATTGGTTTTCGAAATATCCAGATTAGGGTTGCTTTTTCTGGAGGAATCGGATATACTATATATAGGATCTGATGCAGCTTCCATCTTGGGCAATTGTAGCCCTTCGACGGGAAGTTGTTGAAGGGTCCTTTTTTCATCCTCAAAAAGGATATTCCCCAGCTTTCGTTGTTCTTCAATGAACTTGTTAAAATTGCCTCGTCCATACATACTGGCAACTTCATTGGAAATCCCAATGCGCCCCGCCTTATCCAAGTGGATAGGCACCATCACTGGATTTCCCTGAGCATCCAAGAATTCAGTAAATACAACCAAGCTATCCCTCTGCGTGGCAGATTTTAACACTGCCACAGGGTTTTCCAGTTGATCCGAAAGATGTTCCAGCGCATAAAACCCCAGATTATGCTTGCCGCCCATATATCCGTCAGGATAGGCGATTTTGCGCACGGTGGTCGGATTCATGGTCATAATTCGGTCTGATGCGCCAAACCGCTTTAAAATATCAGGCGTATTTCCAACTTCCAGCACTTCACCTTTATTGGTGCCGTGCATCACTTCATTGACCTGCTGCATGAAATGAATTTTTTGATTTGTTTTCTGCGCTACATTCGAATTTCCTGGCGATCTTGTCTCGGGCGCAATGTCAGAACTTGCATTGGCCGAATTTTGGGTATCCGCGCGTGGCAGGATGTCCTGCGCGAATACGCGTCCGCCACCGAAAAGCCCGCCTACCGCGCCGCCGATCCCCGCGTTATACAGAGCCTGCTTGATGTCATAAGGCGTATCCTTGTCCAGCACGAGATTTTCCAAGAAAAGCTGTGCGCCGTACTCCGTGAATTCCTCCGCGCCTTCCGAAAGCGCATCACCCGCAATCTGGCCGACTTTGGACGCTGAAAGCTTCGATAGGTATTCCATCACATTCGACGGAAGTTTCCCAACAATGGCTTTACCTGCCGGTGACTTCACCAGTGCGCCGATCAGCTTATCACCCCATTTGCCCGCGATACCACCGAACGATTCCACCCCTGCCGTGATTGCGCCCGCGCCCGCCGCCATCGTTGCCGATTGGCTGGCGCTGTAACCTTCATTCAAAGCGTTTTGTCCCGCCTGTGCGCCGCTGTCAGCGCCCATAAAGGCAAGGAAGGGCACGCCCATTGCGCTTGATAGCCCAAATTTCAGGGCCATATCTGTGCCTGCAAGCGCAACATCCGTCACGGCGCTGGCTGCGGGGCTCATGCCCTCTTTGAGTTTCTGCGCGCTCTTTGCCTGCTGTTCCTGCAACATCTGACTTGCGGTTGAGGAGGCCGTGGGATCAAACTGCGCGAGCGTATCATCCATCCAGTTATATCCCGAAGAAGCTGTTAACTGCGCCTGCAATAATCTGCTCTGGAATTCTTTGTCACGCAGAAGCGCGGGATTCGCTTTCGCTTGCTCCCACATCCGGAAATAGTCGTCCCGTGCGGAAACTCTTTCCTGTGCTGTTTTCACCGGCAGATTTCCCATATAATCGAAAATCCCGGAAACCGCGTTCATGGCTCCGGAGCCCGTGGATTTTATAAAGCTGTCTGCGCGCTCCAATGCCGTTGGCTTTTTGATTGGCAGCACAGAATTCCCGCTCGGCGCTGACAGTACGGGCCGGTTTGCCTCCTGCCGCATGAAACCCTGGTTCACAAGATAATCGTCCGCCGCTCTTGTGTTCTTGAAGGGCAGATTCGTGAGGTCGTCCGTCTTGCCTCCCCACTGGATGGTGGATTGTTTTCTGGGGAGGATGTCCTTAGACTGCGCGTAATCATATTTCTTGAAGTCCGCCATTGTGGGTGCTGGAGATTTTGCCGCAACCGCCGGGGCAGTATTTTTATATGGGAGAAAAGCCGGATCTTTCTGAAGAACCGGCTTATTTCCGCTCAAATTAATTTGAAGATTTTTTCTGTATTCCTCTGGGATTTCATACCTTGCCATAGCGTCACCCCACTGCCGGAATTCCGTACATGTTCGCCAAAATCCTTGCATCACTTTGTGAAATCTGGCCCTGATTCAGCGCGCTTTCTATCGCGTACTTGATATCGTTTGCCAATTGCTGATCGCTCACATAACCAGCCTGCCTTCCGGTAAGATTTCTTTGCATGGCGGAATCAAATGCAGCGCCTTCTGGAGATAAAGTTTGCATCCCGCCTGCGGACGGCACAATACCAAGCTTCGACATAATATAGTCATTATCAACCATGCCATTATCATAAAGCCATTTGTCCGTTGTGCTCAATCCCGAATTGCCCCCAGAGCCGCCCGATCCAGTCAGGCTATTCCGGTATGCCAACAATTCCTTCTGCCGCTCGAATTCCTCCTGCGCCTGCTGCTGTTGGAATGCTTGCTGTGCTGCCAGCTCCGCCGCCCTCATCTGCGCCTCATACTGCCGGTTGCGATAGTCCGCAATGATCTGCGCGCGGTTCATATCGCCCTGCGCTTCCAACTCCGCTATCTGCCGGTCAAGCGCAGCAAGGTCGGAATTCGCGCCCTTCATGATCGAGTTGCGGTCGTTTTCGTATCCAGTTTGCAGTCCCAGCAGGGCGCTTTCGGTGAGGCCGCCTGAGTTTCCCATCGCCGCCATCTGCTGCGGCAGGTTCACCTTATTCTGCTGCATGGCGATAAACGCCTGCCGCGCTGCATCTTCCGCATTGCTGTTGATATCGTCCCGGTATCCGTCGTAAGCGGCTGTCGCCCTTCTGGTTGCGGCTTCATTTGCGTCAAGTGCCGCCCGCATCGCCTGATTCAAATAAGAATCACCGTATCCTGTCATAGGATTCGCCTTTCCTTTGCTGTCATAGCCCGCCGGATAGTTCGTTGCGCCGTTTTGGCTGCCGTCCCATTTCCCCGCAATCCTCCCCTGTGCAAGCAGGGAATCATACGCCGCCTGGTTGAAGCTCCCGCTTCCCCATATCGCCTGATATTCCGGGCTGTCCGCCGGGAGCGCTCCGCCGCTCATGCCCCGGCCCGCGACGAGATTGTCATAAACCCAGTTGTATTCGTCCGAACCGTAGGGGTAACGGTAATCACTGTTGCCAAAGTCTGTACCGTAGTTCCAGTCGACATAGGCTTTTGCACTGTCCGAAATCTGCGAACGGTTCTTCGCGGTATTCGGCGCTACGTAGTCGAGCGAATAATAATCCTTGTCCGGGTTACGGCTTATGTAGGAAAGCCCAACCATCGCGCCGTTCTTTAGCCGCGCAACCGGGTCTTTTCCCGTTCCGGTTCTCGCGCCGGTATACTCGTAGCCCTCTTTTCCGGTTCCCCACTCGCCCTTCTCATTTTTGAAAACCGTGTATCCGTTGTATCCGCCTTTGTTATTCGCTGCGTTCTTACTGTTCCCGGAGTTGTCAATATAAGATCCGGCAACCTGCGTTTTTTGGGTATATCCTCCCTTGCCGGAGCTTCCGCCGGAAGAACCACTGTTGTATTTGTTATATACGTTCTGCCCGTACTTGTCATCCATGCTGTACCAGCCGCCATTCGCGCCCTGTACATAGGTCTTGCCGCGCTCGGTTTTGGTCTGTCCCGGATTGACTCCAGGTTTAGACGACTTTGAGCTGCTGGAGGAGCTGGATTTTGACGAGCTGGACTTGTTCCCGGAAGAACTGCTCTTGCTGGAAGAACTGCTCGACCATTTTTTCCCGGAATCACTGTCCGCGCTTACCCATAGGCCGCTGGAAGTCTGAACATAACTTTTTCCGCCCTCGGTTTTGGTATTGCCCGCTTTTCCCTTCGCCATGATATCACCCCTATCTAATCATCATTTTACAAGCCCTGTCAGTACCGCTATCAGGCCGCCGGCGAGCGCGGAAACGACGGTTGTAAGAATTGTCCTTGTCATGCTGTTCCAACGATCCCCGGGCAGTTTCTCCAGCGCTGTGAGCCTGTCCCCCTGTTTCATCTGTTCCGACGCCATCCGTTCCATGTTCGCCGCCAGCAGCTTCACTGAGGTTGTCAGCTCCTGCAAGGTGTCCGCCCGCTTTTCAAGGTCGTCTATCCGATGGGAATTAGACTTTCCCCGCTGGTCTACTTCGGCCAGTCTTACGGCTAAATCATCCATCCTGTTACCCCCTGTATTTGCTGATCACCGCCTGTATATCGGCCACCAGCCCGTCATATTTCGTTTGCAAAGCGTCCCGCTCGGCTTTCATGGATTCGTATTCACCGCGCGGCACCATCTCGCCAGACGGCTCCTGCGCGCCCCATCCGTTGAGGCCGTTTGCCTTGATAATCGCCGGGTAATCCCGGTAGCAGTCGTTGAGGTCAACCGGTACGCTGATCCCCGGGCAGCGGCCCACGAACCCCGGCACATCTCCGTGGTGCTGCCACATCCCATAAGCCCCGCCATAGGTGCATTTTGCCGCGTACTGCGCCACCCACTTATCGTAGTTTTTGAGCTTGTCCGCATTTACCCAATGTTCCAACCAGTCCTTTGAGGCATAGAGTCCCGCATAGTATCCGGCCTGTTCGAGCGTTTGCAGGAACGCCGCCGCCATATCGGTGCGGGTCTGTTTTCCCTGATTCAGCCCCCACTGGCCGCAGGGCGAAGCATATTCCTGATCCATATAGACCGGATAGGTTGGCCTCAGCTTCCCGAGTGCCGCCACAAAAACCTCCGCCTCCCGTCTGGCCTCGTCCACCGTCACCGCGTCGCTCCACCAGTACGCGCCCCAGTCGAGACCGGCGGCGAGCACAGCGGGCAGGTACTTCCCCCGGAAGGTCTGGAATTCCCGCAGGCCCTGTCCCGCCTTGATGATGACGTAGGAGTATCCCGCCGCCCTGACCTTCGCAAAGTCGATCTCGCCCTGATGGGAGGAAATATCGACCCCGCGCGCCACAACGTCAGCCATTGCCGCCACCAATCCGCTTGATCCCATCGTAGGCGCCGCTGGCCGCCGTGGCGATCAGCACAGCGTTAAGCAGGTCAAGCGCCGCCATCGACGGCGTGAGCGCCCCCGTGAAGCCCTGCGCCGCCAGCAGCACCACAAGGGCCACAAGGTAGGCAAGCAGCTGCGTCGGGATATGTACGAGACTGTCCAGCCAGTTCTTAATAAACTGGGTAATTACGCCGGTGCAGGCCATGCACCCCGCAAAGGTTGCGATATATTCCCATGTGAAAAACTCTTTAAAATCCATCTTGATCCTCCTTATACAGTCTCGGGTGTGTAAACTCTGAAGTGCGCCGCTAACTGGCTGGGAGGCCAAAGCATATTGTCAATTGGGCCGTTGTAACATTCGTAGACTGTGTTATCCTCCCGTACCAGCATTCCAGTTTTCGCGGCCATACTGTACGTATATGGATAAACACCCTCTCGATCAGGTGCGGGACGCACGCCATAGACAGATTCCATCCCGACACTAAACGGAGGTTGGTATGCCTGAGCGAGTGTCCCATCTGCTTTGGCATATCCTACTTTGCCTTCCCAGCGAAAAGGCTGATTGCAGTTGTAAGTCTCACCGGGCGTCCACTCCGGCAGAACATCTGCAAAGATTCCCGCGTCTGCGGGTGGCTCGGCACCGGCGGTGAGCAGGGTTGCAGCGCCTGCGGATTTCAGGTTGTCCACATACTTTACAATATCTTGCGCGTCTTTTGCATAATCAGGCATTAGATTCACCTCCGGGCAAAGTGTTTTGCGTCTCTGTGTAATAGGATCGAAGTGCTTCAAGCTCTTCTTCCTGAGTGAGTTCTTTGGGAATCTCGTTTTCTGTTATCTCATACCAATTATCCGCTGTGTCGAAAATGCTTAACCATACTTCCTTTCCATAGGTAGTGCCATTAGTCATAACGAATCCTCCGTCTGCGTAAAGAACAGTTGTCCCATTAATGATCACTTGCCTCATAACGCCAATGTCCACCCCTTTCCTGTTGCGATTGATTTATCCGCATCTGTAAGATCTGAAACGCCCGGATTTCCTGTCAACGTAACCACTTTTGCCGTAGTAATCGTTGGCAAACCATTGAAAAGATTTACAATCGCCGGATGGGATAGTGATGCATTGGCAAATGATAAATCTTGTGGGCTTGACCACGAGGATGTTGTTACAAGCAAAATAGAAGATAATGAAAAGCAATCCTTGAATGCATTAGAAGCGCTGTAGACGTTCGCTAAAACAAATTGTGGAATAGTTGTGAGAGAGCAGCAACTCTGAAATGCATAAGAAATATTATTAACGCGTTGGAAATTGAACGGAGGAATACTGCTCAATGAATAACAAGATGAAAACATCGAACTAATTGAAAAGACGTTTTTTAGATTTAATGGCGGTACCGATACCAGAGATCCGCAACCATTAAACATGTATTCGACCGATGTAACTTTTTCTGTCTCAATCATCGGTATGGTGCGAAGTGAACGACATTCTTGAAACATGCGTTGCATATTTGTTACATTGGCCGTATTGAGAGATGGAATCGCCGCGAGAGCGTAGCAGCAATTAAATGTACCATACATTTTCGTTATGCTGCTTGTATCGAACTGTAGAACAGACATGAGAGCGGAGCATGACGAAAACATATATGTTGCGTCAGTAATTGACGTTTCCCCCAGAATGCTTACATATGCCAAATGAACAAGACCATATCCCACATCATGTCCAAATTTTAAGCTTGTAACAGATGGCGTTTTACACTTTATTTCTTTCACACACCATGACGAGAAGCCATCTGGTAAAGGCTTTCCGTTATGCGTTGATGGCTCCCAAGCTGTTATATTTGTCCCACTAATCCGGATCATGCACTGCATCATCCCATCGCTTGTAAGATTTCCAAAATCAGATGCAAAGAGTTCGTTTTCATATTTTGTCTCACTCGCTATGGTTTGCGTTTTAGTGCTGTCTGACACAAATTCTCCATTGGTCATGGTTCCAAGCTCTACCGTATAATTTCCAGTACAACTTGTGGTAAACGCAATTAGGTTGCTGAATCCTTGTGGAATATGGAATAGCAAGTACATTTCGTCATCTTGAACGAGGTTATCCGCTGGCATTGGAAGCCAATCAGATGGCCTCGTACTTTTATAGACTTGCATTGGATCGAGTGGATTTATTGGGGCTAATGCCCCGCCTTGTGGAAATCTATTTATTAAAGCCATCCGAATCACTCCTATCCCAAAATTACAATCACTACCGGAAGATCAATTGTGGGCTTCTCGCCGTCCGCCGTGATTGTCACACTGTTTTCAGCTCTCGCCGTTGGTGCAAGCATTGCCGCCCTTGCCACAGTGCGTTGTTCCACAGTTGTGTTTTCTTCGTTCAACCCGACTTCAACCACCTGCGAATTGTCCCCGATTACGCCCGCAACAGATACAACTTGTGTAAAAGGCGCTGCTTCCCCCTGCCAGCCTGCGGCGGTGAGTGTGGTAGTATAGGTTGCGGTTTCGGACTTGCCATTCCACGCCGCTTTTTCAGCGGGCGTGACAAACTTCCTCGCGTCGGTCTCGTCAATCATCTGTGCACTGTGCGTGGCCGGATGGACATAGTTATTCGCGTTCTCTGCAATCCCCGCGAGCTTTTCCTTTTCGGCGGTCGTGTAGTCGTTCGTGGACAGGCCCTTGCCAGCTTCCGCCAGTATATAGTCGTCCGGTGACCTGCCACTATCCACAGGATTTCCGTTTGCATCCAAAGCGGAGAGGTTTCCAGCAGTGGGGGAGGGAGCTTTCAGGGCGTAATTGGTGTGACTATGCGTTTTGGGCGCGAAGTCATCCGGCTTCTTTCCGCTGTCAGTGAGATTGCCATCTGCATCCAATCCCGCAAGATTGCCTGCTGTGGCATCGGTGACTTTATTTGCCTTGCCCTGGTTCAGTCCTTCAATATTCTGCCGGACTGCGTCAAAATCCGCAGCCGTAAAATTTCGGGCGATGACTTCACCCGCCTGCCATTCCTTCGCAGTGCCTTCCACGCCACGCACACATCCGCTCAATGCGCTATCAGTCTTTGCTGCATAACAGATGGTTTCGGCATTTTCATCCGTTCCTATGACTGCCAGATTCGGCGCAGCCGGAAAGGCATCGATATTATCCACCGGGATGATAGTGTCGGCCGCGCCGATTGCCTGCGTCAAGAGTGCCTGCGGGGAAAACGGCATGGCCGGATACATGGTTTTATTGAGCAAGGGAAAAACCTCCTTTAAACAACGTTATCGCCGCGGCTCTGGACGAAGCCCTGTACATACATGTCGATTGTGATATAGGCAAGATCATTCGGCCGGATTTCGACATTCTGCCAACTGCCGCGCGGGATCAACCCATCACTGCCCACCAGGTATGGAGTGAGGTCAATCTCGGCGGTCGTAGCATTAAAAACAGCCTTTTGCGTACCATTTACCAGCAGTGCAAAAGACTGAGGGTTTCCGAAAAAGTAAATGCCAGGTGCAATCTCGTGATCGTGTGCCGGGAGCGTAATGCTGTGTGTATGATCGTCCACTTCAAAATCGTGACGGTGGGACGGGATGCTGACATCGTGTTCATGTTTTGGAAGCCAAAAATTATGGACATGCCGCGTTGCGCTTTCGCTGCTCGGCACACTGGTATCTTCCAATGTTGTTTTTCCGCCGCTTTGGCCGGTCGTGCTGGTCCGGCCGCCGCCGCTGCTGGTGGAGGTACTGGTCCCGCCGCCGGAGGAAGTGGTGGTCGCCGTGGCGCCGCCGCCCTCAGTGGCCTTGGAGTAAGCACGAAAGGCACCCATGCGAACCTTCGCCATAACCTTGTTGATGACCCGCATCTCAGCGGGGATATAGAAATCCATGACAGTTCCATTGTTCGCATCCGCGTTACCCTGTAACGCCTGAGAATAGAGCTGTGTCGCGCCTTGCGAATAGGTCATTTCAATCCGCTGCCTGTCCGCGAGATCCGCGACGGTGGAGGCGATGTCCTGCAGCCGGTTTGCAACGGTAAGGGTGGAATTCTTGACGTCCTCATAATCGATCTGCAGGTCGGTGATATAGGTTTTCTCCCGCACACCGGTTTCCGGGTCGATGATCTCGACGATTTTACCGGTTTCCGCCCGATCTAATTCTCCGCCTTGCAGCTCTGCGAATTCAATTTCATATTCAACCTGTGGTTGCTGCAGCTCGCTAAGCATTGCCTGCGCCGCGGCCTTTAGGCTTTCCGCGTTCTCATACCGGCGATCGATCCAAACACGCTCAATGATCCCATATTGTGCTACAACCTCCGGCGGGCTTTCGAGATATGGGATACCGCCATTAATCTGCGCGATGGAGAGCTGGTTCACTCCCTCTCCGTACCCCAGCGGATAGAGCCGGGTGCAGATGTTCTGCGGGTCGGAGCTTCGCCGCATCTGCAGCAGGTTCTTTGAGCGCCGCACATAAAGCTGTGGAGGCTGGTTTTCATCCAGTCGCTTGAGACTGAGCTTCCAAGGATATGTGCTGGTGTCGGTGTGCCAGATGTAGTTTTCGGTAAAGGGCTTTGGCACACTGAACAGAGCTGCAAGAAGGTTTTCCTGCTCCCAGCCGTATTCAAACTGCCGCGAAAAGTCGCATTCCGACAGCACCCAATTGCGTTCAAGCTGCTGCCCCAGCAGGTAGTTGATGACATCGGCGGTATAGGTACCAAGATTCCCGACCTGCCGCCAGCCGAACATGACCCGATCGAGCAGTGTAGCGAGAACGTGCTCACAAGAGTAGGTAATAAGGCCGGTGTCGTCAACCTCGGATTCCTGCGGCAAAATACGATAGAGTTCGCCGCCATTGTATCTGATATACCGGAACGGCTGGCACGCGGCATTCTTTGGATCGTCATAGGGAAGGGCAAAAGATAGATGCCATAAGGCGTTGATCGGTTGCTCTTCGGTGACGTTACAGACGTTCTGCAAAATTTTAATCCGCATCCGCTGACGGTCAAAAAGCTCAAGCATTTACAGATACCTCTCTCGATAAAGAACGGTCCCATCAAGCTGTCCGCCGGTGCCGGTGTCAACGATGAAGTCCACCAGCTCACGATTCAGCCTGATCCAATTGCCGCTCTGCAGGTGCAGGATGGGTTGCCCATCCAGATAGACCTCAAAATTCTCGCTGTCGATAGTGAGGGTGCCGCCGGCGGGGATCGTGGCGGTTATTACAGCGGTTTCCCGGTCGAGAATAGAGGTGACCACTGTACATCCGACCGTTTCGGCAAGCCTTGATGCGTGTAGGAAATCTTTGACCACACCCGTGACGCCCAGCAGCCCTTCTTCAAAAAGAAATGCAACGCGCATGTCTTTGGCCGCATAGAAACTGCCATTTAGGGATTCGTTCAAGTTGAAACTCGGACAAATATCCTTGGCGGAATAAAACTGTCCGTCAACCTGCGCCGCCAGGCTTGCGCGGATGATAATATCAGCATTGGCCGCGATGCGCGAAAGCAGTTCCGTATGTAAATCCATGCCGAACGGAATGCCGATCGACGCAATGGCGGAGCCATTCAGCCGCTCCGAAAAATAAACCGCCCCGGTAATCACCGGCATATCCTTGCCGATGGTTGCAAGCCCGCCGAACACTTCGGATAGATAGAGCCGGATCTGGATATCCTGGCTTGTCCCGGATCGCAGCCCAAAGCGGGTATGCCCAAACGCTCCGCCAAACATCAGTTGATCGCCACCTTAATATCTCCCGCGTCGACCTTCGGCATATAGCCGCGCTTGATCTCCTTCGCGGGGAGTTTTTCCTGCACCCAGACCGGCTCTCCACCGGTAATTGCGTCATAAAATGCGGTGTAGCTCCATAATCCCCAGGGTGTAGTAGGACGGTTGAAGATAACCGCTGCAGAATTCTGGCTCATCATCTGGCCGCTCTCCGCCTCTGCCGGCGCAGAAAAGGCCACCGGAACGCGGGCATAGTTGGCACCAGCCAATTCGCTGCCGCCGCTCTCCGGGTTGCCCGACCAGAGCGTCAGGTGCGGTGTGCAGCCTGCGATGCTCTGGCCGCGCAGGACGTTCAGGAGTTTGGTTTTGTAGGCGTTCGACAGGTTGCCGGTGAGATAGTAGACAATTTCACCGGCGAGAATGACCGGCATCTCGGAAGCGGACACGATCAGATCGTCGGTCAGCTTGCCGTAGAGCAGCATTTCGCCGCCAATCTTGCTGTCGGAAATTCCGATATGCGTCACGGTGCCGGCATCGGCCTGCGCCATTGCGAACGAAATTTCGGTATCGTTTTTCACCCCCAGCCCACCGCTTTCGGCGGCCGGTGCCGAAAAGGTGATGAGTTGTCGCTCATACCCTGTATAGGTGATTTCTACCCCTTCGCCGGTTTCACCGGGGTTGCTCAAATAGAGCCCTATATACAGGGCGCTCGGCGCGGTGAGCGTCACGCCCCGCATGATGTTGAGAAATTTGGTTTCAAGTGTATTGCATGCGTACAAATTAAATCCTCCTTTTGATCGCGGTGATCGTGACGTTGGTGATTGCGTAGGAATTGGGATTGTGCAGGGTAATAACACATGGGGCATTCGCCGTGCCCCGGTAAGGAACGGCATTGTGTCCCGAGCTCACTGGAGCGTCAACCGCATCCATATAGGCGAACGGCTCGCAGATGAAGTTCAGTTCGAATTCCCGCTCAACCTCCATCGGGTAGTCGAGAATCTCGTCGGGATCGTAGAGCTCCCCGATATAGTATTTGTCCGGTTCGTTCCAGAGCCGAATCTGTTTTTTCTGGCAGAGGATATAGACGATTTCGCGCAGCGCGGCGCGGGTGATCTTGCGTTCGAGCGTACAGGAGAGGCGCAGCGTGCGTTCCTCAAAGTTCTGCGCGCCGAAGTCATACATCCCGTCGCGGTGTGGAATCGCAACTTTTCGCGCGCGCTTGGGCGGGAAAAGGAAGTCGTGGGCGATCACCCGGATGCCCCAATCGTCCGCGCTGTTGTGGTTGCCGAACTGGAAACTACTACCGGTCATGTTGGAACAAGCCCCCTTCTGCGCATATCTTTCTGAGCTTCACGCCCGATTTCGCGCCCGATCTTCTTGGCGTCGGCAGTTGTATTGCCAGTGCCCTGGTACTCCACATAGACCGTGACGCCGTTTTCGTTGGTCACCTTCTGTGGTGCGCCGGAAGACGCGGCGAAGGCTACTGGGGCGGCAATCTTTTCCGCTGCGCGGGAGGTCTCGAAATCCAGCGTTGCCTGCATTTTGGAGAACACCTGTGCGGCCTGATCTTCAAAGCCCACGCCGATGCCCTGCATCATGGGCTTCCCGATTTCGTCCCGGAAGCGGGTAGAAGGAGAATGGATTCCGAGAAAATCCTTTGCGCCGTCAATGGCCGCTTTTGCGGCATCTTTCACGGCGTTGGCCAATTTTATGGCGTAATTTTTGACCCCGTCCGCGATGCCCATAATGATGTCCTTGCCGAGCTGCAGCCAGTTGATCGACAGGAAGGTGTCGCGAATCTTTTGACCAATTTGCAGGGCGCTCTGGATGACGTTCCCAATGAATTGAAGCAGGCCGGAGGCCAGGGAAGCCATAATCTTCATCGAGGCCTGGATGATCTGCGGGATGTTGTTGATGAGCGCTGTCGCCAGCGTGAGAATCACCTGGTATGCCGTGGTCACCACCAATGGAAAATTATTGATTAGGGCATCACAGAGCTTCTGGATGATTTCGGGTGCCTTTTCCAATAGCTGTGGCAAGGCTTCGATCAGGCCGTTTGACAGGCCGATCATGAGCTGCAGGGCAGCGTCAATCAAGAGATCGATGTTGTCAATCAGGCCTTCCGCCAACGTGAGGATGGCGTCAACCGCGGCAGGAATCAATTCGGGAAGTGCCTGTGCAATCCCGAGCGCCAGCCGAGCGATCAATTCGACCCCTGTTTCCAGGATAGACGGGAGTAATTCAAGGATCCCAGTTACAAGAGAGGTGATAATCCCGATAGCAGCCTCAGCCAGCTGGGGAAGATTGTCCCGGATTCCGGTTACGAATGCTTGGATGACCTGTACGGCGGTGTCGATGAACTGCGGGGCGCTCTGCGCGGCCTTGACGGCCACCTCCGCAAAGATGCCGCCAAGGGATTCTACTGCTGCAGCTATGCCGCCTCGTTTAAAGGCCTTTGCAATCTGGTCAACATATTTTGTAGCGGACTTCGCAACATCACGCAGGGGATCTTGAACACTCTCATAGAATGCAATCCCCAATCCTTCCAAGCCGCTTTTTAGGATGGTGATCTGGCCTTGCAGATTGTCCTGCATGGTTTCCGCCATGCGCAAGGCTGCGCCATCCGCGCCGTTGACCGCCGCTGTGAGTTTTTCAAAATCTGCTTCGCTGGCACCTACGATGGCCAGCAGCCCGCTCATCGCTTCCTGCCCGGCGATGCCTGCGGCATAACTGGCTTTTTCTTCGTCCGTGAGGCCGGATAATTTCTCTCGAAGTTCGCCCAGTAGATCGCTTAACGGCCGCATGGATCCATCAGAATTTGCGGCGCTGATTCCAAGTGCGTCCAGAGCGTCGGCAGCGTCTTTGGGCGGCTTCACAAGCCGGGTAAACATCGCACGCAGCGCGGTTCCAGCCTGTTCGCCCTTGATGCCCGCATTGGCCATCAGCCCGATCGCTACCGCGGTGTCCTCGATGCTGTAACCCATCGCGCCAGCAACTGGGGCGACATACTTGAAGGTGGCGCCCATGAGCCCGACGTTTGTGTTTGCATTGGAGCTGGCCTGCGCCAACACATCCGCGAAATGGCCGCTGTCTTGAGCGGAAAGCCCGAAAGCGGTCAACGCATCGGTTACAATGTCGGATACTGCGGCTAGATCTTCGCCGGAGGCGGCCGCAAGATTCATAATCCCTTCAATGCCGCCAAGCATGTCGGTGGTTTTCCAGCCCGCCATTGCCATGTATTCGAATGCGGATGCGGCCTCGGTGGCGCTGAATTTGGTCTTGGCGCCCATTTCCTTTGCTTTGTCGGAGAGGGCTTCCAGCTCGTCTCCGGCCGCGCCGGAGATTGCCGCCACCTTGGACATACCAGCTTCAAAGTCGCTGCCTACCTTTATGGCAGCCGCTCCGGCGGCGCCCAAAGCCGCGCCCACTGCGCCGATTGCTACAGCGGTGCCTTTCAGAGCGGCGCTGCCGACCGAACCGAGCTTTTTCAGACCGGACTCCAGTCCGCTACTGTCAAGCTTAGAATCGATAATTATGCTGCCGTCAGCCTGTGCCAATGATCTCACCACCTTGTATGGTTCGTCATCGGCTCTCAGGCACTACTTGACGGGGATTTTAATTTCAAATTCTTTGCGGCAGTTTCTGCCTTTGCAAATAACAAAAACGCCTCTGCACACCGCCTTTTCGCTGTATGTCAGAGGCATTTTATAACCGCAGTGTGGGCACATCACCCATTGCCTTTTATCTTCCAATACGCAATCCTCCAGCAAGCACACCGGCGAACGCCCGGGACTTCTCTTCATCTGTGCGGTTGTCCGGAAGCTTGTGCAGGACCTTCATTCGGGCATAGAACTGACGCTTGGAAGGTGTCATATCCGAGGTGATCTCGACCGCCCGGTATCCCATGACCTTGACGAACTCATTCTCATCGGTCAGGGCGGAGAACATCGCACGGAATTGCCACCAGTGCAGATTTGCAGATGTGAGATCAATCCCATACTGGCTCCGGAAGGCAGCGTAAATCAGCGCGTCGTCATGCTCAAAGGAATAGATCCGCTTAGCTGCCGGTCCGCTGTTTCCAGAGGTCAAGTCCGGCGGATCCTTACCGCAGCGATAAAACCAGAGCAGCGCGTCTGCCGCTGCGGGGAGGTTGTGAGGGAAAGCGGGGAAGTAGAGCCGGATCGCCTGATACAGCTTTTCCTGCTCGGTAAACTCCGAATCCTGCATCAACAGTTCAAACAGGACGCCAACGCGAAAATCCGTATTGATTCGCAGATATGCACCGGCCGCCTCGACAGTATACGGCAGATCGTCAACCAGAAGGTTCACTTCTTTGTGCGCCGTGCCGCCCGGTTGGGGGAGTACTTTTGCAGGCGCTCGGAGCGGAAAGCGTTGATCTCATCGATCAGGAAATTCATGACCTCGATCCGTTCAAAGAGATCCTTTTCGCGGCCGGAAAAAATCTTTTCGCTGGCGCCGCCGCCCAGCACGCCGTCAAGCGTCCGGTCGCAGAAATCACAGGCTTCCGCAAGCTGCTGCGAAACATCTTCTGATTCCCGGATATTTTGAGAACGCTCAAGAGCCTCTTTGCCAAAGCGCGAGAGCCGATCAGCCAGACCGGCATCGGCAACACTGATGGAAAAGGTGTTCCCGGCAATGTCGAGATCAAGCCGGGATGAACCGAATTCAAACTTTCTGACCATAGGTTAAGCCCCTTCCTTTGCGGTGAAGGCCTTGGTGGCCGGATCCCATTCGCCCGCAATGGCATCGCCGCGGTAAAGCAGGGAACCGGTGACCGCAAGGGATTCGCCCGCGTTGCCGCCCCGCACAGCATCCGCCTTGATGGTAACCTGCTGTTTATAAGCTTTCTGCTTTCCGGCAGTAGTGTCCCAGGTATCCACAAGAACCACGTCGGTGACGCAGTCGCTTCCGGTCTTGCGTAACTCGCCGATCTCGCAGATGAACTGGATCACGGGATCCGCGTTCTCACGTTCGGCCACAAAGGCCATCGTCGGCGCATACCCGGTGATGCTGGAGGTGCCGGAACGCTGGTGAATATAGTGCGTGTCTTTTTGGGTGGGGTTGAGCTGTTCGTTCGCTTCCGAAAATCCCTCGCCCATCAGCTCGTAGGTCGGGGATTCCCCGGCGGGGGTGGTATTCATGTATGCTAAAAACTCGTGGCGCATCACAAGTGCCATGTCAATTCCTCCTTAGACAATCGGTTTTTGTGTAAATTCAAGCATGTAGACCGCTTGATAGTCCTCGCTGCCGTCCTCGTTGGCGGATATCATGGAGGGGAAGGATTGCAACTCGATTCTGGTCACCTCCCGCCCGGCGGCGAGGGGCGGAAGATCTCCGGCAAGCGAGCGTCGCTCCAGCTCCCGGCCGATGTTGTTGAGGGCGCCGGTGGCGGCAATTCTCGTGGAGGTGTCCGCCCCCTGCACCCGCACGTAAAGGGCAAAGGGAAACTGCGCGGTGTACCCGCCTATGATGTTCTGGCGGATTTTTGTTGCACCCGCGAGCTGCTGCAGCATCACGGCGGGAGCCTCGCCCAGCTCCTCCAGCCGGATTTTTGCCGGGAGGCCGGGCAAGGTGTTCAGATAATCCAACAGGACTGTGATGATCTGTTCATTTTCCGTGAGGGTCACTTCTTACCACCTCCCGCCATCTTTTTTGTGGTGGAAACCCACCTGGCTTTATGTATCGCTTTGGCCTTTTCGAACCACTGCATACAGGCTTGAGGATGTTTGTCGGTGGATTTGCCCGGGTGGCGATAATATTGCCGTGCGGCATATGGCGCGTTATAGACGATTTCACCGGATCCCAAAACCGTGCCCAGTTGTCCACTGAGCCGAAGCACGCCAGTATCCATAGGAACATAGGGGTCGGAATCCTTAAGGATTTCATTATCCAACCACTTTTGTGCTTTTGGGAAGCTCTGATTCAGGCTTCGAGATAGGGAGGGGTTCCATACGATTTTTGCGGTAACTTTGCCTGATTTGGTTGTTACGGTTATGACAGCCCCTCTGGGGCAAACGAAATTTACCTGCTCATTCATGCCCCGGACACCTCCCAGTGCCACATTCGGCGGCTGCCCTGTGAGAAGCGGTCGATAGATTTGATCCGGTAGCAGGGAAATCGTTTTTCCAGTTCGGAAAGCGTACCATCCACAACGGCGCTTTCAACAACCCAATCGTCCGGTGAAAGGGTCCAGAAAGCGGCCTTCTCTCCTGGCGTCAGCAGAACCCATTGCCGGTAGGGCAGGTAGGTCTTTGTTTGGCCGGTTGGACTTTCTGCAATGACCGTATCGTCGAAAATACAGAGCAGCATGCTGTCATTCGCGGCATCGCCAGAGGTGCGGCGATTCTTGCCGCGCACACTCTCGAAGTATACGCGTCGCAGGACTGTTGTGAGATATGTCGCCTTTCGGTCGACTTCACCGACATAGTTATACAGGGTAACGGTTTGCTTGCAGAGCCGGTTCATCAGATCCACCTCGCTCGCAGCCCCGCGGCTTCTAATTTCGCAATGCACAGCGGGGAGATCGGAATACCGCCGATACTTCGAAGGCTCCCAGCTTCACGGCTGATGGAATAGCTTCCCAGGCTTTCGCTTGCGACAACGCCGGCAATTCCGCCGGACTGGCATAGATACTCCACCTGGTAGCATGCGGCCTGCTTCACCAGCTTGCTTTCTGCGTCAGGGGATCTAATCGACAGAGCGTCGATGATGTCAGAGGCCTGCCGTGCCAACGCCGGAAATTCCTCCTCGGGAACCGGCTCCCCGCCGAATATTTCGGTATAGTAGGTGTAATCGATATAAGCCACGGCAGGCCCTCCTTACTTCTTCGCAGATGTTTTCTTTTCGGTGACCACCAGACCTTTCTCGCGAAAACGCCCGGCCAGATAGGGATCATTCGTTTCGCCCTTCCCGGCGGCGAACGGCACCGTCAGATAAATGCCGGTGAAATCCGGCCGCGCGGAAAAGGTTATGGTGTATTTGGCCATCTTACTGCACCTTGATCTTGCGGAAGACGCCGGCTTTACGGCTGTTTTTCAGCACGACAGCGGCAACCATCTCGACCTCGATCTTTTTGACCGCGCCTGGCTGCGAAAGATCCGGCAAATAGGTTTTGATAATCTTACCGCCCGCGGGGGAAACGCCGTGGAAGCCATCCAGCGCAAACGCCGCTGCGTAGAGATCCGTAGTGCCGGCCTCGCCGTCAACGGCTACGCAGTCCACCGAATTGGATCCGTCGTAATATTGGCCGAGATCGACCAGCGGGATTCCGTCGTAACCAGTGACGGGGCGGCCGAACGCATCCTCGGAACGGGTGAGGTATCCGGCCCGGCGGGCAACCGCTTTGATCTTGGTGATCAGCTTGGAATTGCCCATCAGCATGCCAGGCTTTCCGTCGAACGCCGAGAGGAATTCATCCAGCATATCGAGGAAGGTCTGATAATGGGAGTCCAGCTGTGCCGAGGTGGACAGGTCGATCGCCGTGGTGGTATTAAACTCGGTGGAAGAACCGGTCAGCATCACATCGAGCCCGTCAAACTCATCGGTGTGGGTGGTGGCGTCGCCGTTGATGACCTTGTAGTGGAACAGATTGCGTGCGCCGAGGACCTTCTGCTTCAGCTGAAAATCCATTTCATTGACCGCGCCGCTGGTGTCCTGAAGTACGCGGTCAAGCTGCGCCGATCCACCGAAAATCTTGAGGTCTGCTGTGGCTTTCTCGCGTTTGGCCTCCTGCGCGGTGTATTCGCTGTTAAGGGCGCGGAAGGCGGCGGTCGCCGGAGTTTTCAGACGTGTATATCCGTAGGTCATGGTGCTGCCGCCAGTGCCGGGGGATACACAGTCATCGAAGGTGAGCGTATCGAGCAGCAGGGAATTGCGGCGGAACTCATCCACCACCAGCTGGTCGACCTTGTCGGCCATACCGACTTTTGCTTCTGCAAGGGTAATAGGCATAGATCATTCTCCTTTACTTTGTGTTGTAGTGTTCCTGCAGGGCGCCAAGCAAAGTGCCCGGAGAAGATTCTCCCGCACCGGTTCCATGCGTTGCGCCGCTGCTTACTTTCGGCGGGGGATCGCTTTTCCCGGCGCCAGATTTCGTTTCCTGTTCAAACAGGTATCCGTCCGATTCACGAAGGCTTTTGAGCTGTTCATCCAGCCCGGAGAGTTTGTCCCCTTCCAGCCTGATGCTTTCCAGGTTCAGCAGACCCTTGACCGCCTTTGCGTTTTTAGCCTTATTGGTTATCAGCGCGAGATCCAGCGCCGCGTTGAGCTTGGTTTTGGCAATATCGGCGTCATACTTTTTTTGAAGCTCAGTGAGATCGTCCTGCAATTTGTCCGGGTCTTTCCCATCAAACTTTTTGACCGCCTCGCGAAGATCCTTGATGGTCCCGTTAGCCGTATCGAGTTCCTTGATTTTGGTTTCAAGGTCACCCTTGGCCTTGCCGATATCCCGGCTGTTTTCGTCCAGAATTTTGTCGATGGTTTCCTTGTCGAGTTTCAGTTCTTCCAAAAATTTTCTTTCCATACAAGCTCCTTCCACCGCCTCGCTTTTTTCTCGTGGGGCGCTCCACCTGCGGGTCCGTAGTTTCGCGACATCGGATCGGTCTATATTTTGGCATAACAAAAGCCCGCATCACTGCGAGCTTTTTAAGCGTTATTCCGGGTTTTCATCCAGTATGAATTTTGCAAATCTAGCCATACCCTGTTCTGCGGGCATGTCTCCATCCAGATACTCTGCTTCTTCATCATATTGCGGGTCAATCGGATGCTTTTTTAGGTAGTCCTCAAGCTCCTTCCGTTGCCCCGGGGTAATACCGGATGCCATATGCTTTTGCCTCCTTCAACAGTTCGTTTACAAAAACAGCATAATTCTCGGGCGAACTCAAAAAGTCAGAATGCTTTGCCAACATGCTCGCTTCATGAAACCAAAAACCGCCCGGATCAAATTGGCTTGTTTTTTCCAGTGCATATACAACACCATTATTTCCGACAGCGGTCAACATCACCATATTTTTACGTTTTGCAAAAAGTTCCACGTCCGTATGTGTGAAGGTCCCGCCTGTTGGATGAGTATGCGCGCCGATATAGGGGGTCGCCGCATCCGGTATTCGTACCTTGCCTGCACCGTCTTTTCCCAGTGTTCCTCCAAGTTTTCTCATGGACAGGTCAAAGATTGCGCTTGCCTCGGTGCCCGGCGGCTTGCCAGCCAACGACGCCAAAAGCCTTTTATGCGCCTCACACAGCGCCCTCTGCCCTGCGGAATCCAAACAACCGCAAGAGAAAGGTTGAATCCGTTTCAGGCTGTCCGCCGTCACCTTTAGCGGCTCGAGGTTGATGTCTTTTAATATACCACCCTTTGCCCGCTCTTTCAACTTCCGCGCCGCCCACGTTGCCTTCGCCGCCTCGCTGCGGCCAAATCCCAGCACCTGCTCGCGGTCTGTGTGCCGCGTCCTTCCGGTATCCCGCAGAAAAGCCTCCATGCGATCTTTCCGGCGGCGCAGGATAGAGGCGCTGCGCTGAAATTCCGCTTCGAGCGCTGTACGTGTAGCTTCGTCGGGCGCGGCTTTTATCGCTGAATCCAAAGCGGCAAGTTCACGCTTCGATTGGCGGATAGCGCGTTCATAGGCTCGCTGCTGTTGTGATTGCTCATAAGCTTTCCGGTTCTCTTCGGTGTCGTACCGGGTGTATGTATCAGCGGAAAGCCCCTCGAAAAAAGGGTAGAAGCTGTGAGCACAGTTCCAGCCGCACAGTCCCGGCCCGGTGCCGTATCCAGTGGCGGACACAAAATTCGGATACTTGCGGTGCTTGCCGCTGCGACTGAATATTCGCCCTTGCCACACCGCATGCTCCGGCCGGGCGCCCATGTGCGAGGTCGTCTGCACCAGATCGCAGCCCATCTCATCTGCACGTGTTTCCTGCAGGACGCCCGCGGTTTGATTCACGCCGGTGAGCGCCGCCCGGCGGATCGCCACGTCCATGTGGTCGGTGTACCCGGACGGGTAGCGAATCGACTGGAGCCCCTCGGCGGCCAGCGCCTTGACCGCCCGTCGGATCGCGTCCTGCTGGGAGAACGCCCCGGACATAATCCGCATGTAGGCGGCATCCAGAGCATCCTCAAACTGTTTGGATGCGGTATTGGCCGTTGTCCGGGTCAGGTTTCGCAGCTCGCCCTTGGTATTTTTTAGTCCTGCAGCCAATGCGGCTTGCAGCGCTTTCGACTTGGCCAGTGGAATCGGGGAAAGCCCGGCCGCTTTGTAGATTTCATCGTCATACGCCAAGGCCGCGGCGCCGGCGTCCTCAAACATTTTTTTGAGTTCCCGCTCGCTCTTTCCGGTGATGCGTGAGAGCTTCCGGATGATCTGCGCGCGGGTCGCTTTCAGTTCCTGCACCTTGAAAGACTGCCATGCGGCGGTGTCCGTGAGGTATTCGGCCCTTGTGATCCGTCGCGCCATGTCGGCGATGATCTCACTTTCGAGCTGCTCATACAGCGCGACCAGCGAATCGGGGAGCGCCTGCAATTGGTTCGGAGTCAGCATCAGCCGTCACCATCCCCAAAATGAAGCCCGTCATCGTTACCCGCCATTGCTTTTGCGGTAAGCTCATCCTCTCCGTACCACTTGACCCGATATTCCCATTTTTGCATGATGCCGTCGCGAATATCTTCCTTGTCCTGCGCCCGTTTCGTGTCGTCATCGATGAGATAGCTGTCCGAAAAGTTGACTGTGATGTTTGCGTCTGGGTTAACCGGTGCGCTCAAGAATGTTTTTCCTGCCCACAGGAGTGCGCGGACGATCTGCTGTAAAGCGGATTCGACGACGATGTAGTGCTTGCTTGCGTTCTGCACCAGTTCCTGCTTGTCGCCCATGTACTGGGTGGCGGTGACCACGCTGCCGGCGTTGAACTGGTAGTGCTTGGTACCCAGCCCGCACTTGAAGGAGAGGTAGTCAAGCTGCGCCTGCACGCCGTCTTTGTTTTCGGCCACGCGCAGGGAGGGGTTGAACTCGTGGACAAGGTTTTCCGAATCCAGATCGGCTTCATCTCCCATTTGGAAGAAAAGCTGCTGCATCACATCGTCGGGCGCGACAGATACCATGTTTCCATTTTCATCCCGGGCGGACTGGACAAGGGATTTGTTATAAAATACCTTTTTCCCACCAAGATAGAAGTCGCGGCAGAAATTGTTATACGCGAGATCCACGCCCATCAGGTTGTCCAGGGCATTGGCAAATATGCTGATGCCCAGGCCGTTGTTGTTCGCGATGTTGTTGACGGTGTTGGGCGTTACGATCGAAAAGAAGGGGGTGGGCGATCGTGTGAAGAAGGTTTCTGCGACCCCTTCCGGGAGCTTTTGCCGTTCAAGCGTCTGATCCTTTGCCTTGAAATAATAGTTTTTAATCACATACTGGCCGTTGCCGTCCAGCTCGTGCGCTTCGAGGTAAATATACGGGATGCCTTTTTCGATCACTCGGGAAGCGAAAGCGGCTTCTACGATAGCGCCGCCGCGGATCGTGAGCGGGATAATACAATTTCCCGGCAGGTATTCCAACCGGATCCGCGCGGTCGGATCAGGGACAACGTCTTCATCTCGCAGTGGCATCCCATCCAGTTTGAGCACAAATGCACCGGTGCCACTGTAAAACGCTTTTTCAATCAGTTCGTTTCCCTTGAGCCAGAAATTCACCTGCCGAAACACACCGCCGGTGCCATCCGCCCCTTGGAGAAACGCTGAACTTTGTTTATCGTCCACAACGATCTCGGTCTTGTCGTTAAGCAGGATACTGGCCCAGTCTTCGCAGACCTTTTTGGCCATCTTGAGGGTATAGAGCTTTCGCTCGATGACTCGTGTGCCCTGCACCTCTTTGAAACAGTGAAAAGGCTTGTAGTATCCGCGCCACCACTGCTCCCATATTTGAATTTGTGCGTAGTAAGAATCGGATAGATCCATGCCGCGCTCATTGTTGAGCCAGTTGATGACTGCTGAAATATCGATGGGAATCACCTCGCTTATCTGTCCGGGAGCAACTTTCGCATAAACCGCTCCCAGGAATATTCAAACGCATCGAGAATGTCGATGTCGGTAGAAAAGTTATCAAGACGGATATCCTTGTCAGGATGGTTTGCGTCCCAAACGGCGCTCTCGAGGCCCCCCTTGACCAGGTCGCATCCGTCCAGCAAAAACAGCCGGTTTTGGTTGAGTAATGTGGTCGTGCAGATAATACGCTGCACAATCTCATATTTGGCGCTGTCGCCAATCTGCAAGGGGAGACCGGCTGCGCGGATCGCCTTGCGCAAGCCGTTGATGAGATACTGCGCCTCGGAATCCGCAAAACAATATTTGATCCGCAGGGAAGGGAAGTCATCCTGCAACCGGCGAACAAAGGCGATGAATTCGCGGTTGACCCGGTCTGCGTCTATCTCGCCTTTGCCGCCCGCAATATGGTGGTCTTGCAGCACAGTGAGTTTTGAATAACCGCGGTGCACAGCCGTTGCAACGAAGGTGGTGAGGGAGCGGTTTCCGCCGAAGTCCACGCCCACACTGACAAAATCCACATCCGCAAGATATTTGTCCCGCTCCGCCTTGCCGGAAAAGCGTTTGATCCAACGGGTGGGATTATCCGCAAATTGGCGATAGATCAAGCCCTCAGCCGCCACCCAAAGCCCGCGGATGTAGCGATCAAAAAAGACGGTCCCAGTGTACTCCCGTTCTAAGTTGGCGATCACTTCCGCGGGAAGGTATGGGTTATCGTAAATCGTGTATTGCTGCTGATAGATATCTGCGTCACTCTCCAAAAAGGATTTAAACCAGTGGTTTGGTCCTTCCGGGTTACATGTGCCGTCAAAGCAGCTATACTCTTTGTCCATACGGCTTTTTAGCATCTCAAATACATCCGGGTGCCAGGTGACAACTTCGTCGCCATAGCAATATTTTACGGACATACCGCGAATACGATTGACCTGGTTGACCTTGTCGGCACCTAAGCAGTAGCACTTTTCACCAAACAGGATTGCGGTGTTGTCGCTGCGGATGTCGCTGACAAGACCGGTTCCCCAGATGGCTTGAAGCGGTTCAATGATATTGCGCTGCAGCGTTCCCTTGGTGTTGCCGAGGATCAGAGTCAACCCTTCTTTGCCCGCCGAGCGGCGGATACGCAGAGGGATAACGTAGTAATCGAGATAGGTCTTTCCGGATCGTGTCGCGCCGCTTTTGATGTTCCAGCGGTGTGTTGCATGGTCAAGAAAATCCTGTTGTTTTATCGAAAACCCGCCCATCAGAGATTGCCTCCGATCTTCGCAAGCACATCATCCAGCTTTTGCAGGGTGTCTGCACTGGTGTCAGTTGCCTGAATGTCACGGACGTCCTTGAGGGCGGCGGAAATCTTTTTGAGGCCGCCTTTATCGATCGCGCCTGCCAAGATTTTTAGCTTTGTCGTCTCAGCGCTCATGGTGACGATCGGCTGATTGAGCGCATTGTACGTGACGGATGTCATGCGGGTCTTGTCCTCTGCGGTGTATTTGTCCGCTTCCGCGATGGCCTGCTCAATTTTGTCAGCCAGCCGATCGGCAAGGTTAAGTAGGCGGGCAATGCGGGAAGCTTCCTGGTCGGCAATTTTTTCAGCGGTTTTTTGTGACGTCTTTGCGATGATTCTGTCACGTTGACATTTTCTTTGTTCAGCCCACTTTTCTTTGCGCGCCCGGTCACGAAGAGTCGGAAATGAAATGCTATATTTTTCAGCCAACTTGCGATAGCTGATGTTTGTGTTAATATACTCGTTGCGTATCGCCAGCCAGTCAATTTTTGCCACATCACCACCTGCTTGTCGAAATGATAGGAGAAGGGAAGTTGGCAGACTATTCAGCCCGCGGTCTGCCAGCGCGGGTTAAAAAGGAGGTGTGCCCAATTGGCATATCTCGAAGAAATCCGGTAAAAGAAAAACCGCCCGCGATCTCTCGTGAGCGATTTTTTCTAATTACACTATAGCACAGGTCAAGTATGACATTCTATGACATCTTTAGCTCGCTCAAAGCTCTGCCGTGCATACGAACAGTTTGCCGCCATGAGTAATTCAGTTCAACCGCGATCCGCTCGAAGGTCAGGCCCTCAATGTACCGGTACCGCAGCAACAGTTGTAGCCGGTCGTCCGGTACAGATTCGATCGCGTCCTCAATCTCACCCCGCAGCTGAATCCGCGCCCTCATTTGCGCGGTCAGGCGGTTTTGCAGGCGAACCAAACGCTCCACATTGACCTGAAGCTTGTCCTGCCCGTCGGTGCCTCCTCCGGCGCCGGTATATTTGACCGACGTTATGTAGGCCGAGTCCTTCCAACGCTGGATCTCGTTTCGCAGCCGGCGGATCTCCCGTTCGTTGTCCCGGTAGCGGTTCAGAAAATCCTTTTTCTCTTGGTTGGTCATGCTTCCTCCTGATATTTTAATTTCGTACCCTTAAAGCGCTTTTGTGTCGCGTTCTTGACGAAGCGTTGTTATAACAAGATGCAAAATAAGCCAGCATTGCATATAGGTAAAACCCCGCCCAATCAACATATCATGGATCTGCTGTGCCAGAGGGATGGCTGTATCTTTATGTATTGCAGGGCTTCCATCCAAGAACGATGTCCAATCTTTTCCTTGGAAAAACAGTTTTCCAGTTTCACTATCAATAATTTTCATTGTTATTACTCCATTCCTTGATTTTCTCGACCATCAGCTCCACGATCATCCCGCCGACTGTAAAAGTAACGAGGATAAAACAGGAGAGGGTGAAGAGTATATCGGATGTTGCGCTAATCATGGGCAGCCTCCTTTTGCGATTTCGGTATATAAATTCTGTTTTCGTGCTTGCGTTCTGCCTTTCTGACTTCTCCAAGGAGCCGCTCCATCTATTTTTCCTCCTTCGTCTTTTCAATTCTCGCTTTCAAGGCCTGCATCAACGTCTCCTGTGTGTCGCCTTTGCATTGCAGCGCGGCCATAACATCCTCGTCAACGCCGCCCTGCACCACCAGGTGGTGGATAATCACCGGATGTTGTTGGCCCTGGCGGTGCAGGCGCTTGTTAGCCTGCTGGTACTGCTCCAGCGACCAGGTCAGCCCAAACCAGATCACGTGGTGCCCGCCATCCTGCAAATTAAGGCCGTAGGCACAGCTTGCGGGGTGCGCCAGAAGGATATCAACCTCCCCACGGTTCCATGCCTCATCATCCGCCGGGCCGCCGTAAACCCGCACTCGCAGGCCGGACTGCTGCAGCGCTGTCAAAAGCCGCTGCCGGTCATGCTGAAAGTTATAAAATACCAGCGCGTGTGCACCATGCAGCATTTCAACAAGCTCCATAAACGCCTCAATCTTGCATCCGTGGATCTCGGTGGCCTGTCCCGCCGTGTCGTATACCGCGCCGTCGCACAGCTGCAGCAGCTTGTTGGTCAGAACTGCTGCCGTCCCCGCGGTGATCGTGCTGTCGTCGACCTCAAGCAGCAGCTCCCGTTCCAGCTTTTTGTAAGCCTTCAGGGCTGGTCCGTCCAGCGCCACCGGAATTTCTTCGTCGAGGCAATCCGGTAGTTCCAGATAATCCTCGGCCTTCATGCTCACGCAGATGTCGGAGATCACCGCCCGGATCGCGTTGTCGGCGCCGTCCTTCGGGGCGTAGGTATAAATCTGCGTTCGGCTTCGCTGGTCGGGATCGAAAAACCGCTCCCGGTATTGCCCAATCGTCCGGCCAAGGCGCTGCCCACCGTCCAGCAGATAGACCTGGGCCCACAGATCCAATAGCCCGTTCGGCGCCGGCGTTCCGGTCAGTTCCACCAACCGGGAGATCCGCGGCCGCACCAGCTTCAGTGCCTTGAAACGTTTGGCCTGCCAGTTTTTGAAACTCGAGGATTCATCCAGCACAACCATGTCAAACGGCCAATCGTTACGGTAGTAATCCACCAGCCATGGTACATTCTCCCGGTTGATGACGTAAATATCGGCCGGTGTGGCCAACGCCCGGATGCGCCGGGCCGCACTGCCAAGCACGGCCGAGATCCGCAGCAGCTTCAGGTGATCCCACTTCGCCGCCTCCTTCGACCAGGTGGCTTCGGCCACCTTTTTCGGCGCCACTACCAGCACCCGGTGGATGGCAAACCGGTTGTACCGCAGATCCGCAATCGCAGTCAGCGTGATGACTGTCTTGCCTCAACCGAGGCCCATGTCTAAAAACAGACCGACAGCACGATTGTAGATAATGCGGTCAATGCAACACTGCTGGTACGGATAGGGCATGAACTTCATCGGGCATCACCTCCTCTGTCATGGATTCCGTGCCATCTGGCGTGTTCTGCTTGCGACGAAAAGACCATCAGATTTTTTGGATCGTTGTTGCGTTTGTTTCCGTCTATGTGGTGAACCACCTCTTTCGGCTTCAAAGGACGACCAAGCATAAGTTCCGCAACGAGCCGGTGCTTGTGTCGGCCATAAAACTTTTCATACGAAACACCGTCGCCGCTGTTCAATTTCGCCTCTCGCAATTTGGAACGAAGCTCCGAGGTCATCCTGTCGGGGTTAAGCGCCCGATTCATTTCAGAAAATCGGGCGCTGTTCTTGGAAAAGTCTCTGAACCGATACTTGTCAGGATTTTCGGCCTTATTTGAAAAGTGGCCGAGACACTCTTTACTGCAAAAGTTGTGGGGCTTGATTTGCGACGGATAACGCTCAATCGGTTTTCCGCACCACGCGCAGGATAACTGAACTTTCATTTGGGCATCACCTCCTCCACGAACGCCTTGATTTCGCTCAACCCTTTCAGCACTCGGACATCGACGCCGCGCTTTCGCATTTCTTCGATCTGCCATTTCTGGATATTCGCCAGCCGGCCAATTTCGGTTTTGAGTTCTACGAAGATTACCCGGCCGCCCGGCGCAATTACAATCCTGTCTGGAACGCCCGGGTTGTTCGGGCTTACGAACTTTGGGCACAGCCCGCCGCGCTCCCTGACCATCTTCACCAGCCGGGCCTCGATTGCCGACTCTTTCATTTTGTTACCTCCTCGTAACGCGCGTTATGGGCATATTAATTTAGACAATTTAGAGACTTTTAGAGAATCTATATACCCCTCTAATTACCCTATTTCTATATACTCTATTGGATAAAAGTTACAAAGTTACAAATGCCTATAAACAGGCTTATAAAGCGGGTTTTTGGCGTAACTTTTAAAAGTTACAAACGGTTACAAACGTTACGCCGGGTGTAACTCTCTGTTGGTGAAAGTTACGGTTAAAGTTACACTTTTTTAAAGCCTTTTTGCGCCCCGTAGCACCCGAACCTTTGCGCCTTTGGGTACCGCTCCCACTCTGGAAGCATCTCCAAAATACCGTTGATTTCAGCGGAATCCGAGTACCGCATGTAGCGGATGTCGCCGCCCAGCGCCTCCACCCAGATCTCCTGGGCGCAGATGCGGTCCCGCTCTACCAAGTCCAATTCTCCTGTGGCCGACCCGGCCCAGAATGCCGCCCGCCGCGGCGGGTCCCACCTGCTCCAATCCCGGGGGACCTGGCGCTCTACGAATTCCCGGATCAGGCCTTCCCGCGGGGAATATTCCCGGTGTTCCTCCCTGCGCAGGTTTGCTTCGCGCTCCATGCTGCTGTCAAGCCACAGAGGTTCGCCCAGCCGCCAGCGCAGAACCGCCTCGCCCCAGATCTGGTCCACTTCGCCGGGGAGGTCATCCCACACGCTTTTTGTAGGGGAAACTACGCCGGTATCCACCGCCCAGAACCGGCGGTTGCCGGTCTTATCCCGCAGGTATTCCCGGTTGTTGCTGCTGCCAAAGAAGATGCAGCGCCGGGGGCAGTCCCGCACATGCTTACCATAGGCGGCCCGGAACCGGTCGGTGCATTGGCTTAGCACCTGCTTGATCCGATCTACGTCCGCGCCCTTGAAAGCTTGCAGTTCGCTTATCTCTACAATCCATACACCTTGAATCAGCTCTGCGGCTTCTTTGCCTTCGAAGGTGCGCAGGCTGTCGGTAAACCAGCCGTGGCCCATATATCGGAGCAGGGTGCTTTTTCCGATTCCCTGCCGGCCGGTGAGCACGGTCATCACGTCGAACTTGACGCCCGGCGTCATTGCCCGGGCCACCGCCGCAACGAAGGCTTTTCGGGTGATGGCTCGCATATAAGGGCTGTCCTCGGCGCCGAGGTAGTCTACGAACAGGGTGTCAAGCCGCGATGTACCATCCCAGGAAAGGCCGCGCAGGTAGTCCTGCACGTCGTCAAAAGCGTGGTTTTGGCCGCAAAGAGACAGCGCGTCAGAAACCTTATCCTTGGCGGCAATCTTGTGCGTCTTTTCCATATACCAGCGTATACCGGCGTCGTCGTTGTCTGTCCATGGCCGCCGCCCCTCCCGCGGGTCCCATGGAAACGCGCCCAGCACCACACCTTTGTTGGCGAAGGCGTCCAGCGCGATCCGGCCTCGCAGCAAAGGGTCGTTTTCGAGGATCAAAAGCAGGTTATCGGTCGTCTTCAGGGGCTTTCCTTCGCTGTTGCACTCGAGCCTTGCCATCCAGTTTGCAGCGTCGCCGGTATTGTCGGCGCCAACGCCGTCGAACTCCCGCACGGCGTCCTCATAGCGCTCGCGGTTGATGAGCGCCGCCACGCCGGCGTCGGACACGGCCAACTCACACATCGCGGCATAGGACGGCAACCGGTTGGTCGGGGTGCCAGGCTGTGCGTCGTCGTCTCGGTCTCCAAATTTGTGCAGGCGCACGAGGTCGAAAGCGTTGCAGAGCTTGCCGCCGGCGGGATCGGTGGCGTGGTGGGAGTAGAGGAAGCTGCCGCCATCGTAGACCACTGCGCCACCGGATGTGCTGCCGCCGGTGAAGGTGTAACGATCCGGCGAACCGTCCACCGGTTCGTACATACCGGGAAGCAGCTCGTCCATTGCGCGATAAACGTTGTATACCCGGCAGAACGCGCCCACGACGCCGGGCTTTGTTGTGGGATCTCCCTGCCGGGCAGCGAGGCGCTGCTGCGCCTGCTGGGTCCCGGAAACCTGCGGCCACTCGGTGATATCGCGCCAGTCGCGGTACTGCGCAAGCAGCCCGTCGGCGGAAAGCAGAGGTTTATCCGCAAAGGTGAATATGTACTCCGCATCGGCGCTGCAGCTTGGCCAGTACATAAGGCGGGATGCTTCAAAGGTCGACGGGTCAGCCAATTCGATCCCGATGCAGGCCGCCATGCGCCTCGCAAGCGGCTCGTATTCGTCGGCGGTGCAGGTGCGGTCTAACGGGAACAGGACGCGCAACCGGGGCGCGCCGGGGCTGTGCTTACGGGTGGAATAGATACAGTAGCCGCATCCCAGGCCATCCACGCGGCGCAGCACATCTTGCGTGCCACCGGCAGGGATGTGGTCGAGATCCAGTGTCAGCAGGTCGCGGCCGGAAACCGCGCTGCCCTTGCGGCGTGTGCCTTTGAGGGATCCGGCCACAAAGCCGCCTACATCCTTCAGCTCGTCCTGCTGGGGCTTTTTCAGCGCGAGATACTCCGCTTGTGTTTCGGCGCCGCGCGCGGGCGTGCGCAGGCGGTCCCACAGCTCGGAGAGCATAAGGACCTGCGGCGTCCACCGGGCGGCCTTTCGGCTGGCGCCGGCGGAGATTGTGATTTTACGGTCGTTTATCATCATGGAGTGCTACTCCTTTTTATAAAAATCATCTATCCAACCGTCCGCGTTTAGGGGGAGGTCCGGCGCCCAAACAGGTTGAGCGCTCATAATTTGAATTATTTTCTGTAAGTCAGCCAGATCATCGGCTATGTCAATTATGATTTCATCATGAACGTGAAATACCGCCGGATATCCGGCCGCTTCCAGACGGGAGATTGCTTCGGCCAGACAATCCCGGGCAATGGCCTGCACGCAGTTTTCCACCAGCTTGCCGCCGTAGGTTTCGAGCTGCTTCCATTTCTTTGTCGTCTGGTCCATCCCCATGTAGGACAGGCTGGGGTTGCCCCATTGGTTGACGCCGAGAGAGGGCTGCGCATAGTAGAGCTTGCGCCCACTCGGCAACAGGACCGTCATAAAGTCAAGCCCATTTCCGGGATCGCACTCCCGGGCAAATTGCAAACATCCCGCGGCCGCTGGCCGCCCGGTTTGCACAACCGAAAGCGCAGCATCCTCCACCGCATACCAAAGGTTGCGGATACGCTTATTGGAGTCCCGCCACCGCCGCACGATATCCGGCAGTTCGTCCTCTGTCAGCCCCATATCGAGAGCGCCCATTGCGATCAACGCGCCGCTGCCGCCCTGGTATCCGAGCGCGAGCTCTGCAACCTTGCCTTTCTGGCGCAGGGCATATTCGGGATTTCCCTTTTTGATGAGATCAATGGGAACGCCGAACATCTGCGACGCGCTGGCCTCGTAGATCTTCCCATGTGTGCGGAACACCTCAAGCCGCCATTGTTCCCCGGCCAGCCAGGCGATCACCCGGGCTTCAATCGCGGAGAAATCCGCATCCACCAACATACATCCCGGCGAAGCGACAAACGCGGTGCGGATCAGCTGGGACAGGGTATCCGGAACCGAGCCGTAGACCAGCCGCAGCGCGTCGAGCTTCCGGGCTTTGACCAGATCCCGGGCGAGCGGCAGTGGGGAGAGGTAGGTGCGCGGGAGGTTCTGCGGCTGCACAATGCGGCCTGCCCAGCGCCCGGTACGGTTGGCGCCGTAGAATTGCATCAGGCCCCGGATACGTCCGTCACCGCACACGGCGGCCTCCATCGCATTGTATTTTTTTGTACTGGTTTTGCCGAGTTCCCGCCGGATTTCCAACATCCGCCGGGCTTTTTCGCTGCCAAGGTCGCGCTCAAGCAGAGCGGTCACGGTGTCTTTGCGCAGGTCCGGGGTCTCTTCGCCGGTCTCCTCCTCCAGCCACGCTTTGACCTGCGGCAAGCTGTTGGGGTTGGAAAGCCCGGTAAGCCCCGACGCTTCAGACATGAGCCGTGTCCGAACCGTTTCACCGCACCATAGCGCGCCATCAATCAGCTCAAGATCCATTGCTACACCGCGGGCGTTGATTGTCTGGTCGGTGATCCATTGCGCCTGTACCGCGGGCGGGACTGGAAAGTTCCCCAGCCGCCGTTCGATCTCCATTTCGGTGATAACATCCTGCCGGTTGTACTCCATAAAGAGTGCCCACTTGGCCGGATCGTGGCGCGGCAGGTTGCGCGCGCGGCCGCCGTTGGCTTTCGAGGGCTTGCAGGGGCAGCAGAAATACCGGATCAGGGCCTTGCCAGTGGCCAGCTTGCGCCGGTCCTCCGGCAGCCCCAGCGCACGCCCGGCGGCATCCAGCCCCGCGGTATATCCACAGTAAAGCCCATGGAGCATGGTGCAGCGCCATTGCGGCAGCCACGCCTCCGGTTTCTTCAGATAAAAATAGCGTGACAGGCAATACCACTCAAAGGCAGCATTGTAAGCGTGTTTGACCGTTTCAGGGTCAAACAGCGCCTCGCGGATATCCTGCGGGACATCCCCACCGGCTGGCAGATCCACCACCTCGACCGGTCCGCCGTCCAGGCTGTAAGCAAACAGCAAAATCTCAAAGTCAGGCGACTGGGCGTATTTGTACATGCCGGCTTTGCCGATTTCGACGCTGGAATAGGTTTCAATATCAATGGAAAGATGACGCATAGGAACCTCCCCGGTTGAAAGCGGCGGCCCCGAAGGGCCGCCCTGATTGTTATTGGATAGCTGCGCCGGTGATGGGGTCGATCCGCATCGGGCCCGAGCCGGGATTGTAGGAGACAGGCTGCTGCCAGGGCGGTGTTTGTGGTGCGGCGCCGCCCGGAGCAGCTACGTTGGCAAAGTCGCTTGCGGCGTCGCTGCGCCCGGAAAGCGGTTCGCCGTCGCGGGTCTTCATTACATTGCCCAGCCCGCAGCCAACCCCCTTGTTTCCGCTGTTCGCGTAGGGGAAAAAGTTGATCGTCACCCGGGCATACATGCCGCTGTAGATGTCGCTGGGTGCCAGCTCGCAGTTGATATTCGAGATGTCAACGACCTGCGGCTTCTGCTTGGTGCTGGCGGTCATAACCCAATGGCCTTTGCATTCATCCCCGAACGGTTCACCGGAGGGGCGCACGCCGTCCCCGTCGTAGATCGGGACGCGCATCATGGGTGGACGGGCGTTGTTCCAGCACTTGGAAAGCCCCTCGCGGGCGGCAGCCTCAATGCTCGCGTCGATATCCGCCTTGGTTGCATAATCCGATTTCGGGATCAGGAGGGTGACCGAGAATTTCTCCTCGGCCCCCGGCTGCTGCGCACGGGGTTTTGTGAGGTTCGCGTAGGACAGGCGCACCTCGCCGGTCAGGACCTTGGTCGCAATATTCTGATACATTTAGTAATATCTCCTTTATACATTTAGTAAATTTAATTTGCGGCCCCTGCGAAATCCGCTGCGGCAGGGCTGTATGGTGGGCGCTTGTCGCTGTCCGGGGCAAGGGTGGGCTTGCCCGGCGGCTTGATCACATACCCGGCCATCAGGTCGTCAAATTTGGTTTTTCCAATCAGTTTTTCGGCGGCAGTCAAGGTGATGGGGCGGCGCTCATAAAGCATTTCCTCCGCAACCCCTTCGGATTCCAGGCGGGCGAAGGCGGCGTCAATATCGGTAAACTGCCGGTTGCTGCGGCCCTCCACCGCTTTCCAGCCGGGGATGTCGCGGCCGCTGAGTTCTGCTTGCAGAGCGTAATCCTCCAGGTCGGCGGCCCATTTGCTCAGCTCCTTCGCCTTTTGCAGGATTTCACCCACTTCGGCGTCAGTGAGCAGCGGCGGTTTCGCGAAGCCGAAGTCCTCCAGCGCCGTGGCGTTCTCGCTGCGCGCCCGGCAGGTTGCCCGCGCGCGGCAAAACCGGCACCAGTCCCCGGGTAAAAAATCGCCCTCGCCCTTGAAGGCGGTTTCTGCTTTGGGTTTGGCTTCATTCATCCCCCAGTCGATCAGTTCGTCGCGGGAGATCAAAAATTCGCTGGTGCTATCCAGGCGGGGCTGCACAATAGAAACGCAGACCCGCTTGATTGTGTCGCCGTAAATCGGTAGGTAGGCTTCCAGCGCACCGAGGGCATAGAGCAACATCTGCGGGTTGTGCCCGGCATCGACCGGCACGCCCTTGCCATATTTCAAGTCGATGATGCGCAGAAGGCCGCCGCCGATCATCACGCAGTCACCGGTGCCAAAGCCTTCCGGGACAAACCGGGAGAAGTCGAGCCGCCGTTCGACAGCCACGTGCGGGGTGCTACTGTAGCGCATAGCGCGTTCGGTAATATATTCGAGATAGGTGTCTGTATGCTCCTGCATTTCCTCCTGGTAGAGCGGATCCGCCTTCAGCTTTTTCATTTCAGCGTTGAAGGCACGGGTGCTCATTGGGGTGAATTTTTTGCGAACCTTCAGCTCGGCGATTGCGTGGGCCAGCCGGCCCTCCTCAGCGTATTCGCTGGTATGCTCCGGCAGGGTTTCCTCGAGCCGCGGCGCGCGGGTGCAGTGCATCCAGCGTTCCGCGGAAGAGGCGGACAACAGCGCATGCTTTTCAGGCGTCGGCATTTTCATCCTCCTCTGCAATTATCAGACGGGCGAGCGCAAAGCGGATGCACTTTTCCGCGATGGTGCCGATCGGCAGCCCGGTCTGCCGCTTGACTGCCAACAGGCTTTGGTATACCGCTGGACGCAGGCGGATGATGCCGCTGTCGCATTGATCCAGCTTGGGGATTGTAAGAATGAATTTATCCATCAGATCCGCGCCCCCAGCCCGCGAAGGTCAGTCGCAAACGCGCCGTACTGTTCCGGCGGCAGCTGGGTGATTGCCTGAACGGCATACTTCGAAAGCAGGCCCATCAGGGCATCCATTTTCCCAGCGTCGACCAGGGCTGCGCCCGCTTGGGAGAGCTGGTCCACTGTGTAGGCGGGCGCCGCAGTTACGGGAACGGCTGGTGCTGGCGCGGCGGCCGGAGCCGCAACTGGGATCGATACAACAGGGGCCGCCGCGATAGGCTCGGGCGCGTTGATGGCGGCAGGTTTGGGCGTGTGAATCTCCGGAGCGCGGCTAAATGCCGCAGTCAGCTTGTCCAATGCACCGATGAGGGCTGGGGAAGCATCCAGTTTGATAACAAATTCCAACATGATTATTCTCCCTTCTGTTGTTCAACCGTTACGGTGATTCCCTGTGCGGCTTCGATCCCGGCTTCATCGACCTGTGATTTTTTGAGGTAGAGCGTCATAAGCTCCCCATCCACGCGGGATTCGAAACGATAGCAGGTTTTTGTCTGGTTTTTAAGCGAAAAATCGATTTTTAACATTTATGTATCCTCCTTTATAATTGCTTTTTATCGTTGCCCTCTCGTACGGGAATTACGGTGTGGTTTCTACTGCGGCAGTCTCAGCTGAAGAATTTATAAAAAAACGCCCATAAGGTTCTCGTTGAGACAACTCGGTAGGAGCTGGGACTTGCCGGCCTTGTAACAGCCTTATAAGACCGGAAACATCTTCAGGTGTGCTCTCAATCGTGATTTTCAACATTTATGTATCCTCCTTTGAATATAAACATTTTGTGTGCGCGTAAATATCATCGCCGCGCTTTGTGTGCGACGCCTGGTAATCTTTGCCCTCCTGATCCAGCGGTTGAAAGCCTATCCCGCAGCACGGGCACTTTGCACCAGTGTCACATGGGTGGGCAAATAGGTTCCCGACGCGCCGGTAGCTTTTGCAGGATTCGCACAGGCCGGCGTCTGGAATCCGAAGCCCCTTTTTCTCCGCCCGGGCCTTCGGGCATGACTCCTTGACACTGCGGCTGTTTTCCCGCCGGCGGCTATGGATGCAGGTCAGGTATTTCAACTTGACAAAACCTCCTTGTCATGATACTTTGTACCTACAGATATTTTTCCTATGCGTCCTGTTGAGGTGCCAGCCTCGCAGGGCGTCTTCTTTTTTGCGGCTCCAAACCTGTAACTTGCCGTACAGTCTTTTTCAACGTTCGGGAAATAGCCGGTTGAGAGATTCCCATAACAATGGCGATATCTGATTGATAAACACCCTCCAGCGCCATACTTAGGATGCGGCGTTGATCGCTTGTCAGCTTTTGCAGGGCCGCTTCAAGATCAACCCGTGATGCGCACTGGTCTGCAAGATCGTACGGATCAGGGAGCAAATCCCCGAGTTCGGCATCGCCATCACAAATTGGGGAATGGATACTGATGCAGGATTCTTTGCGCTTGAGCCGGTTCCTTCGGTTGATTTCTTGCAAATATGAATTTTTCATTGTCAGAAAAGCAAACGTTGATAGCTTGCCTCTGTCTGGATCCCATTGGAGGACTGCCTTTAGATATCCAATGGCGATAATCCCATACCACTCGTCAACATCTAAATGGTTCTTCCGGAGAAAGCCATAAATCAGGCTGTGGTTATCCTCCGCGATCTGACGTTGTGCGTCGGTAAGCTTCATTTTTTTGCACCTCCTTGCTGCCTTGAATTTTGGATAACTGTCAATCGTGTGAAACCACACGCCCAGCCCCGCCAGGGCCATTTGAGCGATTATGTACGCGGTCAGCAAACTTACCATCCCGGCCTCCGTTTCTTCAGCGCGGCCCGGATACGCCTCTGCTGCCTGTCACGGATGCCGCGTTCCAGTTCCTTATCCGCATATCGGGCGGCGTTCATGGCGTCACGCCCTGCGCGAAAGCTTTTGTATCGATCGCACGCGCCGTGACAGCCGACGGCGCGGTCTGCGCAGCCATAACATGGACACATTTGCAAAAAACATCACCACCGTAAGCATTGTCAGGAACAGCAGTACCGCAAAACCGTACAGGTCGTCGCAGCCGGCCGCCACAGGCACCAGAAACAGCGCCAGAAACAGGGTCAATAATTCTCTCAGCTTGTCCACCTCCTTGATGTTGCTTGTCCATTTTGTGGGCGCGGAGGTTAGCCTCCGCGGGTCAAATACAGCGATACGTTTTTACCGATGCTTTCCAGTATCCGATCACGATGCTTAGCCCATTCTTCCGGCGGCATGGTTTGGGTGTCCGGAGAGGGGGAATAAATAAGGATCGCTTCGCTGTCGGGAGTGGTCTCCCTGTTGGGTAAGAAAAAGGCCTCGTCGCAGGGGGGCGGGAAGCGCGGCATAAAATCACCTCGATTCATAGGTATGATTTGGGGAATTTGTCCTATGTGTGAGCTATTCGTTAAGCATAAATATTTAAACTTTTCCCTTGCTGTTGATAAGATTTATGATATTTTTGAATTAACATCGGCGGGAAAAGATTTTTTGGATGCAGTGAAAGAAAACCGAAAAAGTTTCCGCCGCCTTAAACGACTTGAAATACTCGAGTGGCTTACCACGGTCGTAGCCCTTGCAGCATTCATTAAATCCTTCTTCTTTTAGCTATCAAGATTTAATTAACGCAATAATTGCAATCCCTAGAATCAGCCATTGAACAAATTCATATAAGTCCGGAAGCTGATTTCTAAATTTATTCCACACGATATAATCCCTCCCCGCCGCCTATGGGCGGCTTTTTTGTTGCTTTTTTGGGTGCTGTGTGCTATTCTTTGGTTGTGCTCGTTTCAGTCGGATTGCCGTCCGGCTCGTTTCAGTCGGATTGCCGCCCCGACAGCCAACGCTAAATTAGGGAATGGAGGCAATACAATGAGGCCAATAGACATCGTGAGAGAATATTTGGGAGACCCCTATGTCGTAACCAGCATTGATCTTGAAGATGTAATCTATCGAAATTTGGGTAACGGGTATGAATTTGAGGTTTCTGGCATAAGAACGATTGATAGTACTTGTTCATTGTACGTATGGTCTGAAAACCCGCGCCAAATTGTTGGTATTTACAGGGGAATTAAGGGAAGAAAAAACCTGAAAGATCTTCTCGGTTTCTATGCGACTAAATATCAAAATCTGACCGACCAAATTCAGGTCGAACGCGAAGACTAAAAAGAATAAGTGCTAATTCTTTTTGCGTTATCCCTTTTTCGTCCAGCAGGTTTTCTAGCAGGGAAATCTGTTCCGAATTATCCGTTGTTAACTCAAACCTTCTCCATTTCATTTTTTACTTGTCTCCTTTTTCTTTGCCTTCATTCCCTAGCACAGCTACAATTATTATTTGTTGCGTTATGCAACATTACTGATAAAAAAAATAGATTCCAAATTGCTCATCAGGTATTTGTAAAAATTTCGCCAGAATTTCCGCTTGTGATAAAGAAAAGGGCCGTATATTATTGATTTTTTGATTAAATGTAGGCGTTCGGATCTTAAGCACCTTTGCGCAATTCTCTTGAGTTAGATTCATTTCCTTTATCCGGCCTTTAAGTTTTTGTGTGTTTACCAATTTTTCACCTCCAATTTGTAGCGTTATGCAACTTAACTTGCCCTAAGTATATACGCTTTCAAATGCCTTGTCAATAGCTCTGCGCAACTTTTTTAAGAAATATTTTAAAAATATGTTGCAAAGTGCAAATATGTGTGATATTGTAAGGATACAAGCTTGTGAGGTGAATATAATGGGAAACATTGTTCTTGGCTCTCGGATTAAAGCACGTCGCAAAGAACTGGACCTTACCCTCCAAAATATTGCAGATGAAATTGGCGTTGCTAAATCAACTATACAAAGGTACGAGAATGGAAATATTGAAACAATAAAATTACCGGTTGTGGAAGCAATTGCTAGAATTCTTAAAGTTAACCCATCCTATCTATTAGGCAAAACTGATAATAAGGAGCTCGTCACCACCGAGGGCGACGAGCTTCAGGAGTATCTGGAAGAATTGAAAAACCGATCTGAGATGCGAATGCTTTTTAAGTTGTCAAAAGAGGCAACGAAAGAAGAAGTGGAGCAGGCCGTAAAAATTATTGAGGCTCTCCGCAAGTAGGAGGGCCGGAATTTGCAGGAATTCTATATGCGTCAGGTTAAGCTCCCACCCCACGTGGAGGCTACAGTTCTGCCGAATGATGACGGAACATTTGATATTTATGTAAACTCTGAGCTGCCAGAGGAAAAGCAACGGGAGGCCTTTGATCATGAAGTTAGACACATTAAGCTGGATCATCTTTATAACTACGATCCTGTCGTTATCAATGAATTGGAGGCTGATGAACAAATTACTGTCTCTCCAATACAGAATGTAAATTCTGTTGATCTAAAACAAAAATTAACTACAGCGAGGCCCCAAAATTCAAAACGTAAGAAAAAGATGCCTACACCCCAATACCCCGCCAGTCCAGATGAGCTATGGGAACACAATCAAAAGATGTTGCTGCGATGGGAAGAAAAGTGGCTATATGACGTAGGGTAATTGTCGCACTCCATGTGGAGCGCGTGGATAGAAATCCTCCGTTGTCGCTTATAAGGTTTGGGCACCACGGGTCGCGCTCCATGCGGAGCGCGTGGATCGAAATATCGAAAAACGAAAAAGAAACAGATTGAGGTGATCGCATGCGAATGGGCGCCGCGTATATCCGTGTCTCAACGGATCAGCAGATGGAGCTGTCGCCGGAGAGCCAGCGGGGCGAAATCGAGAAATACGCAAAGGCCAACGATATTGTTCTTTCAGAGGAGTTCATTTTCGAAGAGGACGAAGGCCGCAGCGGTCGTAAATCTGCCAACCGCCCGGAATTTCAACGCATGATCGGCATGGCGAAAGCGCAGCCGAAGCCCTTCGACGTGATCCTCGTCTGGAAGTATTCCCGATTCGCTCGAAATCAGGAAGAAAGCATCGTCTACAAATCGATGCTTCGAAGCAAATGTGGGGTTGACATCATCAGTGTTTCGGAGCCGTTGGTCGACGGACCGTTTGGCAGTTTGATCGAGCGTATCATCGAATGGATGGACGAATACTATTCGATCCGCCTGTCCGGTGAAGTGATTCGCGGCATGACCGAAAAGGCGCAAAGGGGAGGCGTGGTCGGGTCTCCGGCTTTTGGCTACAAAGTCGCAGATGGCGCATTCGTCCCCGTCCAGGAAGAAGCGGAGATTGTCCGCATGGTGTTTGAGAAGTTCGTCAATGAACAGGTGGCTATGCGGGAACTTGCAACGATGCTCAACACCTTGGGGGTCAGAACAAAAAAAGGTTCCCAGATGGAGAATCGAACCGTTGAATATATGCTGCACAATCCCGTATATATCGGAAAAATCCGATGGTCCCGGAGCGGGAAGATCGATCGCAACTATGACAAGGAGGATGTGGTTCTGGTCGATGGTCACCATGAGCCGATCATCACTGAAGAACTTTTCAACCAGGCGCAGGAAAAGCTGGCGACTCGGAAGAAAATGTATGCACGGCATGCCCATGAAGCTTCTCACAAGCAGGAATATATGCTGCGTGGTCTTGTGCGATGCAGCAATTGTGGAAGCACGCTGATATATGTACCCCGAAACGGGGGACTGCAATGCCACTCTTACGCAAAAGGTAGCTGTAAGGAGTCACATTATATTTCGGCGGCGCAGGCCAATATACGTGTAGTTGATTTGATCGAAAAATGCTTCCAGGAGCAAAACTTTTCACTTGAGCATCGGAACCGCGCTCCGGCGGGAAACGATCAGAAATTGATTGAAGCACAGATTCAGCGTGAGCGCCAAAAGCTGGCCCGCGTAAAAGCTGCTTATGAGGATGGGATTGACTCGCTCGAGGAGTATAAAGCCAATAAGGAAAAGATCCTTCGGACGATAGAAAAGCTGAATTCCAAGATGGAAATTGGGAAACAGGTAGATGAACGGTCATCACTCAAGGAATTTATCGAATCGCACAAAGATCTTGTGAAAGACCTTCGTAATCCGGAATTGACTGATGATGTGAAAAATGTGATCCTGCGCAGTTGTTTAGATCATGTCGTGTTTGACCGGGCGAAGAATAGATTTCAAGCCTTTTTTTATGATTAATAGTTATATCTTTATGGTGTTAGGTCCGCCGAGTTGGCTGATAATCACCTTGGCAAGCGCGGGATTTGGATTTTTAATTTTCACAGGGTATTCCAGTTTTTTCTCATATAACCACATGGATGTACTTAAGCCTCCTTTTCCCACGGCCACGGATTGTCGGTCCAGGACCATCTGGTTGCATCTGAATTTTGACGGTTGGTAAGCGGGCCAAACTGTTCGTTATAAAGCCGGACTGCTTCTTCATGCAATTGTTTGTGCTTTTGGTAATAAGCGAGCGCTTTCGGACAGTTCGGATGACTGTCCAGGTAGAGGGAAACCTCGGTGAGCGCGAAATCGTAGGTGCGGATCAGATTGAGCAAGCGCTGTCTCTCACACACAGGAACACGCCCCCTCACAGAACGGTTTATCAAGCCCAGGGAAGATGGTGCCGCGTTTGAGACCAACTTCGGCTTCGTAAACCGTGTCCCATTCCTGCCATGGCGAATAGGTCATCGCCAATGCAGGCATTTCGTCGGGACAGAAATCTTCTTCGACGGTAATAAGGACCGCCGGAGCGTCAAGTTTACAATCCATATACGAAAATCTCCTTTATCAAGACTAGGGGTCAGTACCCATCAATTCATTCTATGGCGCTCCTGTAAAAGCGTTCATCGCGTTTTTTTCAGGGAATTTGGCGTTTGTGTCACAAAATATAAAATTGCTGCCATAAGATTCCTGAAAAACAAAATGTGCCTTCCACATAAATCCGATTTTGCCAGTCAATAATAACCTTGCCAAGACAAAGCCAATGGAAGATGGCAAAATAAAAGGAGGAACAATTCTGATGAAAGCCACAGGAATTGTGAGGCGCATTGACGACTTGGGCCGCGTAGTCATACCGAAAGAAATCCGGCGCACAATGCGAATTAGAGAGGGCGATCCTCTTGAAATATATACGGATAATGACGGCGAAGTGATCTTTAAAAAGTATTCCCCGATTGGGGAACTTTCCTCATTTGCATCGCAGTATGCGGAGGTCCTGGGTAAAATCGGCGGCTATCCGGTTGTGGTCTGCGACCGTGACCATGTGATCAGCGTGGCGGGCATCCCCAAAAAGGAATTGCTCGAACGCCGCGTATCCCCGCAGCTCGAAGAAGTGATGGAACAGCGCCGCAGCTTTGCGGTGACCGGCGACGGACGAAAGATGCAGCCGGTGGAAGGTGTCGACCGTTTTGCGCTGGTACAGGCACCGATCATCGCAGCGGGCGATGTCTGCGGGAGCCTGATGTTCCTGGCGGGGGATAACCCGAGCCCGGCGACCGATACCGAAATCAAACTGATCCAGGTGGGCGCGGCATTCCTCGGCCGCCAGATGGAGGAATAAACCATGGCGGAAAAGGGAAAAAAGCCGTGTGACGCACAGCTTTCGCCGCAGGCGAAGAACCGTGTGAGCCGTGTAGTTTCACAGATGATTTCAACGCCGCCCAGCCACACTGATCCGAACGGGAGCTACACCGGAAAACCACTCAACTACGGCGAGGTTCCCGTGCAGGATGCGGATGATCTTTAAAGGAAGATGGGTTCCATATTGTTTTCCGGCGCCTGATTCTGTTTGGAATCCCTCGCCGGCCAGCGCATATGAGGTCTCCGCGGCAGAGGAAAGAATGCCGAAGAAAAGCTTCTGGCTGCAGGTTTTATCCTGCGGCTGGGGGCTTTTCATTTCGGGGAATTCCATAATAGCGCCAGCAGCCATTTTCCAGACTGCGGACGGAAATCATGTCCTTATCGGATCAGTCCCATACTACGGGGCGTGAAATCGTACCGTGCGTGTCAGGCGGGCCTGTCCAATCCGTGATGACGTTTTTTAGAGGGCCGGGAAGGTTTATGGGAAACAGATGACGGGATTGTATTTTACAGCCTGTTCCATTCCGGTGGAATCTGTGGTATAATAACCGCAGAGCGGCTATTATACCAATTTATGCGCAGGACGATCCGGGCCTTTGGCGGCTTGCAAATCGCTGCGCTATTATGATATTCTATAGATTAAGGAAAACGCTGATATGGAAGGGGAGGAGACAGGTGTGGAATCTGTGTTAATGGAGATCCGGACATGTGCGGCAAGAGGTGGGGAAAGGACCCGGTAAACGCCCTGCGGACCGCCGGCAAGTTACATACAGAAAAACTCCTCTTTGAGAGTATACAGTTTGGATAGGCGTGTAAACCGATGGACCTGCTGGATGGAGGCGGATTCAATGAATGCAAAGGAAGCGGTTGCGCGGCGTATTATCGAGCTGTGCAATGGACGCAACATGGCAGTCAACGCACTTGGAAACCTTGCGGGTGTTTCACCCTCAACGATCTACAGCATCCTGAACGGGAAAAGCCTGAATCCCGGGGTGGTGTCGATCAAAAAGCTCTGTGACGGGTTGGAAATCAGTTTGCGGCAGTTTTTTGATTCCCCGTTGTTTGAAAATTTGGAGGAAGAAACCTGAGAGAATCGCGCCCCGGCCCTGGCCGGGGCTTTTTTGTGTCCTGCGGAGGGCTTTGCCGCAGCAGGAACCAAAAAATGCCGGATGCGTATACTGGAATTAAGAAGCTGTCGGGGGTGAGTGGATGAAACCGAGAAAAGAATTTTGCGACTGCAACCATTGGGCATGGTGCTGCGCGGGCTTTGGCCTGGGGATTGTGCTGGCGGTGTTCGCGTCGCTGAAGCTGGTACTCATCCTGGCGGGCGCGCTTCTGATCGCGCTGGGCATTCGGATTCTGCTGCTGTAATCCGAGTCAATCGAAGGAAAGGTTGGTCGCAGTATGAAAATTGTTGTCATCAAAAGCCCCAAGTTTTTGTCCCCTATCCTGCGGTTCTTTTTTAAAATTAAAAAGGAACCGGCCTGAAAAGTCCTACATAAGCGGGTGCGAAAGCCCCACGCGGGAAGGCTGCCGGACGGCAGCCTTCCCGCGTGGGGCTTTCGTTTGGCTTGCGTTGCGCGGTGATAGAATGACTTTTCTATAAGGATATTTCAGGAGGGATCGAATATGCTGACAGGCAGTGGGATGGCGATCGGCATCACCTGGTGTTTCGCGGCGATTGTTCAGCTGGTTTTATCATGGAAATTCGGGGGAGGCGGCAGGAATGACGCCCGTGGGCTGGCTTTTGCACTCATTTGCGGGATGTTGGGGATTTCATTCCTGTTTGACAGCGAGGCCTTCGCCTTTGTTGCCGCAGTGACCGCAGCCAGCCAGCTATTGGCCGCTGTGATCAGACGGGTAACGGATACAAAAAAATAAGCGTTTCATTTGCCGTGCCGGGGATTCCCGGCACGGTTTTTCTTTTTGCCCACGCCGTTTTGGCCAAACCGCGTGTTTTTGCCCGTTAGACGGCATATAACCCTAAGGTTGGACATATATTTGTGGTAGCAAACAGAAGGAGAGGGTATATTTATGGAGCTTAACCTGCAAAAACAGACCGTAAGTATCAACGAAGTCATATACGACGGCGTAGCCGAGCAGCCGCTCGAATGCGATGTGCTGCTGCCCGATTACTGTCCCGATATCCAGAAGATCCTGCGCTGCGAGGTGATGCCGCTTCTGCTCTCCAGTACAGTAAATGGGGATAAACTTTCGGTGGATGGAATGGCAGTGGCGCACCTTTATTATCTGGGGGAGGATGGCTGTATTCGCCATGCGGAGTATAAAATCCCCTACACCAAAATGATCGAACTGCGCGCCGCGCCGCAGAACCCTTCGGTGAATGTCACGCAGAATGTGGACTATTTCAACTGCCGCGCCGTCAGCCAAAGAAGGCTCGACATGCGAGGGGCAGTCAGTATTTCGGCACGGGTTACCGGCCAGACTGAGGAACAGGTGGTCTGTGGGGCGCAGGGCCTCGGTATGCAGCTTTGCCGCACGGCTGTCGAGAACACACGCGTATTCCCACAGGCGGCCCGCCAACTGGTCGTGCGCGAGGATGTCGAGCTCGGTTACGGCAAACCCTCGGTAGGCGGCGTTATCCGGTATGCCGCCACCGCGGAGGTCACCGACTACAAGGTGATCGCGGGCAAGCTCATCACCAAGGGGGAGGCGGCGGTAAAAATCATTTACCAGTGCGAGGAAGATCCCAAACGGCTGGAAGTGATGGAATATGCGCTGCCGGTCAGCCAGATCATCGATATCGAAGGCGTGGATGAGGACTGCCTGTGCAGCACCTGGTATGACGTCTGCGGTATCGATGTGACCCCAAAAAACAATTCCGACGGTGAAAGCCGCATGTTCGGGCTGGAGATCACCCTCAACGCCTGCGCCGTCGCCCACCGTAAAATGCAGCTCGAAACCTGCTGCGACTGTTACTCCACTCAGTTTGAATGCAAACAGAATCAGAAACAGGTGCCGTTTGTGCAGCTTATTGATGTGGTGGCGGAAAACTGCATGTATAAGGAATCCCTTGATCTGCCCCAGAACGTGAAGAGTATCGTCGACCTGTGGTGCGTGCCCTCCGGGATGAATGTAAAAATCGAAGAGGACTGCGCGGTGGTCACCGGAAAACTCGATATCTGCATGTTTGTTTACGAGGAGAACGATGAAATTGCCTATTACGACCAGCTGCGCGAATTCAGCCACAAGATCCCGGTCAAGACGGCGTTCGATACGATGGTGTTCCATCCAGTGGTGAAGGCGGAATCCGCAACCTTCTCGATGAGCGGGCACGATAAGATGGAAGTGCGCTGCAACATCAAAATCAAAGGCGGAATGTATAACCAGTACCGCAAAAAAGTGATCTGTGACATCACAGTGGATGAAACCCATCAAAAGCCGCGTCAGGAAAACATCCTGTACCTCTATTACGCCGACGAGCAGGAACCGGTCTGGGAAATCGCCAAGCGTTACAACACCTCGGTCGAGGCAATCCGGGCGGGCAATGAGCTGGAAGGCGACACGCTGGGCGGACGCAGGATGCTGCTCATCCCGATGAAATAAAGCTCGAAAATACCGAAAGGGGAGGAAACAATGGAGGCACAGAGCATCTACAAAGACATCGCCAAACGCACGGGCGGCGATATATACATAGGCGTGGTGGGGCCGGTGCGTACCGGTAAATCCACCTTCATCAAACGGTTCATGGAAACGCTGGTCATCCCGAACATCGGCAGCGAATTTGTCCGGGAACGCGCCACCGATGAGCTGCCGCAGTCGGCGGCGGGCCGCACGATCATGACCACCGAACCCAAATTTATCCCGGAAGAAGCCGTCAAGATCTCCCTGGGGGAGAACACCAGCCTCAATGTGCGGATGATCGACTGCGTGGGCTACATCGTGCCCAGTTCGCTTGGCTACATCGAAAACGATCAGCCCCGCATGGTGGTGACGCCATGGTTCGATAAGGAGATTCCCTTCAACATGGCAGCCGAGATCGGTACTCAGAAGGTCATCAACGAACACAGCACCATCGGCCTGGTCGTCACCACTGACGGCAGCATCAGCGACATCCCGCGCAGCGAATACGCGGAAGCCGAGGAGCGGGTCGTAAACGAGCTTCAGGGGATCAACAAGCCGTTTGTCGTCCTCTTAAACTGTGTAAATCCCTCCGCACCGTCTGCAATTTCCCTGCGCGCCGAACTGGAGGAGAAGTACAGCGTCCCGGTTGTGGCGGTTAACTGTATGGATCTTTCCGACGAGGACATCAAATTGGTGCTTGCCGATGTGCTTTTCCAATTTCCGGTGCGGGAGGTTGCGGTTACGCTGCCTGGCTGGGTAACCGCTCTGGCCCCCGACCACTGGCTGCGCAGCGCGCTTTACAGCGCGATTCATGACACGGCGGCGGATATCGCCCATATCGGGGAACTGAACAAGAAGATCACCGGACTCAATGGATGCGAATATGTAAGCCGGGTGCTGGTGGATGGAGTCGATCTGGGCAGCGGCTGCGCCAAAGTGAGCGTCGATGTGCCCAACGCCCTCTTTTATCAGATCCTGGGAGAAGCAACCGGGCTTGAGATCCCGGATGAAAGCGCCCTGATGCCCTGCATCATCGAGCTTGCACAGATGAAAAAGGAGTACGATAAGGTGAAATCCGCCCTGGATGAGGTAGCAGCGACCGGCTATGGCATTGTGATGCCGGGCTTGGAGGAACTCACACTGGAGGAACCGGAGATCGTCAAGCAGGGCGGCCGGTACGGGGTGCGCCTCAAGGCGAGCGCGCCGAGCATCCACATGATGTCCGCAAACATCACAACCGAGGTCAGCCCGATCGTGGGCAGCGAAAAACAGTCGGAGGAACTGGTGCATTATTTGCTCCACGAATTTGAGGAAAGCCCGCAGAAGATCTGGGAATCGAATATCTTCGGCACCAGCCTGCATGAGCTGGTCAATCAGGGGCTGCACAACAAGCTTTACCGGATGCCGGGCGACGCGCGCCTGAAGTTGCAGGAGACGATCGAACGGATCATCAACGACGGCTGCACCGGACTGATCTGCATTATTCTGTAATAAAAACCGTCCGCGCACTTTGCCGCGGACGGTTTTAATTTTAGAGATCGCTGTCCACAGCCTGCCAGGGATTCACAAACACGTCGTTTACTGATATGGCAAAATGCATGTGCGGGCTGTTCGAATAGCCGGTGCTGCCAATCTCCCCAATAAGCTCCCCCTTCTCGACCAGGTCACCTGCCTGTACATGCAGCGCGGACATATGATAATACCAGCTTTTGAGGCCGCAGCCATGTTCAATCAGCACTGTGTTCCCGGTGAGCTGCAAAAAGCCTGCAAACAGGACGCGCCCATTGTTTGCCGCGGCAGCAGGGGTCCCCATTTCAGTTTCCAGGTCAATGCCATTGTGACGGGTGGGGTTTGGGTCGTCGTTTGTGTAGCGGATACAGGCAAACTGGGTGGAGAGTTCCCCTTCACACGGCAGAATGAACCTGCCCTCCCAATGAATTTCCGGATCGGACACCAGCTTGAGCGGCTCCATATTCGCATACCATTCGGAATTTGCCGTATCGCTCAAAGCGGTATCCTCCGCGATCGACTCGTCAATCTCCAGATGCTGCACTTCAAATTCCCGCTCCAGGACAGCCACCTGGGTATGAAACGAGATCCCCTCCCCGGCCACGTCGAGCGTGTAGCTGCCGGGAGATAGGGTATAGCGGATGGGCAGCAGCGCAAGCTGATCGGCGCCGTCCGGGAAAAACTGCGGTGTAAAACCAAGACTGGTTGTGGCGGTGAGCGGGACTTCCGCCGCATTCGTCACGCGCAGGACGAGAATATCCCCCTGTAAAACCTCTGTTTTGACAAGCAGTTCGGGCAGAGCAGCGGTTTTGGGCGTTTGCGGTTTGGACATAGCCGGTTCAGGTTGGGATGCGGGTGCGCTGGAAGGGGGGACACTTTGTGCGCTTTCTATGGACGCCGGCGGTTCGCTCACCGAGTATGGTTTTTCTTGCGCGTGCCGGGCGCAGCCGCAGACAAGCGCCGCGGCAAGCAACGCGGCGGCAACGATTACAATCCGATTCATAGGCGGCCTCCTTTCACAATTTGATTGTAGCGTTTTCTCAGGGGAAGTCAATCGAAAAGGCGCGAAAAAGCGGGGCGATTCTCGGCCGGCGGCCAAATGAGAACAAAAACGCTTGAAAAATCCAGAGGCAAACTGCACAAATATTCAAAAATCGAAAAAAATATCCGGATATTTACCGATACGCAAAATCTGGCGATTTTGCGTATAATTAAATATCCGGATATTTACCGATACGCAAAATCTGGCGATTTTGCGTATAATATCTTACTGAAAACACAATATATTGCGTACAGCGGAGACAAAAACTTGTTGATGATATATCGCATGTGTAGAAAAACCGGAGATCCGATTGTATTCAAAATATATGCATGCTATTCTAAAGAAGGTTAATTCTGGAAAGTTTCGGAGAGCTTTCTGGAAAAAGTCCAAACAGGATCAAAAAAATATTCAGGAGGATGAAAGACTATGAAAAAGGTACTGGCCCTCATAATGGCAGTGGCCATGGTTATGACCATGGGCGTTGTCGCGTTTGCTGCCGAAATCGACGCTGATCTGATGGATCGCTTTAAAGCAGACGAACCTTATGTAGAGAGTGGCGACCGTGCGGATGTCGACACGGTAAAACCGGGTAAAAGTGTTTATTATTTCCTCGGTGATACCTCTGATGACAAAGCTGCGATGGTCGATGCACTGACCGATGAGGATCTGTTCAAAATCAGCCTTGACAAAGGCGATGACAATGCAAAATGGATTAGTTCCATCAAGCTTGTACAGAAAAAATTTGATGATCCGCTAATTAAGCTTTCCGATGGCACAGAAGCTGGAAAAACTGCCGGCCGCCATTGGTTCATCGAACTCAAAACAAAAGATTTTATGACCGATGATGAATATAAGGTTTCTCCCGAAATAACCGTTACAGCAAAAGAAGACATGACTGTCAAAGGCAATGTTGTCAAAGACGGTGATAAGAGTGAATTGAAGCTGGCTTCTTTCTGGATCTCGAATATCGGCATTACTACCGATGATGAAACCTGGAGCGCCGGTACAGGTGGTGTGATTGTTAAGCCGCTTAAGAACGAAGAGAATGTGGTCGAGTGGGAAGACGAGAACGACGTACTTGCTCGCCTGACTTTCGACGCAGACTCCGATGTTTCGAAATATTTCCCGAAGCTTTCTACGAAATGGGACAATGTGAAGTACGCTGAGCTGTTCAACGATCAGGATGCTTTTGTTCGTCAGTGGGTTGGCACTCCAAGCATCTCGTCCACTTCCCGTGCGACTCTCGAATTGATAGTTCCTTATGTTGATGAGGATGATGAGCTGACTGTTGACGAAGGCTCCATCATTGTTTATGAAGAAACCGAAGATGGCGAGCTGATCGATATCACCGATAAAGGTTCGTTCGATTATAATGACGATGATGAGTACGTCTTTACCATGAAGACCCGTCAGCTGGGCACCTACATCTTTGCGGAAGCTCCGGTTACCGAAGCTGCTGACGATGAAGTCCCGGCAGATGAAGTTCCGGTTGATACCGATAAAGTCAACCCGGGCACCGGCTTCTAAAAATTGCTCTCCAAAAATCTCCGAATAGAAAAAACCATCCCGCGGTCATAGGCTGCGGGATGGTTTTTTTCATTATTTTGTCAGACGAGGGACTTCTGTATTTCACAGGCCTGCCGGAGCTTTTTAATGAATTGGTTTTCCAGCGGCGTGAAAACATGTCCTTTGCGCCAGATGAGCAGGTCCTTGTTCACCAGCTTTGAGAGGGAACAGGGGCGAAGGACCAGCCCGTTTTTCTCGAGTACGTCCTCCGGAATGTGGGAAACCCACATGAAGGTGCCGGGGACACGCTGCAAAAGATCAAACTGGCTGCCGCGCTCGTAGACATAAATCCGCCGCTCGGCACAGTCAAGACCGGCGCCGTGGGCGATCTCTGAAAAGGACAGGGAAGGCACCTGGTAATCCCCATGGACAATCTCGGTGTAACCGCCAAGCTTATGATAGGGGACATCACCAAGCGCCGCGAGCGGATGCTCTTTTGACATAAGCAGGGTCATTGTGAATTCCCAGAGCGACTCATACTGCAGCTTGAGGTCTTTGAGGTAGGAAACGAAATACGGCTCGTAAAGATTCTGGATGCGGATTACGCCAAGATCTGATTCGCCGCCGGAGACGTCGTTTGCAGCAGCCATGGAATTGGTTTCCTTAAAGCGGATGTCCATCTGTTCCTTTGGGTCGAGGCCGGTGATGAATTCAGTAAAAGCGACCGATATATAGGTTGCGCGCGGCACCGAAAGGTTCAGGCGCAGAGCGCGGTCGGTTTTGGGGCTGTAGAGAGATTCCAGCTCGTCGATCTGGGAAAGGATTGTGTTGGCGTAGGAGAGGAATTCCGCGCCTTTGCGGGTGGTTTCCACGCCTCGTGCGGTGCGCTTGAAGATGGTGATGCCAATCTCCTGCTCAAGGTCCTTGATTGCACGGCTGAGGTTTGGCTGCCCCATATAGAGGTTCTGGGCGGCCCTGGTGATCGAGCCGGTTTTTTCAACCTCCGAAACATAGCGCAGGTAACTTAAATTCATCACTTCACCCCATTTGATTTTGCATATATCGTTCATATCAATTATACATTACCCGTTTGGCTTTGACAATGTTAGAATAATATCAGAAACAAAAGTTAAAAAATTAACAATAAGCTTGGATCAGTAAAATTACGGGTAAGAAAAACCCGACAGAATAAATGGAGGTACTTGATTATGGCACGTTTCACTTTACCGAGAGACATCTACTATGGTTCCGGCGCGATTGAGGAACTCAAAAACCTCAAGGGCCACAAAAAGGCGATGCTGCTCACCGGTGGCTCTTCGATGAAGAAAGCCGGCTTCCTGCAGAAAACAGAAGATGCTCTGAAAGCGGCCGGCATGGAAGTCCAGCTGTTTGAAGGCATCGAGCCGGACCCGTCGATCGAAACCGTTTACCGCGGCGCCGCTGCGATGCGCGAATTCGAACCGGATGTGATCGTTGCAATCGGCGGCGGTTCCCCAATGGATGCCGCGAAAGCCATGTGGGTGTTCTATGAGCATCCTGACAAGACCTTTGATGATATCAAAGACCCGTTCACCATCCCGCAGCTGCGCAATAAAGCGATCTTTGTCGCGATCCCGTCCACTTCGGGCACCGCTTCGGAAGTTACCGCTTTCTCGGTCATCACCGATTACTCCACCGACATCAAATATCCGCTGGCTGACTTTGAGATCACCCCGGATGTTGCGGTGCTCGACACCGATATCCCGATGACCATGCCGAAGAAGCTGACAGCTCACACCGGTATGGATGCCCTGACCCATGCGATCGAAGCTTATGTCGCCACCGCGCGCAGCGAATTTTCCGATCCGCTCGCACTCAAAGCGATTTCCGATATCTACGACTGCCTGATCGACAGCTACAACGGCGATAAGGAAGCCCGCGGCAAAATGCATATCGCACAGTGCCTGGCCGGCATGGCGTTCTCCAACGCACTGCTTGGAATTGCGCACAGCCTGGCCCACAAGACCGGCGCCGTATTCAAGATCCCGCACGGTTGCTGCAACGCAATCCTGCTGCCGGCGGTTATCCAGTATAACTCCCGCGTCTGCATGGAGCGCTATGCGCAGATCGCTCGCGCAGTCGGCCTGCCGGGCAGCACCGATAAACAGCTTGTGAACGCTCTGGTCGATTCGATCAAAGAAATGAACAAGAAGCTCGGCATCGCCCAGACCTACAAAGAGAACGGTGTTTCCGAAGCACTCTTTGAAGAGAACGCGGATAAGATCGCTGAGAATGCGGTTAAAGATCCCTGCACCGCTTCCAATCCGCGTCCGATCGACGTCGAAAATATGAAGAAGGTTCTCACCTGCGCCTATACCGGTGAAGACGTCACCTTCTGATCACTGTCTCCTTCCATACACACATACATTTTTCCGTATCGAAACAAAGCAGGAAGCCGAAAGGCTTCCTGCTTTGTTTTTTCTTGTCTCAAATCCGGCCAAAGGGAAAGCGCTTAAAAAACGCCCGGGTAAGCGATCCCGAGAAGCGCAACCAGCAGCGGCGCGGTGATGAGGATGAGCAGATTGCCCTGCACGACGGTCTTATTTGCAAAGTCAGGCTCGCAGTCGTACTTTTCGGCAAAGATGCTGTTGAGCGAACCGGACGGCATGGCGCACATCAGGGTGCAGACAATCGAAACAACCGGATCGACCTTTAGAAGCCAGAGGGCTCCGAAGACAAGCAGCGGCATCACAACAAGCCGCGCGATGGATACCGAATAGATGATCCGCTGGCTGAACACTTCATGCAGCCTGCATTCGGTCATGCCCGCGCCGATCACAAGCATTGCGAGCGGGGTGCAGGTGTTTCCCAAAAGATTGAGCCCATCGTTCAGGAAGGCGGGGAATTTGATCTGCAAAAGGCAGATGGCCACCATTGCGAAGGAGGCGAGCGCACAGGGATCAAGCATCGCCGACCGCAGCATCTTGCCGATGCCTTTCCGGGTGCCGGTCAGAAGATAGATCCCGTATGTGAACATGAACAGGTTATACATGATGTTAAAGACCGAACCGTAAAAGATGGCAATCTCTCCGACCAGCACCTGCGCAATCGGGAATCCGACAAACGAAGTGTTCGCAAAGGTGCAAAGGCAGATATAGAGCCCGCGTTTGCGCGGTTCGGGAATCAACTTATGGCCTACGGCCGTGAAAATCAGGAAGGAAACCACATAGAAAACGAATGCGGCGGCCAGCACATAAACGATCGTGATTTGCTGCTCCCTGGTGAAGGGAATATTTGCGGACGCAAGGATTGCGCAGGGCAGGCAGAGGGTCAGAATCAGATTTGAAATCCCTTTGCGCATCGGCCCTCCCAGAATCCCCAGTCTGCCCATGAGGTAACCCAGCCCGATCAGCAGGATCAATACCGCGATGCGGTCCAATATGGATGCGATCAAGCATCTCCCTCCCATGTGTCAAATAACAGATTTGCAATAGCCGTAAAAAACGTTACAGGATAACTTTAACAAGGTTGGGGGATGAAGTCAAGAAAAGAAAAAAGAAACCGGGAACCCGCCGGTTGCGGGTTCCCGGTTTGTCTCATTTTGTCTGGTTTCGTCTAGCGGACCATGCAGAACTGCTTGAGCGCGAAATGCTTCTGGACAATCTCAAAAAGCCGGAAGCCGTAATGCTCATACATCCCGACATTTTTCTCATTGTGGGTTTCGAGCGACAGCGCCATCCGGTGCGCGTCCGCGTACTGGATCACCGTCTGCATCAGTTTGGTGGCGATGCCTTTGCCGCGCATCGAAGGGCGGACGGCAAAATAGATGATGTGCATACGGCGGTCGGTGCCAATGTCCTCGGTCCATTCCGAATTGAGGTATTCCTTACCTTTGATGAAGTTCCAGAGCGTTTCGAGGGACGCTCCGTCGCGCAGCAGGTAAGCGCCCGATTTCAGGGCGTAATAGAGTTCCACGGCATAATACTTGATCGGGTTGTAAGGTTCGGTCTCATCCGAGACGATGATGATGCCGTTCAGATCCTTGCTGTCCGCAAAAATCTCACAGTTTTCAAACAGTTCATCCAGGTCACAGCTGAAAAGCTCCGGCAGCAGTTTTTGACGTACCTTTTTTTCCGGGATCAGCTGGCAATAGAGAGGGTCCTTGCTGAAGCATTCGGTCAGAAGGCCGTTCAGCTTTTCGATATCCCTTTTCTCCACGCGGTATAGTTGGTCGGTTTTCAAAATTTCACTCACCTTTATCAATTTACCGATTTGGATGTTCGTTGGCTTGGTGAGTAATGCTAGTTCATAATTCCACCCCTGGTTCTGTTCTGCGCCATAATATGCGCGGCTTTTTTGCCGGATGGAACTGTGACCTTGGATTGTTTTCATTGTATACCTTGCACAATTATTTTGCAAACCGGTTGTAACCCGACCGGCCGCGCGGAGTTGCAATTGCCCGGAACCTCCTGCTTGCAATTTTCCGAATGCTTTTAATTTCTCGTGTTTGCGTCGTTTTTCTCAAGATTTCACAAGTTCCTCCAATTTTCGAGCCAGGGCTTTGATAACACATTGTTCGTGGAGCAAGCTCTGCCGGTACAGTTCCTGCTGGGATGCAATCTGCTCTTTTACTGCGCGGATTTCAGCGGTAAAGTCCGCTTGGGGATCGTCCCGCTTGGACATGAGCAATCGCATTGTCCCAAACAGCGCGCAAAGTCCCGGAACCCGCCCCGCGCCCCACATGAGCCGCTCAGGCGGCTGCTGCAGGACATAATCGACAAAGTGGCGGCAGGTCTGTTCATCAAAATAGCAGGCGTACCAGTTGGTATCTACCCGGATGAGCCAACAGTCAAGCGCGCGTGCCGCGTCGCCGGCTTTGAGCGCCTCCAGAGCGCCCGCAAGCAGGGCCAGATTGCGTTGGGCATACGCGTGCGGGAAAAGCACCTCATCGTGCCATCCGAGCCGTACAAGGCCGTCCTCACAGTGCTTGAAGGCGTCGAGCAGTCTTTGGCTCAGTTCGCGCGAGCCGCGATAAAGGATTTCAGCGGTGGCATAGTCTCCGTCGTCGAGCGCGTCGGCATAGCGGTGATTGAGGCCCTGCACCAGGCTGCGGCAAAGCGCCGCCTGGGTGTCCGCCGCATCGAGCGCGGCGGACAGCAGCGCTGTTTCGGCGCTGCTGCAGGGTCCCTGGGCAAGGCTGTCCCGCAGCGCGGAAAGGCGCGGCGTAAAGTCAAGAGGCGGGACGGCACAACGGTCAAACCAAAGCAGCAGGCAGCCGTAAAGCGCATGGTGGAACCGGTAGATTTCCGGGTCGTACGCGTCGTCGTTGTCGAATTGGGAATGGTAGTGGGTTTCCATGAAGCTGCCTTCGGCAAAGTCGTTGACCAGCGAGGGAATCCCGGCAATCGACATCGAAAAATCGTCCGACCAGGTAAGCGCCGGGCTGGCGACCGAAAGCCCGTCCGGGAACAGGTGGGTGACGTCCGGGACGGCCGCGGCAAAGGACTGCAAAAACGGCTGCAGTTCCCAAACGCAGCGGATCACGTCCTGTGTGTCATGCGCATAAGCGGGCAGCTCAAAATTGATGTCGGCAATCACTTTGCCGGCCCATTCGGGATGAACCCGGAAAACCTGATTGTAGGCGCCGGTCGACCAGTCGTACTTGCTGTTTGAAACGCCCCACTCCTCGGCGGCCAGCGCGCAGAAAACAAGGGTCTTTTCCGGGCGGTAGCCGCTCTTTACAACTGCCTTTGCAATGCCCATCATCAGGGCCACCGCGGCATTGTCGTCCTGGAATCCGGAGAAGTAGCTGTCATAGTGAGCGCTGACAAGCACCATCGCATCCGGATCGCGTCCGGGTATTCTCCCAACGATGTTGTAGGAGATGCCGTCAAACCCGACGACCGATTTGGCGTCAAAGGAAACGGCCGCTTCACCGCCGCGCGTCATAAGCCAGGCCTTGAGGACGCGCGCGTCCGCCTGCGAAAGCGAGAAAGCGGGCGCATCCGCGACCGAGCAGATATTCTGGGCGTTGAGCGCGGCGGAATCGACCTCGCCGTAGCCGTTCTGCTGTACGGCGATCACCGCCGCCGCTCCGCGCAGATGCGCCTGATAGACCGGATAGCTGATCCACCATTCGTCCCGCTGGTTGATATCAATGAGCACCAGCTTACCTTCCACATTGAGGCCGGAAAGTTCGCTTTCGGTACCCTTCCCGGCGTAGAGAATCGAAAAATCCTTCGGGCCGTGGGTGTTAAAATTGGTCTGGTAGCCGCCAAGCTCAAATTGGTGAGTGCCGCTTTCGTCTGTAAAGGAAAGCCGGGCGCGTTCAAATTCCCAGGTGTCAAGGGTGAATGGGTCTTTGACAACTTCCTGCAGGCCGATCCGGCGCATCTCATGAAAAAGCATCTCGCCGGTTTCAAACTCGGCCCTGGAACCGGCGGTGCGGTAGCCGAGCGCCGGATTTGACCGGAACTGCTCCATCGACTTTGCCAGCTGGTAGGAGTAATCGATATCCATTGTGGAGAGATATGCTTCTTGAGCCTGCGCAAGAGTCATATACGGTCACTTCCTGTTTCATTGAGTTGGTAGACGGCCTTTGCGTTTTCGCAGGTAGCGTCGAGCAGCTCCTGTGTGGAGACGCCTTTGATTTCGGCGAGCCGTTCGGCGGTATAGGTGATATGGGCGGAGTCACAGCGCCTGCCGCGAAACGGTTCCGGCGTCATATACGGGCAGTCGGTCTCGACCAACAGGCGGTCGAGCGGCACCGCCGCTGCCGCCTCCACTGTCTTGCGGGCGTTTTTGAAGGTCACCGCGCCTCCGAACGCGATATACATGCCGAGCCGGAGGATCTCTTTGGCCATTTCGGCGCTGCCGGAATAACAATGCAGGATGCCTTTGGGCCGGTAACGGCACAAAAGCTCCATCGTGTCCGCGTGCGCCTCCCGGTCATGCACGACGATCGGCATGCCAAGATCGTTCGCAAGTTGGATCTGTGCCGCAAAAACCTCCTGCTGGGTGTCGCGCGGCGAGAAATCGTAGTGGTAATCAAGGCCGATTTCCCCGATGGCGACGACCTTCGGATGCTTGCTCCACGCGGCGAGCGACGCAAGATCAGCAGGGGTGAATTCGTCCGCCGCATGCGGATGGATGCCCACGGCGCAGTAGAGGTAATCGTACTGTTCGGCGAGTGCCATTCCGGTCCGGGCGGTTTTCATGTCGCTTGCGGCGTTTACCACGCCGCAGACCCCCTTCTTTGGCAATGCGGTGAGCACCTCGTGCCGGTCGGGATCGAACCGCTCGTCGTCGTAATGCGCGTGGGTGTCAAAGATGTTCTGGTACATGCAAAGACCTCCAAAAGTTGGGCCGCCGCAAAATGCATCGCGGCGGCCAAGTCTTTGGGGATTTTTCTCTTGTAAAAATCCCCCAAACCCCTAAAATATGCTTCACAGGATCAGATTCTTGCGCGCTGCGGCGCGCGCGTCAGGGCGCCGCCCTGACAACCCGCAACCTTTTGAAAAAGGTTGAAGCAAACTTTTTTCAATGATCGGTTGAGCCCCAAAGACAGTCAAAACCTTTCAGCGGACGGTCGAGCCGCAGGGGACCGCGTCGTCCACGAAGATGACTTTCACGTCGTTTTCCCCCGCGTCGGCCGCGAGGATCATGCCGTTACTCTCCACACCGCGCAGCTTGGCGGGCTTGAGGTTCGCGACCACAATCACTTTTTTACCGACCAGTGCGTCCGGCTCATACCAGGGATGGATGCCCGAAACAACCTGACGGCCGGTTTCGGTCCCGTCATCGAGCTGAAGCTTGAGCAGCTTGTCCGCCTTCGGGACCGGCTCGCAGGCAACCACCTTCGCAACGCGCAGCTGAACCTTGGCGAAATCGTCGATCGCAATGAGCGACGTAACCCCCTCGGTCTGCTTCGGAGTCTCCTGCTTGGCGGGGGCGGCTTTCGGTTCCTGCTTGGGCGCGGGTTTTGCAGCCTCGAGCGCGGCGAGTTCCTTTGCAACGTCGATGCGCGGGAAGAGCCCTTCGCCCTTATGGACGGTCACATTTGCGGGCAGCAGCCCGAACGTTCCGGCGGATTCGTAGGAGGTGATGCCGTCCGCGGCTCCGATCTGTGCAAAGATCTTCGGCGCGGTGGCGGGCATAAACGGGGTGAGCAGGATACCGCAGATACGCACGCATTCGAGCAGGTTATAGAGTACCGTGGCGAGGCGGAGATTGTTGGCTTCGTCCTTTGCAAGCACCCATGGCGCGGTTTCGTCGATGTACTTGTTGGTGCGGGAGATGAGCTTAAAGACTTCGATCAGAGCGTTTTGGAATGCGTAGGATTCCATCTGCGTCTCGAAATTTTCCTTGAGCGCCTTTGCCATGCCGATGATTTCATCATCGAGCGGCTCGGCTTTGCGCTGCGCGGGGAGCGTGCCGCCGAAGTATTTTTCCGCCATCGCGACCGAGCGGGAAACAAGGTTTCCCAAATCGTTGGCGAGGTCGGCGTTGATCCGGTTGATGAGCCCTTCGTTCGAGAACAGCCCGTCCGAACCGAACGGGAATTCCCGCAACAGGAAATAGCGGATGGCGTCCACGCCGTAGCGTTCGACCAGCACGACCGGATCGACCACATTGCCTTTGGATTTGCTCATCTTGCCGCCTTCGAGCAGTAGCCAGCCATGGCCGAAAACCTTTTTCGGCAGGGGCAGGTCGAGCGCCATCAGCATGGCCGGCCAGATAATCGTGTGGAAGCGCATGATCTCCTTGCCGACAAAATGTACGTCGGCGGGCCAATATTTTTCAAAATCGTGATATTTTTCGTTGCCGTAGCCAAGCGCGGTGATGTAGTTCGAAAGCGCGTCGACCCAGACATAGACGACATGCTTCGGATCAAAGGTGACAGGCACGCCCCATTTGAAGGTGGTTCGGGAAACACAGAGATCCTCAAGGCCGGGTTTGATAAAGTTATTCACCATTTCATTCATGCGGCTTTCCGGCTCCATGAAATGGGGATTGTCCTCGTAAAGCTTGATGAGCTTCTCCTGAAAGGCGGAAAGCTTAAAGAAATAGGCTTCCTCCTCGGCGTCGACCACATCGCGTCCGCAGTCGGGACATTTGCCGTCCTGGAGCTGGCTTTCCGTCCAGAAAGATTCGCACGGGGTGCAGTATTTGCCCTTGTACGAGCCCTTATAGATATAGCCCTTGTCGTAGAGCGCCTTAAAAATCTTCTGTACGGATTCCTCGTGATAGTCGTCGGTGGTTCGGATAAAACGGTCGTTTGAAATATTTAAAAGTTTCCACAGCTCCTTGATTCCCGCCACCACGTTGTCAACATACTGCTGCGGCGTAACGCCCGCGGCCTCGGCCTTCTGTTCAATCTTCTGGCCATGTTCGTCGGTGCCGGTCAGGAACATCACGTCAAAGCCCTGCATTCGTTTGTAACGCGCCATCACGTCGGTGGCGACAGTGCAGTAGCTGTGCCCGATGTGCAGCTTGTCCGAAGGGTAATAGATCGGTGTCGTGATATAAAAGGTCTTTCCAGTTCCATCCATGTGGATTTCCTCCTCGAATGCAGTTAGTTTGGTGATAATAATATAGTATACCACAAAAAGAGCGGAATGAACAGTTCCTTCCACTCTTTTTGCCTTTTTCTTGCACTCTGCGGACGAAAGAGCTGTCCTTACAATCCCATGGTATTTTCCATTCCGCGGCGGCGTAACCGGTGGAGGCCGTACAGTTATTTTTCAGAATGCGCCAGCGCGGCGGCAACAAAGCTTGCGAAGAGCGGATGCGGGCGGTTTGGGCGGGACTTGAATTCAGGATGGAACTGTACGCCGACAAACCAGGGATGTCCGGGAATCTCGACGATTTCGACCAGTTTCTGATCCGGGGAAAGTCCGGAAATTTTCATGCCGTGTTCTTCAAAGTCCCTGCGGTAAAGATTATTGAACTCATAGCGGTGACGGTGCCGTTCATAGATGAGCTCGTCGGAATAGGACGAACGGGCGATGCTGCCTTCTGCGAGTTTGCAGGGATAAAGTCCAAGCCGCATGGTGCCGCCTTTGTCGGTGATCTCCTGCTGTTCGGCCATGATGTGGATGACCGGGTAGGGAGGCTGCACATCGAATTCAGCGGAGTTGGCGCCTTCAAAATGCAGCACATTGCGGGCGAATTCGATGACCGAAATCTGCATGCCAAGACAGATTCCGAAGTAGGGGATTTTATTGACGCGGGCATACTGTGCGGCGGCGATTTTGCCTTCGATGCCGCGGTCGCCAAAGCCGCCGGGGATGAGGATACCGCTGCATCCAGCGAGCATTTCGGCGGCATTTTCAGCAGTGACCTCCTCCGAGCTGATCAGTTTGACCTGCACTTTCGCATCGTTATAGATGCCCGCGTGTTTGAGTGATTCCGCAATGGAGATATAAGCATCCGGAAGCGCGACATATTTGCCGACCACGCCGATAGTGACAGCTCTGTAGGCGTTCTTGAGCCGTTTTACCATGTCGGACCATTCCACGAGGTCCGGTCTGCGGTTTTCGAGTCCCAGATGGTGGCATACCGCGTCCGCAAGCCCTTCCTGTTCGAGCATGAGCGGCGCTTCGTAAAGGGTCGGCAGGGTGAGGTTCTGGATGATGTCCTCCTTGCGGACATTGCAGAACAATGCGAGCTTCTGCCGCATATCCTCCGGGATTTCCATGTCCGCGCGACAGACCAGGATGTTCGGCTGGATACCCTGGCGGAGCAGTTCCTTGACACTGTGCTGGGTCGGTTTGGATTTCAGCTCGTTTGAGCCGGAGATGTACGGCACCAGCGTCACATGGATATAGATGGCGTTCTCCTTGCCCGCTTCATTGACAAACTGACGGATCGATTCAAGGAAAGGCAGGCTTTCAATATCTCCGACCGTACCGCCGATCTCGGTGATGACCACATCCGAGCCGGTGCTGCCCATCCGGTAGATCCGCTCCTTGATCTCATTGGTGATGTGCGGGATGACTTGTACGGTACCCCCAAGGTAATCCCCATGGCGCTCTTTATGAATGACCGAGCCATAAACTTTTCCGGTGGTGATATTCGAGTTGACTGAAAGGTTTTCGTCGATGAACCGCTCGTAATGTCCAAGATCGAGGTCGGTTTCAGCGCCGTCGTCGGTGACAAAAACCTCCCCGTGCTGGTACGGGCTCATGGTGCCGGGATCGACATTTATGTAAGGGTCGAATTTCTGCATGGTGACGCTGTAGCCGCGCGCTTTGAGCAGCCTTCCGAGGGATGCGGCGGTGATGCCTTTGCCGAGACCTGAGACGACGCCGCCCGTGACGAATACATACTTGGTTGCCATAATCCTAACCTCCAAACTTTAATCGGAAAAACAAAAACACCGCACATCCAAACCGTGCAACGAGTGGGGGAATCTGCTATCCGGAGTATGGGCAAAGAATCTCAAAAAGATACTTCGCCCATACTCTGGGCCTGCATTTTCCGCTTCCCCATTGAAGCGCGTTTCGCATATGCGGTGTGTATTTAGATTTTTTGTTGCGCCTTATCCAAAAGCTGGCGCTTCAGGCGCCGGGCCGGGCAGCGCGTCATTTGTGGTACAGCTTCTTGGTCTGATACTGGGGTTCGCTCGTCAGGTTAATACCGAGCTTTTTGAAGATATTGCGGTCGATCTGTGAAAGAATGACCGAGGAATGCGCCTCACAGCCGCGTAGTTTGCCGAGCTGCTCCATCGCGAGCTTGGCGGTCGGGCTGGTGGCGGCGGAAATCGAAAGGGCAATGAGCGTTTCGTCGGTGTGCAGCCGCGGGTTGCGGTTGCCGAGATGGTCGACCTTGAGATGCTGGATCGGCTCGATGATAATTGGGGAGATCAGGTGGATATTGTGTCCGATGCCGCCAAGGTATTTGAGAGCATTGAGCAGAGCGGCTGAGGAAGCGCCCAACAGGGAGGAGGTCTTTCCAGTGATGAGGGTGCCGTCCGGCAGTTCGATGGCGGCGGCGGGCATGCCTGTTTCAGCGGCGCGCCCGTTGGCGGCCTGGATCACCGGACGGTCAGCCGCGCTGATCCCAGCCTGGTTCATCAGCAGTTCCAGCCGGTAAGCGCTGCCTTCTTCCGCAAGGCCCATGCGCTGGTCGCAAAGCGCCTGATAGTACCGGCGGATGATCTCCTGCCGGCAAGCCGCGCAAACCGCGTCGTCATCGACAATGCACATCCCGGCCATATTGACGCCCATATCGGTGGGGGATTTATAGGGGCTCTCGCCTGCGATCCGGGTGAGGATGGCGTTTAAAACCGGGAAGATTTCCACATCGCGGTTATAGTTGACGGTGGTCTTTCCATACGCCTCCAGATGGAACGGGTCGATCATGTTCATATCGCCCAGATCGGCGGTCGCGGCCTCGTAAGCGAGGTTGACCGGATGCTTGAGCGGCAGGTTCCAGATCGGGAAGGTTTCAAACTTGGAATAGCCCGCTTTGACCCCGCGTTTATATTCATGGTAGAGCTGGGAGAGGCAGACTGCCATCTTGCCGCTGCCGGGGCCGGGCGCGGTGACGACCACCAGCGGATGGGTCGTCTCGATATACTCATTCTTGCCGTAGCCGTCGTCGCTGACAATGAGCGGGATGTTGGACGGATATCCGGCGATCGGATAGTGCAGATAGACCTTCACGCCGAGATGCTCGAGCCGGCGCTTGAAGGCTTCGGCGGCGGGCTGTCCGGCAAACTGCGCGATAACCACGCTGCCGACAAAAAGGCCGATGGCGCGGAACGCGTCGATAAGGCGCAGAACGTCCACATCGTAAGTGATGCCAAGATCGCCGCGCACCTTGTTTTTTTCAATGTCGGAGGCATTGATGACGATGACGATTTCGGCACTGTCCTTCATCTGAAGCAGCATCTTCATCTTGCTGTCCGGCGCGAAACCGGGCAACACGCGGGAGGCATGGAAATCGTCGAAAAGTTTCCCGCCGAATTCGAGATAAAGCTTGTTGCCGGAAGCGGAAATCCGCTGGCGGATGTGCTCCGATTGAAGCTTCAGATATTTTTCGTTGTCAAAACCGACCCTGTGCACACGCTCCGCCTCCCGCAATGATTGCCGTCCGGAAAAAGATAACCCCCGTCCGGCAGCATTTCAAATCCTTTAACACATTTTTTTATTCTACCTGTTTTTGGCTAGAATTGCAATATGGAAAGTGTTGAAAGTTTGGGAAGAATGGCAAAAAGTTTTTATATCCGGCGAAAACAGCCGCGCATCCGATGGAAAACGGACGCGCGGCCAGAATTTGTTCCGGGAATCTTCAGCGCAGCGGCGGAACGGCGGCGTCGCACAGCGCAATACGCAGCGTGGAAAAACGATCGGACAGATATTCCGCCGCAGTGCTTTCAACCGCCTCCGGCGCCGACGGGTCGTCCTTGGCGTCGATGGTGAAAAGGACGGTGGTTCCTTTATTTTCCTCGCTGATCAAAGTGATGGTGCCGCCCAGCGCGGCGACACAGGACTTGGCGATGGCAAGCCCCAAACCGTTGCCGGTGAAAGGCTGGCCGGACGGGTCGAAGGAGTAATACGGCTGGAACACGTGCGGCTGCACCTTCGCGGGGATGCCGCGCCCGCGGTCCACGATTGAAACGCTCACATAACTGCGGATTTTGCGGACCTTGACTTCGATCACATTGTCCGGGCGGGTATACCGCATGGAATTGGAGAGGATATTGTGGATCGCCATCGAAAGCTTGGCAAGGTCGCAGGAGATGACAAGCGGTTCGGTTGGGATGGAAAAGGTCAGAGGGATGCCGGCGCTTTCCGAAATCCGGGCGGCAGCCTCAAAGAGTTCGCGCAGATAGCCGAAAATCTCAACGCGGCGGGGAAGGGAGGGCCAAAGCCCCTGGGAAAGCCGGGTATAAGTGGTCATCCAGTCGCAGGCGCGCAGGATCAAATAGGCGTTTTGATTGATCGATTGCAGGTATTCGAGGCTTTTGGCCCGCTGCTGTTCATCCTGCTGCTCGGCGTTTTGCCGCAGCAGGGAAAGCGATGAGAAAATCGCGGTGAGCGGAACACGGTACTGCGAGCCGAACGCGGAAAGCGCGAGCGCCGTGCCTTCCGGATGCAGGCCGGTGCCCTGGCGGGTGAAGAAAGAGGGCTGTACCAGATAGCGGGCATGGCCCGATTGGTCGGGCAGAGGAAGGACCGTCACCGAACGCTGCAGAAACATGGCGTCATTGACGGTGGAAAATACGCCGTGGGCGTCAATTTCCCCTCTGATCTGATCGAAATCATACCCGTCCAGCAGGACATGAACCCCGTCCGGCAGGCTGAGACAGGGCTGCGAAGTGCGGGCGGCCTCGCTGCTCCAGATGATGTTGAAATTCTCATCGGTGAAAACATAAGGAAGGCCGGCTGTGGATGCCATTTGAACCAGCCGGTCAAGAAACTGATCGTTTTGCAGACTCGTATCCATCGTACTTCCCCTTCAAACGGATTGATATAAATTATCTTTTGGAGGATTTGCCGGGTTATGTGCTAGGAACGACAGCCTAATACTGGAAAGGGCAGGAACTGTTTTCGATAGAATTCGACATTAGATAGTCTCATTATTATAGTATAAAGATTGGTTGTTTTCAATAAAAACCCATGTATAAAAAATGGTGGATTGAGAAAAATAAAGAAAATCGTTTATTCTTTGACAAAATTGTTGTAGTTTTCCTGAAAGTGTATTAAAATAGGAGCATATCAAAATATAGGAGGTCGTATTCCAATGGCAATTAAAGTTGGTATCAACGGTTTTGGCCGCATCGGACGGCTTGTATTCCGCGCTGGTTTGGATAACCCGAACATCGAATTTGTCGGCGTCAATGACCCGTTCATGACTCCGGATTATTGCGCTTACATGCTGCGTTATGACACTGTGCACGGCCAGTACAAAGGTGAAATCAGCTACACCGACGATGCGATCGTCGTAAACGGCAAGACAGTCAAATTCTACGCGGAGAAAGACCCGGCCTGCATCCCGTGGGGCCAGTGTGGCGCTGATTATGTGGTTGAGTCCACCGGCGTTTTCACCACCATGGAAAAGGCGGAGGCGCATCTGAAAGCAGGCGCCAAGAAAGTCATCATTTCCGCGCCTTCCAAGGACGCCCCGATGTTTGTCATGGGCGTTAACCAGGAGACCTACAAAAAAGAGATGAACATCGTCTCCAACGCCTCCTGCACCACCAACTGCCTGGCGCCTCTGGCGAAAGTCATCAACGACGAGTTTGGCATTGTCGATGGCCTGATGACCACCGTCCATTCCACCACCGGCACCCAGAAGACGGTTGACGGCCCGTCCAAGAAGGACTGGAGAGGCGGCCGTGCCGCTTCCGGCAACATCATTCCGTCCTCCACTGGCGCCGCGAAAGCGGTCGGCAAGGTCATTCCGGAACTCAACGGCAAGCTCACCGGCATGGCGTTCCGCGTTCCGACTCTGGACGTTTCGGTTGTCGACCTGACCGTCAACCTGGCCAAACCCGCTTCCTATGAAGAGATCTGCGCCGCCATCAAGAAGGCTTCCGAGGGTTCCCTGAAGGGTATCTTGGAATATGTCAACGAGGATGTCGTTTCCTCCGACTTCATCGGCGATGCGCATACCTCCATCTTCGACGAGAAAGCCGGCATCGCGCTGACCGACAAGTTTGTCAAGCTGGTTTCCTGGTATGACAACGAGTGGGGCTATTCCAACAAGGTCCTGATGCTCATCCAGCACATGGCTTCCGTTGACGCGAAATAAGAACAGCTTATAGAGCGGATTTACGGCATATTTGCACTGGCTTCCTTTATCGTTTTTGCACCGGCTAGTGGGCTTTTCTTACTGCTGTTGTAACAACGATTCGGAAAATAACCAGAATTAAAAACACCCATTCTCTTGGATTTTGATAAGAGGATGGGTGTTTTTATGTGTCAAAACCGTCTGGAAGAACTTGCTCAAGAATTCTGTTTTTCATGTCGCTGTAAGCGCTGCTTGGAACGTGCCATATCCAATTATCAAAAGCTTTTTGGATACCTGCTGCGCTTTTTGCAAGAGAGCTATAACGCCACAACGCTGGAGGAAGCGCGGCCTGTTTACATTCAAAAGTTTTTTTGGAAAAACTGGAATCAGGCAGAAAGCCACCGGTTGTGAGTGATTTAAAAATATATAAAAAAGACAGTACTACGCAAATGGTAGTACTGTCTTTATAACAGAACTTATTTTTCAAATGTGATTTTGAATAATGGTTATTATTATAATTATAGAGCCTACTAGAAATATTAACCCATACAGAATATAGAGTCTCCTTTTTTTTTAGGATCTTCAAACATTTGGATATACTTATAACGTTCAATTGCAATCATAACTATAATTGTAACATATATAAGTATATCTGTAACCATTAAACGAGCCTCCAATAAACTCAATAATTTTCTATCGGTGGAAGCATGCGTTTGTTCAGATGTCTTACTTTAAATCAAGTGCTTTTCGCACTTTTGCCCATATCCCATAATGATACTGGATACCATTTAGCGAGTTGTCGCCATTTCTAAGATTATCGCAAAAATAATAGGTAGCCTTTCCACCGTATTCAATTTTCCATTCTATCATATAGGTTGGGATTGCCTCTGTACGCTCAATTACAAGACAAATTGGCGAGTGCGGTGTAATCTGTTCAAAGGTATGAATGGTTTTATATTTAAGCGCATCATTGATTTCTTCAAACTTCACTTTTTTCAGTTTGGCTTTTCGAATGATTGTATTTTGTGGAATAAACAAATTTTGTGTGCAATATTCGCCAGTGGCCTCCCATGGAGTGACGGGATAATATTGTGGGTACATACCTATCCGATTTTCCAAATCCTCTGTTAAAGGCAGTTCTTCAATTTTTATATTGTCTACCCATTCTTCTCCGCCAAGAAATATCCATACAATTCTGATGATCGTTATGACAATACTTATCATACCAATTGCTGCAAGAAGATTATTAAGCGTATCCCATATATTTGGTTCTAACATGTGCATCGCATCCTAAGTATCCTAATTAAATATCATATTAGCATGATTGCCATCCCAAAGATGGATGTGAGTGATGGCATCTGTACCGGGGCCAATCGTTTTGCTGTGCCGCAGACCATCAGGACGGTAGGCGTAGGTGGTCGGCTTCTTATCTGCAAGAATGCGGATCAACTGGTTAAATCCATTATAGTCTTTTAGCGTGCGTGTGACAACATCTCCGCTGAAAACATTTTTTGCGAAGCCGACTTTGAGAGCCGCTCCGTCCCACAAGGACGGGGTGGCTTTGATTTCTCAAGAGGAGCTTGCCGAGCGCGTACACATGAGCAGGGGACATCTGAGCCATATCGAAGCTCCAAACATGGTGTCATCCTTTTCGATTTCTATTCTATTTGACATCTGCGAAGCGCTTAAAATCCAACTAAAAAATCGCTTCACAGGATCAGATTTCCGCTCGCTGCGGCGAGCGGTTCAGAGCTCCACTCTGAAAACCCGCAAACTTTCGGGAAAGTTTGATCAAAGCTTTCGGTTTTGCTGTGCTGCGAACCTCGGAAGAAGGGGGTACACGGGGGACTGCGAGCTGCAGCGAGCGTTTCGAGCGCAACCGCCATCGGCGGCTCTTAGTGTGAGATGGCCGCCGGCCTTCCGCCCGTGGCGCGCGACGGCGAGCGTCGCGGCGCAGCCGCGCTCCGGCGCAGCCGCGCTCCGGCGCATGGCGCCGGGCAGCGAGGAGCAAAAAGACTTGCGGACGGGGGCCACAAGTCTTTCGCACCCAGGCACTATTTACCACCAAAAACGACAAACGATTTATGCTATAATAATACCTCGGGTGCCGCGGGAAAGGTCATAAAATGCCCTGGTTTGGCGAATAGTATAGTTGTATTGAAAAATAATATGCAAAACCAACAAAGCTTAACGCTTTTTACAAGTTGTTTTACTGGAAATTTCACAATAAATACTTGAAAAAAACACCAATTCCTGCTATAGTATAACAAAGGGGGGTGAAGACAATGGCAAAGTCAAAAGGCAACTTACCATTGTATCTATTTCATCAGGGAACGAATTACAAGGCTTATGAATATCTGGGCGCGCATCCTTGTAAGATTGGGACAACCGAAGGTTTCATCTTCCGTGTGTGGGCGCCGAATGCCCGGCAGGTTTCTGTGGTGGGGGATTTCAACAACTGGGACGGACAGGCCAATCCCATGGAACAGCTTGAGGATAAATCCATTTGGGAGTGCGTAATTCCGGATCTGCAGCAATTTGATATCTATAAATACTGCATCACCGCCAAGGATGGCCGCACCCTTATGAAGGCCGATCCGTATGCCTTCCATGCGCAGACCAGTCCTGAAACAGCTTCCAAGCTCTATGATATCGAAGGCTATGCCTGGGACGACGCGGCCTGGTATGAATCCCGCAAGGATCACAACCCCTACCGCAGTCCGATGAATATCTATGAGATGCACCTTGGCTCCTGGCGGCGGTATTCGGACGGCAACCCCTACAGCTACCGCAAACTCGCGGATGAACTGGCCGATTATCTGCTCGAAATGGGTTATAACTATGTCGAGTTCATGCCGCTGATGGAATACCCGTACGACGGTTCCTGGGGTTACCAGGTCACCGGCTATTACGCGCCGACCTCCCGTTACGGCACGCCGCATGACTTCATGTATCTCATCGACCGGCTGCATCAGGCGGGCATCGGGGTGATTATGGACTGGGTACCGGCGCATTTTCCAAAGGATGCGCACGGGCTTTATGAGTTCGACGGCCAGCCGCTTTACGAATATCAGGATGTGCATAAGCGTGAACACGCCCATTGGGGCACCCGGATTTTTGATTTCGGGCGCAATGAAGTGGTGTGCTTCCTGATGTCAAACGCCAACTTCTGGATCGAGAAATACCACATCGACGGGCTGCGGGTCGACGCGGTCGCTTCGATGCTCTACCTCGACTACGGCCGCGAGGATTGGGAATGGCTGCCGAATATCAACGGCGGCAAGGAAAATCTCGAGGCGGTCGCGTTCCTGCGCAAGCTGAATACGTCGGTGCTGACCGAGCATCCACAGGCCCTCATGATCGCGGAGGAATCCACCGCCTGGCCGCTCGTAACCAAACCGGCTTCGGTCGGCGGGCTTGGATTCAACTTCAAGTGGAACATGGGCTGGATGAACGATATGCTTGCCTATACGTCGCTCGACCCGATCTTCCGCAGCTACAACCACGACAAGCTCACTTTCAGCCTGTTTTATGCCTTTTCAGAGAACTTTATCCTGCCCATCTCCCATGACGAGGTGGTGCATGGCAAATGCTCGCTCATCAATAAGATGCCGGGCGAATATGCTGTGAAGTTTTCCGGCATGCGGGCGTTCCTCGCATATATGATGTCCCATCCGGGCAAGAAGCTCATCTTCATGGGCTGTGAATTCGCACAGTTCATCGAATGGAACTATAAGCAGCAGCTCGACTGGATGCTGCTCGATTACGAATCCCACCGGCAGATGAAGCTGTTTGTCAAAGAGCTCAATCATTTTTATCTGGAGAATCCGGTGTTCTGGCAGGTTGAGGACAGCTGGGACGGCTTTTCCTGGCTTGCGCACGACGACCATGCCAGAAACATCATCGTGTTCCGCCGGATGGACGAAGCGGGAAACGAGCTTGTCGCCGTCTGCAACTTTGCGCCGGTTACCCGGGAGAATTACCGGGTGGGGGTGCCGGATGCAACCAGCTATGATGAGATCCTCAATACCGACGACGTGCGGTTCGGCGGAAGCGGCGTGGTGAATAAGGGTGCCATCCGTGTGAAAAAGACGCCGGATCATGACATGAAGCAGAGTATTACGCTGACCGTGCCGCCGCTTTCGGTCGTTTTCTTAAAAGGCCGTCCGCGCAAGGCTGCGAAAGCGAAGAAGGCAGAGGGTAAGCCGTCCGGGGAGAAGTCCAGTAAAAAAGCGCCGAAAGCAGACCGGGCGTAAAGCGGTCGGGGAATCAAGCGCATGATTTATTACTAAGGGGGAATCAACAGATGTTTCGCAAGAAGGAATGGATCGCCATGCTGCTGGCGGGCGGCCAGGGGAGCCGCCTGTACACGCTGACGAAAAATCTTGCAAAGCCGGCTGTACCGTTTGGGGGAAAATACCGGATTATCGATTTTCCGCTTTCCAACTGTGTCAATTCCGGAATTGACACAGTTGGCGTGCTCACCCAGTACCAGCCGCTCATCCTGAACGAATATATCGGCAACGGCCAGCCTTGGGACCTTGACCGGGTGAACGGCGGCGTCTTTGTGCTGCCGCCTTACCAGAAGTCCTCCGGTTCCGACTGGTACACCGGCACTGCGAACGCCATCTATCAGAACATCAATTTTATCGACCGGTATGATCCGGAGTATGTGCTCATCCTTTCGGGCGACCACATCTATAAGATGGATTATGAGAAGATGCTCGCCTACCACAAAGAGAAAAACGCTGACTGTACAATCGCCGCCTTGCAGGTGCCGATGGAGGAGGCCTCCCGGTTCGGGATTATGAATACATACCCGGATGGCAGCATCTTTGAATTTGAGGAGAAACCCGCACAGCCGAAGAGCAACCTC
>Ga0208297_1000480_pt1 | contig 78134 bp, 75 predicted proteins | sample LMS_cellobiose_e_FD_187367 | JGI IMG/M metagenome (GOLD analysis project Ga0208297, IMG submission 187367) | Rumen-fistulated moose microbial communities from Alaska, USA - LMS_cellobiose_enrichment (SPAdes) (version 2) | ecosystem: Host-associated > Mammals > Digestive system > Stomach > Rumen...
TGTGGACCTTATACGCCAGATCCTTGGCGGTGGATCCCCTGGGGAGGAGGAAGGCATCCGGAAGTACGCGCCCGAAGTGGTCCGTGAACTTGTTCTCGTCCTCGACGGGATAGACCGTGATCAGGTCCAGCATCTTGAATGCGGCATCCTCGATGCACTTCTGCACACCGGTGCCGCCGTACTTCTCCATATTTGCCTTCATGTAGTCTAGAGCCTTCTTCTGGCCCTCGTTGAGGGTCACGCCCTCCTTTATTGTGAACGTCGGGTCACCAGGAGTGTATTCTATCAGTCCGCCTGCAGCAGCCTTCTTCAGAGCCAGTTCGGTCTCTGCCATGGTGACGACGCAGATGTCGTTGATCGCCTCGACCTTCTCGATGTTGCCTTCCGGAGCGATGTCGGCCTTGTTCATGGCCGCTATCATGGGCTTCGATTGCGCCCTGATGTTCATGCAGAGGTTGAGGAGGTCATCGTCGGTCCAGTTGACAATGTCCGCCGGCATCTCCACCGACATGAGGGCCTTCTTGATCTGTGCCTCGGTGACATTGAGTCCGGCGAGCCTGTCCTGGATTATCTGCTCCGGCTTCTGCCCAGTCATCCTGGCTGCCCTGGCCATCTTGTTGAATCCGTTCTTGAGGATCTCCCTCATCCAGTATTCGATCTCCTTCCTGAGGAATGTGATGTCCTCCGTAGGATCGTGGGATCCCACATCGCCCGGCACACCTTCGATATCGGTTGATCCGCTGACGTCGATAACGTTAATCAGCGCATCTGCCTGCCTGAGGTCATCGAGGAACTGGTTTCCCAGTCCTTTTCCCTGCCAGGCATCAGGAACGAGTCCGGCCACATCCAGGAGTTCCACCGGGACCATCCTGGTTCCGTTGACGCATAGTGAGTTGTGAGGGGTGCATGTGACACCGAGCGCTTTGCACGGGCAGGGCGTACGGACATGGGCCACCCCCTTGTTGGGTTCAATGGTCGTGAAGGGATAGTTGGCAATCTCTACGGGCGCCATCGTGGCAGCGCCGAAGAATGTCGATTTACCAACGTTCGGTTTCCCTACTATGCCTATCTGCATTGCTATCGCTCACAGAGAACACGTACGCGATAAATGAGCTTTGGGTTCGGTACGCAACCAGAACCATTATCTTCTTATCAGGCCATCAGGCGGTCAGAATCCCACGGAGGGACGAGATTACATGGCCGATTCAGATAACAGGTGGAAGATCGTTGCCGCAGTAGCAATCGTCATGCTGCTAGCGGTGAGTGCGCTCTATGCCTTTGGCAATTCGAACGATTCTAGAACGGGATACGTTCAGACCGACATGTCCTATTGGGTCGAAGATTCGGATTCCAAGGAATCTCTCATGACATATCTGAAGGCGGTCACAGATGAGAGGAGCGAGGATTACATCCCTCCAGAGGACCGTGTCGCCGTGTTCGATCTTGACGGAACCCTCATTTGCGAGAGGGATCCGCACTATTTCGATCTCTGTCTGTTCCTTTACCGCGTGCTGGAGGACCCCGACTACAAGGACAAGGCCTCAGATCTGGAGAGGAAGGTCGCTCTGGACCAGAAGGACTATCCCGGACCTGGGAAGCTGGACGACGACATGGAGAAGGCAAGGGCGCTGGCGTTCAAGGGGATGACCATTGAGGAATTCAATGCATACGAGAAGGCGTTCATGGAGACACAGATGCCGAGTTATGAAGGCATGACCTACGGGGAGTCGTTCTTCAGACCCATGATACAGGTCGTGGATGCGCTCCAAGCCAACGGTTTCTCCGTCTACATAGTGAGTGGGACCGACAGGCTCACTATTCGCTGTCTCGTAGACGGTTCCATGTTGAATATCCCGACCGATCATATCATCGGTTCGAGCAAACTTCTGGTCGCCACCGGACAAGGGGATACGGACGGTTCCAAGTATGTGTTCACGGCGGATGACGACATCATCTACGGTGGAGAGCACATCCTGAAGGACCTCAATGTGAACAAGGTCATCACGATCATCGAGGAGATAGGCAAGAAGCCGGTATTGTCCTTCGGCAACACATCTTCGGATTCCAGCATGGCCCTGTATACCACCACGGACAACATGTATCGCAGCGAGGCATACATGCTGTGCTGTGACGATCTAGACAGAGAGAATGGAGATCTGGAGGCAGCCAGCAAGATGTATGCCCTATGCGAGGAGCAGGGGTGGGTGCCTGTATCCATGAAGAACGATTGGACAACCATCTACGGCGATGGCGTGAAGAAAAAGTGATCAGTTCTTCAGCCTGTATACCGCATCGGCGATCTCGCCGATCTGTTCCGGCTTCAGTCTTTCGACCCTGTCATCAATGTAGGGTACGTCATCACCGGATTCCATCATCCTGGCGGATTTTAGAGAGGTCCCGATCTTCTTCCTGCGATGGTTGAAGGTCACCTCGACCACTTTGAAGAAGGTCCTCTCGTCGAGCACTTTGAACGGAGGTTCCCTCGGAGTTATCCTCACAAGCGCGGAATCCACTTTGGGTTTGGGATTGAACCTTGATGCTGGCACAGTCTCCATTATCTCGCATTCAGCCCTATAGTAGAGATTGACTGTGAGACGTGAGTAATCGGGGCTGCCGACCATGGCGACCATCCTGTCGGCGAACTCCTTCTGCACCATGACCACAGCGGTCCTGAAGTCATACTCCAGGAGTTTGAATATGATGGGCGTGGAGACACTGTACGGAAGGTTGCTGACGAATACGTCGAATTCCGGGAAAGGCTCCTTCACGGCATCCGCATGGATGAGCCTGAGGGAATCGCCGTACGTCTTGGTGATGTATTCGGCAAGGATGTCGTCGATCTCTATGCAGGTGACGTCGTCAGAGACCACGATCAGCCTTTTGGTTAGGATCCCCAATCCGGGCCCGACCTCGAGCACCTTGTCCTTCCTTTCGATCCCGGCATATCCGATGTGCCTGTCGGCCACACGTTCATCCGTAAGGAAATTCTGCCCCTTACTCTTCTTCGGGACGATGCCTGTATCGGCTATGAGTCTGCCAGTCTCGCTCATCTAGACACGAACAGGTAGCGCTTCCTCTCGGGATCCTCGATCTCGAGAAGGATACGGGAGACGATAAGCTTCTCCGGCGTCTTGATGGACGTCCTCTGGGCCAGGTCTGCGAAGTCCACGAACAGGCTCTTTTTCCTCTCGTCGAGGATGACGGTCAGGTACTTCTTCCCGAGTCCGGGGAGTTCCTCTAGCAGGTGCTTGCGCATGCTGATGGCCTCTGCCTCGTTGAAGAACTTGATGTACTTCTTCTGGTTGTTCATGACTATGTCGGTGATGGCGAACTCGAGCTCCGAGGCCGCATTGCTGGTGAGGTCGTTGTAAGCGACGCGGCGCTTGACGTGGTCTATCACATCGCGCTTCACGGTATCGGAATCTTTTCCGATGAACGTCCTCGTACCTATCTCAACGGTCGCGTTGGGCTTGGTCACCAGCTCGAAGAGTTTGAACTCCTCGTCGCCGAGAGCATAGCAGATGGGCTCCTTCTTTCCGAATCCGGATGTGGGAGCGCCCTGCGGTAAGTAATCTAGAATGTATGCGTATTCTTCCATGGGAAACACCCCATCAGAGGTTGTACTTACCTACGATCTCAATGATCTGGTTTATCTGGTCATTGCTGAGTGCGACCCTCTCCTTGGAGAAGATGGCACGGACATCCTCGGGATATTTAGGGAGGATGTCCGCAATCTTCACAGCAATGGCATCTGTAACGTCGTCGAGTTGGCTGACCTCTTCGATGATCTTGTTAGCGTTCTCGACGGATATGTTTGAGACTTTCTGAGCGTGGTCGAGCGCTGACTTCTGTGATGTGAGGAGAACATCCTCGTCCTCAAGCTCTCCAGCTGTCCCTTTCCTGCTCTCGGCTACCTCTTCAAGGAGGTCCCTTACTTCTGCCAGTGTTACGTAGCGCTCAGTCATGTCTATACCTTCAGTTGTCAACGTTCCTTACAAGGTGCTCGGGGCGTGCGACGACCATCTTGGTCTTGTTTCCGTCCTTGACGGATACCTCGTACGCTGCTCCCCTCTCTCCGACGACGACTCCGGTGAGTCCGTGGAATCTGGAGAAGGGCATGCCCTTGTGTACGCTGGGGTCGATGATGATGTTGACTTTCTCTCCGGTCTCGAAGGTCTGGAAACCTTTTGTGATCGGTGAGAGCCCGCGTGCCCTGACTGACTTCTTGAGCTTGTTGCGGGTCTTTGTCCTTGTTCCGCTGGATGCCTGCATTGCTTATCCCTTCATTGTTCTTCGAATTTGATCGCCAATACGTCGAGGGTCTCGACCTTGCATTGTACCCCGAGTCTCTCGGAGAAGCTTGGTACGCTCCTGCCCTCGTCACCGGACACGAACTCCTTCACGTACGTTCCCGAATCGGTCTCGAGTTCGAGATCGAAGGAATCGTCGGATATCTGTTCCGCCTTGCACCAGTGGATCCTCCTCTTTCTCACAAGGTCGGCACGGCGGTGCTCGACTCTGCGTGGAGTCCTCTGGTCTATATTGACGTCCTTGAACGATAGGGCAACGTTAATTACCGCTTCTTTATTAACTTTACCCTCTGCTATTACGTGCACGTGATATATTTTATCAGAAGCAGCGGCCTTGTAGCGCTCAACCGCTTCGCGCTGTACGAATTTCAGGCTGTTGAACGCCGCCATATCCGTCTTGTTCGCCCTTCTCTCGAGCTCGTCCAAGTCGATATCCCTGTGCCTAGGCTGGCTGATCTCCAGGACGAACGGCCTTCCGTCGCCCAGCATGCAGGCGTCGATGTCCTCCCTTCCCATTCCGTGGAAGAAGTGCTCCTGTCCGTCCGCCATCTCCAGGGCGATGTCGCCGATGATCTCCTGCACCGATGTGGGGTACATCTTGCCCTCGCCGTGGCAGTGGTCGCATCCCTTTCCATGGCAGACCCTGCAGGGCCAGATGGTCTGGGGTATCTCCCTGCTGTACTTGTTGTAGCGTCCTGCGATGAACACGGGTGCGATGTCCAAGGTGACGTCGGCGAAACGGGTGTCGACCAGCGCCACCACCCGGGGGCTCTTGAATTCCACGGGACGGTGTATCATAGGAAGTGCCAGCTTTCCGATCTCACGGTTGAGCTCGGCCTTGATCGTCTCAGAGTTCTCGAGAGCGAACTCCTCCTTGAGCGCCTTCTCCCTCTCGACCACCTCGGGCTCCACCCTTGTGCCGATGAGGAAGTTCTCGGAATCGACCTCGTTGATTTTCTCCGCCGCAGCCTCAGCGAACCTGCCCAGCATACTGAAGACATCCTCGCAGAGCGGGCAGAAGTCCTCCGCAGGGGCATTTACTCCCTGCTCTTCCAGAGCCTCGCGGATGAGCTTCCCGCGATAATCGTTGGTCATGCCTGTGCCCAGCTTCCCGAACATGCGTCCGAGGCAGTGGTCGCAGAGACCTCTCTCCGCGATCTTCCTGGCGGTATCGAGGTTGTCCTGGATCCAACTCTCCATCCTCTCACCTCAGAGGTCGAATCCCATCTCGGTTATCCTGAGCATGGGGCGCTGGCTCTCCAGATAATGGTAGACAGTCGCGTGCTCGCTGCCGTTGATCAGCAGCTCGCATGCGTGCTTGGCGACTGGGAGGCTCACCGAGTTGCCGATGAGTCCCACCGTGTTGCCGTAGATGACCATGTCGCATCCGGTCAGTTCCTCGATGAGCTTGCGGGTCTTCCCGTTCTTTCCGATGAGACGCCCTCTCACGCGGGGCATCTGGCTGGAACGGTCGCCGATGGCCTCCTTCACGTCTATGAGCTCGAAGTACTCGTCATCGTCGAAGAGCCTCATCGCCTTCTCGGGGTTGAAACCCCTTCCGACGGCCTTGACGATGTCCATGAGCTTGAAAGCCATGAGGGGATCCTTCAGCTCCACGTCGTCGTGGATGATGATCTCCCCTTCCTCGGTGTCGATGTCAATCTTGATACCGGATATGTCCTGGAGGACCTTCTTGGTCTCCCCGTTCTTGCCGATGAGTGTACCGACCCTGTCGGCTGGTATTCTGATGGATCTCATTCCTTTTCATCTCCGTCTTCTTTACCGTTAAGTGTCTCTTCCAGGACCTCGGCGTCCGTCCAGACGTCCGCGTCCCTCTTTTTGAAGAAGCTGTTTATGTTGTGGATGTCCCTCTGCAGGAGCTCCTTTGCGTTGTAGTGGTCCCTGGTCATCGCCTGGCCCACGTCTATCATTACCGGCTCTCCGTCCAGCATCAGGATGTTGTATTCGCTGAGGTCCCCGTGTACCAGGTGGGCCTCCTGCCATCCGTCGATGATGAACGACAGCACCTCCTCGTATGTTCCATCGGGATCCTCCAGGACGACGTCCTTGAGCTGCGGGGCGGGTCCGGTCTCGTCCCCGATGTACTCCATGAGAAGGCAGTTCTGGTTGAATGTGATCGGTTCGGGCACGGGGATCCCGGCCTCATTGTATCTGTCGAGGTTCTTGAACTCCTTGTTGACCCATGCGTAGATGAGCTTCCATCTGTTGCCGGTGACCCCTCTAAATCTCGGATCGCCCTCGACGTACTTGGCCACCCTCTTGAACGTGGATGTGGAGGTCCTGAAGATCTTCAGGGCCATCGGTTCGTCGTTCTCGTCCGTGGCGTAGAAGACGTTGCCCTCCTTGCCTGTGGAAATGGGGTAGTGGACCGAGTCGATGTACCCGCTGGTCATGAAGTCGTAGATGGTCATGAGGGTCTTCTTGTCGAAGACCTCGGCCTCCGTCTCCTTCTCGTCGCCGGTCTTATTGGTCTTGAGGGCATCCACACGCCTCTCTAGGTATGCGTAAGCCTCCTCGTACGAGGACATGCGGATCAGCCCTTATCAGAAAATGTCCAGGTTCTTCGGAACCTTGTTCCTCTTGCTGAGGTTGACAGCCTGCGTCTTGGTGTATCTGAACCTGACGTCGCATTTGTCGGGCTGGAAGTCCCATACGGATATGATCAGCAGGTCGCCTTCCCTGATCCACATCCTCTTCTTGATCTTTCCAGGGATGCGTCCTACGCGGGATACTCCGTCCTCGCACATGACTTTGATCTTGGATGCGCCGAGCAGCTGATCCGCTATCCCGAACATCTCTGCTTCCTTGATGTTAGGTAGACGTACACGGGTTACGTCCTCATCAGGCATTTCAAGCGGTTCATTGTCGCTCATTTCTATCCTTCCTTTTTCTGCCCTATAATAGAGGTTTATAAAATAGTATGCTCGGATTTCCGTCCTGTCTGCCATCCCCTTGCTATTATATACGCCCGACTGGTTAGTCGGGAACGGTATCGTTCTGAACGATAGGAGAGGTTGATTATGGGAGAAGTGAGGGCGGCTCTGGTCGGAGCATGCGGAAAGATGGGACAGATGATTGTGCGCCGTATCGAAGCCACGGACGGCATGAAGGTTGTCGCGGCATTCGATCTTGCCAATGTAGGCAAGGACATCGGAGAGATCTGCGGGCTTGGGAAACTGGATGTTCCAGTATCTGATCTCAAGGAACTCGAGAAGGTCCTCAAGGAGACCAAGACCGATGTTCTTCTGGACTTCACCGTCGCAGCGGCGACCGCCGTCAACGCCCCCGTGGCAGCCAAGGCCGGCGTCAACCTGATCATCGGAACGACCGGGCTATCGGACGAGCAGAAGAAGAACATAGTGGATGCCGTCAAGCAGAACAACGTCGCGGCCGTCATATCTTCCAACTACTCGATCGGAGTAGGGGTGTTCTTCAAGCTCTGCAGGGAGGCAGCCAAGAATCTCGGATTGGATTACGATGTGGAGATCATCGAGGCTCACCACAACCAGAAGAAGGATGCACCTAGCGGTACAGCAATGACCGTGGCCGAGGCCATAAGCGAGGAGCTTGGAGGAAAGGATTTCGTATACGGCCGCCAGGGAGCCTGCCCCCGCGGGAAGGAGATCGGGATCCATGCCGTGAGGGGAGGGGACATCGTCGGTGACCATACAGTAATGTTCGTCGGTAATGCAGAGAGGATCGAGATCCGCCATCAGGCGCATTCCCGCGAGGTCTTCGTCGGTGGTGCTGTCCTGGCAGCGGGATGGGTCGTCAAGCAGAAGAAGGGCGTCGTTTACTCCATGAACGACGTTCTGGCCTGAACAATCAACGGCCGGATCGCAGTCCGGCCATTCTACTTTCAAGAGGATGACGGCAATACCGTCTCTTCTCGGGATAAGCGTTATAAATTAGTTCGTGATGGGCATCTTAAAGCTCCAGTAGTGTAGCGGCCAATCATTCAGCCCTTTCGAGGCTGACACACGGGTTCGAATCCCGTCTGGAGCACTATTTATTCCATCAATACTGTCTTGAGCACGGGCTATAATCCGATATTCCCGGTTATCAAAGGTGCAGCTCGGTACCTCATCTATGAATTATTGAGTTTGGTCATAGCTTTCGTGTCGGATATCGCGATCGCATCCCGTACGTGTTGCCAGTGGACGAGACGATTGGGGCTCGGTCCTAATGCTTGGACGACGTCTATTCAGTGAAAATCACCTTATGAAAATAGTGAAAGTTACCTTATGAAAATAGTAAAAATTACATTATTATATAAGTAAACACATCTACCGGTGATAAATTGGAGAATGAGAAGTACATCCCAAGACTGATAGACGGACTCGTCGATGAGGCTCTTGCCATAAGTGGCGCAATCCATATGAAAGGTCCCAAATACTGCGGAAAGACATGGACCTCGAAACGCCATTGCAACAGCTTCTATCAGCTCGATCTGGCCGATGGCAATTACCGTAATCTTCAACTTGCCCGTTTAGATCTGGGATATGCTTTAGACGGCGAATATCCGCGGCTCATCGATGAATGGCAACTCGTCCCTGCAGTATGGGATGCTGTCCGCAATACTGTCGATGAGGAGGGTCGGAAGGGTATGTTCATCCTTTCTGGCTCATCGACTCCAAAGAAAGAGGAGAAGCCCCTTCACAGTGGGTTGGGAAGGATAGCGCCAATAAAGATGAGAACGATGTCCTTGTTCGAATCCGGGGATTCGGATGGCACGGTGTCTTTGAAAGGAATGTTCGACGGCAAATATCCCAATACCTCGATCAGAGAAGTCTCTTTGGACGCACTCATGGATCTGACGATCAGAGGTGGCTGGCCTGGAAACATCGACCTTACTGCGCTCCAGGCAGCAAAGGCAATGGCTGTTTATGCCAGACAGATATGCTATGACGATCTTCCTTCAGTGGACATTAGCAAAGAACCGGCCAGGATGATGCGTGTATTGAGGTCCCTTTCTCGTAACGAATCGTCGTTGGCAAGCAGGGCGATTATTGCCAATGACATCAAGGAATTCGATGACGATGTGATATCAGTCGACACTGTCGGAGAATATATCTCTGTACTCGATAGGATGTGCCTGATAGAGAATCAAGATGCGTTCAATCCTAACCTGAGATCCTCGATACGGGTAGGGAAGACTCCCAAGAGGCATCTGACGGACCCTGCGCTTGCAATATCTGCACTGGGGTTGACCAAGGAGATGCTGCTGGATGATCTCAACACATATGGCTTCATGTTCGAAGCGATGTGCGAAAGGGATCTGCAGATATATGCATATGTGAATGGAGGCAAGCTCAATCACTACAGGGATGGAAAAGGAAGAGAGATAGATGCCGTCGTGGAGATGCCTGACGGAAGATGGGGCGCCTTCGAGATAAAACTCGGAGCAAGCAAGATAGACGAAGGCGCAGAAAATCTGAAGAAAATCAGTGAATTGATTCGTAACGATCCGAAAGGCAGACCGCCAGAATTCCTGGCAGTAATATGCGGACTATCCTCTGCCGCATACATGAGAGAAGATGGAGTCTATGTCATACCGATAACATCACTGGGGCCCTGATGTCAGTTGCCTTGTAAGATGGTGCCCGCACTCGATTCGAATCCCGTCACTGGGCCCAAAAAGAATGGTTGCCCGAAGCGCCCAATTCACGTCATCAGCTGTGGTTATCGGGTTTCAGGCTGACCTGTCGAGTTGCGGAGAATAAATCTGGGAAAAGTTTCAACAATGCGGGAGAGGTTTTCAGTACGCAGATGCTCGAGACTCTGCTTGATGTAAAAAAACCTACAAATTTTTTACATGCATATCTCACGATGTAAAAAACACAAGAAGAGTTTTACATGAGGGTAATGCGAGACTGGAATCTACAATCCTTTCATGGCTGGCACGCCGTCCAGATCGAACATGTCAGACCTTCGTCCATGGGTCTGTTCGTCTCCTGATCATTCAGAACGATTCATCGCACGCGAGACAATGTATTATTATGCTGAATGGATAGACGTCTCAAAGAGCAGATTACGAGGGTGAAGACAACGGGTTTTCCGAAATCCATTATCGCGATCGTTTCGATTTCCATGTTGCTCCTGTTCAGTTCTGCTCTGATGGCCCTCGAAGCCGACGATCCGCATACCGTGACGACCGTCAAGGTGTACGACAACCCGGAAGTGGAGCACGATCCCGGGAGCGAGATAAAGGGCGACATCACTGTGACCAAGTTCTTCGTGTCCAAGGACATGGACATCCGCATAGGCCCGGATATCGCGGTATCGGATCTGACGTTCTATGTCCATAACAGGGTGGCGCTGACCCTGACCTTCGATCGTGCCTACGATCCCTATACGGCGATCAACTTCTACACCGTAACGGGGGACGAGGAGGAGGCGATCCAAGGAATGGAAGGTATCCTCGTATGCGACGATCAATACCTGGAGGGCGGCGAATACAACAGCAAGGTGTCCATAAGGGCCGAACCGGGACAGACGTTCACATATGTCGCATCGATGATCTATCTGGAGAATTCCGACGGATTCATAACGCTCAAGGAAGGGTATGCGAATCTGGATCCCTCATGGAAGAACAGCAACACCAGGGCGACCATCACCAGCAGCACCGCGGTCCCGGAACTGGTGGCGAACAACGGAGTCACAGTACCTTACAGGACGGTGCTGGAGTCCAGGACCGATCCCGGATACATATACTGCGGCGCCATAATGAAGAAAGGAGGCCTATGGACGGTCTATCCGGAAGGTTCCGATATCGGGACGAAGACTTTCGATCTTCTCCACGACAGCATCCTGGTTTACCAGGCTTCGGTCACGGCCAAATTCAACGACCTTACGCTAAAGATGGAATGGCTCGGCTACTACGATGACGATTACGAGAACGCCGTGGCGGCGATGCAGCGCGACGGTTTCGTCGAAGTGGGGGGCTCTCAGAAATCAGGGAGCATCGACATCAGTGGGAAGTCCAAGGTCGTATTCACGAACACGGATTCGGAAGAATACAAATACCGCCTTAAGGACGGAACTATCACCATCGGGACAGACGTGACCATATCCGGTTCCATAGTGATGGCGGAGAGGACGACGCTGGTCCTTAACACAGGTTACGCAGAATCATTCTATCTGGGCGGTTACGGGAAGGTGAAGCTGGACAACAAGGACATCTGGACCGCCACCGGTCTGGCCATAGACATATCGGATTTCAGAGGGAGCTTCGACGCTGACTCCATCCAGGAACTGGCGGAGATGGAAGGGGACATATCGACCGTGACGGTCCACCCGAGTCAGAAGATCAAGTTCATCGGCAACACCACGATCCATGAGACCCTGTTCAATTCAGGGACACTAATTATAGACAAGGGAGTCACCCTGACCGTCGAATGTTCGCTCATGATCTCGGCGGGGATGTTCTCCAAGGTGGAGAACAACGGCACCATCATCGTCCATACCGATGGCGCCCGTCAGGGCATCGTATTGACAGGCGGGGAGTTTGTGAACAACGGCACCCTGCGCCTGGACTCCTCCTCCAAAACGGAGGATAACTACTCATTCCGTGTGTTCAGCAATTTCGATCTGGGAAGTGAAGAGAACAACCAGGAGTACCAACTGGGAGAACCGGAGTGGTGCAACGTGGTGAACAACGGAGCCTTCATAATCTCAGTCAACGACACGTATTACACCGATATCGGGAGGACTACTAGCAATCTCGCGGACATCTCCAACTCCGGGACCATGGACATCCGCGGGACGATTGTGAACTCCTCCATAATAATCGATAACAGCGGCGATGTCATCCTCAACGGTGAGCTGGAAGAACCCCAGTATCATGAGACCGAGGACATCTACGATAATTTCTGGATAATGCTGGACTGGGGAGGGAGGGTGGAATTCAAGACCGCCACCTTCAACGCAGGCTCCCACGCCTCCGTCAACGTCATCGCCTGCGAGTTGGGCTCCTATGACTTCACACATGTCGATAACGGGTACGGTTCGGCGGTCGTCAAGGCGGATTCGGGCATGCCGGCCGATGGTTCGAAGTTCACGGTCAGATCGCTGTCGATGAAGTATGCAAGCGATCACGACTACGACAGCGCCCTCGACATCAGGGGGTTCAATGTCACTACGACAGGGGACAGGAGCGAAGCGTATCTGCTGGTGGATCTGAGGAACTGCATTCACGTGACAGGTTCCCTCACCATTCCCCGCAACGTCAATTGGCGGGTAGACGATGTGAAGACGGCTATAGACGGCACCATGACCATAGACGAGGATTGCCGTTATATCGCCGGTGTCGAGAACACCTACTTCGTGGAAGGGAAGCTGATCGTGAAGGGGACCAGGGATCTCGATGAGAGGTATATTCAAGGGGCCATGTTCGATGACGACAACGCCACGGTATACATGCCGTTGGACGAGGCCGTGAAGGAGGCCCAAAGCAAAGGGATAGGCACGGTCCACATCTGTCCGGACATACCGGGCGGTGCGGATATCGAGTACTACCGCGAATTGGATGTGCTGTGCATCGTGACGTACGATCTGACGATACCAGCCGGCATGGTGCTGGAAGGAAGCTACGTAGAGATAGGGAATTCCTACAATTCCGCCGATCTCACGGTGGAGGACGGCGCTTACCTGTCGGTAGGCGAGATAGAGATCACCAACGGCAGGATCACGATCCATAACAGCGTAGGATACGGCATAGATGCCGACGTCATCGACAGGGTGGAGGACGCGATCGTATATTCATCGCTCCGCAGGGCGCTGGAGGACGCGGAGTCCGGCGATATGATCATAGTGGACAACCCAGTCAGGACCGAGTCCGGCAGGCTCAATATCCCGGAAGGGGTCACCGTCGACTTCACCAAGGACGGAGGCAAGGGCCTCACCATGGTCAACACCAGGCTGAGGGTCGAGGGGACGCTCATGTTGGACAACCTAGTCTACCAATCGTTCAGCCCGGATCCGATGGAACTCTTGGGCGGCGGTTGCATAATGATCGAGGAAGGAGGCCGCAGCCAGATCTCCGAGCATAACTACACTCCGACCGGCCTCGGATACCTGACCGATCTGGAGGTCAGCGGTTCATCGACGGTTTACTATGTCATTAGGGGAATCGACGCGATCTCCATGGCCATAGAGGACACCTACGACGGCGAGATAAACATCAACAACAGCCTGGAAGACAGAGAATTCGTGGCGGAATCCATCGAACAGAAGCCCATTACGATAAACATGAGAGGAGACCTCAAGGCCGAGACAGTTACCCTGAAATTCACGGAGGTGAGCATATTGAGCGGAAAGAAGGTCGATACGACATTCATCACCGGGGAATCCAGCATAGAGGTGAAGGATGCCAACATCACGGAGAGGATGACCATGAGATCGACCGACAGTCTGCTCATTATTTCTGGTGCTCTCATCGATGACAAGGAGAAGACCTACTCAGTCGTGTTCCGCGGTGACACAGTCATGGAGGACCTCAAGCTGGAATGGGGGAACTACATCAAGAAGCAGGTCTTCCTCTACCCGGACATAAGGTTCGAAGGGAGCACGAGGATATCGGGAAAGGAGAATCGGCTGGGCGATTCCATACATTCCGAGGAGCACATCCTGGATGACATCTCGATCCCGGTGAACGGGACCCTGACCGTAGGGAGCGGGGCCCTGTTCAGATGCGTCGCCGACCTGGATGTCATGGGGCAGATATCGGTGGAGGGCAAAGCGTATCAGACGATATCCGGAAGGATGATCCTGGACGGGGACATGTTCATCGGCATGGTGAAGAAGGACGTGTTCTCGGCAGCCATGGCCGCCGTGGCGGAAGGTCTGGACCATTACGATGATTCCTATGGCCACGGGCTCGATACCCTGAACGGGACCGCATCGTTCTCTGGGAGGATAGATCTGGAGAGCGGGCACTACATCACCGTCCATGCGGGATCAACGATAGATCCCGTCTCGGTCGAGGACCTGTATGATTTGGAGATAATCGCGGACGAATCGCTGTGGATGACAGTGTATGGCGATGGCGAATACAGCCTAGATGGCATCAAGATACCTCTGGAGGGATGCTTGGCGGACGGTGCATCGTCCCTGCAGGACCACGGAAAGATAGTTGACGGCAAGGATAAGACCATAGCCAAGTACGATCAGGACAGCGGCGTGATCTACGACAGCGACCACATAAACCTCAAGGATAACACCGGAGCCTATCTGAATGTGAGATACGATGTCTTCACAGCGTACTTCAAGACAGATTCGATGATCAAGGCGGTGTACGTCGACGGCATACTGACGACGAATTCCGACGCATCGAACGTCTTCGTGGCCACAAAGCTACTGGCCGGTAAGCATACCGTGAAGGTGGAGCCGATTGCAGGTTGCGATGTCGGGAACGTGATCCTCTATGACAACAACGGGAAGGAGTTCGAAGGACTGGAGTTCTCGTTCACATCCGATGATTGCAGGAAGGATACTCTGGAGCTCTACTACAACCTGTCCGGCTCCAAATCTATCGAGCCGGCAGCGGCCATGGAATCGGAGATAACCAACGTATTGCTGTACTTCCTGGCGGTACTGATAGGCGCCATGATCCTCATGTCCATACGCTGGCTCAGGCGCAGCTGACATCATTTTCGTCCGCCTTGGACAAAGGTTTTTAATCATACTCGGCGAATGAAAAGTGTTCAAGGTACGAGGGTGGAAATACGAAGTCTTCGAAGTCCGTTATCCTGATGGCCGCAATCTCCATGATGCTGGTATCCTCGGCCGTGCTGGTCATGACAGAGGCAGATTCAAAGGAGGCCATCATGGTATCAGACGGCCAGGACTCTTTTGTCGCAGATTGCACTGGCTCTATCATAACCGCGGTGAAGGATGCGGACGGAGGCGAGATAACGATCAACAGCGACCTCGACGGCCAGACATTCAGCTTCGAGTACACTGAGGAGAACCCGGCCAGGATTCAGATGAGGAGCAACCTGACTCCTGACACCCTGAATCTGAAATGGGCGGAGGTCTCCGTCAAGACCGGCAAGAAGCTCAGCGGCACCTTCGCCAACGGCGACAGCAAGGTCGTCATAGCGGATTCGCGCACCAACGACAAGACCACCCTGAGCACCTACGATAAGGGCATGACCGTTTCCGGAGCCATAATCGACGACAGGGACAAATCCTACACGATCAAGCTCGAAGGCGACACGACGATGGACAACCTCAAGCTCGAATGGGGATCCTTCATGAGGAAAGGGGAGTTCGAGTATCCTACCATAGAGTTCGCCGGAAACACGACGATCACCGGCAAGGGCAACAAGATATGGGATTCATCCTCCTCGGAGGAACTCCGCAAGGACACGTCGGTGCTGGTATCAGGCACCGTCAACGTCGATAACGGGGCGGTACTCACGATAGTCAGCGACCTGGACGTCACCGGGAACGTGGTCATAGCCGAGAAGGGCGATCAGAAGATGTCAGGAAGGATGATCGTCGAGGGCAACGTATATGTAGGGTTCCAGAAGAAGGACCTCTATTCCCCGGAATCTGCCGCCAGCGCGGAGGGGATCAGCAAATACGACAAATCATACGGTCGTGCTTTGTCCTCGAATGCAACGATCTCAGGCAAGCTCGAGGTCGATGACGGCTACCACATCACGGTCCGCGCAGGCTCCACAGTCGATTCCAGCATCATCAAGGATATGGACAGCATCGAGGTGTTCGTCGGCGGGGAGCTGTGGATGACCGTATACGGCAAGGGCACCTACAACCTAGACGGTGTCAAGATCCCTCTGGAGGGATGCCTTGTTGAAGGTGCCTCCTCTCTCAAGGATTCGGGAAAGGTCGTGGACGGCAAGGACAGGCTCATCGCCAAGTATGACCACGAGGAAGGTGTGATATACGACAGCTCGGACATCAGCTTCAGCGACAACACCGGTGTGCATCTGAATCTCAGGTACGACGTGTTCAATATCTACTTCACAACCGATTCCAACATCAAGGCGGTGTTCGTCGACAACATCCTCGCCACCAACTCCCACGCCTCGAACGTCTTCGTGGCCGCCAAGATGCTGCCCGGACAGCATACCGTCAGGGTGGAGCCGATCACGGGTTACGACATCACGGATACGACAATCTACGACGATAAAGGCAACGAATGCGAAGGCATGAACATCACATTTTCGGCAGACGATTGCCAACAGGATACGCTTGATGTCAGCTTCAACATATTATGCACCGTCCAGGAGAAGGCACCGTCGATAGCGGGATTGGATATCACCACGGTGCTCCTGATCGCCCTGGTCATAATCGTAGTGGCATCCACAGCGGCCGTGGCCGTCTGGTACAGGGGAAGATGATCAGCCCAGGACGTTCTTCCTGAACAGGTCGCTCCTCTTGGAGACCTCGTCCACATTGGATTCGTCTATCGCGTAGACTTCCGGCAGGGCATCGTCATGTTCCCTGAGGAATGTATCGAGAAGGTTCTGGTCCGGGAAGTCCATCTTCCTGAGATAGTCCCTGCTCCAGTTCTCGGCCGTCTCGTAGGCGGTGAGGGAGCCCTTGTCCGCGAACACGCTGGCGAATATCGATGCCGTGGTGGTGTCCTCCGAAAGGACCGCGATGTTCGATCCCCTCACAGCGAACTCCTCGCCGTTGAAGGCCATGGACAGTCCGCCGGCTTCATAGACAAGGTTCATGGGCTGGAAGTCAGTTGCGGAACTGCCGATGTACATCGTGGAATCCAGGTCGATGGCGGTGAGCCTCCTGATATCAAGCATGCGGTAGGCCTTCCTGTGTGAGGTCATGGCGTCGGTGGATTCCATCAGACCCATCGCGCCCGCATCCGAGATCTTCCCGGGGAACACGGTATCAAGATATCTGATGATCTCTACATCCTCCGGCTTCAGTTCAGTGGGGACGTTGAGTTCGTAGAAGTTCCCCGGTATCTTCAGTGACGATATGCTGTCTGCGACATCCTTGAGGCCGCGGGCCTCCGAACGGCCCATCATGCATTGGTCAATGCACAGCTTAGTATCAGATATCTGGCACAGTGGGTTTCCCAGCCTTTCCTGTATCTCCATCATCCCATGCTCGAACACCGATGTCGTGATGTAAGAAGGCAGGAGGTTCGAGATGTACGTGATCGTCCTCCTGGCGTTGGGCATGAGCTCGAGGGACTCTTTGCTGTATTTGTAGAGGAGATGGTCCGTGGCACCGTTGGCCTTGAGGAACGGCACGCACCATTTGTAGTAGCTCCCGGCGGTGTTCTCGTCGCGGTTGAGGACGTAGGCAGTGAGTCTGTCGTATCTCTCCACGACATCGAAGAAGTGCTCCCCGTCCTTGATGAACTTCCCGCAGAGGTCCCTGATATCGTTGTTCTTGGTCAGGAATCCCCAGCATGTGCAGATGATGTATCTGTCAGGGGGAAGGCCCAGTTCGACTGTTGGATCGAATTCGTCCGGCATATTATCACTCCAGCGAGGCATCGACCTGTACGGACAGGTCGTAGGGCGCATCTAGCTTCTTTCCGTCGGAGTAGAGGCACTTGTCCCTTATCTCCACACGGCCTTCGGCGAACGCGCGTATCGTCGCCACGATGAGGGGAAGCTCGCGTTTCGCACCATCCTCCCTTATCTTCTTGAAGAGGGGTTCTTCCTGTCCCTCCTCTTGCTTGATCTGCTCCAGGGATCTGGTCTTGAGCTTGTCCTCCATATCGGACCAGAGTCTGTCATAATCGCCTCCGCGGATCGGGAATCCGCAGAACGTCAATGCCGCGCCGCGATCCCATTCCTTGGTGCAGATGTGTATCATTATGCCTTGTTCGTCCGCATTCTCGGATATGAGCTGCCAGATGATCTCCTGCCAGGTACCTTTGGGCCCCGTCGGGAGCGCCGGATGCAGGTTGAGCATGTCGTATTGTCTGCAGGTCTCGTCATCCATCCACAGCATGTATCCCGCAAGGATGCCCAGATCGAAATCGTACTTCCCGGTGAGTTCCCTCAGCAGTTTGCCGTATTCGTCGCGCCATTCCTTCTGGTCCTTCTCCCAGAGGTCCGGCCTGAACTTCTTCCACGATGCCGTTACCAAGGGGATGCCGTATCCCTCGACCATGTCGAAGAACATCTTCCTCTGATCCCTCTTCGGGTTGTCCTCCTCGTTATTGTCCCAATTGCAGAAGACGAACGCGATCTCTACATCCAATCCGCCCTTCTCCTTCTGGTCCATGACCGCCTTCAGAAGATTGCGGGATCCCGGGCCCCTTCCTGTGGAGAACCAACCTAGTCTAAGCATCGCCCTTACAACGGGCTCGTATGATAAAAAGGGAACATACAGGTTCAGACATCGAACAGCACCGTGACCGACGGGGCCTCCCTGTCTACCCCCATCATGTGGTATGTGACGGCCTTCACCTCGGATCTTATCCTGTGCCTCGACCTGTCCAAAGTCTCCCCTTTGGCACGGCACACCACATCGTCCCCCTCGAACCTGACATCGAATTCCTTCAGGATCAGGTTGTCGGCATCCTCGATGAACAGCATCTCGGACAGGAACGAATACAGTCTGTCCTCGTCGTCGATCCCGGTGACGCGTACATTGATCTCCTCGTCTGTTCCTATGCCGGACAGATCCACCGTCTGGTCGAAAAGAGCGTAGGCCGCATTGCCGAAGCATTCCTCCAGCGTATCGCCGAATGCTTTGACCATCATATCGGCCGTATGATCGATGAGGATGTACCTTTCCATGATTATGATAATGGTCTCATCGTAATTGTAACAATCGATTTATACGGAACGGCCGTACCTGGGTGCATGAACAGTAAGAACGCAATGCTGGCAATGGCACTCCTGCTCTCTGCGGCCATCGCTTTCGCACCGATGGTCGACACATCGGCGATATATACGGGAGAGGACGAGGGATACGAGGAAGGAACCTTGCACATCCTCAGCGACAGTGACATCGTCCCGTCCGCGGATGAGAATCCTCACAGCTATCTTTACGACTTCTTCCTTGTGGCCATAATCGTACTGGTGTTCGCCGGTGCGCTCCATGTCAAGGCCCGTGGGCTGGATTTCATGCCGAAAAAGGAATGAGATGGAAGAGGAACTCTTTGACAGGGCGAAGGATTTCGCCAGAAACATCTTCGAAGGGGACAGTAGCGGCCATGACGTGTACCATACTCTAAGGGTGCATGACCTGGCCCGCACCATATGTTCCAAAGAGGGAGGGGACGAGGACATCGTCCGCCTCTCCGCACTCCTGCATGATGTGGACGACCGTAAGCTTTTCGGTGACCGCGGTCCGGTCAATGCCAGGAGGTTCATGGATTCCGAATCGATCCCGGAGGAAATCCAGGATCGGGTCTGCAGGATCATCTCCCAGATATCGTTCAAAGGGAAGGACACGGTGTCGCCCGACACGTTGGAGGGCATGATAGTCCAGGATGCGGATCGCATGGATGCGATAGGCGCAATCGGGATAGCAAGGGCATTCGCATACGGAGGCAGCAAAGGGCGCGATATACATGTGCCAGATGAGAGCCCCAAAGAAGGAATGACCGAGTCCGAATACTTCTCCAACAAGGGGACATCGATCAATCATTTCTACGAGAAGCTGCTGCTACTGAAGGACATGATGAACACCGATACCGCCAAGGCTATGGCACAGGCACGCCACGAATATATGCTGGGATATCTGGATGAATTCATGTCCGAGTGGGAAGGAAGCCGTTAAGACATGTACCAGCGATTAGGCACATTGCACATTTTCTTGAATTGCTGGTAACTATCTATTAATAATATAATGCTCTAAACCAAACTTAAAGGTCACATACACGGATTCAAAACGCAAACAATCAAGAGGCCGCAAAGGTCTCGCAGCAAATAGAAGGGGCCGCACATCTAAGGTCATCCTTGCCGCTGAGGCGATGGTCACGGTGGATCTCAACGGAGGTTCATTGACCTCCAAGGGAGAGGGTTGGAATTACGTCGGAGGCAAGTACACCAAATACTTCACCATAGGCACGCCTGTAAGCGAAGTGCTGAGGGGCCCGGGCCAGTATGATCTATCGGGATCGATACCACTCTCCGTTTCCAGTACCGCGGACAGCGTCACTTCGGACGGTCTGACGATCCAGATCCAATGGATGTCCCTGGCGGTGCTTGAGGCGATAGCGATAATCATCATCCTGGTCGCACTCATCGTATTCCTGATATTCCGCAGGAAAGGTACCATGGACTGAAACCATTAATGAAGTCCGGTCGGAAACAGGTTCTGTTCCGACCGGGCATAAATGGTACGTAACACCCGCCAGCATCTTTTACATCATGTAAGCAACGCGCCATATCTGGAACTGTGTTTCCTAATTCTTTCACAATGACCACCTCGTTCCTTTGAACATATTGAATACGATCACGAACAAACCGATCATGTTGGCGACCTGCTCCCGGCCTCTGGCCCGGAGCGTGTCGCCGAATTCGCGCTTGAGATCGGAGAAGGCGGCCTCGACCTTCCATCTTCTGGAGTATCTCACCTCCTCATCCCATTTCTCCATCCCGACCTGGAGAATCCTCTTCACGTGCTTCGCACGTGACCAGCATCCTCTCTTCCTGTAGCCCCCGAAACCGCGCTTCTTCGGATCCAGGCACCCGTTTATATTGGCGATGAATTCGATGCCCCTGTCACGATGCCAATCTCTATTAGTCTTGGCGTCGTTGTTCAAAGCGTTGACCGCCTAAGTAGACCGCCCCCATTTTGTCAGGTGGAATTGATTGTGATGGGGCGCAATTACTTGTTCTTGCTGGATCATCGACTTTATCCATGAATGCCGTTATATGATTTAAAAATCATTACTAGCAATGATTTTTATTGTTTCCGAAACCGAACAACGTGCCACTATTTAACGATTGCATATCGTCGAAAACGATCAATCAGAGCGTTTTAGTCCGTAAAACGTCCTTACAACAGGACCAGAGAATTAGGAAACACAGTTCATATCTGGGAATCTGTTTTTTATTAGGAACCCCCTAGGGGCATTCATGCGCATAACTATCGTAGGATGCGGTTCAAGGGGCTCGAAGCTCGCAGAGGCCGCAGACAAGATGATGGAAGTCAAAAGGATATACCTCTTGGATGAGGACAAGGATCGCGCCGAAGCACTGGCCTCGGAGCTGAACAAGGCGATCCTTGTGGACAATATCGAGGATGAGCTCTATCATTGCGATCTCGTCATCGAATGCGCAACACAGTCCGCCGCACGCGAGATTCTTCCAAAGGTCGTCGCCAGAGGGGTGGACGTCATGGTCATGTCGGTGGGCGCACTCGTGGACGATGAGTTCAGGGCGATGGTCACCGAGAAGGCCAATCAGTGCGAGAGCAAGGTCTACATCCCGTCAGGCGCCATTTGCGGTACGGACGGTCTGAGGGCCTCTACCGTAGGAGACGTTGAGGAGGTGGAACTCATAACGACCATGCCCCCTCTGACATTCGGGAACATCGCATACGTCGAGGAGAAGGGATTTGACCTTCCCGCCATCAAGGAGAAGACAGTTCTTTTCACCGGCACGGCGAGAGAGGCTGTGCAGCTATTCCCCAGAAATGTGAATGTGGCAGCTATCGTCAGTATCATGGGTATAGGGTTCGACAAGACAAAGGTCACCATCGTCGCGGACCCGGACAGCAAGATCAACTCCCACGAGCTTAGAATCAAGGGAGAATTCGGGGAGATGACCACCCACACCTACAATGTGCCCTCTCCCATCAACCCCAAGACCTCCAACCTTTCGGTCTTCTCGGCCATCGCGGCATTGCAGAGGATCGTCAAGAACGAGTGGGTAGGGATCTGATCCGATGCAGACAAGGGCCGAGAGGCTCATCGGCAACGCCGATGGAATGGATGCCATAGTGATAATGAACGACGGCGAGCCGTTCCTGGATTCTACGTTCTGGTATCTGTGCGAGCAGCCCGGAGGGGTCTTCGAGAGCTCTTTCGCAGTAGTTCGCGGGGACGGCACACTGGATGTCATCGTGAGTGTCCTTGAGGAGGAGTCTGCGAAGGAAGGCGTCGGGAATGTATGCGTATTCCACAATGCCAAGGAGCGCGAGGATTTTCTCAAGGAATCGCTGAAAGGCTGCAAGAAGGTAGGATTCAATACACATTCCAGCACTTACGCGATGGTCTCCTACGTGAAGAGGATCGTGGAAGGCATCGAACCAGTGGATGCGGGCCAGGCCATCGACCGCACGGTATCTATTAAGGATGATAAGGAGATCGAGGCCACCAAGAAGGCATGCAGGATCTCATCCACAGTGGCCAAGGAGCTGCCGGATTACCTTTCCGAGGGCGTATCCGAGAAGGAGGTCGCTGCAAGGATGGACAACAGGATGCGCGAGCTCGGAGGTACCGGTAACGCATTCGATACGATAGCGGCGTTCGGACCTTATTCCGCGCAGCCCCACCACATGCCCTGCGACTATAGGCTGAAGAAGGGCGATACAGCCCTGTTCGATTTCGGGACCAAGTTCGATAGGTATTGTTCCGATATGACCAGGACTGTGTTCCTGGGAGAGCCTCCGGCAATTCTCAGGAGGGCTTACGAGGTAGTAAAGGAGGCGCAGCTGGCAGGCATCGCCGAGTATCATGACGGAGCTAACGCGAAGGATGCCGATCTGGCCGCAAGGAAGATCATCGACGATTCGGAGTTCAAGGGAACGTTCATCCATTCGTTCGGGCACGGTATCGGTATGGATGTGCATCAGGCCATATCCGTATCGCCCAAGTCGGAACAGATCCTCCACGCCGGCAACATAGTCTCTGCGGAGCCGGGAATATACATCCCCGGAGTCGGTGGCATTAGGATAGAGGATACGGTCCTGATAACTAAGAACGGATGCGAGATCCTGACCGATTTCGACCATTCGTTCACGATCGTCCGATCGGAATGAAGGTTCGATGGTAAGCCTCTGTCTGTCGCCAGCGTCTTCCAAAGAAGTACAGTCCCCGATTATCTTACCAATCCTTATGACAGGATAAGGGGCAACGGGTTTCCTGTCCTCTCCGCTGAGTGGCGTAGGTCCGAAGAATATGCAGAATGCGCCCGGCCCGGGCCAATATGCTATGTCTCCGACCTCCAGTTCCGTCAGGCGTCCTTCCTTGGAAAAGACGACATTCAGGGGCATCTCGGCGTATATCATGGAACCGAGCATGTTGATGTCCAGTTTCTGAGGTCCCGCCAGCCATATGGCGTTGGATATGTCGGAGTCGTCAAGTTCCGCCTTGAACTCGGAATTCCTGGTCCTGATAATGATGTTGTTCATTCAGTCACCTCAATCCTTCTTGAAGAACAGGTCGCGGATCTCCTTTCCGGTGATCTCCAGCTGGAGTTTCCTCTCATCCTCCTCCATCTTCCTGAGATTGGGGAGACCGGCATTCCATTCGTCCACCCACTGGGAGGCGAAGGTGCCATCTTCTATCTCCTTGAGGATCCTGCGCATCTCCTTCTTGGAGTCATCGTTGATGATCCTCTCCCTCCGGGTAAGGCCTCCGTACTCGGCTGTGTTGGAGACCTCCTGCCACATGTAATCGAATCCGCCCTTGTTGATCAGGTCGACAACGAGCTTCGTCTCGTGAAGTACTTCGAAATAAGCCATCTCCGGAGGATACCCGGCCTCCACCAGGGTCTCGAATCCGCGCTTGATGAGCTCGGTCTGCCCCCCGCACAGCACCGCCTGCTCTCCGAAGAGATCGGTGCATGCTTCCCTCTGGAAGGTGGATTCGAATACACCGGCACGGGTGCAACCCACACCTTTGGCCAAACCGAGTGCGATCTCTTTTGCTCTACCGGTGACGTCCTGATGGATACAGACCATCGCAGGCACGCCGAATCCTTCCAGGAAGATCTTCCTTTCCATGTTGCCGGGGCCTTTGGGCGCCATCATGATGACATCGACGTCCTTGGGCGGGACTATGGTCTTGAACGTTATCGCGAATCCGTGGGCGAATTCCAGTGCACAGCCTTTCTTGAGGTTGGGTTCAACGAATTCCCTGTATATCTCCGGCTGCACCTCGTCCGGAAGGAGCATCATGACGACGTCCGCATCCTTCACGGCATCAGCGAAACCGGTGACCTTCAGACCGTCCTCCTTGGCCTTGTGCCAGGATGGCCCGTCCTTCCTTACACTGACGACGATGTCCAGGCCGGAGTCGTGCAGACACAGTGCCTGGGCTCTGCCTTGGGACCCGTATCCGAGCACGGTTATCTTCTTGCCGTCGAAGATCTTCAAATCCACATCTCCATCGCGGTAAATCTGCATCAGGTCACCTGTTTGGAAAAGCTACCATCCTAATGGTAAAAACACTTTTTGGGAAAGACGGCCCGGGGTTCTGGGCCCCGGACCATGGTTTTCAGTCCACCTCTATGACGGTGTAGTATCTGGAGTCCTTGACGTAGTTCTTCATGCTGGAGGGGATCTCGCCTAGGGTGTATCCGGTGCTCGTGGTCTCGCAGTAGCTCCAGGTCGTTTTGCCGTCGAGCTTGATCGCTCCAGCCATGTGGCCGGGCAACAAAAGTACGGCAGTATCGTAGTTCAAAGCCAATTTGGACTTGCATTGGTGCGCCAGGGCGCAGAACAGGATGGAAGTGTCCTCGCAGTCCCCTCCCTGATCGAACAGGGTCTCCAACGGGAACTTCCAGTACTCGGACGTTCCCATGTATTCCTCGTCGGACTGATATTCGATATACTGGGCGAATTTCAGTAGGAAGTTCAGTATGGAACTCTCTGTGATCTTGGAGTTGTAGGTCTTGAACTCGGCTATCAGCTTGTCGACGAGCTCATCCATATACTTCGACATGGTGGGATCGGTGTAGCTCAGCTCTACGAACGACTTGTCGCGTGAATGGGACGACGTTCCGTCCGTAATCCTGTCGCTGGCCGGATAGTATCCCTTCGCATACAGGTAGTCGTCGTAGTCTATCTCGAGCTTCAGGGTGTACGTCTTGTTGTTGTAGTTCCAGCTGAATGTCTTCTCTACATCGCCGGTGACTTTGACGATGAAATAACTGTAGCCTCCGTCAGTCCTCTCGGTGGATAGGGTGTACATACCTCCGTCACGGAAGGTATAGCTTCCTCCGTCCGAGTATTGCACCTCCCCGGTATCCTTGTTGGTGATGGTGTAGGACTCAGCGTCAACTTTGAATTCCTTGTTTAGGTCAACAAGTTCATCGGATTCAAGGACAACATCGCTGGTGTTGGCATTCAGAGCGTAGAATGTCATGTCGCCGACGACCGTGAACGTGTACACGGGGTCGGATGTGATGAAAGCCATGTTCTCATCGTACCAACCTCCGAAGGAAATCCCTTCAGAAGTGGTCGCTGCAAGGGTGGCCCTAGAACCTAGCTTGTAGGTATCCTCATCTCCCGTGACCGTTATTCCGTAACCTTCCTTGACCGTTACGCTGTTGCTCTCGATCTGGACGATATCCATCCCGGTGTAGTTCAATTCCACATGGTAATCCACGGAATAGTATCCAAGGGACCTGTATTCGCTGACGATCTTATAGGTCTTCCAACCGTTGGCATCCACCCATTGGGTCTCCGTGGATCCGGAAGGATAGGAGAATATCGTGATGTTGCACAGGACATCTCCGTCGACGGTCTTCAATACCTCCTGTCCGCCGTCCGTGGCCTGTCTCTCTACCTCTGAGCTCCAGTAGAGGCTAGTATCGGTCTCGGTGTATGTCTGCTCGATATACTGGTAGTTGTAGGTGGACACATCCTCGTTGCGGATGTAGTACGAGCCCTTATCCTCATCGTAGTACAGGTAGGTGCAGGTAAGGCTTCCGCTGATGGTATAGGAGTTGATTCCCCTCTCGTAGTATCCGTCTTTCTCGAACTCGATGGCGAATCCCGCGAGATCATCCGTCCATGCGGCGTACAGCTTTATGGGTCCAGTCAGTTCCTCCACGCCCTTGAACGGGATGGTGAGCTCGGCATCCGTGTACCAGCCTCTGAACACATAGTTATCCTTGGTCGGCTCTGGGATCTTAAGTTCTTGACCTGTCTTGTAGGAACTCGGCATATCTCCTGATTTGGTCCCTCCGTCGAGATCGTATGTGATCGAATAGCTCTCGGAACCAGTTTGGTCGATGGGAGCAAAGATCAAGAGCGAACCCGCCACGCAAGCCAATGCTACGGCCAAGGAGATCGCTACCACTGCTGTCCTATCCATAATCGTACCTTCGGTACGGGTTCATTGATTTAAAATAAAAATCTGTCGCGATTTCGTTTCGTATTTGTGAATCCTTCGTCATTTACGTTGCATCCTATGGGCCGGAGGGGACCCTCCGGCCGGAGCATCACTGGGATGCTGATACTAGGTAGTAGTACATCACGTCGCCGGGGGTGTATCCGGTCCCGTAAGAATCTCCCAGCTGGAATCCGTCAGGGTCGGACTCGGTTATGTACGCATCCGTGGTCTCCACGAACACGTATCTCTTGTCATTCAGCTCGATCACGTTCTTGTATCCGGACAGATCCCCATCGAGATGGATCGCGGCCATGGCATGGTTGTAGAACACCAGTATGCCGGCGTCGTATCCCATGGCGTACATCAGGGTGGCGTACAGGATGGAGGAGTCCTCGCAGTCGCCCGCCCCGTCCCAAAGGTATTCCGCAGGATACTTCCAGAACTCGTCGGAGTTCCTTGTGGCCATATCCTCTTTGTAAGGTATGCTCTGCACGAACCTCATCACGAAGCCGGCGAAGGCCGTTTCGCTCATGTTCCCCTTGTCGCGCATATCTGAAAGGTACTCGACTATCTGCTGAACGTATTTGTCGTCGGGGGTGAAGTATCTGTTCACCAACTCGTCAGTCTTGTGATCGCGTCTGTCCGAGTACTGGTCGTTCAGGGTGTAGGAGAACACGTCACTGTACCTCATGGGCATGGAGAACTTGTAATCCGTGCCGTTGAACTCCCACTCGGCGGAGAAGGCGCCTTCGAGGTCTGCGAACGCCCTTATCTGCTTGGATACAGGATATCCAGAATCGGTGATCACCGCATATCCCGGTTGGTCCAGTGTGACTATGCCGGACGAGAACGTCTTGCTGGTACCGTCCTCGTACACTATGGTCACCGGTCCGCTGAGCCCGTAGGAGCGGGCATTTACGACACCGTCATCCAATGTGATGTATTCGGATGAGGCCCTCGCCTCGTATCTCACTCCCGGAGTGGCCCTGTCAACTACAAGGGTCCTGTCGTTGGTCTTGAGTGCACCGTCCACGTACCACGCATAGAAATCGTCCCCTTCCGCAGTGAGCTCGAAGCCACTGCCCACTTCGGGGACATTGTCGGCCCCGGAGACTTCCAGGCCCACGTCCGCCACGACCTCGATCTGATAGTATGCGGAAGGTTCGAAAGTGACCGTCTCGGAGATTGTGTATTTGACGGTCCCTCCCGTGGTGTATCCTGTTATCATCAGCGGAAGGAAGCTGCGGTAGATCCATTGTTTCTCCCCAGACGTGCTCTGCCACACCTCGCACAGATATTCCTTCCCGCTCCAGCTGACGCTCTGGTTCCCGATGTATTTGAATACGGTATCATCGGGCTCGTCGCTCCAGTATCCCGCGGTCGTCACGTTGCCGTTGACGTTCCTGGTGCGTTCCACGTAATAGTTCCCCTTCGAGTCCATGGCCACGTTCTTCCAAGTGACCGTGCCGCTGATGGTTCCGCTGCCGTTGATTATGATGTGCGGGGTGTAGAGGTAGTTCATGGTGAAGCCCTCTCCCAGCTTGGAATCCGTCCATGAGGCGTAGAGGGTGACATCGCCACTCACATCCTTGGTTATGGCGCCGAAGGGTATGGTGCAAGCCTCGTCGCTGTACCATCCCTCGAAGAACTCGGTGCCGTTGGTCGGGATCGGAAGGTCCGTGTATGTCCCGTAGGAATAGGTGGTGACCGCATCATCTGGAAGGACGCCTCCGTTAAGCACATATTCTATGCCGTAGGTGACATCGATGTGGATCCTGACCTGTTTTACGACGGGGGTGCTGGAATCCGTTATGGTGAAGTAGCCTGCAATCCTGAAGGTCATATCCCCGGCCTTGTGCGTATCGGTGGCTCCCGACGAGCTGGTGATGACCACGTTGCCGGTAAGCCCCAGATCCTCCGTGTTGACCTTAAGCGAGTGGATTTCCATCGGATCCTTGGAACCGCGGAGCTCGTAAACGTCCCCGGGTGTGGCCCTGGGGACGACCAGGACGGGATCGTCAGATACGAGTTCGTTGTCGTGGAACCAGCCATAGAAGTCGCCGGTCGCTTTCAGGGCGACCTTGCTGCCGATGGTGGTCTCCAGCGAGCCCGAGACTCCCGAACCGACATCCGCAACGACCTTCACCGTCATCGAGGTGTCGGATTCGAATGCGCTGTAGTCCTGGATGCTGTACGTCAGATACATGCCGTCCTGGATCATATTCGCCCTGAGGGGAATGATGTTGTTGTAGATCCATTGGGTCTCCCCCTTCATGCTCTGCCAAACCTGGCAGACATATTCCTTCATGCCCCATCTCACTGTCTGATTGCCGACGTATCTGAAATTGTCGTCGGAACCCGCCTCATCGGTCCAGTAGCCGACCGTCTTGGAACCGGGACCGATGAATCCAGTTGATTGCGTGGTCCTTTCGATGTAGTAGTTCCCGTCCCCGTCGACGGCCAGGTACTTCCAGGTTACGGTGCCGCTCTGGATGAGAGAGGTGAAGGCCGAATAGTTCATGACGATGCGGTGGCCGACTATGCTGTCCATCCATCCTGCGTACAGTCTCACGGTGCCTTTATCGTCCCCGAGCAACGCACCCACAGGCACGGTCAGATTCCTGTCTCTGAACCATCCCGCGAATGTCTTGCCCTCCTTGTGGGCCTCGGGAAGGGGCGTGTACTCCCCAGGATAGTAGTACGATACGTACCCGTCCTGAAGGGAACCGCCATCCAGGTTGTAGTGGATCGGGCTACTGCCTTCAGGGAGGTCCCTTTCGGACCCGTGGCAGTATTCGATGATCCCTATTCCGATGGCCACCGTGAGTGCTATTACCAGAATGAATGCGATTGGACCGGCTGCTTTCATCAGGACCTGTTAAGTTTGTTTTTATAAAAACTCTGGCACAAACGTGCAACAAAAAGGAAAATGTAAGGCCCGGCGGCCGATGCAACTGCAAGGGGTGTGTCTTCTCGACCGTCGGAGGTTTAACGTGATTATTTTGTTCCTGTCAGCACCGGCTTCCTTTTCATGATGCCGTTGTTGTATGTGCCGACGAACGCCTGTACGTTGGGGTCAGAACCGCGCTGGATCCCTGCGAACATCTGGTCCACGGAGACCTTGGGTGCCGGGTTGACCGCTTCGATCTTGAATTCGGACCTCTGCCTGCAGAGTCCGACCATCTTACCGGATTCCGCCTTGACGATGACCGCTTCTCCCTCGTTGAAGTAAGCGCTCTCCGGAGCCTTCGCGATGAAGATCTCTCCCGCGTCCTCGACATTGTATTTCTCATACCCATCCTTGCTCAGCTGGCGGACCCCTACGGAGTATTCCGCTGTGATGCGAGGCTTCTCGGCACTCTGCACAGGTGCCGGCTTCCTTCCGCTAGATTTCATCTTACCGAAGAGGTTCTGAAAGCTAGCGCTGTTGCTGTTTGAGTTTGCACTCATACTATCCCATCCGTAAATCAGGATGTCTTCAATAAATATAAAGGTAGTACCTAAACTCTAAAGAGCCTCGGAGAGGCGCCGGGGGACCGGCACCTCAGGCGAGACCGCCGAAAAGGTTTGAGATAGCGATTCTCAGGTATTCGTATCCGGTAATCGACTCGTACTGCTCCACGGAGTATTCGGTACAGTACTCGAGGTCGGCCAGGAAAGCTTCGTCCATCTGCTTTCCGATCTCCGGGGACAGGATCACAGCGTTCGTCTCGAAGTTCAGCACCAGGGAGCGGTCGTCGAAGTTGGCCGAACCCACGGAACAGACCTCTCCGTCGACAACCATGGTCTTCGAATGTACGAAACCGCGGTTGTACATGTACACCTTCACTCCCTTCCTCATGACATAGTTGGCGTTGCGGATGTTGTTCCAGTACACGAACATGTGGTCGGGCTTGTCGGGGATGATTATCTTCACATCGACCCCTCTGGCAGCAGCAAGTGTGAGAGCGTCCTGCAGCGAGTCGTCCGGGATGAAGTACGGTGTGTGCAGATAGACCGACTTCTTGGCGTTGTTGATCATATACAGATACTGAAGCCTCACAGGATTGAACTCGGCCACATCAGGCCCTCCGGAGACCGTGATGACCCTGGCATCGCCGTTATCTGGGGAGGCGACCTTGTAGTACTTCTCGAGTTTGGACCCGTCCAGCGGTTTGTTGGTAGCGTATTCCCAATCCATCTGGAATCTCAGTTGGAGCGGTATCACTCCGTCTCCGGTGATCCTGACGGCCGTGTCCCTCCAGAATCCCAGGGGACCTTTGCCGAGGTATTCGTCGCCGATGTTGAATCCGCCGCAGTAGGCTACCTTGCCGTCTATGACGGCGATCTTCCTGTGGTTGCGGTTGTTCTTCTTAGGACTGAGTATGAGCCATGCGACCTTGTGGAACACCGCGAACTCTCCGCCGGCCTTTCTGAACTTGGCGATTCCCTTCTTGGGTCCTTTGCCGACACCGAAATCGTCGGTGAGGAGCTTGACCTCCACTCCCTCCTTGACCTTCTCGATCAGGATGTCCATCAGCTCGTTTCCGAGCTCATCGTTCCTGATGATGTAGTATTCGAGGTGGATCGATTCCTTGGCTGTCCGGAGGTCCTCGTAGAGTTGCTTGAACTTGTCCTCACCCAGGGTGTACAGCCTCACATCGTTGTTCATGGAGTATCCGAGCCCTCCCATCTTGTCGAGGGACTTCATCATGTTGCGGTATTCCTCATTCGGTTCCTGATCAAGATCGACGCGGTTCTCTTCGATCGTCTTCTCCAGGAGGTCGTCCTTCAGCCCTTTGCCCTTGAAGATGTTCTCCGAATAGAACGTCTGTCCGACGAACAGGTAGATTATGAATCCCAGGAGCGGCAGGAACAGGAACACCAGCGCCCACATGATGATCTTCGACGGCGAGTTCTTCTCCGAGAAGAACAGCAGCATCAGGAAGATCACGTCCAACTCTATGATTACCTGCAGGTACCACTCAATCATTTCTTCACCCCCATATCGGTCATGACCTCGTCGTCGTACAGGAGCAGTATCATGAACACCGCTATCATGAGATGGGCGATACAGTTCACGAGCTCCCATTCGTTCGCCGCCGGGAGAAGGTTGTAGACGGCCATTGCCAGGAACGCCAATATCAGAATGTACCACAGTATCTTCTTGCTTGTTCTCTTCTTCGGGCTCGCGATGATCAAACCGCATGTGGTCAGAATGATGCAGATGGCCACATATATCAAGAGCATAATGGTCATCATCGGGATGTGTCCTACCAGCATGATGTCTGCTACTACTTCGCAGAACATGATCAGGAATGTAGTGGTACCCACCACGATGAGATACCTGGACAGAATGTGTATCTTGCTTCCGACCTTGCCGCGAACGACTTTGTCGGCATACAGTATGTATACGATCGCCGCTATCACGTTGCCCGCCCCGCTTATCGCCACGGGCAGAATATACTGGGTGCCCCCTTCCATAAGCTGGATCGTATGCATCCCTAAGGCGATGAGATAGATTGCATTGGCAAGCATGAGGGCTCCGACAATCTCGAAGATTATCCCCGTCATCTTGCTGTTCTCGAGAAACATCATAGGTGTGGGATTTTTTTCTGTCTATAAAAAATCGGTTAGCCACTCAGATGATCTGTTCCATGTTCTTGATGGCGATCTTGATCAGATCCGTCTCCGGTTCCGCATCGATCTTCCTGATGCCTGTGGCGTTCTCACGGGCCATGATGATCTTCAGCAAGTTCTCCTCGTACGTCCACTGGCGGGCGATGTGGAGGTTCATGGTGTGGAGGGCCCAAAGCGTGAATATGAATGCATACAATCCCAGAGTGACTATGTTCAGAATGATGTGAGGCCACAGCATCCTGTTCTTTATGCGGGTGTCCATCGGTACCGCATCCGGTAGCTCTTCCTTCATGCTCTCGCAGAACAGCGAGGTGAATTCGCACTGGAGACCGTCATGCTTGCGGACGAATATGAAGAGGTAGAGGGAAGCGATCACCAGTTCGATATTCACGATTAGGAACAGCCATCCGACTACCTCCATGGAAAGGGTCATTTCCATCACTGAAGCGAACAGTGGGATGCTCTGCAGCACATTGGCGACCAGAATGATCAGGAAGTAGTACATGAATCCCTTTTTGATACGGGATATCCAGGCATCATCGAATTGGGCTGCCACCGCATCCATCTCGGCGGTGTCGCGCCCATACGAAGCGGCATATCCGGACAGCGCCTCCATCCATCTCTTGTCACGGAGATAGTGCTTGTGGGCGGTTGTCGCCATGAAGAGCATGTAGAAAGCCGCTATGGTGCTGGTGATCAGCATTACGCCTACGAAGTCGTTTAACTCCAAGGCCTCTATAATATCGTAGAACCATAGCTGTATGATCATTGCCCCTATGACGACCATGGGGGTGACGCCCACGACCATCAGCAAGGCCCCCAGACGCATGATGTTATCCGATTCGTTGCGCTTCAGGACGCAATTCAGGAACGATTCTGCGTACTCATTGACCATGCGTCGTGATGGTTTTTATCCTATAAGAGTATCCCTGCCCTCATGCAGATCTTCAAGAAGGATGAGCACAAGCTTCGTTCCAAGAAGCCGCCAAAACTGCTATTCCTCGCTGAACTGCTGATAATGCTGATCCTGATACGTTACACATACAACGCCGTCATGATCACGTATCCGGTGCACATCTCCCTCTTCGGAGACATCGTCAATTATCTGAACATCATAGTCACAATGATCCTTTCAGTACTGGCTGCCTCTGCTATGATGGGGATAACGTCATCCAAGCCAGCCGCATGGTGCAAGGTCGTAAGGTCGGCGATCATCATGTTCATAATGGCCATTATACAGGGGATAGCAACCCATCTCGGCTACTTCACCCTGACCATGAATTACGGCATAACCGCCAGTTTCGCCCTCATGGCCATCATCATACTGGTCATGTTCGCCCCTCACGTGAGGAGATACTACCTCCCGCCAATGTACGACATGCCGCCCCTGAAGGAGTGGATCATCTCGATGGCCCTCTTCCGTCAGCTCATCAACGTCGACAGGTACGAGTTCACATACGGCGGAGCCCAGGGCGAGGAAGTGGATCTGGATCTGACCAAGGATCCGTCGTCGCACCTTATTCCGGATTTCAAGCCGGAGTGATCATCGGTATCTGTCGGTCTCAAATAATTATATCTAGATCACAGATTGGGAACATGAAGCCGTCTCCGTTTGCATTGGTGGTTCTGGCCTCCATACTGGCCGGTATACTGAATATGTTCTCGAAGGACCTTCTGAATGCAGGGTTGGGCGCATTCGAGATATGTTTCTGCCGTGAAGGGGTGACCGCAGCGGTGTTCTTCCTGATTCTGCTGGTCATCGATCGCTCAGCTTTCAAAGTAAGGCTTCGCGACCTTTGGCTATTCATCCTGTTCGGGGCCTTCAATGTCATCTCCAACATATGCGTATTCACAGCACAGCTAACGTTGCCTTTGGAGGTCGCCGCTGTACTTGAGATGACCAGCCCATACTTCATGCTGGCACTCGCATACTTCCTATTCGGCCACAAGGTGACCATGAGGAAGGTCGCAGCGGTGATGCTGGCATTCATAGGGTGCATATTCATAATAGGGCTGGTCAACGGGGTGGAGAATGTCAATCTGTTCGGTGTTGCCATAGGTCTCATGTCCGGATTGACTCTGGCAGCTTTCACCATCGGAGGGAGGTTTGTGGGTGAAAGGGGTTACTCCGAGAACACGGCGATGTTCTACTTCTTCCTGTTCAGTTCGCTGCTCATTGCCCCTCTTTCAGACTTCGGGCTGATTTCGTCGGTGGCTTCCTCGGATTGGATCCTGCCGGTCTGCATAATCGTCATGGGAATCGCGTGCACTCTGGCGCCCAATTATCTAGTCATATATTCAATTCGCCGCATGGATCCGGCCACGGTGTCCATTGTGATAACGTCCAGTCTGATCGTCTCGACGCTCTGCGGAGTTATGGTGTTCGGCGATCCCTTCAGATTATCGGATGTGGTCGGTATAATCCTGGTCATGGTCGCCATAGTGCTGCTGGAGCCCCCGGAATCCCTTCGTAGAAGGTTCTCGAAGGAAAGGGACGTGTAAGGGCAGATCACCGATATGCTACGATCCACTCGAACAGTGCGATCGCGTCCTCGTAGCTCATGTAATCGTCCTTGTTCGGAATGTCGTCCAGATTCTTCACCACGGATGCTTCGGGATGATACTGTACGCCGAAGGCGCAGGTCTTGTCCATACGCTCCACTGATTCGATTACCTGGATGCCGTTGGTATCGGTGAGGCCGGCGATTCTCAGCTGGGTGCCTTCCACGCTAACAACCATCTGGTGGTGCCAAGAGGGACAGCCCCGGAGGTGTGTCTTCCCCATGACCTTGTGGATCATGGAGCCCTCGGTTATCAGAACGTCGTGCGACGCATAGTCCCTGTAACCTCCGGGATAGGGCATCTGGTTACGGTGCTCATCATGGTATTCTGCGGACTGTTCGTTGAAATATGTCGGGATGTCCTGAGCCATCTCCGCTCCGGAGACGACCGAAAGCATCTGCATGCCCCTGCATATGGCGACGAACGGTATGTCCATGTCCAAGCAATAGCTCATTGCGATGTAATCGGAGACGTCCCTCTCGGGATCGAATTGTTTGTCCTCTTCCGGGCCGGCCCACTCCTGTGGTTTCGCATAGAGGGTGGAGCTGATGTCGTCGCCTCCGGGAAAGACCACGAAGTCAATGCCCTTCAGGACCTCTTTGACGTTGGAATTGCTCCATGTGGAATCCTTTATGATGTCTGCGGCCCAGAGATCGAGCATCCCGTTGCTGTCGATACCCTCTGTCAGTTTCATCGAGCCATTATAATCGAGGTCATACGACACGACCTGTTCCATGATCACCACGTTCCCACCGGCTTCCTGGAGCGATCTGACGGTGTTCACGAACGATTCGCTGGACATATTGGTGCGCCAAGCCACGCCTATCGTCTGGCCGTCCTCATCGGATTCAGGGGGCTGTGCGATCAACAATCCTGAGAGGACCATTATGGTCGCCACGATGACGATTGCGGTTGCCTGTCTAGCGTTCATAACGGTGCGGTGATTGACATTCAGCCTATTAGGTTATCTGATGGGTGGTCTCAGAGATATTTTAGAGTATTACAGGAAATAGGGCAGGCGCCCCAATCCAGAGGATTCTTTGAGGGAACTGATTGTGAATGCAATGGTCCACAAGGACTACAGTATCTGGGAGCCTGCGACTATCCGTGTGTATTCGAATAGGATGTCCATATTCTGTTTCGGAGGGCTTCCAGAAGGGTGGGATGTATACAAGCTGACCCATTCTCGCGATTCAGTCCGCAGGAACAAGCATCTCTCAGAGGTCTTCTACGCCATAGGTCTTGTGGAGAACTGGGGCCAGGGGATCACCAAAGTTCTGGAGGTCTGCAAGTCCAATGGCAATCCGGTGCCGGAATTCAACTCCACATCCGAAGGGCTGGAGGCATTCGTCTACCCCATCTCATCAGAAAGTCCCAAAATCAGAGCAAGCACAAGCTCTAAGATTGTGTTAGATGGTAAGGCCAGATCGATAATAGGGTGCATCATCGAGAATCAATCGGTTACAATCAAACAGATCTCGATTACAACTGGTATCCCCGTCAGCACTGTTGAAAAGAGATTATCAAAACTGTCATCCGAAGGTGTATTGTCCAGAGAAGGTAGCGATAAGGCTGGCAGATGGATAATCAATGAAGAATTGCTGTGATCTGTCCAATTTACACCTCCATTTACACCTCCATAAATAAAGAACGAAACCAGTCACAAGTATCAAGAGATTGCTTATGATCTCAAACAGAATGAAACTTCAAAGTCAGGCCCTCGAATTATGTAAATAAGCATAAGGATGAGTGGGCCTACCCGGATTTGAACCGGGGTCAATGGCTCCCAAAGCCACAAGTATACCAAGCTAGCCCATAGGCCCACGTGTTACTCCGATTCCGACTCGATTATAAAGTTTAAGCGGTCAGTTCTCCCAGGGGTACTTCGGGTCCAAGAGCTCGGTGAGCAGGCCCGCATCCACCGATGCCAGGGTCTGCATGTGGTCGCGTATGGTGACGGTCGAAGGATCCACGTTCCTGCCGATGCCCGATATGGATGTCTCCTTCTCCAGGAATTCGACCGCCGTGCGGATCGGTCTCGAGGACTCTATGTACCAGTAGCCGTCCTCCTCGTACGGCTGGCCGTACGGGTTGTCCTTCCAGGCCTCCTTGAAGTTCTCGGACGCGGTCTTCACCTTGGTGGGAGGCCCCCGGTGCTTATAGGTCTCGCTGAGGATGTCCGATTCCAGTTCGAACACCACTGTGAGATCGTATTCTCCAAGCCTGTGAACGGCACTCAGAACATTGAACCCGAACTCGCCGAACTTCTTCTCCAGAGCGTACTGGGTCCTCCAGAGCTGTGCCTGCAGGTTGTCCTCCACTACATCTGGTCTGTCGAATATCGCGGTGATAAGTTTGCATTCCTTCTTGGCGCACAGCCATTCCAGCTCGGCAACATCCAAAGGGGTGCGTGGGTTGGGGAAGAAGAATCTCTCGTCCGGATCCTCGAGATAGGCCTTGGCAGCGGTGATGAACAGTTTTAGGGTGTCCTCGTGTATCGAGGAAGCCGCATTCCTGTTCTTGTCCACTGGATCGTACAATACCAGCGCGGATTTGAAGTGCGGACCCTGCTCCTCTATGACGACGACCTCTCCGGTCTTCCAACCGGTAGCGGCCCTGAGGGCATCCCTGAATGTGCCATACTTGACTATGAGGAGCTCGCACATGTACCCGGAGAATCCCCTGGAGTCCTGCTCGGCGCCGTATGCGCCGATGCCCTTCATGAATCTTTTCATGAGACGTACCTGGTCCTTCTGGTCAGGGGTCAGATGGGAGTTGATGTACTCCGTGTGGAAAGGGGTGCGGTCCACCGCGGTCCTTATCTGCTCGGTGGATTCCAGATGGTAGCATGGGACCATGTCAACCTCGACGCCTTCGAAGTGGCCTGTGGTGTACGGGTGCTCGGAATAGACGAGCTCACCGCCTATGATGTCCTTACCTGCACGGAGGCCTATCTCCGTCATCTCCTCTCTGGAGAGATCCATCGGGAACAGCATGAAAAGGTCGAAATCCTGATCTGCCAGATAGCTTCCTTTGGCGTAGGAGCCAGCCAGCCTCACATCCACGTCCAGACCCTTGTCGGCGAAGTAGCGCCTCGTCTTCTCCAGAAGGCGTCCCGCTACCCCATCCAAGAATTGCATCTCCTTCTTGGATGGCACGATTTCCCCAAGGACCGACAGTTCGACCAGCTCGGCATCCATGTTATCAGCTTCGGAGACGCGATGTATGTCAGCCTAAAAAAGATTACAGGACACATGGACGCTTACGGATAGGATGGCACGTCTCGCGCACGATACTTTATTATGGGCTTGGACCATCTATTGGACAGGTTATTATCATGGCGAAGATCAGGGTCGGAGTCAACGGTTTCGGAACAATCGGTAAGAGAGTCGCGACGGCGGTCGCGGCACAGGACGACATGGAGCTCATAGGGGTCACCAAGACCAGGCCGAATTTCGAGGCCAGGTCAGCTATCGGAAAGGGATACGCGCTGTACGTGCCCGCAGAGAATGTCCAGTCATTCAAGGATGCCGGAATCGGAGTCGCCGGTACTATCGACGACCTCATCGGTAAGGTCGACATCATGGTGGACTGCACCCCTGGCACGATGGGAGAGTTCTACAGGGACAAGTACAAGGCCGCTGGAATCAAAGGCATATTCCAGGGAGGGGAGGACCATGCCCTCACAGGCATCTCATTCAACTCCACAGCAAACTATTCGGAGTCGTGGGGAGCTCAGCTCTCCCGTGTCGTGTCATGCAACACCACCGGACTCCTGAGGACCCTGAACCCTCTCGATAAGAAATTCAAGATCAAGAACGCCTTCGTCACCATCGTGAGGCGTGCCGCCGACCCCGGGGACATAAAGAACGGACCGATCAACGGTCTGGAACCGTCCGTCAAGCTCCCCACCCACCACGGTCCCGATGTGCAGAGCATCATGCCCTGGCTCAACATCAACACCATGGCCGTCAAGGCATCCACGACCCTTATGCATCTCCACACCGTGGTTGTACAGCTCGGAGCCGAGACGACCACAGAGGAGGTCCTCGAAGTGTTCAGGAACGCTCCCCGCGTCAGGCTGGTCAGCAGCAAGGACGGGATAAAGTGCACCGCGAACATCATGGAGCTCGCCAGGGAGCTCGGCCGTGACAGGTCGGACATGTACGAGATCATCGTCTGGGAGGACGGTGTCAAGGTCGTAGGCAACACACTGTACTACTATCAGGCGGTCCACCAAGAGTCCGACGTTATCCCCGAGAACATCGACTGCATCAGGTCCATGTGCAAGGTCGAGCAGGATGCCGTGGCATCCCAGGCCAAGACCAACAAGGCCATGGGAATACCCCAGTGAAGGTCTGAAGATGTCCAAGGACTTCAACACGCTGGAAGATTTCGACTACAGGGACAAGGTAGTCCTCCTCAGGGTGGACATAAACTGTCCCCTCGACAAACAGACCCTCAGGATCGTCAACGATTCGAGGATTAGGAGGGTGGTCCCCACGATAAGGGAGCTCATGGGAAAGAGGGCAAGGCTAATCATCCTCGCCCACCAGAGCAGGAAGGACAAGTGGGACTTCATCAATCTGGAGCAGCATGCTGACCATCTTTCCAAACATCTCAACGCTCCCGTGAAGTATGTGGACGATGTCATGGGCGACGCCGCAATCGCGGCCATAGAGGCACTCAAGCCCGGAGAGGCCCTTCTGCTGGGCAATGTAAGGGCGATAGACAGCGAGACCGCCAAGGGCGACATGATGATGCATTCCGAGGGAGAGATCGTCCAGAAGCTCGCACCGCTCATAGACTACTATGTTTGCGACGCTTTCGGGGCATCCCACAGGTCGCAGTGCTCGCTGGTAGGATTCTCCGTCAAGGTGCCTTCCGCATCCGGAAGGCTGATGGCCAAGGAGATGTCCGCGTTGAAGTCCATATTCGAGAATCCCCGCAGACCGTCCGTTTTCATCCTCGGTGGTGCCAAGTTCGGGGATGTCTCCGTGATGATCGACCGTGTCCTCGGCAACAATACAGCGGATACAGTTATCCTCACAGGTCTGGCCGGTAACGCGTTCCTTCTCGCAAGGGGAGTCGACATCGGAGAGGCCAGTTCGAAGATACTGTCCGAGGAGCTGACCGAGGAGAACCTCCAGGCTGCCAAGGACGTCTTGGCCAAGTACGGTCAGAGGATCCTGCTGCCCGTTGATGTGGCAGTGGAGAGGAATGGCAAGCGCGTATCCGTCAACATCGGAGACCTTCCCACCCAGGAGCCCGCCCTCGACATCGGGGACGCATCCGCGGAGAAGTTCGCCAAGGTCATAATCTCGTCCAGGACCAGCTTCATGTCCGGTCCCGCAGGGATGATTGAGAAGCCTGATTTCGCCATCGGAACCCGTGTGCTCATGACCGCCATGGTCGACAGCGGCGGACAGTCCGTTATCGGAGGGGGCCATACTGGAGGAGCGGCGGAGAAGTTCGACCTCGCCGACCGTTTCTCGTACGTCAGCACCGGAGGGGGTGCGCTGGAGACCTTCCTGCTGGGTGAACCGCTGCCTGTCATAGAGGCTCTGAAGTACTCCAAGGAGAAATTCTGCTGAGGCAAAAGCTTTAAGTGTAATCCATAGGTTGCGGATTCGATGGCAAAGAAAAGGCGCGTTATAGAGGAACCCGAAGAGGAATACGAGTTCACGCCGACCGAATTCAACGAGAAGGAGTTCATTCTCAGGGAGATATACTCGACCAAGATCTTCATCGTCTCCATCGTGATGGCGGTCATCGTCGGTATAATCGGAGCGATCCTCATCAACTCCAACCCGATGCCCAGCGGCAGCTGGTATCTTTCGTCGGTCATCGCCACGCTGATTTCCTTTGCAGGAATGTTCGCCATCAAGAAGATCGCATCCGTCCTCGGACTCCACCCCGAGCTCATCGAGATCAAGTCCATGGCCGGTACCTACTTCATGTACCTCGCGATGGCATTGGCCGTCTGCATCATCGGAGTCCAGTTCTGAACCCGGATAAGAAACGCAATGCAGCCGACTATCGAGGTCTTGGATAGGGAATTGTCCGTCTGTAAGCTTTCTACGGCCGACGAGCATCTCGCCGAGCTTCCATTTTATTTCCTGTCCAGGACGGATAAAGAGGTATCGTTGGTATGCGATACGGATCGTGTACCGGGTGATTCCGTCGACAGGGTAGACGGCTGGTCCGCTTTCAGGATCTCAGGTACGCTGGATTTCTCCCTTGTGGGAATCCTGTCCGGGATCACAACTGCATTGGCGGATGCCGGCATTGGGTTGTTCGCAGTATCGACATACGATACGGACTACGTCCTTGTGAAGAGAGACGATCTGGAGAGAGCCATCGAGGCGCTGTCTTCGGAAGGATACGGGATCACTTCTTCAGCTCATCTATCAGGAGCCTGACCGCATTACCGCGGTGGGACATCCCGTTCTTGTCCTCGATGGACATCTCCGCGAACGTAAGCTTCCCGTCCGGAGAGAAAATGGGGTCGAACCCGAAGCCGTCCGTTCCTTTCTCTGAATCGGTGATGAATCCGCGGCATACCCCGGTGACGACGACGCGTCTGCCGTCGATGTCGCATCCGATGCAGCATCTGAACTCCGCTCCGCGGTCTTCAGCCCCTTCCAGGAGCTTCAGGATCCCCCTGTTGCCGATGGTCTTCTGAGCATACGCAGACCAGACCCCGGGAAATCCCTTGAGCGAATCGATGAACAATCCCGTGTCGTCAACGATGAAGTTCCTCACGCCCTTCGAGATGATCTCATCCATCCCTTTGTTCACGACCTCCTCCAGATCCGATGTCTGGACCTCGTCGTATGGCAGCTTGTAATGCTCCATCTCGATCCCGAGCTCGTCAAACGCCTTCTGGTATTCAGCTACCTTTCCTGGATTGGATGTGATGACTTTCAGTTTCATGTGTATCTCGCCCTGTTCTTGATGTCATTGAGCTTCTTCTTGACCTGCTTGGCGTTATCTATGTTGGAATAGTATGTGTCCATAAGGATCTCGAATGAAGATTCCAGCCCCACGTGGGCCGAGCTGAACGCCCTTTCCAACAGCCTCAGGTCGACGCCGATGTCCTCGAGCTCGGCCTTCGCGATGCCCATGGAGAAGTCGATGAGGCATATTTCGCCGCCCTCCAGTATCATGTTGGAGGTGGTCAGGTCCCCGTGGCAGATCCCTGCGGAATGGAGTCTGGCGACAGCCGTTCCGATCTTCCTGCAGATGTCATCAGCCATCTCTGGGTGGTCATCCAGCACAGATTTCACCGAAGGACCTTTGATGGGTTCCATGGTTATGGAGCATTCCTTGAGGTCGATGTCGTAGATGCAGGGCGTCCTGACCCCGGCATCCCTGGCATCGCGCATGATCCTCGCCTCGTTGCGGGTGCGCATGTTGCGGATGTGGGCATCTATCGCCGGCAGCCTGTAAGACTTCTCCGGTCTGATCTTGACCAGCGCCTCGCGTCCCAAGAATTCGGTTGGTGACACAGTGGCTTCAGCACCCTGCATAGAGCTTCTATCCGCCATCATATGGTAAGTCTTAATTCTGCGGATTGTTATACCTTTTTCGATAAACATGAAGTACACAATCACTGGTGACAATCTTCAGTTCGTCAATGTGGAGCTTAGCCCCAACGAACAGTTGAACTCCGTGGCTGGGGCCATGGCATACATGACAGGCAACATGAGGATGGAGGCGGTTATGGAGGGCGGACTCATGTCCGGTCTCAAACGCAGTCTCTCGGGTTCATCCCTATTCCTCGTGAAGTACACCCCCCAGGGAGGGAACGGAATAGTCGGTCTCGGAGGAAGGGTTCCCGGAAAGATCCTCGACATTGATGTCGGGAAAGGGAGCTGGATCGTCCAGAAGACAGGATACCTCGGGGCGGAACCGACAGTCAAGTTGGATATGGCCTTCCAGAAGAAGCTCACAGCGGCCTTCTTCGGAGGAGAGGGATTCATTCTCCAGAAGCTCTCGGGACAGGGTATGGCCTTTGTCGCGGCCTGCGGTGACCTCAATGTGGTCGAGCTCAGGCCCGGAGAACAGTACAAAGTATCGACAGCGAACGCAGTGGCATGGGAAGAGTCGGTCAGCTATGACATCACCGCGGCCGGCGGAATAAAGACATCCATCTTCGGAGGAGAGGGACTGTTCGTCACGACCCTCACCGGACCCGGAAAGATCGTCATACAGTCCTTGACACTCCAGGATCTGGCGAACGCACTGATCCCATACCTTCCGAGCAACAACTCCTGATGAGGTGAAACAAATGGCAGACGCATCAAATATCAAGAAGTCAGGAACAGGCAAGTCCGGTCTAGGATTGATCCTTTTGGCGGTAGGAGTCATCGCACTCATCGCCGTCATCATCTGGGTACTGACCAACCCCGCGGTCCTCGCGGCAACGATCACACTGGTCATAACCATCGTCGTGGCGATAGCCATCATCATTCTGATCATCTACGCGATCATGATGATCATCGCAATCCCGACATATGTCGCCAAGGGCGAACAGTATCAGGAAGGCGTCGACTACGACCTCAAGGATGTGAAGCCTGTCAAGGAATCATCATCCGAGGAAAAGGAAGACGAGTGAAACTCATTAAGGGGGAATCTCCCCCTATCATGTTTTTATCCCATTTTACAGATAGGGTGTCGTGGATAGGATACCTTTGGGTTGCTCCCAATTCGATAATCTCCTTGGCGGAGGCATCGAGAAGGGAAGCGTGACCCTGATATATGGAGAGGCCGGAGCCGGAAAGACGAATGTCTGCCTGCAGCTGGCATTCAACGTCGCCGTCAAAGGTCTGAAGGTCGCGTACATAGATTCCGAAGGTCTGTCCGGGGAGCGTCTTTCCCAGGTGTTCGCCGGGCACGAGGACGCGATAAAGAACCTTCTCGTCTTCGAGGTCCACAGTTTCACGGAGCAGTCGGACCGTATCGATAAGATCGAGAAGCTGGCCGCGACCGGGACGATTTCCCTTGTAATCATAGATTCCCTCACGATGTACTATCGCCTGAATTATGAGGACAGTTACGCCAGGAACGATTTCATAAGGCAGACCGAGGTACTTCTGAACACGGCACGCGAATACGAGATCGCGGTCATGCTCACATCCCAGGTTTACTCCAACATAACCAACGGAGGCATAGAGTTCCTTGGAGGGCACGCTCTGCATCACAACGCTAAAACGATAATCCGTTTGGATAAGAGGACGGAGGGCAGGCGCGCCGCCGTCATTGTGAAGCACAGGAGCCTCCCCGAAGGGAGGACTGCGCTGTACCGCATCACCGAGACAGGGATATCGGATATCTGAACTCAGACATCCCTGTCAACGGCGTATTTGGCCAGAGCGATCATGAATTCCTTATCTTCGCTCTCGGGCAGGAATTTGATCCTGTCGATGGCATTCTCCACCTTCTTCTTCGCGAGGTCGAGGTTGTACTTGATCGCACCGACATCCTCCATGATCTTCTTGGCACGGGCGCACTGCTCATCCGTGGCCTCCATGTTGCCGAGGATGGACTTGAATTCCTTCAGGAGCTCCTGGTCCTTCAGGTTGGCGATGGTGTAGGTCACCATGCAGGTACACTTGCCTTTGCGGATGTCGTTACCGACGGATTTACCGGTCTTCGAGGAATCTCCGGCGATACCGAGATAATCGTCATACATCTGGAAGCCAAGTCCGAGCTCGATGGCATATTCGTTGATGGCCTTGACCTCATCGGGCTTTGCACCGCCGATGATGGCCCCTCCTGCCGCCGCTGCAGCGAACAGGACGCTGGTCTTGAGTTTGATGGTCTCCAGGTAGACCTCCTCCGACACGATGTTGCCTTCGTTGTTGACGTCCATCTGTTGTCCGCGGGCGAGATCCCAGACTGCCTGGCTGACGTACTTGAGAGCATTCCTCATCCTGTCCGCGGGGACATCGAGGTTCGCAATGATCTGGAAGGCTTTGGCGAACAATGCATCTCCGGCAAGTACCGCTGTAGGCATGCCGTATCCGACATGGATGGTGGTCATTCCCCTGCGCTTCTCGTCCCCGTCCATGAGGTCGTCGTGGATGAGTGTGAAGTTATGGATGTATTCCACCGCTACGGCTAGCGGGACCGCCTTGGCACCGTCGCCTCCGACGGCCCTGCAGCATGCCACGGCCATCGCGGGACGCATCCTCTTGCCTCCGGCGAATGGATACTGCTTGGAAGCGTCCATGAGGACTTTGGGCTCCTCGTCGCCGATATAGCTCTTAATGGGTCCGTCGAGTTCAGCGGACATCTTCTTCAGGTATTCTTTAGCATCGATCATATCTGTTCCATCCATTGCTTTGTCTCACCCAGGACGACATACCGGGCCTTTGAAAGTTGTTTCAGATCCTTGGATCCTGTAAGGAGCATAGCCGTCTGAAGCTCCTTCTTGATGATCATGAGTTTCTTCTTCACCGCTTCCGCGGATTCGGTGGCATCCTTGAGGATGACATTGGCGACGCCGGCCGCCGTGGCACCCATCGCAATGGATGCCGCCACATGCGCTCCGTCGAGTATGCCTCCGGAGGAGATGAGCTGCATGCCGCAGCCTCTGCATTGGTCCAATGAGACGGGCGTCGGTATTCCCCAGTCGAAGAACGTCTCTCCGACGCACGCCATCGTCTCATCGTCGCTGTCAAGGGCGCGGTATAGCTCCACAGCCGAGAAGCTGGTCCCTCCCATGCCTGCGATGTCCAATCCCTGTACGCCTATGCCCTTGAGCCTGTCCGCAACGGATTTGGATATTCCGGCCCCGGTCTCCTTGACCATGACGGGCCCCTGTCTGGCCAGATCGCGTATCGCTTGGTAGCATCCCTCGAAGTTGGTGTCGCCCTCGGGCTGGACCATCTCCTGGAGAGGGTTCAGATGCACGGCGAGGATATCGGCATCCACCAGCTCAATGGCAGATTGGATCATCTCCTCGGTGTATTTGGCGCCTGTCTTCTGCTCTATGAGCTGGACCGCACCTATGTTCCCTATCACGAGGGGCACATCGTAGTCCTTGATCACCGAATAGCTCTCGGGAGACACACCCATAACTCCTGCCCTCTCGCTGCCCACACCCATTCCGATGCCGAGCTCGGCGCAGGCCTTCGCTATGTTGCCGTTGATCTTCTTGGCTCCGGGGAAACCTCCGGTTATCGCCGTGACAATCAGAGGGAATTCCAGGTCTTTGCCGAAGAGGTTGCATCCCATATCGATGTCATCGGCATCGATCTCCGGCAAGGCATTGTGGATGAGCCTGATGTCATCCCAATAGCAGTAACCGGGTGCGACGCGCTCGTTCTTGCATATCCTGATGTGATCCGCTTTCCTATCCTTGATCGTCATGTTATCACGGTCTTACCCTGGTGCATGGGACGTCCTCTCCTTTAAGGAGGGCCTCCAGTCTTCCGGGGACGGTTCCGTTTACGAGGATGCACTCCCCGTTGTCACCGCACATCCTGAGCATCTCCTCCACCTTCCCGTGGATCCCGCCGGTCACATCTGCGACCGTGAGCTCGCTGTCCAGTTTGTCCAGCATCTTCCCGTCGACTTCCGGAATCATCTTGGCATTCTTATCTTTCTTTGGGTCGCCGGTATACAGGCCGTCGACATCCGACACGAATACGATCCTATCCGGCTTGAATATCCTGGCTAGGATCTCCATTGCTTGATCGCCCGAGCAGATGCCGAATCCCTTGGAGCGATCAGCGACAACGTCTCCGAAGAGGACGGGCATGACCCCTATGTGGGCAAGCCTTCTGATCGGTTCGTCATTGTCCACGATCAGTCTTCCGTTTTCCATGACGAAGCACGATCCCGGGGGGACGGATACCGCGGGCAGTCCGACCTTCATGAGCTCGGCGACCACATCCTGGCTCAGTTCCCTGACATCATGTTGGACCTGGGCCACAGCAGGCACCTGTCCGAAATCCTGCAGACCGAGCTGCAACGAGTATTGCTTGGCTATGACATGTCCGTAGGAGCCCGCACCATGGACTACTATCAGTCCCTTTCCGGATGCCGCCATCTCCTTACAGAGCCTAGCGGTCTGCTCCCGGTTGAACTTCTTGTACTCGGATTTGTCAGTTATGACGCTTCCGCCAAGCTTTATAAGAATCATCAACTCCTCATTTTCTTTCTTTATAATAAATGTACGTGGTGTTCCCAGCAGTGATCATCTGTATGGAGACTCCCGTCCACCAGATGAGAATGAAGAAGTGGCTGACAGCGTGCCTGAGTTCCCGTACGCTTGCGCAGTACAGTACAGACAGGTACGCGGGCGGGCTTTACTGCCGGGTTCGGAATGGGACCGGGTGTGACTCCGCCGCTATGGCCGTCATGCCAATACAGGGGATATTGGACAAGTATATAACATTTATGCAATCGCAACAGTTGGGGCCAGCACATAGAAGTAAAGAAGGCCTGCAAGCACGGCGGAGATGAGCTCCGTACTCCAGTTGTTGGTGAATTTGGAGATGAGTCCTTTGTTCTCGAACCATGCCCCGAACAGACTGTCCAGGAAGTTGCCGAACATTCCGAAGAGGAACGGGACCAGCATCAGCAGGTCGATGTTCGCCGTCATCACGACCCACCCTATGGCTGCGATCGCAAACGCGACGATCGTGGATGTGATGGTGCCTAGCTTCGATATGCCACCGTTGATCCCGGGGGTGGTCTTCTTCAGCGTTGTGATCATGTACACGTTCGGATCCTTCACCCCGATTTCGCTGGCGATCGTATCCGATCCCGCAACGACTATCGAGGTCAGGAACGCAATCGCATACAGAGTGTCGTCGAACTGCAGGAAATAGTGGAGCACGGTGATCAGCACGGGCGGGAACGATACGGCGGCGACGTTACGCCATCCGCGTTCACCGAATTGGCCTTCCTGCAACCCCATAGCTATCTTCTTGTCAACATCTTTCATGGTCGCGAAGAAGCTCACGATCACAAACAGAGTCATTATGAAGAAGGCGCTGACAGGCCCGAAGATCGTCATCAGGACCCCGACCACCAGTGCCGCTATCGCACCTCCTTTGGAGAGGCAGTGGAGCTTGTAGACCTCCACGGACATTATGGCGGTTATGATGACCTCGACGGTCATCATCACATACGGGTCCATGGAAGCACCATGTCGAACTAATAGATAATAAGTGTGCCAAATTGGACGTGTTAACAGTAATTAAATTGATAGTGTGGCACTTATTGGTATTGCTCCAGAATCTCCGTGGCGAACTTGATGCATGTGGCCTTGTCGGAGAGCGGGAAGAACATGACCTTCCCCGGGCGGTAGAGGGTTGTCTCCATACCGTTCCATTGGTATACGATCATCTGGTCATCTTTGGATTGGATGGGTAGCCCCTCGGATTCGATCCTCTTCGCTGCAGCTTCCATATCGATATCCATGACATCCACGGATACCGCCATGAGGGCCTGACCTCCGCAGAGGCGGGCGATTGAGAACTTCATCTCAGGGCCTCCAGCTCAGCCTTCACCTTTTGTTTGAACTCGTCGAGGCCTGAATCGTTTATTATCAGTATATCGGAGAGGGCGATGACGTTGCCCAGCCCCCAGCCAAGTTCCCTGTTGTCACGCTCGTCGAATTCCTTCATGTCCCTGGGGGCGTCTTCGCGTCCCCTGGCGACCAGCCTTTCGTAGCGGATCATGCGGGGCGCATGAACTCCGATGATGTACACCTGGTCGCTCAATCCCTTGTATGAATGGACCTCGTCCATGCTCCTGCAGCCGTCCACCAGGAATATGTCGCCTGACATCCTCTCTATGGCCCTCTTGGCCCAGATGTCCTTTCCGTGCTTCTCCCTTTCGCCGTTCGCCACCTGCCCTACGGACAGCCCTTGGGCGGCGGCCCCGGAAGTCTCGTGGAACTCCCTTACGATATCCCCCATCCTCAGGAACGGGATGTCCATGGAGCGTGCGACGTTGAGCAATTCCTCCTTTCCGGCTCCAGGCATGCCTGTGATCAGTAGAATCTTCATGGGATCACAGCAGATTGTTGGATATGTTCTCGAGGACCCTGTCGCAGTAGCAGCATCTCAGCTGCACCGGGTATTTGGACAGTACCTTGAACTCCGACTGGATAGGTTCTCCCTTGTTGCTTATGCAGTTCGGGTTCCCGCATCTGGCGAGACCTATGACACGCTCGCCCAGCGTTACCTTGTACTTCTCGGAGACATGGAAGTCCCTGACGATCGAAATGGTGGCATCCGGGGCGACCAGCGCTATCTTCTCCGCGGTCTTGGAATCGATCTCCACATCCTCTATCTTCACTATGTCCTTCCATCCGAGGGCGTTGGAGCTCACATGCATCCCTACGCTGATCGAGGAGTAGATGTTGTATTCGCTCACGTTCAGGATCTTCAGGACGTTGAGGGCATGGCCACATGCGATGTGGTCGATGACGGTTCCGTTCCTGATGGGTGTGAGCCTAACCTCCTTGATGGGTCCGCCGTCCTGCATCAGAGCTCACCTCCGAGAATAGCGTTGAGAAGGGCCATCCTGACAGGCACGCCGTTGGCCGCCTGCTCGAAGTACTTCGCATGCTCGGTCTCGTCGACCTCGGGCGCGATCTCGTTGACCCTGGGAAGAGGGTGCATGACTATCATGTCGCTCTTGGCGTTCTCCAGCAGGGCCTTGTCTATCCTGTACGTCCCGGCGACCTTCTGGTATTCGGTCGGGTCGGGGAACCTCTCCCTCTGGATCCTGGTGACGTAGAGGATGTCGGCCTCCTTGATCGCATCCTCCAGGTACTCTGTGCTCTTGGGATGGCAGCCCTCAGCTTCCAGATGGTCGACTATCTCTTTAGGCATCCTGAGGCTCTCGGGAGCCACAAGCGTGATGTTCATTCCGAACTTGGTGAGTGCCTCGGCAAGGGAATGGACCGTCCTTCCGTATTTCAGGTCACCCACCAATGTGATATTGATGTTGTCCAGACTGCCTTTGGCCTGCCTCATGGTGAAGAGGTCCAAGAGGGTCTGGGTCGGGTGCGATCCTGCACCGTCCCCGGCGTTGATCACGGGGTGGTCCGAGAATTTGGCGGCCAGTCTGGCGGCTCCCTCGAACGGGTGTCTGAGGACCATCACGTCGCAGTATGCGTCGACTATCTTGATGGTGTCCGCAAGGGTCTCTCCCTTCGCCATGGATGTCATCGACATCTCCGAGACATCGATGACGTCGCATCCCAGTCTGTATGCCGCGCTCTCGAAGGAGAGCTTCGTGCGTGTCGAAGGCTCGAAGAACAGGTTGCCGAGGATCTTTCCGTCCAGGATGCGATTGGTCTTCTCACCCTTCGCGTACGGGACCATCTTCTCGGCCATGTCCAGGATTCCTTCGATGTCATCCTTAGAAAAATCCATGATGGAGACGACATCCTTGTGATATAGGTCCATGATGTCCCTTTATTGCTTTGTCGTAATTAATTATGATGTTTGCTCGGCGGGGATTTGGAATATTGATCTGCCGTTGCTACTATCAGGTTGTTAATTTTAACCAGAAATTATCCAACTTACCATTTGTTTAATTAATATGTTGGATGATTCATCCAAATAATCTGAATGATTGCCTATGATGGTGGTCGAATGTCAAAAGCTGAAGAAATACAATTGGAAAAGACCAATTTCGGGTCAACATACCGCAAAATGGTGGCCAAGAGGATCCTTTTCATCGCCGTATGCATCGTGGCCTGCGTAGTTCTTGCCATAGTCTCTGCGATAATAGGAACATATCCCATGACACCGGGACAGGTATGGGAGCAGATGGCCATCGCCATCCTAGGAGGGGACCAGACGACCACTATCTACCATGTCGTTATGGATCTGAGAATGCCGAGGATCCTCGGAGCGATGGTCTGCGGATTTGGTCTCGCGATCTGTGGTACTGCCATGCAGAGCATGCTGAAGAATCCTCTGGCCGACCCATATACGATGGGAATATCGTCCGGAGCAGGATTCGGTGCGGCACTGGCCATCCTTCTCGGTATCGAGCTGATCTCCGGAGGAGGTGTTGTGGTCAACGCATTTATCTTCGCGGTCATCCCCGCCGGAGTCATAATGTTCCTGAGCAGGTTCAGGCAGGCCACCCCTACCATGATGATCCTGTGCGGTACAGCGCTGATGTATTTGTTCAATGCAATCACACAGCTGTTCATGCTGGTGGCCGATCCCGAATCGATGTCCGCAGTCTACACCTGGATGGTCGGATCCGTCGACGGAGTCTCGTACAGCGACATCTTGATCATGCTGATCATAACGGCTGCCGGTTCGATCTACATACAGGCCATGTCCGGACAGCTCAATGTCATGGGATTGGGAGACGACAGCGCCAAGACGCTGGGAGTCAACGTCGAGAGGCGCAGGCTCATAGTGATGTTGGTCGTCACCCTCGTGGCGGCATCTGTAGTCAGTTTCACCGGAATCATCGGATTCGTCGGACTGGTTGCACCGCACATCGTGCGTACCATCCTCGGATCGGACAACAGGTTCCTCCTTCCTGCGGCAGCCCTGTTCGGAGCCGTGCTCCTCATGGCATCGGACATAGTCGCTCGTACCATCGTAGCGCCTTCGATGCTACCGGTCGGAGTCGTCACCGCATGTCTCGGAGGTCCGCTGTTCATGTTCCTGATCCTGCGCAGTTCGAGGGAGGCATGGGCATGACCAAGGTCGAGTTCAAGGACATGTCGTTCGGATATGACACCAAGATCATTCTGGACAACATCAACATCACCTTCGACGAGCCGGGACTCATATGCATCCTGGGTCCGAACGGTGTGGGAAAGACCACGCTGGTCAAATGCATCAACAAGCTATTGGTGCCCGTTTCAGGTACGGTGGAGTTCAACGGAAAGGATGTCCACAAGATGGGCTATCACGAGATGGCCCAGCACTTGGCTTACGTCCCGAACACCTCCGGTAACGTATTCTCGATGAGTGTGTCCGAGATCATCCTGATGGGGCGTCACCCCAAAGCGGGATGGACGATGACAGAGGCGGATTTGAACGCAGTGGACGAGGCCATCGAGGTCCTCGGACTGCAGGAGTTCGCGAACAGGGATGTCAGGGCCCTCTCGGCCGGACAATCCCAGAGGGTGATGATCGCCAGAGGTCTCGTACAAGAGCCGGAGGTACTCATCCTCGACGAGCCGACATCCAATCTGGACGTCAAGTATCAGATGGGTGTCATGAAGTTCCTCAAAGCCTACGCGCGCGACAAAGGAATCATCGTGATCATGGTCTGTCACGATCTAAACATCACGGCGGCCTACGCCGACCGTGTGGTCTTGGTATACAACAAAGGGATCTATGCGGACGGGAGCGCGAAAGAAGTCCTGACCGCGGAGAACATCGAGGAGGTGTACAAGGTGCAGGCCAAGGTCAACGAAGTTGACGGCGTGCCCCACATATTCCTCGTCCCCGAATTTGATTAAGAAGTGATATAATGGAAAAGAATCAGATGATCATCGTCGGCGTCGTAGCCGCAATCGTAGTCATTGCGGCCGTCGCCTTCGTTGTTTTGAGCAACAATGGCGGTGGCGGAGACATCCCCACACCCGGAAAGAGGGTTGGAGAGGAGCTCAAAGAGTCCGACTACCCCAGTTCAGAGGGAAGACTCTGGGTTTACGGAAATGCGAACGAGGATGACAAGATCGATGCAAGCGATCTCGCATGCATCAGGGACATCATCGCCGGAAAGATCAAGGCCACCCAGCTCGCCGATGCTAACGCGGACGGAAAGATCACGGACGCCGATCTGGAACAGGTCGACTTGATGATAAAGGCCAAAGCGGATTCAAAGCTTAGAGTCTACTATGTCGACAACTACTTCAAAGTAGCCAAGATCGATTGGCCGATCAAGACTTTTGCCACCGGATTCAGTTCTGGATTCTATGCGGCAGAGGTTGCTGGAGTCACCGATAAGATCGTCCTCGTAGACGAAATGATGAACGACGGATGGAAGAAGCTCAACTCCCACACAGCTGATTGTGAGACCTTCGGAGACGAGGAGTCACCCGACTGGGAGAAGCTCCTCGCAAGCGGAATCGATGTGTACGTTCCCGGATGGTGCGAGTCTGAGGCAGACCAGCTCGCCCCTACCAAGCTGAAGGGAATCGACGTCATGTTCATGAACACCTCTGACAACTGGTATGTCAAGTTCCCCAATGAGTACATCGACAGATCCATCACAACCTTCGGTTATCTCATCCAGGGTGACATGCAGAGGGTATACAAGTGGCTCGATTGGCATGATGGCGTCCTTTCAAAGCTCAAGGTCGCCGCAGCAACAATCGATGACAAGGACAAGGCCTACATGGTTCAGGCTAGGACCGATCCCGCACACGCGCCAACCGGAAACTACCTGTTCATCGGATATAACCAGACCAACAGCATCCACGCAGAGTGGGCCGGCGTCTACTCCGTAGCACAGCACGACCCCCTCCTGGCAGCTAGCAATTATCCCTCCATCACGATGGAGCAGCTCGTCACCATCCTCGACAGGAATGTGGACTCTAACAACAGGGTATACTTCATCGACAACGAGAACGCAGGTATCGTGATGTACAGGGATCTGAACACCACCCTCAGGGAGTGGACCTCCAACATGGGTAAGGCCGATGCCGACATCTTCTATGTCGGAATGACCCGTGAGCTCGGAAACAGCGCTCTGTACCTGATCGAGATGATCTTCTACCAGAACCTGATGTACCCCCAGCTCACCGCTATGACCGGTCTCAATTTCGTGGAAGAACTGAAATACTTCATCGACAACTTCGCGATGGAGCCCGAGCTCTACTATCAGTATATCGATATAGAGCAGTGGTTCAAGGTCCTGGGAGAGCCCAACTGATAAACCTTAAACCCTGTCCCTTCGGGGACAGGGCCTACCCCGGTGTCACCGAAGCCCCTTACTTTCTTGCCATTTTTATACGAGTACACAGTCCAGGTATCCATGTTGGATGTCCTTTCTAGGTCCCAGAGGGCCAGGGTATGCGAGTACACCAGGAACGATGCCAAGCTGACCACACCTTCGATGATCGGATCCGAGGAGGCCGATGTTTGGGTAGAGACCGTCGGAAACGACAGGGTGCTTCACCTAATGGGCACGGACATCACAATGGAATCCGGTCTCAGGACGACATCCAATTCCGGAATGGAATCGGAAGTCGTGACCAAGGACGGAGTGGCCGTCGTCAGGCTCCCGATCAAGGACGATCTGGCTTTTTCAGACGACATCGAGGTAGTGGTCGTACCCAATGCATACGAGCTGAGGAAGGATCCGAGGAACATCATAGACACCGTCATCAAGATCAGGAGAGCAGCCGGATTCAACCGCCTTCTCTATCTGTCCGGTCTCGGGGAGCCGTCCACCGTCGCCCTGTTGGCCTACATGGGTGTGGACCTTTTCGACGATTCGCTGCCGAGAGCGGCAGGAGTCAGCGGGATCAGGCTGATGCCCGAGGCGGAGATCTCCACCGGACAGGACGAATCCGCATGCAACATCAAGGCCATGGAGGAGGAGCTGGAGAAGATCAGGATCTTCATCCGGACGGACCGTCTGAGGGAGCTTGCCGACCAAAGGGCACCTTCAACGCCCACATCGGTCGCATTGCTTAGGATCTATGACGACATTGGCTACGAATATGCGGAGGAGACTTGCTCCTTCGTCGGATGCAGGTTCAGTTGCAATACCACACAGGCCCTCAACAGGCCCGATATCAGGAGTTACAAGCAGCGCATGAAGGAATACAGGAAACCCGGGAACAAGAGGGTCCTGCTCCTGCTTCCCTGCTCGGCCAAGAAGCCTTATCACATCTCCAAATCACACAAGGCGTTCTCATCCGCTATCCACACCGCACCGCATGACACTCTGGTGCAGGAGGTCATAGTCACATCCCCGCTGGGAGCGGTTCCCAGAGAGCTCGATGCGTTCTATCCTGCGAATTCCTATGACATCCCGGTAACGGGACAGTGGAAGCCCGAAGAGAGGACGATGATACGCGAGATGATCGGAGCGATAATCGACCAGGGATGGGACAAGGTCATATGCCATCTCGGAGAGGACTACGGGCTGGTCGAGGGACTGGCTGACATGGAGTGCACCGTTGTAGGGGGAGAGACCTCCCCTGCATCCCTTCAGAACCTGGACAAGGCCCTCAGGGATGCCACCAAGGGGATGGAGCCCTGCGACAACATGGTGGACAGGGACAACCAGATGCTGAACATGCTCAGGTTCCAGTTCGGCCCGGAGGCCGCATCGGTCCTCATGGACGAGAGGACGCACGCCATCGGCAAGTTCCCTTACTTCAAGCTCTTCCGCGAGGACGATGATCATAGGAAGACGCAACTTGGAATGTTCACCCCGGAGAGGGGAGGGATATCCCTTACCCTGGAAGGGGCCCAGATACTCGCAGATTCCGGATATCCCGTGATAGAGATAATGGATTTCGAGATGAAGGGCAACCTCTTCGCCGTCGGCGTCATCAGGGCAGACCCCAGGATACATGTGGGGGACGAGGCAATAGCCGTCTGTGACGGGAAGGTCAGAGCGGTCGGTGTCGCGGCCATGTGCGGACGCGAGATGACCGATCTGAAGAGGGGCATAGCCGTCAAGGTCAGGCACAAGGCCAAGTGATGGGATCCGCATGCCTGTCACCGATTATTCAGATCCGGCCAACTGGATCCATCTGGGTTCCGGCGAAGGCAAGGATGTCGATGTCTTCATCATATCCCCGACCATAGATTCCAGGGAGGAGGACAACATGTCCCTGGACGATTCCGAGAACATGGAGAGGATGAGGGGCGCCGTGGAGATGCAGCGCGGCATGTATTCCGAATGGTGCAGGGTGTTCTCCCCCTACTACAGGCAGTCGGCGCTGAGGGTGTTCACGGCCGATGATGAAACAAAGAGAAGATGCATCACCACCGCCTACAGCGATATCTCCGCGGCCTTCAGGTATTTTCTGGATAACCACAACGACGGGAGGCCGTTCATACTGGCCGGGTTCTCCCAAGGTGCACACATGTGCTACAGGATCATAGAAGAGTTCCTTTGGGACGACGATCTGCGGGGAAGACTGGTGGCCATGTACGCTTTCGGTTGGCCCTATTTCAAGGAATACGAGAACACCCGCTATCCAGTTCCTCCGGCCAAGGGGGAGACGGACGTAGGGGCGGTGATCGGTTACGACTGCGAGGCACCGGAGGTGGAACACACGATAATCAATCCGCAGGGAAGGTGGACGTATTCCATCAATCCTCTGAACTGGAGGACGGACTCGGTCCCGGCGGATTCATCGCTCAACAAGGGCGCCAGGATCATGAGGTCCAACGGGGAGATCAAGGCGGACATACCCGGACTCTGCGGGTGCTGGATCGATTCTGCGAGAGGGTCCCTGAAGGTGACCGGGTTGGATCCGGAAAGATACAGGCCGATAGTGTACTTCCTGCCCAAAGGTGGGTACCACGTCTACGACTATGAGTTCTTCTACCACAACATAAAGGAGAACGTGGAAAAGAGGATCATGTGTTACTTGTCATCGAATCGTCATAGAACGAATTTATGATCTGGACGGGGCTTGCTGAAGAGTTGGATGTATAGTACAAATGTTTTTATTGATAAGTCGATAAAACGGCTTATCCAGTTGTTTTTTACTAACTTTTAAATCTTACTTTATTATTCTCTCCGAATCGGCCACCAGAATTGACTGTATAATTTCGGACCGCTACGGCCCGATATAGTGGAAACAGATGCCAATGAAAGCACCGGTAGGGATGGCTGACCAGGAGGAAGGGGCTTGTCAAAAGGTAGAGGTAGGAAGGCGTCGCACAGCAGATTGATTTTCGCATTCTTAGCGGTAGCATTGATGCTGTGCGTCAACGTGTCGGTAATGGGCGACGATGTCAGTGCTGACGACGATGATTACACCCATATGGTCCCAATGGGCGGTGATTACGGTTACATCCTGACCATTGATGATATCAAAATGACCTATGAGGGTCAGGGAATAACCGGCGTCACCTACTATGAGGGGAGCCCTTCGTCGAAGCAGCAGCATAAACTCTATGGAAGTCCTGTATTCGAGAACCTTCTCTACACAACGGTCAACAACAGTACGACGATAAGGACGGACGGGGCCAATCCCAATTACAACCAGTACCTCCGCTTCGACCAGAAGACCGGTCTGGGCCCTTTCAATTCGTATTATGTGGCCCTCAACATCGGCGACACGCAGTCCAATGGGGATGAGTACAAGACGTCTTCCGGGAATGGGGAGATCGCCTATATCCTGAATCCTTACAACCTCAAGGAGGCCATAATCTCCAAGGATGGAGGGGTGAGACAACCCTATGCCGACAACGCGACGGAAGTGGAATACTATGAAATCGGCCACCTGACCAATTACAACATAATGTTGATGATACCCACGGTCTACTGGCATTCTGACGGCAATACATCCGGCACCAGCCATCTGTGGCTTTCCAACAGGCCGGATTATTTCAGCGACGACAGCTGGGATACCTTGAAAGTGAGCAAGGACAAGATGGTGGCCTACGCGCACACAGTGGGTGGTCAGGTCAGGTCGTTCTTAGCGCTGGGAGTCTATGAGTCCACGATGACCAAGGTGAACAACAAGGACACGCTCATATCGCAATCCGACAAGACCCCTCTGAAGAACAAATCGATCAGCGAATTCCGCCAATTGGCCAACAGCCTGAACGATCTGGGTGACTTCAGCGGAGAATACATGATCTGGAATTACTATCAGTGGACCCTGTACAAGATGATGAGCTACACGGTCATCGGTACCAAGAATTCCCAATTGGCAATCGGTCAGGGGGCGACTCTGTTAGGCAGCGGCGGTACGGGCATGGTCACCGGGAAGGGAGACGACCAGAGCCCGTATTGGGGCGGATTCAATACGGATTCCAAAGGGTCATACACCAATGGAAAGAACTCATCGAAGCTTTTCCTGGAGAACACCTGGGGTTCCTATCACGACCTGGTTGACGATGTATGGATCGGCAACGGTCAGATGCATGTCGGACAGAACGATATCCAAACATTGATCAGCCATACACTTCAGCCTGCATCCGGAACGACGGACGCCGGTCTGAATGATAACCAGGCAATCAGTTCGGCGAAATTCACCGATCAGGCCGACAGAGAGTGGATGAAGTACATCATCAAGACATCCAACGATCCCGAGACCTGGGATTTCCCGATAGAATTCAAATCCGGCAGATACACTCCCAACGGAGACGCGGTGCAATACAGGCCTGGATACCAGACGCTCTGTGTAGGGGGCCATTATGACGCCCAGGACAAGGGCGGTCTGAACAGGATGAACATCAGGAACGGATTCGGTGAAGGGAAGTACGATATCGGAACCCGTCTCGCTTATGTGACGGAGGGAGGGACCATCAACTTCGTGCCAAGCGAGAAGTATACCGTGATCACGGCCTTCCGCGAGGTCGTGCCTGGGGCCAGTCTCCTTAAGGGCGTAGAGGTCGAGGTGGTCCCCGTAGGGGACTATAAGATCACATACATCACGGTGAACACTGAGAAGCAGCTCGGGAATACGTTCACGGTAGGCGAGGTCGACATAGATCTCCGTATCGTCGTGGATAATGAGATGCCGGTCCCTCCCACGACATCCTATGCAGGGAATCCGAATGAGCAGGTCATAGCCAAATTCACATATGATGGGCAAGAGCACTTCGGCGTCCCGAATATACCCTGGAGTGAAAGAAGTTAAAGGTACGAATACAACAAGCGACGTAGGGGTATACGAGATCACGGTCACTCTCGAAGAAGGTTACAGGTGGTCGGAAGACACAACTGACGACACAACTGAAAAGACATTCAAATGGGGAATAGAGAAGAAGGTCCTGATGGTAGAGGGCGCCTCATCTGCGGAAGTTTCCAAGACATACGATACGACCACTTCCATTGAACCCCAACAGATAGACGCCAAGGATTTCTTCATCCACGGTCTGATATCTGGTCAGGAGCCGAATGTTACCGCTGGGAATGATATCGCTGGTTATCCAGTATACAAGGACAAGAATGCAGGGACCAACAAGACCGTCTACGTATCTTCCATCACCTTAACCGATAATGGTTCGTTCAAAGTAAAGAACTACGACTTCTCGGCAGCCAATCTGTCAGACTGCACGATAGATGTCGGTGTTGGCAGCATCACCGTAACGAAGACGACATCATCCACGAGCCTCTTTAATATTTGGGGAGCGAAGGTCAAGATTGACCCGTGCACCATAGCCGCCGATATCGAAGCTATTGATAACTATGTCTTTACAGGCAATCCCATCACGCCAGAGCCCGTTGTGAGTGGGTTAACAAAAGATAAGGATTATACTCTTGAATACTCCAACAACATCAACGCAGGAACCGCTACCGTGAAGGTCATCGGAAAGGGCAACTATACCGGCACCCTATCCAGGGACTTCACTATAAACTAGAAAGTGATCGCATGGCCCAAGGAACTTGAATTGAAGTACACGGGACAGGAGCTCAAAGCAGGTCTGCTTGCCACCGATTGGTATACCGTCGTCGCGGATGCGAAAGGGACATATGTCGGTTCATATAACGCGACCCTTTCACTCAGGGATCACGTTAATACTAGATGGACTGACGTTCTCACCAAGGAGAAGACCGCAGCCGCTTTGGTGATAAATGCCGATCTTCAGCCCACTACCTCGTATACGGTAATGTGGCATAGCGACGATGTGCTGCTGAAGGTGGATTCCGTTCAGTACGGAGACGTGCCGGAATACTCGGGAATCACCCCTACGAAGACCATGCCGGCAGGATACAAATATACATGGATCGGCTGGGATCAGCCCATGACCCCCATCACCGGGGACAAGGATTATCATGCTATCTATGACGCCCACCCGTTCGACGTATACGTCACAGTCAGAGCATCGGTCGAAGAGGATCATAATTTCGGTATCGTCACCAATGAGGGGAAATACAAGGTCAAGAGCAACGCGGTGATCACCGCCACGCCTGTGGATGTGAACTCAGAGGTCGGGGAACCCCCGACATCCCTGACGATCAGCGGATTGGGGATAAGGTTCGACGCAGTCCACAAGGTCGAGAATGGTTTCGTAGGTCTGGTAATAGGATGGTATTACGGTCCCGACAGACTGACATTTTTGGACGGCACGTTGGTTGTTGCGGGACAGGAAAACCTCGTGATAGAGGCCAAGTTCATCAAGGTACCCCTTGACTATACGGTGCTGGTATCCACGACCTTCGGCTCCGAGGCGCAGGCCAAGTTCAGTGTGGACAACGGAACCTGGAAGGACATGGTATATCTCAATGTGCCCATAGGCTCGACAGTGGCAATCGACGGTTCGAAACTGACTTTCACCAGGCCCGACAACACAACCGTGACCGTCTTCACAAAGCTTGTACAGTCAGATTATTGGGAGAACGAGTTCTACGGATGGGAATACATACTTACCAATCAACCCGTAGTCGACGGCGATAAGATCGGAGAAGAAACGGCCATAGGCGCTAAGGTATTACGTCAAGTTACGAACACGCATACCGTGAAATGGATGAACGGCACAGATGTCCTCCAGACAAGCACTCTCTATCACGGGATGACCACGAGCTATCTCGGTCCGGAACCGGTCAAAACAGGACATGACAACTAGGTGCATGAATTCACAGGTTGGAATCCGGCCTACAGCGATGATACAGGGCCTGTGACATCCGATATCACATATAATGCGCAATTCGAAGACAAGTAGGCCACTCCGAACAGCGCAATAGCGGTATATGTCGATCTGAACACCGGTACGATATCCGATGTGTTCACCGATACCAAAGGTTGGACGGAGACTTCCGATGGCTATTACAAGAAGGAGATGACCGAGTTCCCCTCGCAGACCATAGAGATAGGGGTCCCTACGCTGAAGGTAGGTTCTATAACTTATTATGCGAAATGGTTCGATTCCAAGGGAAACCAGGTGATACCTGATGAAAATGGGAACATTGTCATCACCGGCTATGAATTCATCAGAGCCGAATATGTGGTAGGCGTGATGTGGCTGGATGAGACCGGCGTATCCTTGCGCGACAGGGATATCGTACCTATAGGCGAACCTGTCGTTGCGCCCGGGATACCATCTGGCCCGAGTGTCAAAGACCCGTCAAAGATCTACACCTTCAAACACTGGTCGGATGTACCCGGAGGCGAACAGGTCGATCTCGGCGATGCGGATTCGGATAAGATCTTCTATGCTGTGTTCGACGTCACCGACAAGGTCCTAAACGTATATTCGGATGCATAGGATGTGGCGCAGATCGTGGTCCTCTTCGGCGGACCGGGCAACAACCGCTGCGAGAACATCCCGTACGACAGCGTGGTTGTATTCAGGTTCATGTCCGACGACTTCACCCAGGACGTCCTGTCGGGAAAGCTCCAGGCCAGGTCCAACGACGGACTGGTGCGCGTGGATGAGAACGGTACCCATTTCATTTATAACGTCACAGTGGATCAAACGCTCTCGCTGTATCACAGGGTCATCTGGATGAACGGGGACAGCGTGATTAGGACGGATTACGTCAAACACGGTTATGCTCCCACGGCGCCCGAAGTAGGCGGCCTGATCGCATGGAAGAAGGCCGGGCAGCAGGCGGACATCGGGAATGAACGCATCACGACATACACGACATATGTCGCGGTGGGAAGCCATCACGGCGGTTCAGGAGGCGGCGGAAGCGACGTCCAGGAGACGGAGATCGTCAATCCGGACGGTTCCGTGACCAGGATCACCGACGTCACCACCATGAGGAAGGATGGAACATCATCCGAGAGGATAGTGGAGACCACCACCAAGGACGGAGAGCCCATCAGGGAGAGGACCGTTGTAAAGGAAAAGGATATCCAGGGTGCCACCACGGTCACGTTCACCGAGACGGAGTACACCGACAGCGGCAGGATCACAACCAGTGGCAAGACATTCCCTGATGGGAACACGATCGAGGCCGAATGGTCCGGCGAATATGAATACGAGGAGATGTCCGGAAGGATCGTCATCGAATGCCATCAGGGCCTGACCAAAGAACAGGACAAGTATGTCTGCAACCTCATCGGCAAGGCCATCGGGCAGAAGATCAATCCCGAAGTGGTCATAGTGACCGATTCCGCCGTAGGCGTGTCGGATACCATCGTAGGAATGATCATATTCGGCAACGGTTCGCTGACGTTCATCGAGAACGGCAACGATCTGCACTTCACGGCCAAGGCCCTCGCGGGATTGGGAGACAGCGGCATCGACAAGATATCCATCACGTTGACGCACGACCTCCCGGAGGGAACGGATCCGAGGATAGATTCTGCATACGACATCACGATAACGATAGACGGCCAGGAGTACCACGGACCTTACGAGGAATCCCTCAAGGTGACCGTACCGTTCCAGCTGGATGTCGGGAAGGATCCGTCGAAGATCGCGGTGTACTACATCGGCGACGGTCTGGAGCGCATAGCATCGTCGTATCAGGACGGACATGTTACGTTCGGCATAGAGCACACAAGTTTGTATGCGGTGGTGTATTCAGAGGAAGTCTCTCCGATCGCACCGTCCGTGTCGTTCGATCCGCTGACCATCCTGGCCATAGTGCTGATAGCGGTAGTCATCGGAGCGGTTGTGCTGGTGGCTGTGAAGCGCAAGGCATGATTGGACGTCAGATTCTTGCCAGAACCGTCACCGATATGTGAGCAGAGTGTCTCTGTGGCAGCCATTGTGAACGGATGGCGGCCGGTCCTTTCCGGCCACCATTCCCCAGCTTAGGCAGCCGTACCTTACAGAACACCGAGTTCGTTTTGGCCACTTTTTATATATCACTGCTCTTTACATAGTATCAAGCACAGCATGAGTTGTGTCTTTTCTCATCGGAGATTAACTATGACTGAGGATACTCTTAAGACCGGTACAACCACAATCGGACTGAAACTGAAGGATGGAGTTATTCTGGCGACCGACCAGAGGGCCACCATGGGTAACCTGATCGCCGACAACCACTGCCAGAAGGTATTCCCCATCGCAGATAACCTCGGAATGACCATCGCCGGAGGCGTAGGAGATGCGCAGCTGCTCATCCGCTACCTCCAGAGCGAGATCTCCATCTACAAGATGAAGAAGGGCGCACCCATGTCGGTCCAGACGGCCGCCGTCATGATCGGCAACATACTCCGTCAGGGCTTCTACGTCGCACCCCTCGTGGGAGGATACGATGCGACGGGAGGACACATCTTCAGCGTAGATATGGCCGGAGGCGTCCTCGAGGACAACTACACCTCATCGGGTTCAGGATCGGTCTTCGCGCTCGGAGCGCTCGAGTCCGCATTCAAACCCAACATGACCAAGGATGAGGGGATCAATTGCGCCATCACCGCCCTCAACTCCTCAAGGAGGAGGGACAACTATTCCGGCGACGGATTCCTGGTGTCATACATCGGACCCAAGGGATACGAGGAGATCCCCCGCGAGGAGATCATCTCCCGCTGCGAGAAGATGGGATTCAAGTATCCCAACTGAACGCACCGAGAAGAAACCCTTTCCTTTCTAAACCCTAACTTTTCAAAGCTGGATTCGAGATGAACGTAGACAAGCTATTCGAAACCCTGACCGCAGACGTGAAGAGGCTGGTACCGTCGGACATGGGGATATCCTCGATAAACTTCGAGGGCCCCGTGGTCGTAGTCTATACCAAGGACTACGAGAAGTTCTCGGCGGACGACAGCCTGGCCAGGACCATCGCCCAGAACATCCACCGCAGGGTCGACATCAGACCCGACCCCTCGCTGCTCGAAGATACGAACAAGGTCGAGGCCCAGATCAGGGAGATGATCCCCGAGAAGGCGGAGATATTCGACATCAATTTCGTGGAGGAGACAGGAGAGGCCATCGTGGAGGCCATCAATCCCAGCGAGGTCGTCGGGAAGGAAGGGAAGCTCCTGACGGAGCTCAGGAAGGAGACCGGATGGAACATCAAGGTCATGAGGGCCCCGCCGATACCGTCCAAGACCGTGTCGGACGTCAGGGGATACCTGCGCGCCAACCATGACGAGAGGCAGGATATGCTGAAGTATGTGGCCAGGAGGATCGCCAGGCCCAAGCTTGAGGGCGAGCAGTGGGTCAGGATGACCGCTATGGGAGGTTTCAGGCAGGTAGGAAGGTCCGCTTCGCTCCTGACGACAAGGGAATCCAAGATCCTCATAGATTGCGGATTGGATCCCTCATCGGACGCGACACCGTATTTCGCCATCCCGGAGGCCCAGCCCCTCTCGGACATCGATGCGGTCGTTATCACACACGCTCACCTCGATCACTGCGGCACGCTTCCGGCACTGTTCAAATACGGATACAAGGGGCCGGTGTACTGCACGCCGCCCACCAGGGACCTGATGGCGCTGCTCCAGCTGGACAACATCAAGCTGGGATTCGGCGAGGACAAGAAGACTCCTTACGACGCATCTCACGTGAGGCAGGAGATCCTCCACACGATCCCGCTGAAGTACAACGAGACCACAGACATCGCACCCGATGTCAGACTCACATTCCACAACGCCGGGCACATCCTGGGTTCGGCCATCGCACACTTCCACATCGGGGACGGTCTGCACAACGTGGCCTTCTCCGGGGATACCAAGTACGAGAAGACATGGCTGTTCAACCCAGCCAACAACAGGTTCCCCAGGCTCGAGACCCTGGTCATCGAGTCCACCTACGGAGGCCACAACGACGTCACGCCCACCAGGGCGGAGGCATCGGAGGAGATGGGCAGCCTGCTCCAGAAGGCCACCGAGAAGGGCGGTAAGGTGCTCATCCCCGTATTCGCCGTGGGAAGGTCGCAGGAGGTCATGCTCGTAATAGAGGAGCAGATGCGCCTGGGCAAGATCCCCAAGTGCCCTGTGTATCTCGACGGAATGATCTGGGAGGCCACCGCCATCCATACCGCATACCCGGAGTATCTGAACAGCTCCCTCAGGACGCAGATCTTCCAGCAGAACGAGAACCCGTTCCTGTCGCCCATATTCAAGAGGGTCGAGACCGCCGACATGAGGGAGGAGATCTGCCATTCACCCGACCCCTGCATCGTGCTCGCCACATCCGGTATGATGTCCGGAGGACCGGTCATGGAGTATTTCCGCGAATGGGCGGACGATGAGGACAACTGGCTCCTGTTCGTCGGATATCAGTCGGAGGGTTCCATCGGAAGGACCATCCAGAGGGGGCGCTCGGAGATCACTCTTAGCATGAAGGGCAAGCCCATCGATCTCCAGATCAAGATGCAGAGGGTCACCGTCGACGGATTCTCGGGACACTCGGACAGGAAGCAGCTGATGAGGTACATCTCGTCTCTGGAGCCCAAGCCGAACAAGATCATCATCGGCCACGGAGAGGACAAGAAGTGTACCGATTTCGCCTCGTCCATCTACAAGAAGTTCGGTATCGAGACAAAGGCCCCTCAGAACCTCGAGACCATCAGATTGAGGTAAATCCATCCGGTCCGCCTCCGTGCGGACCGTTACCTTCATTCATTCCCCAGGAAGAAGTCCACGGCGCTGACCGCCTGGATCCCGTCGGGCATATCCGGAAGATCCCTGTCCATCGTTATCACGGTCTTCCTTACTGCATCCAATCTCTTCAACGACGACAGCTCCCTTCTCAGGACTTCCCCGTCAGCAAGGGACAACGCCACCTGATAGAACTCCGGCTCGCCGTCCCTCTAAGCGGTGAAGTCCACCTCTTTGTTCTTGTACGATCCGACGCAGACATTATACCCCCTGCGAAGGAGTTCGATGAATACGGCATTCTCGAGAAGAGCGCCCTCGTTGTACTCCGAACCGAGCAGCACAGCCTCCCTGAAACCGGTATCTGCCAAAAAGTTGGATTCAAATCCATTAATTATTTGGATTCAAATCCAAATATTCTCGAAATACTATAGCAATCATATTCTAAGACGGTGCCTGTAGTAATGGTGTAGTAAAACAGGAATAAGGGAAGTTTGCCCCCACAATGAAGCAGGGGCGTTAAGTTTGATCACCAGTTGGTGGCCCTGACTTCAAAGAACGACTGTGCGTGCTTACAGACGGGACAGACCTCGGGGGCGGACTCGCCGACGTGGATGTATCCGCAGTTCCTGCACTTCCACATGACGACCTTGTCCTTCTTGAAGACGATACCCTCCTCGATGTTCTTCAGGAGTGCGAGGTATCTCTCCTCGTGGTGCTTCTCGATGCCGCCGACCATCTCGAAGAGCTTGGCGATCTGCTCGAAGCCCTCTGCCTTTGCTGTCTCGGCGAATTCCTTGTACATCGTGGTGTGCTCGTAGTTCTCTCCCTCTGCGGCGTCCTTGAGGTTCTCAACTGTCTTGGGGACCTTTCCGCCGTGGAGCTCCTTGAACCAGAGCTTAGCATGCTCCTTCTCGTTCTCGGCTGTCTCGAGGAAGATGTCTGCGATCTGCTCGTAGCCTTCCTTCTTGGCCTGGGAGGCGTAGTATGTGTATTTGTTCCTGGCCTGACTCTCTCCAGCGAAAGCGGCCATCAGATTCTGCTCTGTCTTTGAACCCTTTAGTTCCATGATGTAACCTCGCTTCTACTATCCGTCTGACCGATAAAAGCATATCTGTAATCCTTAGACATCGAACGCGCACTGGTGGTAACATATTACTACTCTCCAGGCAATCACGCATCAGAGAGTGATATTATGGACAACAAGATCATAATCGCTATCGTCGCGGTGGTCGTAATCGTCGTCGCGGCAGCAGCTGTCCTGGCCATGTCTCCTCAGCAGCCTCAGCCGGCTGCCGATTCCGTCACATACTACGGAAACGGAGGAACCGATCACGGACAGACGACAGTCAGCTCCAAGTTGGAGACAGTGCTGCCCTACTTCTATGAGAGGGACGGATACCACATGGTGTCCTGGAACACAAAGGCTGACGGGTCGGGTACAGCTTATTATCCCGACGATCCCGTGGCCTTCGGCACCGCGCTCTACGCACAGTGGTCGGACGGCAACACGATCTCCACGATCAACATGTTCACCAGTGTCTTCAACCTCTTCCTCGGCAGCAAGGGAAGCTCCGATGTGGTCTCATTCGACAGCGGTTCGAAGGATCTCGCCGCGACCGGTGCAATTCTCGTAATCAAACCGGTCAACACTTCCGACAAGATGAGTCTTTCAGAAGATGGTTGGATCATAATAGAGTCCGGCAAGACCAAAAACCAGGTCAAGTTCAACATAGAGGGCGAGGGCGTCACACTCGGATCCATATCCGTTTTAGAAACGACGTTCCCTGCGATGTATATTGATCTCAACCAGACAGGTAAGAACCACCAGGTCTCGTTGGAAATAAACTTCGAGCAGAACACCCCGAACTGATCCAAACATCCCGGGGCGACCCGGGATACCTTTTATTACGGCCCCGCAGGATATCAAATCATGCGCGGGCCATGCATCTCATCGTTCTTCACGCTGATAGGCACAGTCAGCATCACCGAGGACGGGAACGGCAGTATCACAGGAGTATTCCTTCCGAGCGACAATCTGCCCAGCATGGACCAGGGCGAGACCCCGGCACTGAAAGAAGCGGCCAAGCAGATCGAGGAATACCTGTCCGGGAAGAGGACGGAGTTCGACCTGGAGATGTCCTATGAGGTATCTGATTTCAGGTCCAAGGTCATGGGGGAGATTTCCAAGATACCTTACGGGACCGTACGCACCTACGGGGAGGTCGCCAAAGCCATAGGGCGTCCGGGCTCCTCCCGTGCGGTCGGAACGGCCTGCAGGGAGAACCCGCTACCTATATTGATTCCGTGCCATCGCGTCATCCCTACCACAGGAGGATACGGGAATTACGCCGGAGGGACCGGGCTGAAGAGGAAGCTCCTGAATCTGGAAGGTGTTCATCTTGATCGATTACCGCAGGATGCTCGAGGAATCAGCAGAGCCGGATTACGCCAGGTTCACGTCCAAGCTCATCCCCGGCAAGGAAGGCATAATGGGCGTCCGCGCCCCGAGACTGAAGGCGATTGCCAAACAGATCATCTCCGATGATTGGGAGGCTTTCCTGGAGGAGGATCCGGCCTGCTTCGAGGCGGAGGTGCTGAAAGGGCTGGTGATCGCCACCGCCAAGATGGATGCCGAACACAGGATATCCCATACCGAAGGTTTCCTGGACCGCATCGACAACTGGTCCATCTGCGATTCCTTCTGCTCCTCCTGGAAATTCAGGAGGCCAGAGGCGGACAGGGTCTATGATTACTTCGCATCACTGATCGATTCGGGAACGGAGTTCCGCATGAGGGTCTCCGTTGTTTTCAGGATGTCGCATTTCATAGACGAGGAACATGTGGACGACCTGTTGGAGGATATCGCCACCTATCGTCACGACGGCTATTATTACAAGATGGGCGCGGCATGGGCCGCATCGTTCTGCTACATCAAATTCCCGGAGAGGACCCTGAGCGTCCTGGAATCCGGAAGGATGGATGGTTGGGTTATGGCGAAGACCATCCAGAAGATATGCGAATCCTACAGAGTGCCAGATGAGGAGAAGCAATCGCTCAGGGAACTTCGTAGGATCTTACGCAGGATGTGAATCACCGACCCATATAATTAAAAATAATACGACCATGGGTGAGCCCATGGAGTCCAAACCGGTCGTTATCATGGCGCTATTGATTCTAGCGTCAGCCGTATTCATCCCGTCGTCAGATGCGGATGTGGCCGGTCAGGATGTGTTCACATACTATTCGCTCCTGGACGACAACGAGGCCATGATCTACAAGGAGGTCAGCGCGGCCACGTCCGTAACGGACGAGTCCGTCTCGTTCAAGGTCGTCTTCAAGGAGAACAGGCTCTTCGACGATACGGACGATGCCGAGGCATACGCAAAGCAAGCGGTCGCCAACGCCCTATCGGCCCTCTATCTGAGCAACCCGATGGTGCCCTATGTATGGGATTATCCCGCCAAGGGAACGACAGTGACTCCGGAAGTGGTAACCGTTACCGTATCTTCCGGAGAGGATGCGGTCAACACGTACTACGTGGTGCAGTCGGCATCCTTTTCGCTGAAGGTGCCTGAGGGGATCACATCCGAGTCCATGGATGCTCTTAACGAGGCCATCGGGAAGGTGAAGGTCACCGGCAATACCGACGCGGACAAGGTAAGGAGCATAATGGCAACGCTCAAGGGACTCTCATTCCAGAAGGACGGAGAAGGGGAGATCAGCAACATCTACGATGCTCTCGTGACCAAGAAGACGACATCCGCAGGAGTCGCCCAGGCATTCGTCCAGCTCTGCAAGAGCAATTCGATAGCCGCCATATCGGTGTCAGGCGACAACACCCTCGCCAAGGAGGAGAAGCTGAGCGTATGGAACTACGTCTACCTCGAAGGCGACATAGACGGCACGACGACCAAATCATGGTACATGGTGGACGCATCCTACGCGTCCGATTCGGGCATCTGCGGTTATTCCACCGAGATAACATTCGACGGGAAGAACTACTCGATGGCCGGCGTACACGGCACGGATCTGAAGTATGTGGGAGACAACACTCTCACGGTCCCTCAGATCGCCGCGGGCAAGTACGTACCTGTGGGAGGGGTCCCCTTCCTGGAGAAGTACGGAGAGATGATACTGATAGGTGCGATGGGAGCCGTCATAGTGATAGGCATGCTCTACGCCGTCAGGCAAGGCAATTTCTAAATAAAGGAGAAACGGGGAAAGATGACAGAAAATGCGAACAAGAGATCCGAGCTGTCGGTCGAGGCATGGGTAGATCAGCAGGCCTTCACATCCACAGACGACATCGAGATCCCGGAACTGATAGCCGACCGTGTCATCGGACAGGACAGGGCTGTGGAGATCATGAGGAAGGCGGCCTCTCAGAAGAGGCATGTCATGCTGATCGGAGAGCCCGGAACCGGAAAGTCCATGCTGGCGAACTCCATGGTGGAGTATCTGCCGAAGGAGGATCTGCAGGATATCGTTGCATATCACAACCCCGAGGATTTCAACGAGCCCAGGATAAGGGTCTTCCCTGCAGGCAAGGGAAAGGCTGTGGTCAACGAGCAGAAGGCGGCCGCAGCGGCCCAGAAGAACCAGAAGAATTCCGCCTACATCTACATCTGCATAGCGCTGATGGTCCTCGGATTGGTCGGCGCCATGTTCTTCGGATACACGGTCGCTCTGCTGGCTTTCATGGGGATACTCCTGATCCTGATCCTTTTCAGGAGCCCGATGCAGCCCAGGAACGAGACCGCCATCGTCCCCAAGGTCCTGGTAGGTCACGATCCGGGCGATCTTCCGCCGTTCGTGGATGCCACAGGTACCCACGCAGGAGCATTGCTGGGCGATGTGAGGCACGACCCTTTCCAGTCCGGTGGACTGGAGACTCCGTCGCACGACAGGATCGAGGCAGGATGCATACACAAGGCCAATAAGGGTGTCCTGTACATGGATGAGATCAACCTCCTCAGGATAGAATCGCAGCAGGCGATCCTCACAGCAATGCAGGAGAAGAAGATGTCGATCACCGGACAGTCCGAGCGCTCCAGCGGAGCGTTGGTCAAATCCGAGCCCGTGCCCTGCGACTTCATCCTGGTCTGCGCAGGAAACCTGGACGCCATTCAGGGAATGCACCCCGCGCTCAGGTCTAGGATAAGGGGATACGGATACGAGGTCTTCATGGAGACCAATATGCCCGACTCTGACGAGAACCGTCTGAACATCGCAAGGTTCGTGGCACAGGAAGTGAAGAAGGACGAGAAGATCCCTCCGTTCGACAAGTATGCCGTGGGGGAGATTCTCAGGGAGGGCCAGAGGCGTTCCGGAAAGAAGGGCGAGATCACACTCAGGATGAGAGAGCTCGGAGGACTGATCCGTATCGCAGGAGATATGGCTGTCAACAAGGGGGACAAGCTCGTCACATCGGACCATGTCATGGCCGCCAGGGCCACGGCGCGCAGCCTGGAGCAGCAGATCGCGGACAAGCAGATCGAGGGAATGATGAGGTACAAGCTCTTCCACAACGAAGGGGAGGCCGTAGGACTCATCAACGGTCTGGCCGTCCTCAGCAACGGCAACTCCTCCGAGATGTCGGGAATGGTCATGCCCCTGGCAGCCGAAGTCACTCCCGCACAGAGCAAGAAGGGCGGCAAGATCATCGCCACCGGTCAGCTCGGCAAGATCGCTCAGGAGGCCGTGGACAACATCTCCGCGGTGATCAAGAAATACACACTTACGGACCTGTCCGAGCTGGACATCCACATAGAGTATGTCGCGGCTTACAACGGAGTGGACGGGGACAGCGCATCGGTAACCATGGCCACCGTCATCATCTCGGCCCTGGAGGGGATCCCGATCCGCCAGGATCTGGCGATGACCGGATCCCTGAACGTCAGGGGAACCGTGATGCCCATCGGTGGAGTCACCGCAAAGCTGGAGGCGGCTGCGAACTCCGGAATCAAGGTCGCACTGATCCCAAAGGCCAACGAGAAGGACGTCATGATCGATAGGAAGTACTACGACATGATGGAGATCTACACCATGGAGACGCTCCGTGATGTGTTCGAATACGCCTTCGTGGATTGTCCCGCCAAGCAGAAGTACCTCGATGCACTGCTCCCGCTGAATCCCTCCGGGGAATCCTCTGCAAAGAGGGTCCCGATACCAGAGAGGTATAAGAAGGACATCGAGCCCGAAGCCGAGGAGACTGCACAGGAACCCGAAGAAACCGTCGACGAGCCCGCACCCGAGACCCCTGAAGAGGTCGAGGTAGTGGTCGAAGTCGAGGAATGAAACTTTTAGAATGGTTAACCGGCGGGTCTCCCCGCCGGTCTCCATGATACCCAAGTGGTATAGTAGAGTTCATGGAGCGTAAAGATTACGGATGAGCATACGATTCCCTGTTCATATTTAGAACAGGGCGGAAATTCGCTCCGAAAAACCTGGATGTATTGTCGGATACAGTTGCCGTGTCCGACAACGTTCTTCCTTCGACCATATTTATTATTATAGTGTGCGCGTTCTTTCAACCGATTAACATGGCCGGCAGGGTAGCGAAGATCAAGCGCGAGACCAGAGAGACTCAGATCTCGGTCGAGCTGAATCTGGATGGTAAAGGCAGTTTCGATGTCGATTGCGACATACAGTTCCTCAAGCACATGGTCGAGACTCTGGCGAGGTACGCCGAGTTCGACATAAAGCTCAAGGCATCCGGAGATAACGACCACCACCTCATCGAGGACGTGGCCATCACCCTGGGCAAGGCTGTGAGGGACGCCATCGGGGACAAGCCCATCGAGAGGATGGCGACAGCCACCGTCGTCATGGACGATGCTATGGTGATGACTTCCCTGGACCTTGTGGACAGACCCTACTGCGAGGCCGACTGCCCAGATCCGCTGTATGTGCACTTCTTCAGGAGTTTCGCGATGACCGCCGGCATCACCCTGCACATCCTGGTCATCCGCGGATTCGACGAGCACCACATAATCGAGGCGGGTTTCAAATCGATGGGAAAGGCCCTGAAGGATGCCGTCAAGGTCAGAAAGCAGACCCTCAGCAACAAAGGTTCCGTCAAGATGGAGTGATGAGATGCTCACAAAGAGGATCATCCCCTGTCTGGACATGAGGGGCGGCAAAGTAGTCAAGGGCATCAATTTCAAGAACATCAAGGAGGTCGGAGACCCTCCGACGATGGCCATGGACTACGAGGGCCAGGGTGCTGACGAGATAACGTTCCTGGACATCTCCGCCTCCCAGGAGGAAAGGGCCACCATGCTCGACGTGGTCACCAAGACCGCAGAGGGATTGAACGTCCCACTGTGCGTAGGGGGAGGCATCAGATCCGTTCAGGATGTGAGGAACACCCTCAATGCAGGCGCGGACAAGGTCTCGATCAACTCCGCCGCCGTAGCGAATCCGGACATAATCACTGAATGCTCCAACGCTTTCGGTTGCCAGTGCATCGTCGTCGCCATCGACGGGAAGTGGAAGGACGACCATTACGAGGTCGTGACCCACGGTGGTACAAGGTTCACTGGTATCGACGCCATTGAATGGGCGAAGGAGGTCGAGGAGCTCGGAGCAGGCGAGATCCTGTTCACGTCCATGGATGCCGACGGTGTCAAGACCGGATACGACATCAAGCCCACCGCGCTCATTTCGGACGCGGTTAGGATACCTGTGATAGCCTCAGGGGGATGCGGTTCGAAGGAGCACATCCTGGAGGTCTTCCAACAGACCAACGCATCGGCTGCGTTGGCCGCTTCGATATTCCATTACAAGGAGTACACCGTCGGAGAGGTCAAGGAGTACCTCAGGGACAACGGAGTGTGCGTAAGATGACAGAACTCAAATTCGATGACAAGGGACTGATCCCGGTGGTCGTTCAGGACTGGATCACAAACGAGGTCCTGATGGTCGCCTGGGCCAACGCTGAGGCAGTGGAACTGATGAAGAGCACCGGATACACCCACTTCTGGTCCAGAAGCAGGCAGAAGATGTGGAAGAAGGGAGAGGAGTCAGGACACGTCCAGAAGATCAAATCCATCCAGACGGATTGCGATGCCGACACCCTGCTGGTCAGGGTGGAGCAGACAGGCGTCGCATGCCACCTTGGGAAGCCCTCATGCTTCGACGAGGTCATTTTCGGCGAGACCGACGAGACCATGGCAATCATCCCAGATCTCATGAGGGTCATCAAGGACAGGCACGAGAACCCCTCGGACGAGAGCTACACATGCAAGCTGTTCAAGGACGAGACGCGCATGTGCAAGAAGGTCATCGAAGAAGCCGGAGAGTTCTCCCTTGCCATCAAGGACAAGGACACCGACGAGATGGCCTGGGAGCTTGCCGACCTGATATACCACACGATGGTAGCCATCGAGAAGACAGGCCTTCCGATGTCGGAAGTATACAAGAAGCTGAAGGAGAGGGCGGAATGAGCAGAGCGGACCTTCACACCCACACGGTCTACAGCGACGGAGAACTGATCCCCGCAGAGCTCGTACGCAGGGCCATGGTCAAGGGACACGATCTGCTGGCCATAACCGATCACGTCGATATGACGAACGTCGAATGGGTCGTCACCAACATGGTGAAGGCGGTGGACCTCTGCGAGGATTACATAAAGGTCATCCCCGGCGTAGAGATCACCCATGTCCCTCCGAGACAGATCGACAAGGTCGCCAAGATGGCCAGGAAGTACGGAGCGGAGTGGATCGTCGTCCACGGGGAGACCGTGACCGAGCCTGTCATGCCCGGCACCAACCGCGCTTCCGTGGAGAATCCCGAGATCGATATACTGGCGCACCCCGGATTCATCACTCTGGAAGAGGCGCAGCTCGCCAAGGATAACGATGTGATCCTCGAGGTCACCGGGAGGGCAGGGCACAACATCACCAATGGACACGTGGTCAACATGGCAAGGGCCGTGGGGGCAAAGATGGTCATAGATTCCGATACGCACCAGCCCGAGAACCTGATGGACGAGGCAGAGGCCCTGATAGTCGCCTTGGGTGCTGGACTGACCAACGAGGAGGCCGACAAGGCGCTCCATGTAACACCCTATGAGATGACCAAGCATCTGTGATGTGCCAGCTATCCAATTGATGGTAACTCTTTATATGAGTAGCCTTATGGAAGGGCATGCCTAAGATAGCGATAATCGGAGGTACCGGCATCTACAACCCGGATACCTTCGAACTGATCGAGAAGGTCTTCCCAGACACACCGTACGGAAAGCCCTCCGACGAGATCCTGATTGGAAAGATCGCCGGAGTCGAGGTAGCGTTCCTTCATCGTCACGGTACCACCACGCCCCATCCGCCGTCGTCCGTCCCCTACAGGGCGAACATGTACGCGCTGAAGGAGCTGGGATGCAAGTATGTCATTTCCGCTTGTGCGGTCGGCTCCCTTCAGAGGAAGTTCGCCTCAGGAGACCTCGTCATCGTAGACCAGTTCATCGATTTCACCAAGAAGCGCGATTACACGTACTTCGACGATTCGATCACCCACATCGCCATCCCGGATCCGTTCTGTAACTACCTCAACGCAGTGTTCGCCGAGACGGCCAAGAAGCTGGGGATCAAGTATCACAACGGAGGAACATACGTCTGCATCGAGGGCCCCAGGTTCTCCACCAGAGCCGAGAGCAGGATGTTCAGGCAGTTCGGCGACATCATCGGAATGACCGTCGTCCCCGAATGCCAGCTGGCTAGGGAACTGGGCATGTGCTACTGCAGCCTCGCCACCATCACCGATTACGATGCATGGAAGGAGGAGACGGTAGACATAGAGATGGTCAAGAAGACCATGGCGTCCTGTCTGGACAAGGTCCTCAGGCTCCTCGAGTCCGGGCTCCCCAAGATCAAGGATGACGGGTGCTCCGAATGCGTCGTGGCCGCCAAGGCCTGCGGCGCCATCCACTGATATCAATGGCCGGGGTCATCCCCGGTCCTTTATCTTCTACGCGCGTCCGAATGGACAGTTTATTTACCTGCTTTTTAATGGCGGTTCATGGCAGATAAGAAGTCCAAGGGCCAGAAAATGGCCGAAGAGTTGCTGTCCAACCCCAAGAGCATCGGATCCAAGGACCCGAAGTACCTCGAGGAGGCATCCAAGTTCTGTGAGGGTTACAAGGCATTCCTTGCGAACAAGACCGAGCGCGAGGCCGTGGCCTACGCCATCCCGATACTCAAGAAGCACAAGTACACAGAGTACGTCCCCGGGAAGAAATACAAGGCCGGAGAGAAGTTCTACATGTGCAACCGCGGAAAGGACCTCATCATGTGCACCAAGGGCAAGAGGCCGGTGTCTGAGGGAATCCGTGTATCGGTAGCACACGTGGACAGCCCCAGGCTGGACTTCAAGCCCCACCCGCTGTTCGAGGACGGCGAGATGGTCTACTTCAAGACCCATTACTACGGTGGCATCAAGAAATACCAGTGGACCACCGTTCCCCTGTCTATCCGCGGAGTCGTCATGCTCAAGGATGGAAAGAAAGTTACGATCAACATCGGGGAGGATGATTCCGATCCGGCATTCATCATCACCGATCTCCTCGTCCACCTGGCGAGGGATCAGATGCAGAAGACCGCCTCCAAGGTAGTGGAGGGAGAGCAGCTCAACCTCCTGATAGGCTCATGGCCCTTCGACGATGAGAAGGTCTCCCAGAAGTGCAAGCTCGCCATCATGCAGATCCTCAACGAGAAGTACGGATTCACAGAGGACGACCTGGAATCGGCCGAGCTCTGCGCGGTCCCCGCATTCAAGGCCAGGGACTTGGGATTCGACAGATCTCTCATTGCCGGATACGGGCAGGACGACAGCTCCTGCGCATATGCCGAATTCATGGCCGAGATCGACACCAAGAACCCTGAGTACACCACCATGACCATCTTCGCCGACAAGGAGGAGACCGGTTCCGACGGAGTCACCGGAATGGCATCATACTTCTTCAGGGACTTCGTGGAGGATCTAGCACAGACCGAGGGATGCGAGGTCAGGCACGTCATGAGGAGATCGATCTGCCTCTCCGCCGACGTCGGAGCGGGATACGATCCCGCCTGGCCGGAGGTATTCGAGAGAAACAACTGCGCATTCATGAACTACGGGCCCATCCTCTCCAAGTACGACGGGGCCGGAGGGAAGTACAGCACCAACGACGCATCCGCGGAGATGGTGAACTACGTTCAGAGGATCTTCAGAGAGAACGACATCTCCTGGCAGATGGGTGAGCTCGGAAAGATCGACGTCGGAGGGGGAGGGACCATCGCTTCCTACATCTCCCTCAACAACATCGACACCATCGACATCGGTGTGCCCGTGCTCTCGATGCACGCGCCGGTCGAGGTCGTAGCCAAGGCGGACGAGTACATGCTGTACAAGGCCATCCACGCAGTGTACAACAGCAAGCTCCCCAAGGAGTTCTGAAACCATAACCGGGGGCCATGCCCCCTTTTCATGATAATATGGAACAGCAGCAGTTCAGCACCGAGGACTACATCCGCATGGCGGAGCAGGGACACCCCGATGCCAAGTACATCCTCGCCACCAAGTACCGTAACGGCGAGGGGGCGGAGATGGACAAGGCCAAGGCCGCCCAGCTCTACAGGGATCTGGCCGACCAAGGCGATTCGGATGCCCAATACGATCTGGCCTTCATGCTAGACAACGGCGAGGGGATACCTCAGGACCGTGTCGAGTCAGAGAGGTACTTCAAGCTCTCCGCCGACCAGGGAGATTCCGACGCATGCCTGTGCTACGGCGGGATACTTTTCGAGAGAGGGGAGTACAAGGAGGCCGAGAGGTACTTCATGACCTCCGCGATGAAAGGCGATGTGAAGGCGGAGTACAACCTTGGGCTGCTGTATATAGGAGAGTATCTGGGAGAGCCGGACAAGGCCAAGGCCAGGGAATGGTTCGAGAGTGCCGCGGACAAAGGATTCGCCTACGCCCAGTCGATGATGGGTTCACTCTATCTCGACGAGAAAGACCTCGAGCATGCGGAGGAGTACTTCAGATATGCAGCGGAACAGGGAGAGCCCACTGCCCAGTACAACCTCGGCGCACTGGCATTATCTGGGCAGATCAAGATGGAATACCAGGAATCCGTAGAATGGCTGACAAAGGCCGCTCAGAACGGGATGCAACCGGCGTTCGAATTGCTGGTGAAGCTGAACAGCGGGCAGGATCAATAAGCTCTGTTCAGCACTTGATTGGTGTGGGGTTTTTGCGCCATCCTTTTAATCCAGCTAATCCATTTTTCGGACAGTTATCATGAGCGATATCGGATACAGCACCGAGTACGAGGTCTACCTCACAAGGTCCAACGGGGTCCAGATCGTCACCAACGAGCTGAGCCTAAAGATCCTCAGGCAGATGCGTGTCCGCGAGATATCGCCCAGCGAGATTTCGTCCGACCTGAATGTATCGAAATCCACCATCCAGGCCAACATAGCGAAGCTCCAGCGCATAGGCATCGTCAACCAGGAGCTCCGTGTTGGGGACGCGCGCAGCGCCGTCTATCGCGTGGTTGCCGCGCTGATATTCACCAGCGACACCGATGTCAAATGGCAGATGTACGCCCGTTCCGCATCGATAGACCGCATCATGAGGAGCGGACGCTGCACCAACAGGGAGGATCTGTCGCTATACGGCGTATCGCTGACCGAGAGCGGCCTGAACATCGTCCAGGGTCTGTTCAATGTAGGTAAGGCATTGACGAAGGGCGAGGGCGGGATACAGTGGATGAGGCACGCTC